>Ga0210394_10005065_pt1 | contig 14946 bp, 13 predicted proteins | sample IncBWC12MmetaG_FD_160121 | JGI IMG/M metagenome (GOLD analysis project Ga0210394, IMG submission 160121) | Forest soil microbial communities from Barre Woods Harvard Forest LTER site, Petersham, Massachusetts, United States - Inc-BW-C-12-M | ecosystem: Environmental > Terrestrial > Soil >... | reverse complement strand
CCTGGAAGCCGGCCTGATCCTGCTTTTGACCTATTTCGTCTACCTCGCGGCGCAAAAGCGCAAGAACTGGCCGCGCTGGGTGTTGTCGGTGCTGCTGGTGCTTTCGATGCTCTCGCTATTGCCGGTGCTTGCCGAAAACGGCCTTGAGCTTGCAAGCGCCATCGAGGTCGTGTCCTGCGCGCTCACCGCGGGTGGCTTGTATTCTTCCTATACCGGGGACGCGAAGGGCTGGTTCAACGCTTGACTCATATATCGTCGTTCCGGGGCGATGCGACGCATCGAACCCGGAACCTCGAGATTCCGGGTCTGGTGCTAACGCACCATCCCGGAATGACAGGAGCCGTCGCTGCACCTCTCATCAGAATCCTGTAGACTCGCGCCATGGAATGGACCGACGAAGGCATCGTGCTGGGCGTGCGGCGGCATGGCGAATCCTCCGCCATTGTCGAACTCCTGACGCGCAGCCATGGCCGGCACCTTGGTCTCGTGCGCGGCGGCGCGGGCAGGCGGATGCGGCCCTTGCTGCAACCGGGCAACAGCGTCACGGCGGTGTGGCGGGCGCGGCTCGACGAGCATCTCGGTTATTATGTGATCGAAGGCACGCGGCTGCGGGCGGCGAACTTGTTCGCCACCCCCCACGCGGTCTACGGCGTGACCCATCTCGCATCGCTGGCGCGGCTTCTGCCCGAGCGCGACCCGCACGAGGACATCTATGACATGCTCGACCGTACGCTCGACGATTTCGACGAGGTGAGCGGCGCGGCAGTGCATCTGATCCGGTTCGAGCTGGCGATGCTCACTGAGCTCGGCTTCGGGCTCGATCTCGAGGTTTGCGCCGCTACGGGAGCGACCACCGAGCTTATTTACGTGTCGCCGAAATCCGGCGGCGCGGTGTCGCGCAACGCTGGCGCGCCGTTCCGCGACCGGCTGTTGCGGCTGCCGGCTTTCTTGCGTCAAAGCGAGGAGGGCACCGGCGTTTGGTCGGAGGAAGACCTTCGCGACGGGTTTGCATTGACGGGACTTTTTCTGCTGCGGCATGTGCTCGAGCCGCGCGGGCAGGGCCATTCCGACGCCCGCGACGGCTTTATCAATGCGGTGATCAGGCACCGCACGGCGAGGGCGGCAGTTTCGTAACGACACGGGACGGCCTAAATTAGGCTCCTGATTCGCTCCTTGCCCGACACGTTTGCACCGGATAACCCGTCCCCATGGGAAAACGACTGATTCCGCCGGAACCGGCCGAAATTCACGAGGTCATGCTGCGCGATGCGCTCGAAGAGCGCTATCTCGCTTATGCCCTTTCGACCATCACGGGCCGCGCGCTGCCGGATGCTCGCGATGGGCTCAAGCCCGTGCATCGGCGCATCCTGTACGGCATGCGGCTGTTGCGGCTCGATCCCGGTTCCGCGCTCAAGAAATCCGCCAAGATCGTCGGCGACGTGATGGGTTCGTACCATCCGCATGGCGACCAGGCGATCTATGACGCCATGGTGCGGCTCGCGCAGGATTTCTCCTCGCGTTACCCGCTGGTCGACGGCCAGGGCAATTTCGGCAATATCGATGGCGATAACCCGGCCGCGATGCGTTACACGGAAGCGCGCCTTACGGATGTCGCGCGCCTGCTGCTGGATGGCATCGATGAGGACGCGGTCGAATTCAAGCCGACCTACGATAACAGCGGCAAAGAACCTGTCGTTTTGCCCGGCGGGTTCCCGAATCTGCTCGCCAACGGCTCGCAGGGGATCGCCGTCGGCATGGCGACCTCGATCCCGCCGCACAACGCGGCCGAGCTGTGCGAAGCGGCATTGCATTTGATCGACAAGCCCGAGGCGAAGTCGAAATCGCTGCTGAAATGGGTCAAGGGCCCGGATTTTCCAACCGGCGGCATTGTCGTCGATTCCAAGGAGGCGATCACGGAGGCCTATGTCACCGGGCGCGGCTCGTTCCGCGTCCGCGCCAAGTGGGAGCAGGAAGAGGGCGCGCGCGGCACCTGGGTGATCGTCATCACCGAAATTCCGTACCTGGTGCAGAAGTCGCGGCTGGTCGAGAAGATCGCCGAGCTTTTGAACGAGAAAAAGCTGCCGCTGGTCGGTGATGTCCGCGATGAATCCGCCGAAGACATTCGCCTCGTGATCGAGCCGAAGTCGCGCACTGTGGATCCGGAACTCCTGATGGAATCGCTGTTCCGGCTGACCGAGCTTGAAAACCGGATTCCGCTGAACCTCAACGTGCTCATCAAGGGCCGTATTCCGAGGGTGGTCGGGCTTGCCGAAGCCTTACGGGAATGGCTCGATCATCTGCGCGAGGTGTTGCTCCGCCGCTCGAATTATCGCAAGGCGCAGATCGAGAACCGCCTGGAAGTGCTCGGCGGATACCTGATCGCCTATCTCAACATCGACAAGGTGATCAAGATCATCCGCACCGAGGATGAGCCGAAGCCGGCGTTGATCAAGGCGTTCAAGCTCACCGAAGTCCAGGCCGATGCCATCCTCAACATGCGTCTGCGCTCCTTGCGCAAGCTCGAGGAAATGGAGATCCGCACCGAGGACAAGAACCTTCGCGGTGAATTGAAGGGCATCAAGGGGCTCCTCGGCTCGGAGGCCGAGCAATGGTCCAAGATCGGCGAACAGGTGCGGAAAGTCCGCGACCTGTTCGGGCCGAAGACGCCGCTCGGCAAGCGCCGCACGCTGTTTGCCGACGCGCCCGAACACGATCTCGCCGCGATCGAGGAAGCCTTTGTCGAACGCGAGCCGGTGACGATCGTGATTTCCGAGAAGGGCTGGGTGCGCACGCTGAAGGGTCACGTCGCCGATCTCTCAGGGCTCACCTTCAAGACCGATGACAAGCTCGACCACGCCTTCTTTGCCGAGACGACGTCGAAACTCCTGCTGTTCGGTACCAACGGCAAGTTCTATTCGCTCGACGTGGCGAAGCTGCCCGGCGGGCGCGGCCATGGCGAACCGATCCGGATGTTCATTGACCTTGAACAGGACGCCGCGATCGTGTCGCTGTTCGTCAACAAGGGCGGCCGCAAGTTCCTGGTTGCGAGCGGCGAGGGGCAGGGCTTCATCGTCAACGAGGACGACTGCGTCGGTAACACCCGCAAGGGCAAGCAGGTCTTGAACGTGGAAATGCCGAACGAGGCGCGCGCGATCGCGAGCGTCGCCGGCGACACGATTGCGGTGATCGGCACCAACCACAAGATGGTGATCTTCCCGATCGATCAGGTGCCGGAGATGGCGCGAGGCCGCGGCGTGCGCTTGCAGAAATACACCAGCGCATCGCTTTCGGACGTCGCGGTGTTCGATTCCAAGGCAGGTCTGTCCTGGAAGGATTCCGCCGGCCGCGAGCAAAGCATGACGCTGAAGGAATTGTCCGACTGGCGCGGCAACCGCGCCGATGCCGGCCGTCTCGCGCATGGCCTGCCGAAGTCGAACAAGTTCGGCCGAGACGTCGAGTAATCCTCGATCCCCGATGATAGGACGCCGGCGCAAATCACCATTGTTTGCGCGCCGCCTGTCACGGTAGGGTGGTATGCAGGGCTTAAGACCCAGGCAACCAGAAAATCCGGGAGAAGCAGCGTGAACAGAGCAGTTGGATTGGCGGCCGCGATAGTGTGCGTTGTTGGGGCCAATTTCGCCTTGGCCCAATCCGCCCAGGCGGGCGTCGAGAAGCTTTACATTCTCAATTGCGGCGAGGGCGTCGCCGGCGACATTTCGCGATGGTCGCCCGGAGTCAACGAAGGCAAGTCGATGGACTTCGTCGACAATTGCTACCTGATCAAGCATTCGCAGGGCTGGTTCCTGTGGGACACCGGCATCCCGGATGCGGTGGCGGACATGCCCAATGGTCTCGCGCCGGCCGATCCGCGCGCCGTCACCTGGAAGCGTCCGAAGACGCTCGCCTCCCAACTTGAACAGCTCGGGGTCAAACCCGCCGACATCAAGGCGATCGCGGTTTCGCATACCCACCCGGATCATATCGGCAATGTCGAGATGTTCCCGAACGCGATGCTCTATGTGCAGAAGGCCGAATATGAATGGCCCGGCGCCAACAACGCGCCACGCTTCAAGGTGGAGCATCCCGTCACCAAAGTCGAAGGCGACCGCGATATCTTTGGCGATGGCAGCATTGTCGTGCTGTCCACGCCCGGCCACACGCCCGGTCACCAGTCTCTGCTCGTGAAATTGCCGAAGACCGGCGAGTTGATTCTCACGGGCGATGCCGTCCACTTCAAGAGCAATTGGGAAAACCGTGGCGTGCCGTCGAATAATGTCAGCAAGGAGCAGACACTGGCCTCGATGCAAAAGATCGCGGACACGCTGACGAAAGATAAGGCCCAGCTCTGGATCAATCACGACAAGGCCCAGCGCGATACGTTGAAAATGTCGCCGGAGTTTTATGAGTGAGGTGATTTCACCTGTCGACAAGCAGCACTGTTGGAGGCGCTATATTGCAGCGGCGCTCGTCGTTGCATGGATGACGATTCCCGTGCGGGCCGAACCTGAGTGGAAAATCGCATTTTACGACGACATCCGCATTGAAGTTGCCGTCGAGGGCCGCGGGCCGCTTATTGTCATGTTGCCCTCGCGCGGCCGTGGCGCGGAGGATTTCGACGATGTTGCGGGCGAACTGGTCAAGGCCGGCTTTCGCGTATTGAGGCCGCAGCCGCGCGGCGCTGCACTCAGCCTCGGGCCTATGCAAAATCTCACGCTTCACGATTTGGCCCACGATGTCGCCGCCGTCATCCGCAACGCGGGCGATGGTGGTCCCGCAATTATCGTGGGACACGCTTTCGGCAGTTGGGTGGCGCGCATGATAGCCATCGATCATCCCGAACTTGTGCGCGGCGTGGTGATGGCCGCCGCCGCGGCCAAGGCCTATCCGGCCGGATTTGCGGACGCGAAGGAATTGTCGGAAGCGGTCCGAAAATCGGGCGATTTCACGCTGCCAACCAGCGAGCGGCTGAGATACCTGCGAGTGGCTTTTTTCGCCCCGAACAGCGACGCAAGGACCTGGCTTCAGGGTTGGCATCCGGCTGCGGACGTAATCCAGTTGGCCGCCGGCCGTGCCACAGAACAGTCCGAGTGGTGGTCGGGCGGGACTGTGCCCTTGCTCGATCTGCAAGGCGAACTTGATCCGTTCAAGCCGCGCGCGATGTCGAACGAGATGCGCGACGAATTTGGCGAACGCGTTTCCGTTGTCGTGATCCCGGACGCCAGCCACGCTCTGATGCCGGAACAGCCGGATGCAGTGGCTGCCGCGATCCTTGCCTGGATCGGCAAGCTTCCGCGCTAGCAAATTACGGCGGTTGCGGCTTCCGGTGCAGCAGGCTGAGCGCCGCGAGCGCGGAAAGGCTGAGTGCGGAAGAGACGATCAGGACCTTGATTCCGATCAGGTCGATCAGAAGACCGAACGCTAGTGGCGCGGCCGCCTGTGCCATTCGCGCTGGCGCGCCGATCAGGCCGAGCCGATAGCCGTAGTCCTTCGGCCCGAAGATCGCGAGCGGCAGGGTGCCGCGCGCAATCGTTAGAATGCCGTTGCCCATTCCGAAAAAGATCGCAAACGCACCCGATGCCGCGCCGCCTGCCACTGCGAGGATCGCAGCACCGATCGGGTGGGTGAGGCAGGCGAGCTCTGTCGAGACCAGCGGATGATAACGTTTGAGCAAAGTCGCTTCGAGGATGCGCGCGAACACTTGCGCCGGGCCGAACAACGCGGCGGCCGCAACCGCCTGCACGGCCGTGGCGCCGCCGGCTTCCAATATGCGGGGCATATGCGCGGCCATCGCGCCGGTCACGGTCCAGCCGGCGGCAAAGGTAAACGCCAGCAGGATCATGGCGCGATCGATCGGGATGTGAGGCCTGACCGCGTTGGCCGTCGCAGTCTTTGCGCCCGCAACTTTCGGCAACATGAAGAAATTGAGCGGCAGGCCGATCAGCATATGCGCTGCCGCCCATGCGAAACAGATGTCGCGCCAGCCGATGTGGTCGAGTCCGAGCGCCGTCAGCGGCCATCCCACGGTGGAAGCGAAACCGGCCATCAACGTGATGCCGGTAATCGGGCCGCGCGCGGCATTGCCATAGATGCGCCCGAGCGCGGCGAACGCCGCATCGTAAAGGCCCATTCCCATGCCGATGCCGAGCAGGATCCAGGCTACGACCAAGAGCGGGATCGAGCTCGTCAGGCCAAGCAGCACCAGGCCTGCCGCAATCGTCAGGTTGGAGGCGCACAGCACCGGCCGGCCGCCGAACAGGTCGATCTGCCGGCCGATGCGGGGACCGAGCAGGGCCGAGATCACAAGCGCGCCGGAGAAGGCGGCAAAAATCCAGTTGGCGGACATGCCGAGGTCGCGGCCGATCGGGTCGGCCAGGATCGCCGGAAGATAATAGCTCGACGCCCATGCCAGCGTCTGCGTGGTGCCAAGGGCAAGAATGATCGGGAGTTGGCGACCGCTCATGGCTGGAGCGCTGTCTTTCTGGACCAATAGAGTGCCAGCGGCCCTAGCAAAATCCCCGCCGTCAGCACCAAGAACGCCGCCGTCCAGGCGGACGGACTAAGCGGGCCGCCCGCGGCATCCAGTGCGACCCCGATGACCCAGGCGCCTAAAGCGGACAGGCCGAAGCCGACGGTCGAATGCGTTGCCATTGTAGCGCCGCGATAGGCGGGATTTGCCGACATCGCCATGCCCGATGTCAATGCGCCGGAATCAGCGGGCACCGTGATGGCGTAAGCTAAGATCAAGGGCAGCAGCAGCCATGGCGATTTATCGGCAAATAGCCCAATCGATAGCGCTATGACGGCGGAGCTCAACATCACGGCCGTGATCGCGCGATGCCGTCCGATCCTGAGCGCCAATTCGTTACCCAAAATGCTGGCCGGCATGGCGAGCACCGAGAACAGCACGCTGACCACCACCGGCGTCAGACTCGATGACGCCGAATTTCTCATTGTAACAAAAGTCCAAAACGCGACAATCCAGGTCCGTATGCCATAAAGCTCAAAGCAGTGAGCGCCATATCCGAGTATGAAGCCCATTGCCTGGGTGTTACGAAATACCGGTGCGAAATCCAGCAAGCGACCTTGCGCAGGCGTTGGCTCGACTGGCCGCAACAGCAAGCACACCGTCAGCATGATAAGTGGACCGGCCGCCGTCACCAGGAACGCGGCCCGCCAGCCCCAACCTTCCGCGACGAGTTGAGAGATCAGAAAGGACAGGCCGACGCCGAACGAGAAACTGGAGGTGTAGAGCGTGATAGCGCGGGAGGAGTCGCCCGGCGCAAGGCGGTCGGTCAGCGCCTTGAGACCGGGCATATACGCCCCCGCGAAGCCTGCGCCCGCAATCGCATTAAGGCACGCACCTGACCAAAGTCCCGAAGCAAAAAGGCCGAATAACAGGGTGCCAAGCGCGCTCACCGCGGAACCCGCGAGCAGGATGTTCCGCGCGTCGATTCGATCCGTCAGCGTTGCCAGCACCGGCACGGTCAACATGTAGCCGGCGGCGCCGGAGCCTGCCAAAAGCCCCGCCTGCGCGCCACTCAAATGCCATTCCGGAATCAGGTAGGCGGCAAGGATGGAGGGCACGACGACATGCGGAAGCAAGCTGCCGAGCTGCCCGACACATATTGCGACGATAACAGGTCGACCTTGTAGCGAAATCCCATTCACCCCTGTGCGTCTAGTTCGCGCATCCACATTCCGTTTTGCCTTGCTCTCTTGCATTTGCATCGGCCGTGCGACAGGCGTCAACATCCGGTAGCGCGGGGCCGCTACAGCAGTTATTCGCATCGAGTCCAGTCGATCGATTGCAGACGCCCGTCTCTGGCAGTTCAAGTTCCACCCGTTCGGCGGCCTCGCGATCGCCGGCGATATCGGCGGCAATCGAGCGGACTTGCTCGTATCCTGTGATCATCAGAAAGGTGGGCGCGCGTCCGTAAGATTTCATTCCCGCGAAATAGAATCCCGGCTCAGGCTGCGCCAATTCCCGCGCGCCGTGCGGCCGCACCGTGCCGCAGCTATGTTCGTTCGGATCGATCAACGGCGCCAGCGCGACCGGGCATTCGATGGCGGGATCGAGCTCAATGCGAAGTTCGCGCACGAGATCCAGATTGGGCCGAAAACCCGTGGCGACGATAAGCTCATCGACGGTTATCTGACGGCCGCAGCAACCGGAGCCGGTGCCTACGACGAGGTGAGCGCCGTTGGCGGTCAAATGCGAGACACGGAATCCGCTTTCTACCTTTATCCGACCTGCTGCAATCAGCGCGGCAAAGGCCGTACCGAGCTGACCGCGGGCGGTGAGCTTGTCATTGGCACCACCGCCGAAGGCTTTTGCCGGATCGTTGCCGCGCAACAGCCAGATGGGTCTCGTTTCCGGTACTTGTTCCGCGAGGCGCGCGAGATCGATCAGCGTCCCGATCGCCGAATGTCCGGCGCCTAGCACAGCGATCGTTTTGCCTGCATAGCGGGCGCGGTCTTTTCCCAACACATCCGGCATTCCGTAGGCGATCCTGCTCGCGGCTTGGGTTTCGCCAATGGCGCGCAGGCCATTGGCTCCGGCCGGATTTGGCGACTGCCAAGCGCCGGATGCGTCGATGACGGCATCGGCCCTCACAATTTTTGGGCCGTGACCGTTTTGGTAGCGAATTTCGAACGGTGCGGCCTCGCGGCCTTTGGTCTTGAGCTTGTCGAATCCGACGCGGCTGATATCGGTGACCCGGCTCGACGTATGAATGTGGGTTGCGAGGGCGGTCTTGTTGGCGAGCGGTTCGAGGTAGCGTTCGACCAACTCCGCGCCGACCGGGTATTGGTCGGGCTCGGGAGAATTCCACCCCGTTGGCGCCAACAAACGGGCGGCCGCACGATCGATGTTGTACTCCCAGGGGGAGAACAGTTCGACGTGACCCCATTGGCGTACCGAATGCGCGACGTCAGCGCCTGCTTCCAGCACGATCGGACGAAGGCCACGCTCCAGAATATGCGCGGCGGCGGCGAGGCCGACCGGGCCAGCTCCGATGACTGCGACTGTCTTGGCTTCGGCCATGGCATTCTCCTATAATACCGGAAATATCGAATTTATAGTCGTACAAAAGCTACGCCGCCTTGGTATCGTTGTCCTCCGCGGCATCGGCACAGCACTCTGAGACCAGAAACGCCACCAACCCGCGCATCACGTCGTAATTTGCGTGACATACCAGAGTGGTGGAATCCCTGACTTGATTGACCAGTCCGACCACGACCAGTGCCTTGATGTGGTGGGACAGCGTGGAGGGGGCAATTTTCAGCTTGTCCTGCAAGCGGCCGACAGCAAGTCCCGCATCTCCGGCGCGAACGAGCGCGCGATAAATCTTTAGCCGGGTGGGATTGCCCAGGGCTTCGAGGTGTGCGGCGGCGTCGTCCAGTTTCATGACAATAACCTTTCATATCTCGTTGAATCTGTCAATTGGTATTTCCAGAAATATAGAAATATGACTGGACGCCCGCTGGATTGACTAAAGCCGGTTCGGGTGGCGTATCAGCGGCTGCCACAATGGATATGACGTCGGCGCGCGCCCCCCGCTCTGACGGCATCTCTTAAGGTTTGGTATCTACAATCATCACGTTTCGATCAATCCTTTCACGAAAGTTAATCCGATGGCCTCCACCCTTAGGTCTCTGAAGGTACAGGCCGGTGCCGCCGCCGCCGTTATGTTCACGGTCGGGGTGATTACAGCTGGCGCGCTGTCCTATGACGCGATGAGCAAAACCCTCGATCAAGGGCACAGGGACGTCTTAAAGGCTGCGGCGAACGACGGCCTTGCAGCGTTGGGTGCCGTCGGCGAACGCATGAAGGTGTACGCGGACATTCTCGGCCGTCATCCTGATATTGTGAGTGCGGTGCAAAAAGGGGACGCCAAAGAACTCGAAGCGGTGACTGTGCGCGAATATAAGGCCATCCATGGCGCGGATCCCGCATTGGCCACGCTGGAGGTGACAGATAGAAAGGGCGTCGTCATACAACGCGGCCACAATCCAGCGAAGCGGGGCGACGACAAGGCATCCCAGCCCCAGATTCGAACAGCTCTGTCCGGCAAACCCGCCGGCGGACTCACGGTTTCGCCAACGACCGGCGAGGCGGCGGAAGATAGCGTCCGGCCAATCATTTCGGGTGACAGTGTCATCGGGACACTAAAGGTCGGCTCGTATTTCAACGAGGCATCCGCAGAAGAATTGAAGAGGCGAACCGGCCTGGAAGTCGTCTTCGTTTCGCGCGCCAAGGTTACGGCATCGACCTTCAGCAAAGGTATTTCGATCGTCTTGCCGCCTGAAGCCATCCAGACCGCCTCGAACGGTTCGCCAACTACCGTCGATTTTGTCGTCGGCGACATACCCTCGCAGGCCCAAGTTATTCATTTGCCGAGCGACGTTGGCGAAGGAATGACGGTGGTCTTCGTTTCAAGTCTGAAGGAGGTTGAAGCGGCGCAGCTCGCATTCGCGTGGTCGCTCGTGTTCAAGGCGCTTCTCGCCCTTCTCGTCGTTTTGCCGCTCTCATTTTTCGGTGCGCATCTGGCAACGCGACAGCTTCTGCGGCTCGCCGACGCGATGCGTGTACTCGCGACGGGACGATTGGATGTCGTTCTGCCGGGGATCAACCGTCTGGATGAAATCGGCGACATCGCGAAGGCCGTCGAAAATTTCAAAGTGGTAGCAGTGGAGAAGGCGAAGGCTGAACAGGATGAAAAGCGCCTTGCTGATGAGCAGGCGCGCGCCGAGCGCAAAACGATCACGCAGCGTCTTGCTGATGAATTTGAGACGACGTTGGGCACTATTATCCAGGCGGTGTCTTCGAACTCAACCATGCTCGAAAGCGCCGCGCGCACGTTGACGACGACGGCGGAAAACACTCGACATCTCTCGGCAACGGTTGCCGCGGCCTCCGAGGAGGCTTCGACGAATGTTCAATCAGTCGCGGCCTCGACGTCGGAGCTGAGGTCGTCGGTCCAAAATATTGCGGTTAAAGTTGGCGAATCGCGCAGAATCGCCAGCGAAGCGGTCGCGCGTGCGGAAAAAGCAGATGCGCGCATCGCAGACTTGACCCAGGCTGCAGCTCGCATCGGGGATGTCGTACAGTTGATTTCGTCGGTTGCGGAGCAGACAAATCTCCTGGCCTTGAACGCGACCATTGAAGCTGCGCGGGCAGGTGAAGCTGGTCGCGGTTTCGCTGTTGTGGCGCAAGAGGTGAAGGCCCTAGCTGCCCAAACCGCAAAGGCCACGGAGGAAATCGGAGCGCAGATCACGGGCATGCAAGCGGCCACGACCGACTCTGTCGGGGCCATCAAAGACGTCAGTAACACAATTGGTCAAATTTCGATCATTGCGATCGAAATTTCCAAGGCTGTGGAAGCGCAGGGAGAAATAACCCGGGAGATTGCGCACAATGTCGGCGAGGCCGCGAAGGGAACGTCCGATGTGGCGTCCAACATCACGAACGTAAACGTTGGGGCGGTCGAGACCGGGTCGGCCTCGACACAGGTGCTACAGGCAGCGCAATCACTTTCGAAAGAGAGCGATCATTTGAAATCAGCGGTCGCACGCTTCCTCTCGACCGTACGTGCGGCTTGAGCCTCCAAGCCGTTCGGCCTGCGCGCGAGCCCGTCGATCATTTCTCCTTCGATCGCTCGCTGAGGATAAATCCGACCGCGAGCATCGCGATGCCGCCGACGACTGCGCCCGTCAATAATTGGATCGCAAATATTTCGGCATGGGTGGGTTCGTTGAAGCTCCCGCTGCCGGTAACGACCGTGGCGGCATAGGTCTGGAGGAAGGCTCCGCTCAAGGCGCCAGCTAGCAGGCCGACAAGGCTATGGCCCAATAATCCGAAGCGGTGTTCGTGCGCCGCTGCGGCCGCGAGATTGGCACCGAGCAGGCCTGCAAGGATCTGGATGATTAAATTGGCTAAGGTCCATCCCATATCGCTGTGCTCCTTCTAGGCGGGAATCGGGCCGCTGCGGCTTTGCTTGACTCCAAATTATATATCTATATATCTGGATATATGGAACCAGAAAAGGTTGTTCTCGCTTTGGCGGCTCTCGCGCAATCGACGCGGCTCGAGGTGTTTCGCCTGCTCGTCAAACACGAGCCGGACGGGCTTGCCGCCGGCGATGTCGCGCGGTCATTGGCTATCCCGCAAAATACCATGTCGTCGCATCTTTCGGTGCTGTCCCGCGCGGGTCTCGTATCGGCGCAGCGGTTCGGCCGCTCGATTGTCTATCGCGCCGATCTCGCCTGCTTGCGCGGCGTGATGCTGTTCATGCTGAGGGATTGCTGCGAAGGCCGCCCCGAGATCTGTGCGCCGTTGATCGAAGACCTCACGCCCTGTTGTTCGCCAAAAGCAAGGAAGAAGGCCCATGTCTGAGCGAATTTACAACGTCCTGTTCCTGTGCACCGGTAACAGCGCCCGCTCGATCCTGGCGGAGGCCATTTTGCGGAAGGACGCAAGGGGGCGCTTTCGCGCCTACTCCGCCGGCAGTCAGCCGAAGGGGGCGGTGAACCCCTTCGCGATCCGCGTGTTGCAGAAATTCGAATATCCGGTGGATAACCTGCGCTCGAAGAGCTGGGAAGAGTTTGCCGCACCCGATGCTCCCGCGATGGATTTCGTTTTCACGGTTTGCGACAACGCTGCCGGCGAGTCGTGCCCGGTCTGGCCGGGACAGCCAATGTCGGCGCATTGGGGCATCGAAGACCCTGCGGAAGTAAACGGCACCGATCTCGAAAAGGAAGCGGCCTTCGTCGCCGCCTTCCGTTATCTGAAAAATCGAATTGGGCCCTTCACCAGCTTGCCGTTGCAAAGCATCGACCGTCTTTCGCTCGGCACAAAGCTGCGCGAGATCGGCCGTATGGCGGGAGCATCCTCAGGCGAAGAGAAGGCGAGTTGATGGCCGGGTTTGATTTGCCCCGGCGGCTCACCGCGGAGGCGCTCGGGACGGCACTGCTGGTTGCGGCTGTGGTCGGCTCCGGCATCATGGCCGAGCGGCTGACGTCGGATACGGCGCTGGCGCTGCTCGGCAATACGCTGCCGACCGGCGCGATCCTGGTGGTGTTGATCAGCATTCTCGGCCCCATATCGGGGGCGCATTTCAACCCGGCGGTGACCATGATCTTCGCGCTCAAGCGCGAACTGACGCTGGACGAGGCGCTCGGTTATGTTCTGGCCCAAATCGCAGGCGGCATCGCAGGCACCGTCGCCGCGCATCTGATGTTTGAGCTGCCTTGGTGGGAAATCTCGCTGAAGGCGCGAAGCGGCGGGGCGCAATGGTTCGCCGAAGGTGTCGCGGCATTCGGCCTCCTCGCTACCATTCTTGCGGGGATAAAGTTCAACCGGGCAGCCATTCCCTGGCTGGTCGGCCTCTACATCACCGCGGCCTACTGGTTTACGTCCTCGACGTCTTTTGCGAATCCAGCCGTTGCCATCGCTAGGTCGCTGACGAACACGTTTTCAGGCATCCGGCCCGTCGATCTTCCGGCCTTCATCGCCGCCGAACTCGCTGGCGCTGCCCTGGCTCTTATATTGATGAACTGGCTGTTGCAGCCCGAAGGTGAGAAGACGGTCACAACCGTAAGCAAAGTCTAGTATCGCCGGTCTGAAGTCCCTGCACCGAATCCGGACCGTTTCGGCAAAACGACCTGAGGCGGCGGCCTTTCGCGCGTCGCGATCGCGCGGCATAATCGGTGCCATGGAACTCGCCACCCGCCTCGGCTTGATGAACTGGCTGACGAGCCAGGGGCTCACCGGCTTACCCGAGAACGACCTGGTCCGCGGCTTCTGCGAGCGCTGTTGCGCCGCGGGCCTCGAGCTGTCGCGCAGCCTCATCTTTATCGACACCCTGCACCCGATCTTCGAAGGACGCGGATTTCGCTGGAACGATTCCGAGACCAACGAGGCCGATCATTTCGAATACGGACCGACGGGCGAGAGTGACGATAGCTGGCGTCGCTCGATTTTCTATCACATGCTTGAACGGGGGCACGATGAACTGCGGCTCGACTTTGCGGATCCGGCCGTGCTCGGGTTTTCGAGGATGCCGGAGCTCGTGGAAAGAGGTCACCGGCATTTGCTGGGCTTCGTCCACCGCTTTGGGGAGACCGGCGCGCTCGGGCAGATGGACTGTTTCTATTCCTACTGGCTGACCCGGCGCGCGGCGGGATTCAACGAGCGTGAGCTGGCCGCGCTGCGCGATCTCGTGCCGGTGCTGGGGCTGGTCGTCAAGTCGGCCCAGCAGGTCGATATCGTGCGGACCCTGGGGCGGGTCTATCTCGGGCGCGATGCCTCCGAGCGGGTCTTGCATGGAAAAATCTCGCGCGGCGTCACCGAACGGATCAATGCCGTGTTGTGGTTTTCCGATCTGCGCGGATCGACCGCCATTACCGAAAGCATTTCGCCCGACGAGATCATCCCGTTTCTCAACGACTACGCCCAGGCCGCCATCGACGCCATCCACGATTCCGGCGGCGATGTGCTGAAACTGATTGGCGACGGTGTGCTTGCGATGTTCACAGGTCCAAACCTGACCCGTGCCAAGCGGGCAGCGCTGCGGGCCGAGCATCGTTTTCGGCTCAACATGATTGCACTCAACGCAAAACGTGGCGCGGAGGGAAGGGCGGTCACCTCGGCCTATGTCGGCTTGCATGTCGGCGAGGTGTTTTACGGCAATATCGGCCACGAGGACCGGCTCGATTTCACGGTGGTGGGGCCTTCGGTGAACGAGGTCAGCCGCATCGCCTCGATGTGCCGCTCCGTCGATCGCGAACTCCTGATCTCCTCGGCCTTTCGCAATGGCCTGGACGCGGCGGGGCAGCGTTACCTCGTCTCCACCGGCCGCTTCGCGCTGCGCGGCATCGGGCGCGCGCAGGATCTGTTCACCCTCGATCCCAGTGTCGCGGCGGACGCGGTGGTAGGCGGCGGCTACG
>Ga0210394_10005064_pt1 | contig 14948 bp, 20 predicted proteins | sample IncBWC12MmetaG_FD_160121 | JGI IMG/M metagenome (GOLD analysis project Ga0210394, IMG submission 160121) | Forest soil microbial communities from Barre Woods Harvard Forest LTER site, Petersham, Massachusetts, United States - Inc-BW-C-12-M | ecosystem: Environmental > Terrestrial > Soil >... | reverse complement strand
AACCGAGGATCTGAAGCAGATCGACGTGCCGACCCTGATCTTGCATGGCGACGACGACCAAATCGTGCCGATCGCCGACTCGGCAATGCTGTCGAGCAAGCTCGTCAAGGGTGCCACGCTGAAGATCTACAAGGGGGGCGCGCACGGGATGTGCACGACCGAGAAGAACCAGGTCAACGAAGATCTGCTCGCGTTCATCAAGGGCTAGGGACGCGCTTCCTGGAAGGTTGATCGATACCATCGTCCAATTGAACGCTTTGAAGGTTTCTGGACTAATTGCGACTGTGTAGTCACGCCAAAGGGAGGCGCCATGAAGCGCTTTAGTTTGACTTTAGTGATCGGGACTTTGTATTGCATGGAGCTGCTGGCTGCTCCGGTTGATGAACACATTCGGGGCAAGATCGTCTCGATCACACCAAGTACTCTGGTCGTCCGCACTTCAAGTGCTGTTGATGTTTCCATTGCGCTGAATGTCGGGACTCATTACTTGCAGGTGGTGCCATCGAGCCTCGACAAGATCGAATCGGGCAGTTACATCGGTACGGCGACCAAGGACATCGGTTCTGCTCAGGTGGCACTCGAAGTGATGATCTTCCCGCCGGCGATGCAAGGGCTAAATGCGGGTCACTTCCCCTACGACCGGCTCCCCGATACGACCATTTCGGGAACGACAACCACGACGAGCATGATGACCAACGGTAATGTCTCCGTGGTGTCTGCGGCTGAGGGAGGGAATGTCAGCACCGCGATGACCAACGGCAATGTCTCCGCAACCGTTTCGCAGAATGGCGTGAAGCAGCTGACGGTCACCTACAAAGGAGGGCAGCAGACGGTCTTAGTACCCCCGACGGCGCCGATCGTCAATCTTGTTCCTGCAACGGTGTCAGATCTGTCGAAAGGTGCATACGTATTTGTCGATGCCGCGAAGGACGGCAGCTCTCTGACTGCGGGACTGGTCGCTGCGGGTGTGGGGGGATTGAAGCCGCCCTTTTGAGTCCGGAGCCATGAACGTGCCGCCGCATTGTCAGCCGAATCTTGTCGCGCACTCCGCCACGATCCGCTTCCTGCATTGGGTGTGGGTCTATGCGATCGGCTGCATGGTGTTCAGCGGATGGCAGATCTACAACGCATCGCCAAGCTTGCCGTTCATCTTTCCACGCTGGAGTGGCCTCGGCGGCTGGCTGGGTGGAGCGCTCGCCTGGCACTTCAGCGCCATGTGGCTGCTGGCCGTAGATGGAATGGCCTATGTTGCTTACGGATTCTTGTCCGGGCATTTCCGACGAGATTTCGGAATCCCGACGGCGCGTGCCGTAGCCCGGGACATGCGGTCCGCCCTTACGTTTCGGCTTGGGCACCGGATTGGCCACTACAACGCAGTTCAGCGCTTGTTGTACCTCGGTGTGATCGGTGCGCTTGTTCTGCAGGTCGTTACCGGCCTTGCGATCTGGAAGCCCGTGCAGCTCGGCGCGCTGGTGGGTCTTTTTGGCGGATATCCGATCGCGCGAAACATTCATCTTGCGACCATGTTCCTGATCGTCAGTTTCATAATCGTGCACCTCGTTCTAGTGGCCATTTTCCCGCGCACGCTTGTCTCGATGATCGTGGGAATTTCGGCCGAACCGGAAAGGCGAACATGAGCGCGCTGCAAGGTTCGCCGGTCGTCAAGATGCGGGACATCCAGCCGGAGTTGCGTCGGCTTCAACGCCGCGCGTTCTTGCGGCAGGGTGTTTCATTGGGGGGACTGGCGCTGCTCACCGGATGTGACCTGTCTACGAGCACTGGCGTCGACGCTGCCTTGAAATCAATCCTGCGTTTTGACGACAGGGTCCAGGCCGCGCTTTTCAGCGGTCGACGGTTGGCTCAAACCTATCCGCCGAGTGCCGTGACCAGACCGTTTCGTTTCAACGCCTATTACGCGCAGTGGCAGGTGCGCGGGATTCCGGACAGCTGGCGCCTGGAGGTGGCGGGTTCTGTTTCGGAGAAAGCCCCCTGGACAATTCCGGCGCTGCGCGCGCTGCCGCAGGTCGAGCAGATCACCCGGCACATCTGCATCGAGGGATGGAGCCAGATCGGGCGTTGGAGCGGCGTGCCCCTAAGGGCGCTTCTTCAACGGATCGGAGCAGATCTGCGCGCGCCCTTTGTGAGCTTCAGATGCTTCGATGGGTATTCGACAAGCATTGACATGGCCAGCGCGCTGCACCCGCAAACGATCCTGACGCTCGATTTCGATGGACAGCCCCTCACGCCCGAGTGGGGTGCACCAGTACGACTGCGAATCCCCACCAAGCTCGGTTTCAAGAGCGCAAAGAACCTGCAAGCGATCGAAGTGACTCACGTTTTTTCAGGCGGATATTGGGAAGATCAGGGTTATGACTGGTTTTCCGGCGTCTGACGCTCCAACCGCCTTTTGTCGTCTCGTTCGCGATTTACCTCAACTTGGAGTTAACCATGATCAAGCATGCATTGTTTGTCCGTCTCGAAGCCAGGCCCGGCAAGGAGAAGGAGGTCGCCCAGTTCCTGCAGGCCGGCCTCGGCCTGGCGCAGCAGGAAGACACCACCCCGGTGTGGTTCGCCCTGCAGCTCGGTGCATCCACCTTCGGCATCTTCGATGCCTTCGCTGACGAAGCCGGTCGCCAGGCCCACCTCAAGGGGCCGATCGCACAGGCGCTGGGGGCGAACGCATCCAAGCTGCTGGCGCAGGCGCCGTCGATCGAACGCATCGACGTGCTGGGCACCAAGCTGCCCAACTGAGGCCCGCACGAAAGCGGGGATGAAGCAGGCGGTGCGTCATCAGTAGGGATTGATATCGCGGCAGCAGGCTGCCTGCCTGAACGGCGGGTTGCCTCTGCCGGCCCCGCGGACCTGATCGGCGGCGGAACCTGTCGACAGGAGGAAGAACGGGCGGAAGCGGAATGGCCGCATCGCATTTCGCGAGCACTGGAGCCACTTGACGGCAGAGTCCGCCTCCGCCGCCCCTGCCTCGGTCCAGACCGGAGACATAGGTAACGGCCCGTACCTACCTTACCAAGATCTCGCTCTATCAATTCGAGCCCGAGCACAGTAGTCGCATAAGCAGCGGCGCTATCCAGATCCGAATTCCCTGGTGTACGTACCGGATATCCTGCGCATTTCCTCAAGCCTGCCGTTCGCGATTGCACGATGCACGACACTCGCGGCTATCGCCGACACCTTGGTGTTCCTTTGCTTGCCAGCAACACCATCGTGCAATGGTTCTGGCTTCTCACAGATGATCCAATGCGCTGCGTGGCTGAACTGAACTTGCCATTGAATCGAGTGCTCACGGAGAAAGGATCATGAAGAAAGCGACATGGATGGCGGTATTGCTCAGCGCGGCGTTGCCATTGGCTGCGCTCGCCCAAACCGCCAACGACCTCAGAAATGACGCGACGACGCCAAGCGGTGTACTCACGTACGGGATGGGCTACTCTCAACAACGCTTCAGTCCACTCAAGCAGATCAATCGCGAGAGCGTCAAGCGTCTGGTGCCAGTGTGGTCCTATAGCATGAACAACAGCCTCGGTGAGGAAGGGCAGGCGCTGGTCAAGGATGGCGTCATTTATATGACGGATCATGACAAGACGGTTGCCGTCGACGCTCTGACCGGTAAGCAGATATGGAAATCGTCTATCGAATATGCACCGGAGACGACCCGGGTCGTGTGTTGCGGTATTGAGAACCGTGGCGGGGCGCTGTTCGACGGCAAACTCTATCGGACGACACTCGATGCGTACGTCATCGCCCTGGACACGAAGACCGGGAAGGAAGTGTGGCGGACGAAATCGGGCGATCCGAACCTCGGTGATGTGATGACCGGAGCGCCGCTGATCGTCGAGGGAGTGGTGATGGTCGGAGTGGCAGGCGCCGAGTACGGTCACCGGGGTTATATCGCGGGCTACGACGCCGCGACCGGCAAGGAGGTGTGGCGCACCTGGACGATTCCCGCGCCGGGACAGCCTGGATCGGAGACCTGGCCCAGCAACGACACATGGAAAACCGGCGGCGGCAGTTCCTGGCTGACGGGCTCCTACGATCCAGATCTGGACCTGGTGTTCTGGGGGACCGGCAACCCGGCTCCCCACAACCCCCTCAACCGTCCCGGTGACAACCTGTACACGGACTGCATCCTGGCCCTTCGACCGAAGACCGGCGAGATCGTGTGGTACTACCAGGAGGTTCCGAACGACCCCTTCGACTTCGACGGGGTGAACGAGTTGGTCCTTGGCGACGTCACCATCGACGGCGCGCAGCGCAAAGTGGTGATGCAGGCCGCTCGCGACGGGTACCTTTACGTGCTCGAGCGGGCCACCGGGAAGTTATTGGCCGCACATCCCTTCGTCAAGATCACCTGGGCCGACGGCATCGACATGAACACCGGTCGTCCGGTGCTCAGCGCCGACACGAAAGCGACGATCAGTGAGAGAAAAGAGGTGACGCTGTGGCCCTCCAAGACCGGTGGTAAGAACTGGCAGCCGATGTCGTTCAGTCCGGTAACGGGATTGCTCTACGTCAATACGAACGAAATCGGCTGGAAGTATCAGCCGTGGTCGCTCGACCGCATCACGAATTTGAAGGTCACACAGCCATTCCGGGCCGTCGACTACACCTTCGTTTACGATGATCCCAACACGCGCGGCTACTTGAAAGCCATCGATCCCGCGACCGGAGAGGTCAAGTGGCAGAAGCCAGAACGGAGCCCGAACTGGTCCGCAACGCTGGTCACGGCCGGTTCGCTGGTTTTCACCGGTCAACTGACGGGCGAGTTCATCGCTGTGGATGCCGCCACCGGGAAGACCTTGTGGCAATTCCAGACCCCGTCCGGGATCACCAGTCAGCCCATCACGTGGGAGCGTGACGGCAAGCAGTACGTGACGGTGGCCAGCGGAACCGGCGGTCTTTACGCAGCCGTCTATGGCGATCCGAACCTCGCGAATGTCCCCGCGGGCAGCACGCTCTGGACGTTCAAACTTTTCGAGGACTGACATGAACGGAACGAGATTGATGGGCCGACTCGCGGTGACTCTGCTGACGCTCGTGGGGGCGCCGTCGTCAGTACTCGCCGCGCTGGACGCAGGCGCGGCGAGCGAAGGCAGCTCGCTGTACGAGAACTACTGCGCGACTTGTCATGGGGAGCAGCTGCACAATACGAGCGGAGGTGTGACGTTCGATCTGCGGCGGCTGAGACCTGACGAGCATGAGCGTTTCGTTCATTCCGTACTAAACGGAAAAAATCAAATGCCGCCGTGGCGCGGTGTCCTCGATGACAATCAGATCGAGGACATTTGGGCCTATATCCGAGTAAGTGTTGATCATTAGACCGTCAGGAGAACAACGTGAGTATCTGCCGTGCTTCAGGGATGTTGTTTGGCATCGCCTTCCTGCTACTGAAGGCTATCGCGTCCTTGTCGATCGGATCTGGCCCCGCGAGCGTAGTCGCCAGGACCTCGCGCTCACAGATTGCGCCAAGGACATAGCGCCGAGCGATAGGCTGCGCAAGTGGTTTGGCCATGATCCAGCCCTGTGGCAGGCGTTCCAGGATCACTGTCAGCAAGACCTCAATTCAATTGCGATGTAAGCGGATACGTCGTGGCGATCCCGTTGACGAGCGAGTTGATTGATGAGGTCCGTTCAGCGGCGCGGCCCCCGCGGGTCGTCGTCCGGATCCATGTAATCGAGGCCGAGCGGACCGATCGCCGTGACCTGGGTGACGTACTCGCCTGACTTGGCCCAATGGAAGTGAGGCGTGTCACCGGGCAGCACGATGACGCTGCCAGGTGGATGGGCACGGAGGCTGTCTCCGTCGAATCGGTCGCCCAGGCCGATGTAGAACACACCCGACATCACTGTATAGATCCGGTCTTCTGGGTGCTTGTGCGGCATCATTTCACGCCGGATGGGACTTTGACCCGGACGACGTAAGGCGCCGCCTCGCTTGGATTGCCGACAAGGACGGCCAGTCGAACCGAGGGAGGGAACGCAGGGAATGGCTTCCAGTCGATCTCCTCGGGCAGGATGGATTTGAAATCGACCTCGCCAGGCTGATGTGCTCGAGACATCACTCTTCCTCATCTATCCAGGAGCGTTCGCTGCGGTATCAGACCGCAAGCGCGAAGTCGGAGCTATTGGACGATGGTGTCGGTCAATACTTCGGTGTCGGATCTGCAGGGGATTGAAAACGAGAATGTGGCGCCGTGCCGTGGCGCTCGCCTAGAGGCGAACCTCGCCGCCGGCTCATGTTCGCCTTGAATGATCCATTTTTGGAATACTGCCATGACTACAGGCATGAAGACAAAGCTATTGAACGATCGTAACGATCGACGCTCTTGTCAGTCCGCTGACGCACTGAAAGTGAGAACAGCGCTAACATAGCCGCCTGGTGACCTTGGATGCCTGAGGAAATCTCGATTTAAAAAAATGGGTTAGTTGCCGTGGCCAGTTCGAAGCCCATCAGCATCCTGAGCGTCGAGGATCACCCGGTGTTCCGCGAAGGGCTGAGCACGATCATCGGGTCTCAATCCGACATGGTCCTGGTTGCGCAGGCGGCTAATATGGCGGAGGCGGTGGCGGAATTCCGCCGGCATCGACCGGATATCACGCTGATGGACCTGCATCTGCCTGGATGCAACGGCACGGATGTGATGATCGCGATTCGAGCCGATTTTTCCGACGCTCGTGTCATCATGCTCACCACCTCGGAGAGCGATGGTGAAATACAGCGTGCGATGCGGTCCGGCGCCTCGGGCTACGTATTCAAGAACATGCCGAAGAATGAACTGCTTGGAGTGATTCGCTCCGTCCACGCAGGGCGGCGGCACGTTCCAGCGGAAGTTGCATCGCGTCTCGCGGAGCACCTGGGCGAAGAAGACCTGACGAATCGGGAACTGGAGGTACTGCGCCTGATCCGGGACGGTTGTCGGAACAAGGAAATTGCCGATCGCCTGGCCATCGCGGAAACGACCGTCAATTTCCACATCAAGAACGCCGTCGGCAAACTCGGGGCCAAAGATCGTACGCACGCGGTCATCATTGCGTTGAAGCGCGGCCTGATCCCCATCTGAGGTCGATTGCAGGCCTGTAGAAAACCACAGGGCGTCAACCCGGGATTCCGAGGGCTCGCGAGCAGATTGCGGCGCGTAGCGTCCAGGAAGAATGTTTCAGCGCTATCGATTTCTCCGAGGCGGCCTGGCTGCGAAGCGGGGCATGGCGTTGGGCGTTTTGCGCTTCGCCATGGTCCGGGTGTTTTGGATCTTCTGTGCCGTCAGCCCGGTCTGGGCAGTTGATCCAAGCCGACACATCTCTCAATACGCGCACAATACCTGGACCATCACGGATGGATACATCAATGGCAATGTCCTGGCGACCGGGCAGACGGCAGATGGCTACTTCTGGATTGGCACGGAAGCGGGTCTGGTTCGCTTCGATGGGGTTCGTTTCGTTCCTTGGGACCCGCCGGGCGAAAGGGCGGCGGCTCTTTCCTCTCGCGAAATCACCGCGCTTTTGGGTGCACGGGACGGGAGTCTTTGGATCGCGGCGCGATCGACTCGCGCAAAAGCTAGCCTGAGCCATTGGACGGGCAGCGAACTCGTAAATTACACAGTCGATAGCGACTTTATCGGCGCTCTGCTCGAAAGGCGCGATGGGTCGGTCTGGATGGCGCGACCTCTTTGTCAGCTCATAGGCACCGAAACCCGATGCTATGGAGGCGCAGATGGGGTGCCCAGTTTCCGTGGTGCGCTCGCCCTGACTGAGGATGCCACCGGCAACCTCTGGCTCGGCGGCGATACCGGGCTTGTCCGCTGGAGGCCCGATTCATCGACGGCCTACATGCCGGAGGGACTGAAAGCCAACGGCGGGCAGGGTGGCGTGAGTGCCTTCGCGGCGGCCCCAGATGGCTCTGTATGGGTCGGAGTCGGTCTGCGCGGCCGCGGTATGGGACTGGAACACGTCGTGCAAGGCCGATGGAACTCCCTGGTTGCACCGGGATTTGAAGGCAGCAGCTTGGAGGTACTGGCGCTGCTGCTGGACCGGTCGGGTGCCCTTTGGATCGGGACCGTGGATCAGGGGATCTACCGTGTTTATCAAAACAAGGTGGATCACTTCGGCAGCGCAGACGGTCTGTCCAGCGATTGGGTTTTAGGACTTTACGAGGATCGTGAAGGCAATGTGTGGGCCACTACCCCCCGGGGCATCGACCGCTTCCGCGACACCCGTGTTGCAACCTATTCGACGCGCGAAGGACTGTGCACGTCCGAGGTCGATTCGGTGCTGGCTGCACAAGATGGAACCCTCTGGATCGGCGGCGCCGAGGGTTTGATCGCTCTCCGGCAGGACCGCATGACCTGCGTTGCGAAGGGTAGAGGTTTGCCAGGAAGCCAGGTTACGTCGCTGTTCGAGGATCATCAGCACCAGCTGTGGGTCGGCATCGATGACATGATGACGATTTACGAAAAAGGCAGGTTCACCCCGATCACAAGGCGGAATGGCACTCCGCTCGGACTGAGCGTCGGAATCACCGAGGATGTGGACCACAGTATCTGGATCGTGTCGGGAGGACATCACAGGGCGCTCTTTCGAATCAAGGATCGGAAGGTTCAGGAGGAGTTCGAGGAACCGCAGATACCGGTTCCTCACAAGGTCGCAGCCGATCCGCAAGGCGGTATCTGGCTAGGCCTGATGAACGGCGACCTGGCTCGATATCGCGACGGCCGGACGGAAACCTTCCACTTTGATCTGAAGGAAGGTTCGATTGTCAATCAACTATCGGTAGGCGTTGACGGCTCGGTAATGGGCGCTACAGATTCCGGGATAGTGGCTTTGAAGAACGGTAGGCCTCAAACGCTCACGGCCCGCAACGGTCTTCCGTGCGATGCGGTCAGTGCATTCATCCTGGATGACTCGGGAGCTCTTTGGCTATATATGCGTTGTGGGCTCGTCGAGATTGCGAGGAAGGAGCTGCAAAAATGGTGGCAGAGACCTGAGCTGTCGCTGAACGTTCGTGTCTTCAATGCACTCGATGGGATGCAACCGGGTACTGCACCGTTCCAGGGCAGCGCGAGAACGTCCAATGGTCAGCTATGGTTCGCCAACGACAGCGTGTTGCAGATGATCGATCCCGGCCGCCTCACGATTAATAGCTTGGCACCCCTGGTGCACGTGGAAGAGGTCATCGCCGATCGGAAGCGCTATCTCCCTGGGCCGTCTCTTCGCCTTCCTCCCTATACGCGCAATCTCGAAATCGACTATACCGCGCCGAGCTTCGCGATTCCGCAAAGGGTGCGGTTCCGCTACTGGCTCGAGGGTCACGACGGAGGATGGCAGGACGCAGGGACCCGCCGCCAGGCTTTCTATAGCGACCTTCGACCGGGACAGTACCGGTTCCGGGTCGTCGCGTGCAACGAGGACGGCGTCTGGAATGAGACGGGCGCAACACTCGACCTGCGCGTGGCGCCGGCCTGGTATCAGACGATGTGGTTCCTGGCGGGATGCGTCGTTGTCCTTCTGTTCTCGATCTGGACCGCCTATCGCCTCAGGGTAGGACAGGTTGCGCGAGCGCTGAGCGCCCGCTTTGACGAGCGTCTGGCTGAACGTACTCGCATCGCGCGGGACCTTCATGACACGCTCCTGCAAACGATCCAAGGCAGCAAGCTCGTGGTCGATGACGCCCTGGAACAACCGGGCGATCCGATGCGGTTGCGTCGCGCTGTCGAGCAGCTTTCCATCTGGCTTCAGCGGGCGATCGAGGAAGGGCGCACCGCCCTCGATTCGCTGCGTGCGTCGAGAACTGACTCGAACGATCTGGCGCAAGCCCTAAGGCGTGCAACGGAGGAGCGCGGTATCCAGGGGCGACTGGAGGTTTCCTTCTCGATGGTCGGTACCGCTCGGGAGTTGCATCCCGTTGTCCGCGACGAGGTGTACCAGATTTGCGAAGAGGCCATTCGCAACGTCTGCGCACACTCGGACGGCAGTCGAATGGAAGTCGAGCTGAGATACGCACAGGATCTTGCCGTCCGCGTAAGCGACAATGGCGTTGGCATGGACCCCTCCGTAGCCGAGCACGGGAAAAAGGGACATTTCGGTCTGCAGGGAATGCGCGAGCGAGCGGGCCATATCGGCGGCAGGCTCACGGTACTGACCTCGGCAGGCTCGGGGACCGAGATCACTCTGGTGGTTCCCGGAAGTGTCGCCTTCCGCGGGGCGCGGAAGAGTGTATTGGACTCTATCAAAGCGATCCTTCAGGGGTAGGGGGCGTCGTTCCTATCCCGCCTGATCCGAGTCGCCAGGAGTGCGCTTGGCATACCAGCTGTGAAACGTTCATGCCCGATGTGCGCCTGCAGAAAAATCCAGGTCCAAATCTGTTGTGTACAAGGTGTCTCGGATTCCGAAGCACACGTACTCTTGAGGCGTAGTTGGCGTTCAAACGATACGTGAGGTCGGAGATGAATCAGATGAACCCAAGTGTGTGCCGTTCAGAACGATCGGCGCTATCCAAGTCGCAGGCCATACCGAGCGTCTTCGTGGTCGATGACGACATCTCGGTGCGCGAATCGCTGGAACTGCTGATCCTCGAAGCCGGCTGGCAGGCCGAAACCTTCGGGTCGGCAGAGGCATTTCTTGATCAGCTGCGAACACCCGGTCCGAGCTGCCTGGTCCTGGACGTCCATCTTCCGGGTCTGAACGGGCTGGATCTGCAGAAGCTGCTGGCCGACCGAAGCGAAACCCCGATCGTCTTCATCACGGGTGATGCCGATGTGCGGACGACGGTGCAGGCCATGAAAGCGGGAGCTTTCGAATTTCTGCCGAAGCCGATTAGTGACGACATGCTGTTGAACGTCGTTCGTCGCGCCCTCGAGCACAGCGAGGTTTTGATTCGCCGCGAAGCGGAGCGTCGCGAGCTTCGGGACCGGTACGCGTCATTGAGTCGCCGCGAACGGGAAGTCATGATGCTGGTAGCCTCCGGTCTGTTGAACAAGCAGGTCGGAGGCGAGCTCGGTATCTCGGAGATTACCGTGAAGGCCCACCGTGGCAGCATGATGCGAAAGATGGGGGCTGACTCCTTCGCCGGTCTGGTTAGCATGGCCCTGAGCCTTCGCCTTACGCGTCCGCCGTTGGAGGTGACGCTCCGATCGACCAGTCATTCAATGCCTGCTCTTAGGTGATAGCGATCAGATAGCCGCGCGAAGGGAGGCTCGAACTGGCGCGATTCACCGCCCAAACTTCCTAGTGACTCGGCTCTCGGTCGCCCTATTACTACGTCACAGAAGCGCGGGAACTGTCTGAACACCCGACATTTCGAGCTCGTTCATTCAGTTCCCGCCATATCGAACTTGGCGCTCCGCGTTCCGCGGTAACTGACCGCTTTTCGCAACAGCTCTTAGTGGGCCGACACGAGCGACGGGGTCGCATCTCCATAGAGTCGCGGTTGCAGTTCCGACCAGGTGTCGCCGCCTTCGCTGGCGGCCACCGGGAAGCCGCGCTGCGAGGCGCTCGAGGACGCGCTCGTCACCACTGCGGCCGACTGGGCTAAGCCGGCGTTGCCCTGCGCTTGCAGTGCCGACCACGTGTCGCTGCCTTCACTGGCGGCTATCAGGAAGCCCCACTGCAGGCCGTCCGGAGAGACGCTCGTTGCCACCAGAGGCATCGGCGATTGCATTGAGCGCGTGAGCGCCTGCGATTGCAGGGGGCTGACCAGGTGTCGCCGCCTTCACTGACCGCAAACGCAGCGTGCGAGCACAAAGCGGCAACCGCTGCTGTCATTACGAGGTGCATCTTCATGATGGATTCCTTTGTCTGGGTGGACGTTCTGCCAATTGGCAGATCGTGAGGTCCAGTAGCGATTGAGCTTGTCCAATATTCAAACGTTTGCGGTTTGCCGCAATTCGCGGTCGTCGGGAATAGATCGGCATCCTGGTTGGTAAGTCGTAAGCGGCCAGTGAAGGCATATTGATCGGGCCGGCCCCGAGAGCCGACGATCGTGTCCACCAAAGAAATAGGTGGACACATGTACGTCAAACCAGGAATGCCGGGCCGTCGTCGCCGGCGGTACACCGAAGAGTTCAAAGCCAGGGTGACCGAAGAATGCCGTCGGCCGGAGGTGTTGATCGCCGCGGTAGCGCTCGCAAATGGGCTGAATGCCAATTTGCTTCGGAAGTGGGTGGCCGAGGAGCGCTTCGCCGACTACCCCCGCTCCGCGCTCCCCTTCGAGTGCTGCTGCTACACGTGCTGCCGTTGCTACACATCGAGCGGGGGACCGATCGCCGTGTTGCCGTAGTCTTTAGCGCTAATTGGCGCTCGACCAAGGTACTCCTGAGCACCATGGGTCTTGCGGGGATACTCGGCATCCACGCTTTTGGAAACCAACGAAGGTCGACCGATGATTCCGCAACGAATGTGCGGGCGTCAAGGCTCGTGTGTGTGCGGCAGCACACCGACCACGATACACCAGCGCGGCAATATGACGATTGTCGATGGCAGCCGATACAGGAGTCTGCAGCCGGTGGCATCGAACGGTCACACGCCAATTCCATGCTGAGAAGCACAAGGAGCGCCAGATGAATCAAAATCAAACGTCGCGGCGGCAGTTCCTGAAGATCGGCGGTTCTACGCTCGCCGTGATACCGCTGATGGTTGCTTCGGGCAGCGCGGGTGCCGCGACCAATGCCGCTCTGCGCAGCGCCTTGAAATACAAGGACACGCCCGAAGGGGACAAGAGTTGCGCCACTTGCATGCAATTCGTGCCCGGCCCGTCCGAAAAAGGCCCAGGTGGCTGCAAGATATTGCCGGGCGATACTGAAATATCGCCTCAAGGATATTGCACAGCCTGGGTCAAGAAAGCCTAATCAGAAGTTTAAAGAGATAGAGTCCCCGCGGAGTGTGGGTGACGCTCGGCGGGACTCCGTGAGCGGGCCAGGCGGTTCGACGAGCACCGCAAGTTTTAACCGTCGCCGACATCCGATCATGACTTACGCGGCACCCGAGCGCCGTGAAGCGGTGATCCTCGGTGGGTGGCAAGGTGTATGTAGGGCGATCATCATCGCCGCAACCAGCCGTTCCGCCGCGTGTGAATTGCGACTGACCCGGCCGGCACCCGTCAAAGTCGGTGGAGCGTGGCGCGACTTTGCGGTCTTCGGCGGACTACTTCCTGATGTCCGAAGACACCTTTTCGAGGGGCCTTTGCATCGTTTGCCAGGCCCCTTGCATTGTGGCCTGCATCTGTGCACCGACCGATTCGGTCGCCTGGCAGATTTTCAGGGATGTCTCTTGCGCCGCGTCGCGGCTTGCGCGCAAGTCCTTGATCCGCTCGTTATACGCGGCGCGCGCTTCGCCGCTCGCCTTGTTGCCCTCGGCCGCGAGCGCGTCGACATCCGCGTCCCATTTCTTCAGTTGCGTTTCCATCCCGGCGATGTACTCCGTATGCATGCTCATGGTTTCGATTGCTTTGCGTTCGTGCATCGGGATTGCCCGATGCTAAAGCACGCTAGCCCAAATACACCGAGGGATCTGTGCGCAAGCGCACGCCGTCGTTCCGCAGCCACGCACTTGCGGGCGACCGTTCGCCGAATGAGTAACGAGCCACATGCTGCCGAAGGCCGGGTCGTAGTCCTAGCGCGACGGCTTAAGCGAACTGAAGATCGATTTTGCCCGGACGGCGTCGGGCGGGGCCGATCACAATGCTCACGTCACGGCCCAACTTCGCCAGCGGTTCCGACAGCTTCGTCTCGCTCACCCCACGGAATTGCCCGCGCGTGATGCGGGATATCTTCGATTGGTCGATCCCGAGCAGTTCGGCAGCCGCTTCCTGGGTAAGCTTGCGTGCTTTGATTGCACTGGCGATCTCGGCCGCGAGCTGCGATTTGCGCTGCATCTCGCCCGCATTCGCATAACCCAGGTCGGCGTAGACATTCGTGCTGCCTTCTTCGATCGGAATTGCGCTGCGACGCCTCATGGTTTCGCTCCCTGCTTTGCCTGCCACTCCATGTAGTCCTCTCTCGCCGCCTTCAGGCGACGGTCAATCAGATCCAGATCGGGCTTCGGCGTCTTGATGCCGCTCTTCGACTTCTTCTGGAAGCAATGCAGCACATAGACCCAGCCGGCGAACTTCACCGTATACACTGCTCTATAGGTATCGCCTCGGTAATCCTCTACCACTTCCAGCACGGCCGCTGACCCGAACCCAGTCAGTGCCTTTGCGTCGGGATGCTTGCTGCCGGCCTGCGCCAGCCGCCATCCAAGACATGTCGGTGGCAATCGCACATCAGTCCCAATGATTGGCGTTTTTCGGCCAATCCGCGCGCTGCACGCGAACGATACAGAAGCGCTGGCCCGTTGGCGCGCCCATGATCACCCAGCGCTCCTTGCGTTCATCCACTTTGGCACCGAGTCTTTCGAGCCTCGCAACTTCGGCCGGAATGTCGTCGGTCTCGATATCAATGTGCACGCGGCTTTCGTGTTCCACGCGTTGAACCTGCACGCTGAGCTCGTCGGGCGGCGTTTCCAGCATGCGGTAATTGCCGCGGCTTCCCGGATGCTTCATATCGACTGGGCGGCCCAGCGCGTCTGCCCAAAACTGCGCGGCGGCGTCGATATCGTCGGTCTTGCAATCGATCAGCAGACCATTGATGCGCGAGCGATGCATGCAATCCACCTTCGAAGGTTTGGCGTCTGGTATACGCCGAGCCGGCAATAGGTCGCCGGGACCGATTTCACGGTACTCACGCCCTGGCACCGCGTCTAGACCCAGCCTGCCGCTCCGATGCGCCCGGTGGCTCGATATCGCCTAGCGTAACGAGTCATCGCCTTTGCGACCCTGAACCCCATGTCTGCTGCCGCGTGAGGTCGACTTCTGCTCGGGGTCGCGACGGAGCCGTGGGGAGGCGGGCGCCTATGATCGATCGCGAGACCTGCCGGGTGTTCATGTCCGGCTCGTACATGCG
>Ga0210394_10005063_pt1 | contig 14952 bp, 10 predicted proteins | sample IncBWC12MmetaG_FD_160121 | JGI IMG/M metagenome (GOLD analysis project Ga0210394, IMG submission 160121) | Forest soil microbial communities from Barre Woods Harvard Forest LTER site, Petersham, Massachusetts, United States - Inc-BW-C-12-M | ecosystem: Environmental > Terrestrial > Soil >... | reverse complement strand
TGCCGCGGCCGGCGTTACCAGACCCGCCGATCTGTTCCGCCGTCCGCGCTACGCCCTCCTGCAAGTCCGTGAAGCGACCAGGCAACAGCGATGTCTCGGACATTCACCTCACCCTAAAGGCGGCAAAGGCGACAGTGCATGTGGGAGGGTACGTTTTAGAGAGCGAAGCCTACAACGGGACGTACATTCCACCTCTGATTGAGACCACTCCGGGAGCCACGATCAATATCGATCTCGCCGATGAACTGCCCGTGGGACCCACGAACCGGATGATGGCGGGCCACACCAACCTGCACACCCACGGTCTTTTGGTTTCGCCGCAGAATGACACAAACGATTTCGGGGCCGGGGACAACATTCTCATCGACTTGCAAAAAGGGGGGGCATTCTCCTACCACATACCGATTCCGACTGCTCTGGCTACGGGCATTCTGGATAATCCCGCCCCGATCCGACACCCGGATGGGCTCTACTGGTACCACCCGCACCTCCACGGGATGGCGAAAGAACAAGTGTCCGGCGGAATGAGCGGCGTGATTTCCATTGGCAGAGGCAAAGATCTATTGGTTGTCAATGGCGCAAACGGCCAGCAAGATGAGCCCGCGACGATCTCCCTAAAACAGCACACCGATGTGAAGTACCTGGAGTTGAAGGATATTCAGATGACTACGGCGGTGGCGCCTGAGCAGGCGACGGGGTCCGCGCCTGGAATTTGGAATGCGGACAGCGATCCAGGTTTTTGTGGGAACGTTGATTTGACGAATCTGACCAATCTGCCAAACGGCTATTGCCAGCAAATACAGGGGACGGGCGCGGCTGCATCTCGCCAACTGTGGCTATTCACCATCAACGGGCAGCGATACCCGCGAATCAGCATCGGGGCCGGCAGAAATCACCTGTGGCGGATTGCGAATCTGAGTGCGACGGTGACCTACCTGATCGAATTGGTCGATCACGAAAACCCGGTGTCCTTCGAAGTCATGGGCGTCGACGGCGTGGTGGCGGGAAACTCAGCGGCGCAGGGCGGGTCCGTCGCAGGCCTCAAAGCCACTCGGCTGCTGCTGATGCCAGCCGGACGGGCCGAGATTCTTATCCGCAACGACGGATCGAACCCTGGGCCGGACCGCGATCTCGTGCTGCGAACCCGCGGCCTGAACACCGGACCCGATGGCGATACGTGGCCTCCGATTAAGATGGCGGAGGTTCACTTCGCGAGGACCTCCGCGGGCAGTTCCGTATCCGCTCGCTCGATGTTACCCGGCAGTTCTACCAACACACCGCTGTCAGTGTCGTCAGCGGCGGCGACCGCGCCTCACGTGCCTCAAGGATGCACCCGTTCGGTTCTCAAGCCGGGCGAATGGCGGCGAATTACGCTGGACCAGGATCCGTCGACGCAGCCTAACATGCAGTTCTACATCGCTTCCGAGATCGCGAACGCGGAGGGGCCATCTTCAGACGTGATTCCGAACACGTCGTTTCCCATGAAACCAGTGGACTGGGAGAACGACAAACACGTCTGCGTAACCTTGGGGGCGACGGAAATCTGGGAGATCGGCAACAAGGCTAAAGAGCTGCACAATTTTCATCTTCATCAGACTAAGTTCCGGCTGGCACGGCCCGAGGAGCTCGAGAAACTTGGATTGCCGGGCACGCCCGTGACCGATCCAACCAACGTGCTTATGAATCTGGGCGTAGACATGGCAAAGGAGTCGCTCCATGGTGCAACTGTCTGGCACGATACTCTACCGGTGCCCCTCGCCGATAACAATGGTCATGTTGGGAAGATCTTTATCGTGATTAATTTCAAAGCGACGGAGCAGCTCGGGCGGTATGTATTCCACTGCCACATCCTTGAGCATGAGGACAAGGGAATGATGGCTGCGATCGAGGTTATGCGGGCTGTAAAACAATGAAGTCAAGGCTGGACGGGTTTTGACTGGAGATCCCTAAATGAGACCTTTTAACATTCCTGGATTTGTCTTTTTCGCCGCGTCGACGATTTTGGCGATCCCAGCGGCTGCCGACGAATGCTCCACTGAGAAGGTCAATCACGCGGATTGCACGGTGACAGTCGACCGCTATTATCCGGTCGTGCCGCCGACGATTCAGATGAGCAAGAACCGGAAGGTAACGGTTCGGCTCGAACACTCCCTGCCCTTCGAATCGGCCAGTCTGGACTTGCAAAGCGCGCAAGCGGTGGCGGGCACCGATCAGACTGCTGCGATTGTCACTGCCGCGCTCGCGCAGGCAAAGAGTCTCCTATTCTCCGCAACTATTTCCCCAGCGTTGGCGGGTGGGGGCGGAGCGGCGACGCCGACCGCGACGACGGTTAACGACGACATTACGAAGCTCAACGGCACCGTTACGTCCCTGCGCGAGCAGATAAATGACTTTGCGAAGTCAGCCGTCCGTATCTACGAGGAACTCCAGGAAGTGGTGGGGACGATCCCGCCACAGACGCTTGCGGGAGTCGCCCGATTAGCGGCTTCGCCCCTAGCCAGCGCCCCGACTCCTCATCCCTGGAATCAGTTCTCATTATGGCGATCCTGGATGCTGTGCGAGATCGGAGGTTCGTCATGCCCGAGCGATCCTGACATGCCGCCATCTGCCCGAAGACTTCTGGGGAAGGCAGCTGATATCACGATCGCTCTCGGTGATTTGGGCGCCGGGAACTGCCCAGACCCAACGAAAGCAACCAACTACGATTGCATGATCAAGAAACTGAATACCAGCATCGACGGGCTCTCCCCGGGTGATCAGAATGCGTTGCGGCAAAGGATGAGAGCGGTTGAAGCGAATTACGGGATGCTCACATCGGAGGCCGCTACTCTCTCGGCGGTCGCGAAGGACCTCGGGTCCTATTTCGTGAACATCGAACAACTCACCGACGAAATCAGAGAGGCGCATAGGATGCCTGCGCCGACCGTCCTCGGAGATATCATCGATCCTTCGTCCACAGCTTCGGTGAGTTCCCTTATCGCCAAGCTTTTCGGCCGTCAGGTAGTCTACGCCATCAACGTGGTAAACGGCGTCTCGCAGTTGCTTCCTTCCGTTCCTCCAGTTGCACAGAAAAAGGCGATCGCGACGATCACGGTGCTTTACGCTGACCCCATTCTCGAGCCTTCAGCGGGAGTCTTCTTTTCGCTTTTGCCGAACCGCTCCTTCGCAAACCAGACAACCGTTACGCCCGGCAATCCGCCGACACTCGGCAATATCGTGATCACCCAGACCGTGCAGACTCCAACGGCGGTTCCGTTCGCGGCGGCGAACTTGAGATTAGGTAACGACTTTCTGATCGGCCGCAGACGGAGTGCGGTTTATCTGACCGCCGCAATTGGAATCAATCCGTACAGCACCAGTACCGAATTTGGCTTCGGACCAACATTGTCGTGGCGCTTACTCATGTTCAGCGCCTTTTATCATTTGGGACGGGATCTTCGGCTAACCCAGGGAGAGACGGTCAACATGGTTTGGTGCGACGGTGACCCTAACTCCACCATCAAATGCTCTCCGCCGGCACCTTCCACCGAACGGTTCTGGAGGGGGACGTTCGCGGCGGGAATAAGCGTGAGGATACCAGCGGTTTTCGCGGGTAGCTCCGCATCGAGTACAACCTCGAAGTGAACCTTCTTCGCCACACGCTATGGAAGCGGCGTGCGACGTGGCGCTGCCGGCCAAGCCTGTGAAAAAGTCTCCCGCCATCATCTGGAGAATCGCAATTGTGCTCTTGGCAGGTTTCCTCGTCGCAGATTCTACCGAGGTGGTTTTGATAACCGCGGCCACATCGCGGGCTTGGTCGCCGCGGCGTCAACCGAAGACTCCCTGTATCAGTGGACTCCGGTTCCACGAAGCAAGCCTCGAAGGCACACTCGCAAACTCCGCCCAAGTCGGCTTTCTGGGTAGTCCCAGGTGGAGCGATAGGCGCGGTGACTGGAGAAGGTTTGCGAACTGCGCCCCGCTCCATCTAGACTACGTATACGTGCCCCCACGGTCCACATGCGCCGGCGGTCAGATGGTCCGTCGTCGCCACGTGGACTTTGCCGCTACGTACGCATCATGCCGCCAGAACGGAAGGAGAACAGGAACGACGCTGAAACGCACGACGCCGAGCTTGTTTCTTGTGCCGTCATGACGCCGATAGGGGAAATTGCACTCCTGCGCTTGCTTCATTTGGCTGACTCCGCGATCCCGATCGGAGGTACACCCCATTCCTTTGGCCTCGAGACCCTCGCCGATGAAGGGACTCTGATTCCGGGAAACGTGGAGACCTTCCTGGCCGCGTATCTTGAAGAGACCGGAGCGTTGGAAGCTGCCTTCGTGCGCCGGTCCTGGAACGGGAACGATTTGCGGGAGTTGAGCGACGAATTGAACGCACGCAAGCCCGCCAGGGAATCGCGTGAAGCCAGCCTGAAGTTGGGGCGCCGGTTCTCCGAGCTCGTAAACCAACTGACCGGGATGCCTCTGCTTCAAACCGATCTGCATTACTGCGTCGCCTTTGGCGCGGCGGGCGCATCCCTGGAGATTCCAGAAGATGCCGTCGTGCTGGCCTACTTAAATCAGTCGATCATGGGATTGGTTTCGGCTTGTCAACGGCTGATGCCTTTGGGTCAATTGGCGGCGAGCCGAATCCTGTGGAATCTCAAACCAGCGATCGCCGGCGCATCCCTTTCCGAGGAGGCCTTGTGCTTCAGTCCATATCTGGAGTTGGCGTCCATGCGGCACGGGTCGCTGGAGACGCGCCTGTTCATCAGTTGAGCCTGTGTTTCGAGCGCGACAGGTTCCGGGTGAAGCGGCAGGATCCTCCCTGGAAGGTGGTGCGGGCATTCCGCCAACCGGGAGTGGGCGCCTTGGTGCATCTGAATAATCTCTCCGGCGGAGTGCTCGCGGGAGATCGCCTCGCGCTGGAAGTCGAGGTCGGAGCCGGTGCGGCCGCGCAAATAACCACCACGGGAGCTACGCGCCTTTACCGCCACCGCATGGGCGCCGGCGATTCCGAACAGAGCGCCAGGTTTTCGGTGGGCGATGGAGCGCTGCTCGAATATCTGCCGGACGCGGTGATCCCCTACGCCGGATCCCGCCACCAGCAGCGCACCGAGATTCGTTTGGGACGCGGTGCAACTCTGTTTTGGTGGGAAGTCCTGGCCCCTGGCAGGTTGGCCGCGGGCGAGCGTTTCGCCTATGAGCGGCTGCACATCCAGACCGAGGTTTACGCCGGGACGCGCCCGGTGCTGCGCGAAGATTTCCTGCTGGAGCCGAAGCAGCGGGCGCTTGCGGCGGCAGCACGGATGTCGGAATACTCGCATCTCGCAAGCCTATGCGTGGTTCAGGAAGGACGGCCGCCGGCGTCCTGGCGAATGCTGGAAGACCGCTTGAACGAAATCGCCCGGGAGCGGACCCTTCCTGGACAAGCCGTCTGGGGCGCGAGCGCGCTGGCTTCGGACGGGGTCGTGGTGCGGGGTTTGACGATCAGCGGGAGGCTGCTCCATGAAACGCTGGTCCAGTTCTGGAGGGTGGCCCGGAAAGCGGTGACGGGAGAGGATGCGGTACTCCCGAGAAAGATATATTGATTAAAGGACCTGTCCAGTTGCAGCGTTCGTCCGCTCCCTTTGGTCGCGGCTCTGTAACGGTTTCTGAGCCGCGACGGGTTATTTCGTGACAGGCCCTAAGGAGGATCGATGCACCTGACGCAGCGGGAACAGGAGCGCTTGATGATCTACGTCGCGGCCGATGTGGCCCGGCGTCGTCGCGCGCGAGGCTTGAAGCTGAACTATCCGGAAGCCATGGCGATTCTCACCGCCGAAATCCTGGAATGGGCCAGGGATGGAAAAAGCGTCGCCGAAATCATGACGCTGGGAGAAAACGTGCTGGGGAGTGACGACGTCATGGAAGGAATCGCCGGCATGATTCACGAAGTCCAGGTGGAAGCCACGTTTCCCGACGGGACGAAATTAGTCACGGTGCACGACCCGATCCCAGGGCCCAAGACAATTTCGAACCCGGGTGAATACTTCCTTGAAACCGAGCCTATCGAGGCCAATGTGGGGCGGAAGACGGCCAAGCTGGTGGTGCGGCACACTGGTGACCGGCCCGTGCAGATCGGCAGCCATTATCATTTTTTCGAAGTCAACGACGCGCTTGAATTCGACCGGGCGGAGGCTCGCGGCATGCGGCTGAACATTCCCGCGGGTACATCCGTAAGATTCGAACCCGGCGAAGAGAAGGAGGTCCGGTTGGTGGAATTCGCGGGCGACCGGGTGGTGCTGGGCCACAAAGGCAGGGGAACCAAATGAGCCTCTCTATTCCCAGACCAACCTACGCGGATTTGTACGGCCCGACCAAGGGCGACCGGGTGAGGCTGGGCGATACCGAACTGATCGTCGAAGTGGAGAAGGACTTCGCGGCCTACGGCGATGAGATCACATTCGGCGGCGGCAAGGTCATTCGAGATGGCATGGGGCAAAGCGCGCGCGCCACTCGCGCGAATGGCGCATTAGATCTGGTGATCACCAACGCGCTGATCGTCGATCATTGGGGCATCGTGAAGGGCGACATCGGAATTCGCGACGGGCGAATCGTGAAAGTCGGCAAGGCCGGCAACCCCGATACAATGCAGGGTGTCGATCCGGAGCTGGTGGTGGCGGCGTCAACGGAAGTGATCGCGGGCGAAAACCTGATCGTCACAGCCGGTGCAATCGACAGCCACATTCATTTTATTTCGCCTCAGCAGGTGTATGAAGCGCTCTCCAACGGCATCACCACCATGATCGGCGGAGGCACCGGGCCGGCCACGGGAACTGCCGCGACCACCTGCACGCCCGGCGCCTGGAACCTGGCTCGGATGCTGGAGGCGGCCGACGCGTGGCCCATGAACTTCGGGTTTCTCGGCAAAGGAAACGCCAGCGCCTCCGAACCGTTGGCGGAACAAGTGCGCGCCGGAGCCTGCGGACTCAAACTGCACGAGGATTGGGGAACCACTCCCGCGGCCATCGACGCCTGCCTGCGCGTTGCCGACGACTTCGATGTCCAGGTGGCCATACATACGGATACGATCAACGAGGCCGGATTCGTCGAGGACACGATCGCCGCCATCGCCGGCCGCGCGATTCACACGTATCACACCGAGGGCGCGGGCGGCGGCCATGCCCCCGATATCATACGAATTGCCGCGCTGCCGCACATTCTGCCCTCCTCCACCAATCCGACGCGGCCCTTCACCGTGAACACCATCGCGGAACATCTCGACATGCTAATGGTGTGCCATCACCTGAATCCGCTTGTGCCGGAGGACGTCGCGTTCGCGGAAAGCCGCATTCGTCCGGAGACCATCGCGGCCGAGGACATTCTTCACGATCTGGGCGTATTCAGCATGATTTCCAGCGATTCGCAGGCCATGGGACGGATTGGCGAAGTGGTCACGCGCACGTGGCAAACGGCGCACAAGATGAAGACCCAGCGCGGTGCGCTCCCTGAAGACTCCGCCCGCAACGATAATTTCCGCGTGCGGCGCTACGTCGCCAAGTACACCATTAACCCGGCCGTGACGCAGGGCATTTCGCATGAGGTGGGGTCGATCGAACCGGGGAAGCTGGCGGACCTGGTGCTTTGGAAGCCGGCCATGTTTGGCGTGAAACCGGAAATGATCGTAAAGGGCGGTTTCATCGCCTGGAGTGTGATGGGCGACGCCAACGCGTCCATTCCGACGCCCCAGCCGGTGATCTACCGGCCGATGTTCGGATCGTTCGGCGGGGCTACGGCGGCCACTTCGGCGACCTTCGTTTCCCAGGTCTCATTCGCCGCCGGAATCGGGCGAAATTTCCGCAAGCGGGCCGTGGCCGTGAAAGCTTGCCGCTCCATTGGAAAACGAGACATGATTCATAATTCTGCAACGCCCAAGATCGAAGTCGATCCGGAGACCTACGAGGTGCGGGCGGACGGCGAGTTGCTTACCTGCGAGCCGGCTCAATCCCTGCCGCTGGCGCAACGATATTTTCTGTTCTGAGAATACACCGGGAGGATGAGTATGAGGGCATTTCGAGTAGGGATCGCGGGTCCCGTGGGCTGCGGAAAGACAGCTTTAGTGGATCGCTTGAGCAAGCGGCTGTGGCCGGGCTCGAATCTGGCCGTGGTGACCAACGACATCTACACCAAGGAAGACGCGGAGTTCCTGATCCGGCAAGGCACGCTCCCGCCGGACCGCGTGCTCGGCGTGGAGACCGGCGGTTGCCCTCATGCGGCGATTCGCGAGGACGCCTCCATGAACCTGGAGGCGATTGCCGAGCTGGAAGCCCTGCATCCAGGGCTTGAGCTGATCTTCGTCGAAAGCGGCGGAGACAACCTTGCGGCGGCTTTCAGCCCCGAACTGGTGGACGCCTTCATTTACGTGATCGACGTGGCGGGCGGGGACAAGATCCCGCGCAAGGGCGGCCCCGGCATCAAGCGAAGCGGATTGTTGGTGATTAATAAAATCGACCTGGCGCCGCATGTTGGCGCGTCTCTCGAAGTCATGGATCGCGACGCTCGCCGCATGCGCGGCGACCGCCCTTTTGTGTTCACCAATCTGATGAGCTGCGTCGGGTTGGAAGACGTGGTCCAGTGGCTTGAACAACAGAGGGCGCACGGCCTGACCGCCTCCGGAACGCCGAGCTCGGGACACCATCACCACCATCACGGCGCGGAAGCGTAATGCCCGCGCCTCTGCGGCGAGTTATACCGCGGGCCGCAAGCTACTTTCCGGCGCAAAATGGACTGAAACCACTCCCTGTGGTCACGGCTCAAAATCGGCGCTCCCAATTTTCAGCCACTGACAGAGCCGTGACCAGAGGGAGCGGTTAGACCCCTTAATTTTGTGGCAGGAGTCCCGCGGATCTGGAACGACAGGCGAAGCTGCTTGCAAGCTTGGTGGGACAGGCTTTCAGCCTGTCTGGACTTTGCCGCGGCCTGCTAGCTAGCCCCACTAAGCCGGATGTTATACTAATGGCGGATTGAGGAACAGAGAAGGTCAAATCATGGTGAAACGAATGAATCTCGTACGGTTGGTCGCGGCCATCGGACTGTTGGTCACCAGCGGGGCTGGGGCCGGGACGGCAGCCGCACAAGCGGCCGATAAGCCAAAGGATAAAGTGGCCCTCGGAGAGGCCGATGTCAAGCAACTGCTGCTCCTCATGGATACCGACAAGAACGGTAAGATTTCCAAAGAAGAGTATATGCGGTTTATGGAAGCTGAGTTCAATAGACTCGACCTAGACAAGAGCGGGGAGCTCGACGTCAAGGAACTGACGCAGTCGACATTCCGCGTCGTCCACTCCGGACACAGGTAAGGCTAACAGCCCGTGGAGGGAAATGGCAGGTCGAAGACCTGCCTGCGACTTTAGACACGGGCTGCTATAGCGCGCAACCGCTCCCCGACCCGGCGCGGTTCGCATTTCGCGAAAGTTGGGTGGGCCATTCAACAACCGAACCAGCCTCACCAAGCGGACATTCGTAAATTATCAGGCTGTGTTTAGTTTGCGACCGTCATCACCGGGTTTGCAACGCCCACGCCTACCGTGTTGGCTTGCCCATCGATGGTAATCACCAGCGGATAAGTCCCCTTGGCGATTTGCGGAATTTGAAAATTGGCCTGGTACAGGCCGACGCCTCCTGGGCTCAGTCCTATGTATAGGACGGAGGGGGAGCTGATTCCTCCCACGGTCACGCTGGTGCTTCCGGTCACGGGCGACTCTCCTGGAGGCGCACCTGCACCCGACACAAGCGGCCCGGAGGCCGTCACCGGTCCTCCGCCGGTGAGCCATGCAGTTACGTAATCTCCTACGTTAGCCGCATCGGTTGTGGAATTCACGTTGCCATCCTTATTGATCACCACCGCTCGATTCGTACTGTAGAAACCGATCCCCGGCGTCGCGGTAGCGGGAACAAAGACCGCGGCGGCGTTGCTGGTAGCAGTCCCGTTCGTGACGATCACGCTCGCCACGGCGCCACCGGGGATATCCCATGGCATCTGCGCGTCGATTTGGTTCGTATTCACGTTGAACAAATGCGCCTTCTCTCCGTTGACAGTCACCGTGGTGGTCAGCAGCGTAGTTGGAAGCGGCGGGCCGATGGCGGAGTTGAACTTGGTGGCGAGATCAGTCCCGAATATCACAAAGACACTTCCGGGCGGAGTGGCATTGATCGCGTAGCTGGCCACGTTCCCTATGGAACGGGCGGGATTCAGAAATGCCGAATGCCCAGCGCCAGTACGGACGAACCCCGAGTTGGACTCTAAAATGTCCAGGCTGTCGCCGTAGGCGCCCTCGATGACGATGTTCAACCCGTTCGTCTTGTCGGTCGAATCGGTCAGGGTGGCCGTCGCCAGGCAATTGGAAGTGACTGAATAGGTCCCGGTGGCTGTGATCGCGGCCGGCGTCGTCCCGCTCTGCGTGATTGTATAGCTGGATGTCACATTGCCTTGTCCATCGAACTGGAGTACGCCGGCTTCATCGGCCGAGCCGGTCTGCGCCGTCCCCGATAGCGTGAATCCGGCAGCGTCGTAGATATACTCACCGGAAAGAGTCGCTGCCGCGCAGGCTACCGGCTGGTTGTTGCCGCCACTCCCGGAATAGACGTAAGTCGCGTCCGAGCCGGTGATGTTGAATTGATTCCCGCTGTTCCAGACCACCAGCGTGAACGCGGCGGTACTTCCCGTGGTGAGAGTGATCGTACCGTAGCAATTGGATGGGAGGGTATAGGTTCCTGAATACGTGAACGCTTTCCCGGAAGCCAGATTCGTATTGACAATCCCGGTGAAGGTAACTTTGCTTACGCCATCGAAGGTAGCCGTTCCATTCCCCTGGTAGGAGCCCGCGAAACTTCCCGCGGCCGAAATCGCCCGACCGCTGAGAGCCAGCGAGTACGTTCCACTTAGGTTGGAGGCGGCGCAGGTCCCGCCGGTTATGGTCTGCGCAAACGAGGGCGCCGCTAAAAGACAGGAAAAAGACAATAGAACTGTGTTGCGCACGGTTTTCATATTTTCCTCCGCGTGACGGTCTCGGGCGATAGCTCCGCGAGTAGTTCCGCTGCGGGCTTGCCTCCCACTCCTTGATTCGCCGCAGTGGTTGTTGGCTGCCCATAGATCGGGTGTCCGGTGCCGCTGACCAGGACCTTCCCGTTTGCAGCCAGCGTCACGTAGAAGCCCGAAGCGGACACGGTGTTAGCGTTCGAAACGCTGAGGGCCATTACGTAAGTAATGCCGGCCGAAGAACTGAGAGTGGCCGATCCCACGCAGGTTGACGATACCGAATACGAACCCGTGAGCGTCCCTGCGGCGGTTATATTTCCGCTCGCCGACAGCGTGAAATTTGCCGTTACGCTACTTACTCCGTCAAACTGCAACAGTCCGCTTCCATTGTCGACGCCGTTGACCGCGCCGCTGGACAGGTTAAATCCAGTGCCGGTGAACATGTACACGCCCGAGAACGTAGCCGCCGAGCAACCGGTCGGCTGGTTGTTTCCGGTTCCACCTGAATAGGAGTAGGTGGAGTCGTTTCCGGTCACCAGGAAATTGGTGCCCCCGTCATAGGGCAGGAGATTCAATACCGCGCTGCCACCACTCGTGATCGTGATTGCGCCGAAGCAGTTGGCCTGCATCGTATAAGTTCCCGTCCACGTCAGAGGCGTTCCCACCGCCTGTATCGTGTCCGTGGTCATCGTCACCGTGACTTTGCTGAGCCCGTCGAATGTCGCGGAGCCGTTCCCTTGAAATACGTTCGAGAAGGTCCCCGAGGCAGTAACCTGTCTCCCCGTTAGGGCGAATGCATAGATTCCATTCAGGGTTGCGGAACTGCAAGCGTTGCCCCCAATCGCAGGCTGCGCGACCAAGGGCGCGGCCGGGAGACAAGACAATGTAAACAGAACGGCGTTGTGTAGACGCTTCATGCGGGCAAGATCCTCCGCATTGAATTATATACCCGGAATCGGCGAACCTCCACGACATCTCGCGGCGGCCACGAAACAAACCGCGAGATCGAACGGGGTTGGGAAATCCGTCTCTTGTTTTTCAAATACTTAACGATGGGCACACGAGTGCGAATAAATCCTCCGAGGAAAAGATCCATGTTGATCGGACAAATTCAAGTGCTTGTGGTAGAAGGCGACGAGGTGAACGCGCAGGTTGCTCGCGCGATGCTGGAGAGGCTGGGATGCCGGGTCGATGCGGCGGAAAATGGCGTGGAGGCGATCGAGTTGTTTGGAAGGGCATCCTATGACCTGATCCTTATGGCTTGGCAAATGCCTCTGATGGACGGCTTGGAGGCAACCGCCAGGATTCGCAGCTTGCCGCGGGGCCGCGCAACTCCAATTGTGGGCACAAGCGCCAGAATAAGCCGGTTGGAGTGCCTGGCGGCCGGCATGAACGATCTCATGCCGAAGCCCTTTCGGCTCGAGAACATGAAACTGGAGTTGTCGAAATGGACGCGCTGGCAGGAGAGCCCGCCAATTGGCTCGGATCGCTAGCAGCCGTGGCAGAAGTCCCGCGCATCCAGAACGACAGGCGAAACCGCCTGTCCCACCACAAGCTTGGTGGGACAGGCTTTCAGGCCCCGCAATACAGCGCGGCCGCAAAGCGAGTATCCTGGATTTGCTGTGGATTCCGTTGACGATCTGGAACGCATCGTCTCTGAGATTGCCAAAGGAGTCTGGAGCGACACAGGAGACGGTTTCTTTCGCGCGCTGGCGCGTCAACTGTGCCACACGTTGCACGCCGATTTCGTTCTGGTGGGCGCTCTTCAACCCGGCAGTGGGGGGGCCGGCGGTGAGAGGGTTCGCACTTTGGCGGCGCACACCTCCGGCGGCGAATTCCCGGCTTTCGAGTACGACCTTGCCGGCACACCCTGCGCGGGCGTCGTCGAGCGGAGCCTGTGCGTGTACACGGAAGGCGTTCAGCGGCTGTTCCCCGCCGACACTCAATTAGCCGATATGGCCGCAGAGGGATATGCCGGGTCGCCGCTGACGAATTCCGAGGGCCGCTGCCTGGGGTTGATCTGCGCCATCACTCGCCAGCCTCTGCCGAATCCCAGGCTGGCAGAAGCAGTGCTCCGGATTTTCGCGGAGCGTGCCACAGCGGAATTGGAACGCCAGGAGTACGAGGAAGCGCTGGCGCACGCCGAGCAGCGTTCGCGCGATTTCATGACGCACAGCAACGAAGGCATGTTCCGCTTCGCGCTGGAGCAGCCCGTTTCCCTGGACGCCCCGGAAGACGAGCAAGTCGACCACGCCTACCGTTTCGGCTACGTTGCCGACTGCAACGAAAAGGCGGCCGCTTTGTTTGGTTTTCGAAGTGCGGCGGCGTTTATCGGCGCCCGTCTGGAGACCCTCAGCTCCCGCGCGGAGGAAGACCAGGACGGGCGAATCCACGCCTTCATCCGTTCGGGCTGCGCTTTCTCGCAAATGGAGCGGAGCTTGGGCGGCCGAAGAGTTCTAATGACGCGCGAGGGCATTGTCAAGGATGGAAAATGGTGGGGCGCGTGGATCACCAGCCGCGACATTACCGAGTTGAAGGAAGCTGAAGCCGAGGTGCGGACCTTAAACACCGAGCTGGCGCGCGCCGAACAACGTTCCCGCGATTTCGTCACCCACGGCAACGAGGGCATGATCCGCATCGCGCTGGAACAGCCTATTCCAGTCGAAGCCTCCCAGGACGAGCTTCTTGAACACGCTTACCGTTACGCCTACGTCGCTGACTGCAATCATCAGGCGGCCACGCTGTTCGGCTATGAGAACGCGGCGGGGTTCATCGGTGTCCGCCTGGAGACCGTCAGCCCTCGGGTGGAGGAAGATCAGAACGAGCGTATCCGTGCCTTTTTCCGCGCTGGCTCACGCTTTTCGCAAGTGGAACGGACGCTCCTCGGCCGCACTCATCTGATGACACGCGAGGGCATCGTCGAGGACGGGAAATTGGTGGGTGCGTGGGTCACCGCGCGGGACATCACCGAGCTAAAAGAAGCCGAGGCACAGGTGCGCAGCTTGAACACCGAGCTGCAGAGCCGCGTCGGAGAACTCAGCCAACTGAGGGCGCGCCTGGAGCAGGACAACGCGTATCTGCGGGAGGAGATTCGCGAGGATCATCACTTGGACGAAATGGTGGGATCCAGCCCGCGTTTTCTGGAGCTCGCCAGCCGCGTTCAACTGGTGGCTTCCACCTCCGCGACGGTGCTCATCACCGGCGAGACCGGAACTGGTAAGGAGCTGGTGGCGCGCGCGATTCACAATCTGGGCGAGCGCCGCGAACGTCCGCTGGTGAAAGTAAATTGCGCGGCGATTGCGACGGGGCTGGTGGAAAGCGAATTGTTCGGTCACGTGCGAGGAGCCTTCACGGGCGCGACGGAGCGGCGCATCGGACGCTTCGAATATGCCAACGGAGGAACGCTGCTGCTGGATGAAGTTACGGAACTTCCGCTCGAAATCCAGGCCAAGCTGCTGCGCGTACTCCAGGAGCAGGAATTCGAGCCGGTGGGTTCGAATCGAACGGTGAAGGTGGACGTGCGGCTGTTGGCCGCCACCAACCGAAGTCTGGCCGAGGTGGTGCGCGAAGGGCGCTTCCGCATGGATCTCTACTATCGCCTGCTGGTGGTTCCGGTGGAGGTTCCTCCGTTACGCGACCGGCGGGAGGACATTCCGGCTCTGGCGGCCCACTTCATCGCACGTTATAGCCGCCAGTTTGGCCGGCGCGTGGAGGGAATTTCCAAATCCATGATGCGGCAGTTGATGGCCTACGATTGGCCGGGCAACATCCGGGAATTGGAGAACCTGCTGGCGCGCGAGGTGGTGCTGTGCCGGGAACGGGTGTTGGATGCCCCCCTGTTCCTGGCGATGCCCGCGGCGGGTTCAGGCAATTCGGGAGCGCCCTCCCTTAACATGGAAGAGGCGGAGCGAAGACACATCGAGAACGCGCTGGGGTCGGCGCGATGGGTGCTGGAA
>Ga0210394_10005062_pt1 | contig 14954 bp, 11 predicted proteins | sample IncBWC12MmetaG_FD_160121 | JGI IMG/M metagenome (GOLD analysis project Ga0210394, IMG submission 160121) | Forest soil microbial communities from Barre Woods Harvard Forest LTER site, Petersham, Massachusetts, United States - Inc-BW-C-12-M | ecosystem: Environmental > Terrestrial > Soil >... | reverse complement strand
CACCATGCAGAGTTCGTCGATTCGACAGGGAGTGCCGGGACAACTTTTATTAAGCGCAGCGCCTACGCCAAGTTTACCTGGCGCTTCTAGCGAGGCATGCAAGGCAGGATGGGCACTTTGCGCGAGACAACAAATCCTTACAGGCTAGATTGTCACAATGTTCGGAGGGTTCGCGCGCGCCTGGCGGATTTAACTTTGATATGCACAGTTCCTTTCTTGTGCATGATTTCGAATTCAATTGCTGTGACCGCTCAAACGAAGGCGGCCACTGAGTATCAAGTGAAGGCTGCCTTTCTCTACAATTTCGCAAAGTTTGTTGATTGGCCGCCATCCGCTTTTACCGATGCAAAGCAGCCGCTCGACGTTTGTGTCTATGGACGCGACCCGTTCGGGACCGCACTGGAAGACGCGCTGCTGGGAAAGTCGATAGGTGAACGCCGCGTCAGCCTCGGACGTGCGATGCAATTCCAAGACCTTGTAGGTTGCCATGTAATTTTTGTCAGTGCCTCGGTACACGAACCCGCGGCAGACTTGGCCAATCGGTTAAAAGGCCGTGCGGTTTTACTTGTAGGCGAAAGCGAAGGCTTCGCAGCCTCCGGCGGCGCCATCCAGTTCACAATTGAAGATAACCGCGTACATTTCGTTATCAATCCGGACGCGGCGGATCGAGCGGGCCTGAAGATCAGCTCAAAACTTCTGGCCCTGGCGAAAATCGTGCGCGATTCGAATCGGTCGGTTGCCGGGAGCGCACTGCGATGATGCCATCGAGCAACTATTCGATTCGGCGCAAGATTACGGAACTGGTTCTGGTCACCTGCGCGGTAGCAGTTCTTGTGGCGTGCGGTGTTTTTGCGGTCTACGACATTCTGAGCTCCCGAGCTGCGCTGGCGCGTGACCTCACCACAATCGCGCAGATCACAGGATCCAACAGCACCGCGGCCCTTACGTTCGATGACGCGCAATCCGCCAACGAAATTCTCAGCTCGCTCGGCTCAAAACCACACATCGTCGAAGCGTGCATTTACAAGAGTGACGGGAGCGTATTTGCCAAGTACAGCAGCAGCGCAGCCACCGCAGATTTTCTGCCCCCTCCGGTTTCTCCCGAGGGAGTCCACTCGGTCTCCGGGTTCATGGAAGTTTTTCGTGAAGTTCGGTTGAAGAATGACGTGGTCGGTGTGATTTACGTGAAGTCTGATCTTAAAGAGCTGGACGCCCGAATGGTCCAATTCGCATGGACGATTCTGGGCGTGATCCTTCTTTCGTTCGTCTCCGTATATTTCTCCGCGGCGAGGTTGCAGCGGCTCATTTCCGATCCGATTTTGGATTTAGCACGCACCGCGTTCGCCGTTTCGTCTGGTAAAGACTATTCGCTACGAGCCATGAAGCGGAATGACGACGAAATCGGTTTCTTGTTTGACCGTTTCAACGAAATGCTGGGCCAGATCCAGGAACGCGACGTCGCTCTTCAGCAAGCGCGCGAGGGCCTGGAGCTGCGCGTCCACGAACGCACCCTCGACCTGAAAAAGGAGATCGTCCAAAAGACAGCAGCCCAGCAGAAGCTTCAGCATTCACTTAAGGAATTGGAGGACCTGAAATTCGCCTTAGATCAGCATGCCATCGTCGCCAGAACGGACGAGCGTGGAATTATCACCTTTGCCAACGACAAATTCTGCTCCGTCTCCCAATTCACCCGCGAGGAACTGCTTGGGCAGGACCATCGGATTGTAAATTCCCAGTATCACGGCAAGGAATTCTTCGCAGGACTTTGGAAGACGATCAGATCGGGAGAGGTATGGAAAGGAGAAATCAAGAATCGCGCTAAAGACGGAAGCTTCTACTGGGTTGACTCCACCATCGTTCCCTTCCGTGACGGCCTCGGCAAGCCCAAGCAGTTCATCGTGATCCGCATGGACATTACAGGGCTCAAACGAATTGAGGAGGAATTGCGAGCCGCCAAGGATGCTGCGGAAGGCGCAAGCCGCGCGAAAAGCGAATTCCTCGCCAACATGAGTCATGAAATTCGCACGCCGATGAACGGAATCATAGGAATGACCGAGTTGGCGCTCGACACGCAATTGACGATCGAACAACGCGAATATCTCAACATGGTAAAAACCTCCGCCGCGTCGTTGTTAACACTGATTAACGACATCCTCGATTTCTCCAAGATCGAAGCGGGAAAACTGGATCTGGACATAGCCGATTTTTCGCTGCGGCAGAGTATCGGTGAAACCTTGAAGGCCCTCGGATTCCGCGCGCACCAGAAGGGCCTCGAACTCGCCTGGCGCGTGGCGGCGGACGTGCCGGATTATCTGGCGGGCGATGCCAGTCGCGTGCGGCAGGTACTCGTAAATCTGGTTGGAAATGCGGTGAAGTTCACAGACCAAGGGGAAATTGTCGTCGAAATCGAGCGCGATCCGCAATCGAACGAGGCGATGACCGTTCTTCATTTCTGCGTGCGCGACACGGGAATCGGAATCGCAAAAGAGAAACAGAACATGGTCTTCGGAGCATTTACCCAGGCCGACAGCTCCACGACGAGAAAGTATGGCGGGACCGGACTTGGATTGGCGATTACAAGACGCCTTATAGATCTGATGGGCGGGAAGCTGTGGCTGGAAAGCGAACCGGGTGTAGGCAGCGCGTTTCATTTTACGGTTCGATTCGAAATAGCATCAGCCCAACCAGCTTCGGACTATCCGGATCCCAAAATCCTATCGCACGCCTCGATTCTCGTCGTCGATGACAACGAGACAAATCGAATCATTCTGGTTGAGATGCTCGGAAGATGGGGAATGCAGGTAGCGACTGCGAAAGATGCCAGAGACGCTCTCGAAATCCTTGCGCGCAGTGGAAACCGAGAGCCTCACTTCTCCGCCGTCATCTCCGATCTGCAAATGCCGGATATGGACGGCTTCGAATTCGTCGAAAACATTCGCAAAAATGTTCAGTTCGGTCGAATTCCAGTGCTCATGCTCAGTTCAAGTGCGCAGCAAGGTGAGCACGAAAGGTGCCGGAAACTCGGCATTTCAGCGTATTTGGCCAAGCCAATCCAGCCGTCGGAGCTTCTTGACGCGATTTTGAGCGCTCTCTCGCTGCATGCAAGTGAGCCGAGCGAGGCGCACGACAAGACACAGGACGAGACGCAGGAAGTGTTACCACAAAGCAATTGGAGGCAGGGAATGAAAGTCTTACTTGCGGAAGATAACGCGGTCAATCGCACGCTGGCAACTCGCCTGCTTCAGAAACACGGTCACACCGTCGTCGTGGTCGAAAACGGCCGCCAAGCCCTGGAAGCGCTCGAACGTGAAACCGTCGATTTGGTGTTGATGGACGTGCAGATGCCGGAGATGGACGGCCTTGAGGCCACCACAGCGATTCGCGAAAAGGAGAAAAAGACAGGCGATCATTTGCCCATCATCGCGCTCACCGCGCACGCCATGAAAGGAGACCGCGAGAAGTGCCTGGCTGCTGGCACGGACGATTACTTGACCAAGCCGATTCGCACAGCGGATCTCTTTGCAGCTGTCGAGCGCTTGAGAAACGCAAAAATAAATACCACTTCTGAAGCGCCTGCCCCCACGAAAGCGCCAACGACAAATGGTTTTGACAGCGATGCAGCGCTCAGGCACGTGGAAGGCGATCGCGACTTGCTGGATGAAATCATTCGAATTTTTGCGGAACAATGTCCGAGAACGGTGTACGAAATTCAGAACGCTATTCACGCGGCCGATCTTCCTGTTCTCGAACGAGCCGCCCATTCCCTGAAAGGCTCAGCGTCCAACCTCTGCGCGATCGGAGTGACTCAGTCTGCCGCGGAACTGGAAGAATCCGCGCGGTCCGGCGATTCTTCGCGCTCTCGCGAGCAGTTCGAAGCGCTTGAAAGCGAAGTGGAAAAACTTCTACGCGAACTCGAAGCTTTTTCGCGCAAGGTGGCCAGTTGATATCGCTTTCGATTTTCGGGAGGAAATCGTCGCCGGACGCGCTCCGCGAAAAATCCCCGGCCCTTTTTACCGAGGCGATGCAATATCGTTTGGCGATTGCGATCGGATTTACGATTCTCTACGTAGTACTGGATCGCTCCGCTGTTTTCTTTCAAATGTGGGAAGGCATCAGCGCCTGGTATCCTCCTGCCGGACTTGCTCTAGCGCTTCTCGCAGGACTCGATCTCGCCTACGCACCGCTGCTCTTGATCACTGGGATGATCGCGGCGAGCGTTAACTATCCCTTGTCGGCGTTTTCGGCAGGGTTCTGGGCTGTCAACATTACTGTCGCGGTCGGATACACGGCCGCTGCATACGCCTTGCGCCGCCTCCGCGTAAACATCGCTTTCCGTTCCCTCAGGGATGTGAATCTGTTTGTGATGGTGACACTGGCGGCTTCCTTCTGTGTCGCGGCCAGCGGTTCGGCAGCCTTTGTGTGGGCTGGAACGCTTCGGGGAGCCGATTATCCGAGAGCGGTGCTGAATTGGTGGGTTGGTGACGCGGTTGCGCTGATTTGCCTGACGCCCTTCTTGCTCATTCATTTCACACCCTGGCTCAAGCGGCGAGCTTTCCCCAACGATTCGGTACTTTCACAACCTGATTCACCGCCGTCCATCCGAGAGGTGAGCGGCTCGCCCGGCACTCGCGCGATCGAAAGTTGCGCGCAAGGCGCCAGCATCCTTCTTTCATTGTGGATTGTGTTCGGTTGGAACCTGGTGAAGAGCTACGACCTTTTTTATCTTTTCTTTCTGCCAATTCTTTGGATCGCAGTGCGCCGCGGATTGCGGGGAGCGACTACTGCCGTCGTGCTTCTCAATTCCGGAGCGATGCTGATGCTTCGAGTCTATTCATCAGACCCGCAGCGGCTGACCCTCCTGCAGATTCTCATGCTCATCGTTTCGCTCACGGGACTCTCGATTGGAGCCGTGATCTCCGAGCGCGAACTGGCCGAGCAGGAGTCGAGAGAAGGCCAGGCGCGGCTCGAGGCTCTCGTGAAGTCCATTGATGAACTGGTGTTTGAATTTGATGCCGATAATAAATACAAGAACGTCTGGACGAACGACGAAACACTGCTCGTGCGGCCTAAGGCTGACTTGATCGGGCAACTGGTCACCGCGTTTCTCGACGAAGAGACCTCGCGCCCATTTCCTCCCATCTTTCAGCGGGTGCTGCGTACCAGCCGGGGCGAGAGTGTTGAATATCGCATACCCTTTCCTTCCGGGGAGCGCTGGTTCTTGGGCCGTGTTACCGCGATTCCAACGGCGGGAGACGCGCCTAAGACAGTTTGCATGACGGCGCGCGACATCACCGATCGTAAACGAGCCGAAGAAGACTTGCGCAGCGCCCGCGATGCCGCCGAAGCGGCAAGCCGCGCGAAAAGCGAATTCGTCGCCAACATGAGCCACGAAATACGCACTCCCATGAACGGGATTATCGGGATGACCGAACTGGCCCTTGATACCGAATTGACCGCCGATCAGCGCGAATATATGGAGCTTGTGAAGTTTTCTGCCGATTCATTATTGGCGCTTCTGAACGACATCCTCGACTTCTCGAAAATCGAAGCCGGAAAGATGGACCTGGATCCGGTGGAGTTCGCGGTTCGGGAAAACCTGGACGAAGCTTTGAAACTGATGCGATATCGAGCCAGGCAGAAGGCCCTCGCACTTGAATGGCGGATAGCGTCCGACGTTCCGCCAATTTTGATTGGCGATCCCGTAAGGCTTCGACAAGTGCTCATCAATCTGGCCGGAAATGCAATCAAGTTTACGGAGCACGGCGGCATCGATGTGGATATCGCATGCGGTCAGCGCGAAGGCCAAAGTCTCGAGGTGGTATTTCGAGTGCGCGACACGGGGATCGGAATCCCCTTTGAAAAGCAGGCTCTGATCTTCGACGCCTTCACACAGGCGGATAGTTCCACCACGCGAAGGTTCGGCGGTACGGGTCTTGGCCTTGCGATATCAACCAGCCTCATCAAGATGATGGGAGGCCAGATCTCAGTGGAAAGTGAGCCCGGAAAGGGCAGCACCTTTACGTTTACGGCAAGATTTGGACAGTTGGCGGCGGAACACTTGAACGCAATCCAGCCAAGCCACCCAGAGAGGGTACGATGATCGACGAAAAAGAAAACAAAGAGCGAATCCTCATTGCCGAGGATGATCCTGTTTCGCGACGCGTGCTCGAAACCCTGCTCAAAAAATGGGGGCACGAGATAGTGGTCGCACACGACGGTTTGGAAGCGGTGCGCCTGCTGGAGAGCCGGGAAGCTCCGCGGCTCGCCGTTCTGGACTGGATGATGCCTGGACTGGAGGGCGTTCAGGTCTGCCAGCGAATTCGCCAGGACACCACCCGCCCGTATATGTACCTGCTTCTGCTCACCGCACGCAGCCAGAAGGACGACCTCGTTCGCGGGCTCGAGTCAGGCGCCGACGACTATCTGACGAAGCCCTTCGACGCACAGGAATTGCGAGCCCGCCTGCATGTTGGGAAGCGAATCCTCGAATTGCAGGACAATTTGATCGCTGCCCGCGAAAAACTGCTCTACCAAGCCACTCACGACGCGCTTACGGGAATTTCGAATCGGGGTGTCAGTCTTGACGCTCTTCGCCGTGAGCGCTCTCGCCAGACGCGAGAAAGCGGTTTCTTCTCGATCATGCTGCTCGACATCGATCATTTTAAGTACGTCAATGACACTTATGGCCACCTCGCCGGGGACGCGGTACTTACTGAGGCGGCTCAGCGAATCAAGAGCTGCATTCGTCCCTACGACACCTTAGGACGCTACGGCGGCGAGGAATTCTTGATCGTTCTGCCTACGGCCGATGGGCCTGGCGCGGTGTGTGTCGCTGAGAGAATTCGCGAGGCGTTTGAATCGCAGCCAATCGTGACCGAGCGTGACAAGATCGCGATTACTGTGAGCCTGGGGATCGCGGCAAGTGGAGGGCAGAACACCTTTAATGCGGAATCGCTCTTGCAGATGGCGGACGAAGCGCTCTATCGCGCGAAGCAGATGGGACGCAATCGGGTGGAAGTTGCAGTTCCACCGGGCGAAACTGGCGTGACCGCGGCCGAGCAGCTACCGGTTGTTAATGAGGCAATCAAAGCCTGAATCGCTCTGAGCCATTGGCATGAGACACTACGACGAATATGGGCCGCAGAAAAGTCTTCGTCGCACAGTCAGTGATTAATGCGCCTGCGGAAGAGGTCTTTCGCTGGCACGCCGAACCCGGTGCGCTTGAGCGCTTGACGCCGCCCTGGGAACTGCTGGAAGTGCTGCAACCGGCATCTGGTATACGCAACGGCGATCACGGAGTACTGCGAGTAAAGCTCGGCCCCTTTCGCGTTCGCTGGGAATTCGAGCATCGCGACTATGTGGAGGGGCGTCAATTTCGCGACGTCCAAATTCGCGGCCCATTTCGGCGCTGGGATCATACCCATCGGATGATGCCGGAAGGTCCTAAAGCCTGCCGGCTCGAAGATCGCGTCGAGTACGAATTGCCTCTCGGATTTATTGGCAGTCTCCTCGGAGGATGGCTCGTGGACAAGAAGCTACGTAGACTATTTCGCTATCGGCACAATGTCACGGCAGAAGCTTTTGCGAATCGGGACATTAAAAGCGCATCCCCGGAAGTGGCTTAATCAGGGCATCTTATTTTATACATACGGTAGCGTATGGTGGCACCGCTTTAGCATCTGGTAGCGTTGGGACGATTCCAGTTTTGTGAGCGCACGAATTTGGTATACATTTAGGTTAGACACACAGCGTCTGCGCGCGCGTAGAGCGTAGTATGTGGGGCGCGAAGGGATTGAGCGATGAATCCTACCAAGTCAGAATCCGTGGTTAGCGCAAATCCTGCGGCCACCGGGCGCCGCGACTCGCTGACAATTACCGACAACCGCAACGGGCGCCAGTACGAAGTTCCCATCAAGCACGATACGATTCGCGCCATCGACCTTCGCCCGATCAAGATTGAGCCTTCCGATTTCGGAATGATGAGCTACGATCCGGCCTATTCGAATACGGCTTCCTGCATCAGCAAAATCACGTTTATTGATGGAGACAAGGGAATCCTCCGTTATCGCGGGTACTCGATCGAGGAACTTTCCGAAAAGAGCACCTACCTCGAAACAGCTTATCTGTTGCTTCGCGGCGAACTGCCCACCAAATCGCAGCTTGCCGACTGGTCCTATCACGTCACACATCACACCTTCATTCACGAAAGCATTAAAAAATTTCTCGACGGATTTCACTACGATGCCCACCCGATGGGCATGCTGATTTCTACTGTCGCCGCTCTCTCCACTTTTTATCCCGACGCGAAAGATATCTTCAATCCCGAATCCCGGCTCAAGCAAACCTATCGCCTGGTCGGCAAGATGCCCACCCTGGCGGCTTTTGCCTATCGTCACAGCCTGGGTATGCCGTTCGCCTATCCCGACAACGATCTCAGCTATTCCGGCAATTTTTTGAACATGCTCTTCCGCACCACGGAATTGAAATACCGGCCGAATCCCACTCTCGAGCGTGCCCTCGACATACTTTTTATTCTTCACGCCGATCACGAGCAGAACTGCTCCTCGAGCGCCATGCGGGGCGTGGGAAGTTCTCATGTTGATCCTTACTCGGCAACTGCGGCGGCTACAGCGGCGCTCTACGGCCCTCTCCATGGCGGCGCGAATGAGCAAGTGCTCCGCATGCTTCTCGAAATTGGCTCGGTGAAGAATGTGCCGGCATACATCAAGAGCGTGAAGGCCGGCGAAAAACTTTTGATGGGCTTCGGCCATCGCGTCTACAAGAACTACGACCCGCGAGCCAAGATCGTAAAGCACATCGCGTACGAGGTTTTCGACGTGATGGGCCGCAACCCTCTCATCGAGATTGCGCTAGAATGCGAGCGTATCGCGCTCGAAGACGAATACTTCATCACCCGTCGCTTGTATCCCAATGTGGATTTCTATACGGGTCTCATCTACCAGTCGATGGGCTTCCCTGTAACCATGTTTCCGGTACTTTTTGCGATTCCACGCACTTCGGGCTGGATCGCGCAATGGGAAGAGATGTTGCTAGACCCTGAGCAAAAGATTTCCCGTCCGCGCCAGATCTATCTGGGACACGATTTGCGCGGGTACGTTCCACTTGACCACCGCATCTGAAAGCTGCTCTTTCCCCGTCCCGCTTTGACTCATTCCGGTGTGGCCTTAATCCATCGGTTTTTTCCGAAAAGTGATTGCATTCGGGCCTAATCTCTGGCAAAACACCCTGCACGCCTGCAGGGGGCCTCTGTAAATGGAACTATCTACACGTGATTCCGGCACCGCCACAATTGTGGACGTGGTCGGCGATATTACGCTTTATAACTCGCCGGACATGCGCAAAATGCTTATCGATCTATTGAAGACGCAGCGCAAACCTCGCGTGATCGTGAATATGCTCAACGTGAAATATATTGATAGCGCAGGCGTTGCTTCTCTGGTAGAAGGTCTGAAAATTGCAAGGGATCTGAAGAGTAGCTTCGCCCTTTTCGGTCTCAGCCGCACGGCTCGAGAAGTACTCGAACTCACGCGCCTGATAAAAGTTTTTGAGGTCTATAACAACGAACAAGAGGCTCTGCAGGGTGGCGGCGCTCCGGCCGCTCCCGCGAGGTAATTTCCGGTCCGTTTCGGCGGCTCATTTTTGGGGATGTCGCCGCTCGGCCGGTTTCACCAATGGCATTCACTGAATCAGTCGGCGCAGCGACAATTAACGGCCTGGCCTACGTTGGTGGGTTGGCTCGCATCACAGGGGGCGCCGCGAAAGCCCTCTTCGTCGAACCCGGCCGCGTTCGAAAGCTACTCAGTCGCTCGATTCATCAAGCGATGGCCGTCGGCGTCGAAGCCCTCCCGATCGTTTCGCTCATTTCGTTCTTCATTGGATTGATTTTTGCGCTCCAAAGCGCCTATCAGCTCCGCAAACTTGGCGCCCTCCAATTCGTCGCCGCGGCAGTCGCCATCGCAATCACTCGCGAGCTTGGTCCCCTGATGACGGCGGTCATGGTGATTGGCCGTTCCGGTTCTTCTTTCGCGGCTGAAATCGGCACGATGAAGGTCAACGAGGAAATCGACGCCATGGAGACGATGGCGCTTGAGCCCGTCCGCTTCCTCGTCGCTCCCAAATTGCTCGCCATGATGCTGATGCTGCCCTGCCTCACCACCTGGGCTGACTTCATGGGCGTCGTAGGCGGAGGACTGTTCGGCGTCACCAGCGGTCCCTTTACGTGGCATTCCTACTTCCTCGCCACGCTAAATGCCCTGGTGAGGCGCGACATACTCACAGGATTGGTCAAGAGCGTCATGTTCGGCGTCGTGATCACCGCCGTCGGCTGCATGGAGGGATTTTCCACCGGCCTCGGTTCCGAACAGGTGGGCCGCTCCACAACCTCAGCCGTAGTGAAGTCGATTTTCATGGTCATTTTTGTGGACGTTATTTTTACAGCCATTTTTTACTTCGCGATGCCGGACTAACGAACGGACTATGTCGCCCGACCTTATTTCGAAGCCGCCAGAGAGCCGCGCCGACGGCGGCGCTGCGATCTCCGTGCGCAACTTGCGCGTGAATTACGGCGAGCGTGAAATTCTGCACACCATCAGCTTTGACATCAGCCCCGGCGAAACTCTCGTCATCCTGGGCGGCTCAGGTTCCGGCAAAAGCACGCTGCTCCGCACCCTCGTGGGCCTCGAAAAACCCAGCGGCGGCGAAATCTGGATTCGTGGAAAGAATTTTGCGGCCCTGGACGGTGCGAGTCGCGACGAGCTCTTAAAAAAAATGGGCATGTCGTTTCAAGGCGGCGCCTTATTCGGCTCGATGAGCGTCGGCGATAACGTCGCGCTTCCGCTTCGCGAGCACACGCCCCTCGACGATTCCACCATTGAAATCATGGTCCGCCTGAAACTCGACCAGGTGGGCCTTTCAGGATTCGAGAATTACATGCCCGCGCAGCTCAGCGGTGGAATGAAAAAGCGCGCCGCCATTGCGCGCGCCCTGGCCATGGATCCGGAAATTCTGTTTTTCGACGAACCCTCCGCCGGCCTCGATCCGATCATCGCCGCCGGCATCGACGAACTCATCTTGAAATTAAAAAAAGCGTTTCGCATGACGATTGTCGTCGTCACCCACGAACTCGCCAGCGCCTATTTAATCGCCGATCGAATGATTCTTCTCGATAAAGGCGTCATCGTCGCCAATGGGACTACGGCCGAGCTGCAAAAGAGCCAGCAGCCCCGCGTGCGCCAATTTCTCGATCGCGTTCCGGAGCCGGAAATTTCAACAGAGTTGGATTATCTGCAGATGTTGACGGGAGAGATTCCGCCGTTGCGGCAATGATGGAGGGCGCAGAGCTCGTGCTATACTCCGCGCGCCTGAGGGGGACCCTCCCGAAACATCGGGCGGGATATTAAGGAAGCCAATGGAATCGAAGCGAGAACAGGCACTCGTCGGTCTCTTCGTAGTCGTGGCATCGACATTGCTGATCGCCACTGTGTTGTATCTCTCCGGAAGTCTTAGCCGCGGACTGGTTCCCTATCACACCTACTTCAAGAACGCGGGCGGAATGACTCCTGGCACCGAGGTTCGCTACGCCGGTGGTCCGAAAATAGGGCGCGTCACCAAGGTCGCCCCGGATCCGAAAGATCCCACGCGCATGCAAATCGATTTTGAGATTGAGCCCAGCGTTCCGGTGAAAACCGACAGCAAGGCTACGGTCGCCAGCACCAGTCCTCTGGGAGAAAATTTTCTTGGCATTCTCCCCGGAACCCCTCCGGCCCCGCACGCGCCTCCGGGTTCGACGCTTCCCTCCAAAGAATACGTCAGCTTTGCAGACCTCGGTGACATGCTCTCCGGCCTCGGCCCTTCCGCTCAGGAGCTCATCTCCCATTTGAATGATCGCGTAATGGAGATGAAGGTCACGCTGGCCCGCGTGAATGATGTTCTCGATGACGAGAATCGCGCAAACATCAAAGCCACTATCGGCAACATAAAAGACATGCTCGCTGAAAATCGCCCCGCCATTCGTTCGTCGCTGAATCACATAAACGATGCGAGCGCAAAGCTCAGCCCGCTCCTCGACAAGTTCAACAACCTCTCCGACAAAGCCAACGAGCTGATCGCCCATATGGACGGCGTCATCACCGATCCCAACGTCAAGGAGTCGATCGATAAGTTGAAGCAAACTTTGACGCAAGCGAACGAATTGACCACCCGGTTGAACAACCTGATGGATGCCAATTCCGAGAACCTCGACGAGATCATCGACAACCTCCGCGCCGTTTCGAACAACATGCGCGAATTCACCGAAACCATTAAGACTCGGCCGTACACTTTGATTCGCACCTCAAGTCCGAAGCCGCACCAAACGGGTCAGGCGCCGAAGTAAAGCTGGAAAGGCGGGAGCTTTGAAAGGAACATCAATGCGTCGCGCGAACAGTGCTGTGCTGCTGGCGGTACTTGTAGGAGTTCTGTCAGGATGTGGCGGAACGCGTCCTACCAAATACTACGTTCTCGACGTTCCCGCTCCGCCCACCACTCAGTCTTCCACGGCGTATCCTGTCTCCCTGCTTGTCGCCAGGCCCGTCACCTCGCACCTCTACCGGGATGATCGCATCGTTTTCGGCGCGGGTCCGGTGGAACTGGGGACCTATGAGTTCGAACGCTGGGCTCAATCCCCCGCCGACATGATGCAGGATCTCCTCGTCAGCTACTTGCGCGCCTCCAAACAATATCGCTCCGTTCTTCGTCCCGGAAGTAATGCGAGGGGCGACTATATCGTCCGCTCTTATCTGCGATCGCTCGCTGAGATTGACTCACCGGATTTTGTCGCCCGCTTCGCCATCCATCTCGATTTATACGACCCCAAGAAGGGCGCCACTGTCTGGAGCAGCGACTACTCCCATGACGAACCCGTGGGAAGCAAGACCGTTACGGCGGTTGTCGAGGCACTCGACAAGAATGTTCGCGCTGGCCTGCAGCAACTCACCTCGGAAATGGGCCAGCACTTCGCCGAACATCCACCCGAAACGCCGTCACAGGCCACAAAATAGCGGCTCGGTCTGGGCGGCTCGTTCCATCTCTGCCAAATCCGCTGTTTCATTTTGAGATCTTCCCACTGATGCTTATTGGCTCATCTATTCCCTCCTAGCTGCCGATATGACATTCAAGGCGCCTTTGTCACAGGTGTCGTTGCGGGGGAACCTTGGAATTCCTGAGGCAGCTTTTCGGCTCGGGCGACTTCCAGCCACACGGCTTCTGCTATCTCTGGAACGCCCGGCTGGTCTGGCTGCACGCAATTTCAGATCTGGTAATCGCCCTGGCATATTTTGCGATACCCGTCACGCTCGTCTGGTTCATTCGCAAACGGCGCGATCTCCCTTTCAGCTGGATCTTTGTCTGCTTCGGAGTATTTATCGTTGCCTGTGGAGCTACGCACGTCATGGAAATTTGGAACCTCTGGCATGCGAACTACTGGCTGGCAGGCGTCATCAAGGCTGTCACTGCCGCCGCCTCGATTGTCACTGCGCTCCTTCTGATTCGGCTTGTCCCACAGGCCCTCGACCTTCCCAGCCCGCAACAATGGCTCTTTGCCAATGCCGCGCTTCAAAAAGAAGTACAAGACCGCCGCGAGCTCGAACTCAATCTCCGCATCAGCGAGTCGATGTACCGCGAACAGGCCGAGCTTCTCGAACTAACCCACGACGCTATTTTTGTCCGCAGTCTCGAGAAAAAGATTCTCTACTGGAATCGCGCAGCCGAGAAGCTCTATGGCTGGCAAAAGGAAGAGGCTCGCGGAAAAATTACCCATGAGCTTCTTCACACTGTCTTCCCAAAACCCCTGCCCGAAATTCACGCGGAAGTATTCGAAAAAGGCTACTGGGAGGGTGAACTGATCCACACGCGGCGTGATGGCGCACTGATCACAGTCTCCAGCCGCTGGGCTTTGCGCGCTGATGCCACCGGAAAACCGGTGTCGATTCTCGAAAGCAATCGCGACATTAGCCATCGCAAGCACGAAGAGCAGAAATTTCGGGACCTCCTCGAGTCGGCGCCCGATGCCATCGTAATTGTCAACGAACAGGGCCGCATTGTTCTGACGAACGCCCAGACAGAGAAGCTGTTTGGCTATCCGCGTCACGAATTACTGGATCAACCTGTCGAGATTCTCGTTCCTCACCGCTTCCACGGGGAACACGCCGGACATCGCCAGAATTATTCTCAATCGTCCCGCCCGCGCGCCATGGGAGCTAATTTAGAACTCTTCGGCCGCCGCAAAGATGGCACTGAGTTTCCTGTCGAAATCAGTCTCAGCCCACTCGAAACCGGTGAGGGCAAGTTCATCTCCAGCGCCATCCGGGATGTCAGCGACCGTAGGCAAGCAGCCGAAGCCCTGAAAGCGAGCGAAGAGCGCCTGCAGTTGGCTCTGGAAGCGGCGCAATTGGGCGTGTGGGATTTGGACCTGATCAATGATCGCGCATTTCGTTCTCTTCGCCACGATCAGATCTTCGGCTACGATTCGCTCCAGCCCGAGTGGGGCGTGCAGATCGCCCTGAAGCACATAGTTCCCGAGGACCGCGAGCAATTTCAATCGAATTTCGCACAAGCACTCGCAACCGATATCTTTTCCACAGAATTCCGCGTCAGGGGAGCGCAAGACCACGCCATCCATTGGGCCTTCGCTCAAGGGCGCGTCTATCGAGACGGTAATGACAAGCCGGTGCGCATGATGGGAGTTGTTTCTGATACCACCGCACGCAAGCAAGCCGAACACCAAATTGAGCTCCATCGTCAAGAATTGGCCCGTTCTAACACCGATCTAGCCGCCGCGAATCAGGAACTGGAGGCCTTCAGCTACTCCGTCTCTCATGACCTCCGCGCACCGCTGCGCCACATTGATGGATTCGCTCGCATCTTGAAAGAAGAGCACGCCGCAGAGCTGTCAGAAG
>Ga0210394_10005061_pt1 | contig 14957 bp, 15 predicted proteins | sample IncBWC12MmetaG_FD_160121 | JGI IMG/M metagenome (GOLD analysis project Ga0210394, IMG submission 160121) | Forest soil microbial communities from Barre Woods Harvard Forest LTER site, Petersham, Massachusetts, United States - Inc-BW-C-12-M | ecosystem: Environmental > Terrestrial > Soil >... | reverse complement strand
CCCTGTTCAACATCCAAATCACGAAAGGTCTTGGACATGCGGCATGATCTCCAAACTTCCTGTTCAGAGTGTACTTTATGTATTACCCGGACGGGCTCCTAGTGGCCGATCTGAGACCACCGCCCGGCGGTTCGCGGATTCGCGGCCAATGCGTACTTTCGACCGATGCTGTCTTCGGTCAGTGACTGCTTTGAGTCCGCATCGACCCTGTCAACGACAGCTGGTCAGCATCTTGGGACTGGCGACAGGGCCTGCTCTCGAAGGCAGCACACCCGGCGCGAATGTGAGCCACGGAAGATCGCCAGATCCTTCCCAAGGCATTAAGAGTCGGCGTCCCTTAAATTCACCGTCTCGAATCACCGCATAGGCAATCCAAAATGTGCCGTTCTCCCCATTGAACCAACGGGACACCTCGACGATCTCGAGCTGCGTACCAATCGGCAAGGCACCGTAGATAACTACGTGGTCCGGTTGAATTTGGCTCCCCTGCCTGTATTTCTCTTCCTCGTGAATACGGCCGGACCAATAGACGGGATCATCGCGATAGGCTTGTAGAGTTGGCGGAAACTGTGGGAATTTCCACCGTGGATCTGGTTGAGGATCGAGGCTTCTGATGGTATCGCAGTATGTCCAGGACCCGATAGGTTGGCACTTGCCGCTGAAGAAGATAGATTCTTTGACAGTGGCAAAGCATTGATGGATCAGTGCGTTGATCCGCGGATCAGTATCGCGAACGTTGGTGGCAGTACACCCCGCGAGTAGCGCAATCAGTGCAATTGATCGCAGTCGCGCTAAGCACAACAATGGATCGAATTGAGCGTACACGATTCCATCTCCTCAATTCCGTATGAGATCAGGCGTCGATCCATGAATATTATTCAACCATCATCATACCCCAGGCCTCGAGCGGCCGGTTTGGCTTATCAAATTCAATGCACTGGGAGGCCGTTTTGGCCGACTGCCGCCCGGTGACACCACCAGGATCGAGAGCGACTGTCATCGACCCTGTGCTGTCAGTTACAAATGTCCGCTCTGCGGCAAATGTACCGGCTCGTAGACGTGTCTCCGTATTGGCCTCACAGCTTGTAGAACCCCACGACGCCATACGGCCATGGAGAGGGAGGCGGATTCAACTTGCGGATCATGCCCTCTGCTATTTGGGCGCCGATCTTTCAACTGCCTCGGCATGCTGAAGCATCTCCGCTCGATATTTTGCGCGGTTGTCCGCGGCGATCTGCTCCCATTGCGAGTTTGGCACGGTCAATGGACCTTCTGAATCACCGATCCCAAGACTTGCGTTCATCGCCTTCAGGCCATGCAAGCTGATCCAACGATGGTCGTATGTGGCCGGAGTTTGCGCATCCCAGGCGACCACTTTATCGACGATTGCTCTAATCCTGTTGAGATCTTGAAACTGTTGCCTGTAGATGTCCATGGGAACCAATTGCGAGAGCTCTGCGACGGCCGACTTCGCGCTGGTATCGGTACAGATTGAAGCGTCGAAACGTCCGCGTAAACCCGCTGCGTTGAGCCAAAAAATCGCCTGCTCGATATTCCCTTGTTTGTAGTACCACTCCGAGAGCGCAAACAAGACGGCTGGGCTAAAACCGCTGGCATTTCGAGTGACTCGGTCTGCCATGTCCGATGCTTCTTTGCCAGAGCCGAAGCGTATTAGCTGTACTGTTGCGATGTCCGGCTTCGTATCGATGGTGGCGTATACCCCGCTAGGCACAACATTGACGCGTTTGCCCGCGGCCTGATTTAGTGGCGTATTTGGATCAATTCGACAGGGATAAACTATTGCAAGGGCTTGTAGGGCCTGCTGATCACTGTACCGTCCTTGAAGTTCTGGATGGAATTTGACGTAGTCAGCCACGACTCCGGCTGCGTCTTTGATGGTAACGGTGGGCGGCGCACAGAATGCTCTTCCCTGATAGGTTTTGACGAGTCTCACGAAGTCATTGACGTTGGCGGATGGGCTCTGAGCCTGTGCGAGGGAGACAGCTACTGGTGCCGCGGCCAAAAGGCCGAGAGAACTCAGAAGGAAACAGTAAACGCGCATCAAGAGTGTGCCTTCGAATTTTCGGCAGTTACTAATACAGCAGGAATGACCAAGATAGGCCAAAGATTTCTTGGGCTGCACAACTTTGAGTCGGCGTTCCGAGAAGCCCGGCTGTCATCCATAATGGTTTCGCCCTAAGAACTCCATTTCACGATAGCTTACCGCTCTCAGCGAACGGCAGCTTCAGGGAGTGCATTCCTATGTGGCGGAGTTCCGTAATTGGCCGGCTGGAGCCCGTGGTGTCGGCGCCGGCTGCAAACGCGTACTCCCGACCCGTTGCTGACAGCCGCGAGTGTCAGCTTCCGGTGGCTTCATCGCTCAACCCGCCGTGCCTTGTCGAAGCTGCAGCTACACTACGCTTCGCTTTGCTCCGTCCTGCACACGCGGTGTGCGGAGACTGCGCCAGCGTCCCTATTTGGTCACCGGCCGGCTGAGTTCGGTGCGCCAATTGGCCGAGTCGGGGCTCGATTCCGGGCCGACGACATAGCACTCGTACAGGTCGCCCGCTGTCTTGTGCCCGTTGGCTTTGGTCCAATCGGCGAATTCGAGCCACGCGCCGCCCAGCCCCTCGTAGGGGCCGTGATAGACGGTGCGTACCATCTTGAGCGCTGGACGCTGCCCAGGCTTTACGCGGCCGACGGCCGTGACGGGCGACGACACCGGCACGCAGATGTCGAAATCGAAAGCCTCTGGCGTCATTTTGAGGTGATGCGCAAACCACGGTCCGACCGGACCGATGCCCTGCGTCTTTACAGCGGCCATAGCCTCGCCGATGGCCGGTCCCATGACGTGCTGCATCTTCGAGCGTGGCGTCTCAATGTGAAGTGTGGCGACCAATTGCGCGGGCGCCTCGACAACTTGCGGCGTTTCAATCATGTGCCTTCTCCGATGAATGTTGGCAACAATGTCTCGAGTCGGTCGTAGCCTGCGGCCATGCCGTACTCCATGCCCGAACGACGCGCCGCGTCGCGGGCTTCTTGGGATTCGTACAAGATGGTGATCGTAGTCCTGGTGATGCCGCGCGTCTCGATGAATACGGTCGTGTCCAGAGCTTCGCCCGGGTACCAAGCGTCGTCGAACTTCTCGGTGGCGACGAGACGTTCGAGCGGAATGACCTCGCGGAACACGCCGCCCATAGCCATCTGTGACCCGTCCTTTTCGTTTCGCCAGACATAGCGATAGGCTCCACCGACACGAAGGTCGATTTCGCACAGCGGCATGGTCCATCCAGGTGGGCCGAGCAGCCAGCGACGGACGAGTCCCGGCTTGGTGAATGCGTCGAACACCAGTCGTCGCGGCGCGTCGAAATCGCGCGTCACCAGGACCTCGCGATCACTCGGCGTGGACACCTTAAAGCTGTCTGGGAAGAACATGGAACCTCCGTTACCGCTTCTTGGGAGTGGCCCGATTGCGTTTCTTTTCCGTGGCTTTCAACTTGCTCAGCAAGCCGTCGAGCCGCACGAAGGAAGCCTCCCAATATTCGCGGTACCTTTCCAGCCACTCGGTTGCTTCAGCGAGGGGGCGCCCCTCGAGCTTGCGCGGTCGCCGCTGCGCATCACGCCCCCGGATGACAAGCCCCGCACGTTCGAGCACATTGAGGTGCTTGGAAATCGCCGGCTGACTCAGATCGAAGGGCTTCATCAATTCAGATACATCCGCCTCCCCTAGCGCGAGGCGCGCCAAGATCGCGCGCCTCGTGGGGTCCGCGAGCGCTCCGAAGGTCAAGCTAAGTTGGTCCGCTTTGTGTATCTCCATATAGATATATTACCGTTTGGGGATATACAAATCAATAGGCGAACGCGAATTCCCTAGGGCTCACTCATTCGATGCTTGGTACGGCCGGCAGCGCAGCAGATCAATGGCCGCTATGTAGAAGCCACTTCATTGCTGCCACGGGAAGCTGCTGGCCGCCTGCCGCCGGATGCCCTTCCCTGGACCGGTCACTCGGTCCTACTGCTCGATAATTGTCGTCCATCGACCAGTGGAAAGGCGCGCCTCTTCGGCCATCGCAGCTTACGGGGCTGGCCTTTGTAAATTCTGCTTGACGATTATGCCGCCTTTCATCACGAACGACACGGTCTGCAGAATCCCGACATCCGCCAACGGATCCCCGGTTACGGCTATCAAGTCGCCGTAACGGCCCACTGCAATGGCACCAACGTCCTTCGATCGGCCGAGGGCCTCGGCCGCTGTGACCGTGGCCGCCTGTATTGCTTGAATTGGTGACATTCCCCAGGCCACCATGGTGGAAAACTGCTTGGCATTATCGCCGTTCGGATAAACGCCGCCATCGGTGCCAAAGATCATTTTCACCCCCGCTTTCTGGGCGGCCCGGAACGTTTCACGCTGCTTCCGGCCAATCATTCGCTCCTTATCCAGCGATTCCTTGAACATCCCGTTTTTCTCACCTTCGGCCAGAATATAGTCGTCGTTGTATATGTCCATGTCGAAATAAGTACCGTGCTGCTTGGCCAGTGCGAAGGCCTCATCGTCCGCAAGACTGGCGTGTTCGATGGTATCGACGCCGGCTCGAATCGCATCTTTGATTCCCGACGTGCCGTGCGCATGGACGGCCACTTTGAGCCCCAGCATATGAGCCTCATCGACGATCGCCTTCATTTCTTCCAGACTATATTGTTGTGCTCCAGCGGTATCCGTTTTCGACAATACTCCACCAGTACCGCAAAACTTGATGACTTCTGCGCCGTATTTGCGCAGCTTGCGCACCATCGCACGCAATTCCTCGGGTCCGTTGGCGATGGCCGCGGACGGAGTACGGATTGATGGTGGAAACTCGGTGTAATCGCAATGCCCACCCGTAGCGCCGATAGCATAGGTCGCCGGCACGATACGCGGTCCAGGCACGTAACCCTGTTCGATACCCTGCTTCAGGGCCACGTCATCGAAGTTATCCGAGCCTACGTTGCGAACCGTGGTGAAGCCCGCTTCCAGCGTACGCTTGGCGTTGGACACACCGACAACCGTCCAAAAATTGTCAGTGAACTCCAAACCCCTGTAACCGCTGAACCGCGGATCACCAGTGAGATGTACGTGCATATCGATCAGTCCTGGAAGCAAGGTCATTCCAGGCAGGTCAATTCGGCGCGCACCCGGGGGTGCGAGGTCATCCTTGCCAGACACAGCCGTAATGCGTCCGTCTGTAATAGTAACTTGCGGCCTGGCTACGATGCGCCCGGCAACAACGTCTACCATGCGATCGGCGGTGACCACCACCGTTTCCGCCAGAGCGAAGTTCGCCAGAAGTAGAATCCCAATTGTTTGTAACGCGGTCCGCTTCATTTTCATCGGTGTCACTCCTACACGGGGTCGGTCAGCTTTTCCGCCACGAAATTGATCGAGCTCAACGTCCGATCTGCACCATCAAATGCTCACCGGCCGCGCAGTCTATGCCGATCTCTGCGTAAAGCGCGAGTGGCCGGATTAACGCATCCATTCATATGTCGTGGTTTGCGGTTGTTGCCCGATGAGAGACCTACGACTCAAAATGCTCGAGCCCGGGATCGCGCACATCGATGTATTCTTGCGTTGCCTTACGTGGCCCCACATACCGCGAAAATTCACGCGCTAGTCACACTCGGCATCCGTGATCGAGAAGCGCCAGCCGTGTGGGTCGATTCCCATCGCCCGCTCCACTTCCCGGCTAGCCTCTAGACTCGCAGGGACACGAGGTTGGGTTAAGACATTGATCCGATGGGAAAGTCCTGGTGAATCGACGCTGACGGGGCGGCGGTTTCATGGCCTCAAGTATTCCCCGCATTACCCCGAAATTCACACGTATAGTCACACGCAGCGGTTCGCAAAAATAAATCGTGTGATTCCCAAGCTGCCCCTCGTAGCGAGAGAGAACGCAGGTGGCTGGACTCGCCCCGCCACTGACGGCCGTGCAGGGCGGCTTTCTGGCAGGTGAGCGAGGCCCACCGCGGCATCGATCAACATGGCCGAAGAACGCGCGCTCGTATCAAGATGATATTCTCCACCGACAGAGGTGTTGTCCGATTGGTGGATGCTGTTGGGGGAGTGAGCCTATGTCTCAGCTTTCGGTCAAGGGAGTACAAGTCTTGCTCATCGTTGCTCTCTGCGCAACCAATGGCTGGGCCCGCGCGCAGCCGCGAGCATCCAATAAGGGTCACTACTTGCTTGTCTGGGCGGGCGATCGCGCAAAAGTAGGCAACGACTTTCTCGCTGTGATTGACGCCGATCCATCCTCCCCAGGGTATGGACACCTCGTGACGACCCTCGCAACGGATCAACGAACCGAGCGCGTGCATCACACGGAATACACCATGCCGGCAAGCGGGATGCTCTTCGCTAACGATCATGACGTCGGTCGCACCTTCATATTCGACGTGCGGGATCCGCTACATCCCAAGATTGCGGCTTCATTTACCGACATGGCCGGCTACATGCATCCTCACTCGTTTCTTCGGCTGCCAAACGGGAACGTACTTGCAACCTTCCAGCATGTTCACCGTGCAGGACCCGAGGGGCAGATAGGCAAGACTGGCGGTTTGGTGGAAATTGATGACCAGGGTAAAGTGGTCCGCTCCGTCAGCAATGCGGATCCGGCATTCGCCGGCGCCCTGCTGATGCCTTACAGCCTAGTCGTTATTCCAGATATCGACCGCATCGTCTCCACAAACTCATCCATGCACGATGAGGACATTTTTAGCGGCGTAACGTATCAAGTGTGGCGTCTGTCTGACCTCAAACTTTTGAAGACCTCATTCTTTGATGTGGGCGATAACCTCTATGCTCATATCAGCCCAGAAGAGCCGCGCCTTGGCCCAGACGGGTCGGTATTTGTACAAACTCTTGGCTGTGGCATCGAACGCATCACAGGCGTTGAGTCGAGCGAGCCAAAGTCGAAGCTCATCTATACTTTTCCTGGAAACTGGTGCGGTGTTCCCACAATCGTCGGGCACTATCTGGTCCAGAGCGTTCCGGAAGTGCACGGTTTCATTGTGCTCGACATCGCCAATGCGGAAAAGCCCAAGGAAGTCTCAAGACTCACGCTCAGCGATACATTTGGGCCGCACTGGACAGGCTGGGACCCGAAAACCCGACGCCTGGTAGTGACCCCCTACGAAAGCGCAGCCGACCGGATGTATTTGTTGAAGTTGGATGAGACGACCGGCGCCATCTCGGTAGACGCCGATTTCCGTGACACAGACGGAAAACCCGGCTTCAGCTTCGCAGAGCGAGATTGGCCGCATGGCTGGAAGGGAGCGGCAAAACCGCATGGAGCGGTTTTCACGCGCTAAGTAGGCCTAGTAACCACCGAAAGTGATTCTGGCAGCCGGCCAGTCCGAGCGACCGCTTGCATGCGTCACAGAATTTGGCTCAATGCTCTTCCGCCGGCCAGCACCGCCAGCACCATCAACAGGCGCAAGACCCAGCGTCGAAAGTCGACGGGGTCCGCGTTCATGAAGCCGCGGTTGCCTAGCCAGATTCCGCCAGTCAACGCCGGTAGAAAGAGCAGGGCGCGCCAAAGTGTCGTCACGCTGAGCAGTCCGCTCCAGCCCTGCCACGCAAGTCCGGTCACGTCGGTCATCAGGAAGAAAGCGATCATCGAGGCACGACCCGCCGCCGCGCCGGCGGGGGAACTGAAGAAGAATAGGATCACCGGCGGGCCGCCGATTCCAAAACTGCCGTTGAAAAGGCCTGATGCCGTGCCCGTCGCGAAAGTGACAGCGGGACCGGGCAGTGAGTTTAGGGCGTAGCCTCGGGCTAAGAGGATCGCAGCGAAAAGCACGAAGACAGCGAGCGCCAGGGTCATAGGAGCAGCTGGTACGTGAGCGAGCGCATAGACTCCAATGGGAGTGCCCACGAGGGAGCCGACGGTGAGCCAAAGAAGCGCCCGCCAGTGGATATCACGCCAAACGCTGGGCAGGAGATGCAGGCTTGCCGCGACCTCCATGATAAAGATTGACGGCACGATCTCCGTCGGCGGCAGAAGGAGGGAGAGTGATGTTACGGCGAGCAGCGAGAAGCCGAATCCGCTGTAGCCTCGGACGACGGCGGCGCCGAATACGCATACGATGGCATAGAAGAGAATCAGGATCTGCATGGGTCGAAGTGCCGCTAGGGTTTGTGGCGAACCTGAACGTCCGGCATGGTCGCGGATGATCTTGGCATTGGCAACTCACACAGCCTCGACCCGTTCCGGCGAATGGTCAGCGGCAGCTTCAGGGCAGCCAGAAGGGGCCTGCGGACTCATTCGATCGAGAGTCCTGGCAGGGGAAACGCACGAGCGCAGTTAGGGCTTAAGGGCCGCGGTTAAGGTGGTCTCGTCTCGAACGCATTCCCAGTTGATCAAGTCAAACCGACGCTCGAAGGCCCGAGCCTCTATTTGACAGTCACCTTTGCTGCCGTACCCGTGCAAGACGTCGCGGTGTACGGCTCCGTGTGCGGTGTAGATCAGGAAGACTAGCGTCCAACTCATGATTCAACTCTCCAAAAGTATTTAAATACCTCTGATTGAACCGAATTCCAGACAATCTCCAAGATGTTCGATACTAAAATTACAGCGATGGCAATGCCATCCGCAAAACCTATCGCGACACAGTGTGGCAGACAGGTCCTTTTCGCAGGCAGGGACATGCGAGCACTGCGACGCGCATTCCACGAAAGATCGCTGTAAGTTAAATCAGAAACCGATTTTGTTCAGCGGCGCAGAGAATAAGCAAAAGACAGAAGGCGCATCTTTTCTTCGCGCGGCATTGCCCCTCACTGTGGCGTCGGCAACGCGCCGTGTGATGGCGGCGGTGGTTGAACGTTACCACGCAGCAATCTTAACGGACGCCGTTTTGAAGGTTTATCTTCGCATTTGGCACACGGAAATTGAGCTCTTCCGAATCGATGATTGCACGCCGATCAGTGCACCGGAGGTTCCCAAGTTTCTAAGGACGCTTGAACTGCCGCATCATGTTGTCCTGGATTTCGTCGCTTGAAGGGGACGAACCCGAGTTGCGGTAGTAAAGCGCCTTCAAGAAGGCCAGATCGCCGGCTGTTATCGCTGTCGGCCGCTCACGTGTGCCGCAGCTGGATGACATTAAGTCCAGAATGCTCGGCAGTGGGTCGCAATGGTCCGGCGATTGCGCCACCGACAAGGTCAACATCGCTAAGTAGTCACAGATCGTGCCGATGGTATCGCCGACGACTTTCGTTGTGTCGACGATTAAGATGACGATGCCGATCCCGATCCCGCCCCCACCACCGCCCAAACGCGTGCCGGTGGTGCCACGATCGACGTAATTCTGGGTCATCTGTGGCCAAACGGGCAGAACGTCAAGCCCTAGTAATGCCACGTCAGTATTTATGGCGCCGCCGCCCGTTGTCATGTACCAGCCCTGAATCGCGTGGTCGCTTGTAAACTTAATCAGATCCCTCATCCCTCCCGAGTACCTGTTACGAAAGTAAACCGTCGCCCATTTAAAGACGTCATCCATTCTTTCCTGGGGGTTGTTCGTGAAATGTATCTGTACGTTGAATTTGCATTGCGGGTCTGACTGCACGGGCGCGCCAACGTATGCGGCCAGCGCGCGAAGTCGCGCCGTTACGAAGGCATCTTGCCCCGGGTCGAGCCCAAGAGTTAGGGGACAGATGCTGTCCTTGCCGCCGAGCCAGTGCGCAAGGTTGCGCGTCACACCCGTATTAAAATGGTGCACGGTGGCGTGGTGCGTTACGAATTGATGCAGGCTGTCGCCCGCTAATTCCTGATCGGTGGGAGGGCTGGGGAGCATCATCGCTGCATCGGGAATTTCTGGCGATGCGCGCGCTATTGCAAGCCACCCGGCCTGAGCTCCCGCCGCCATTCCGGCAACGAGCAGAACTGAGAGTTGCCACCAGAGCGGTTAAGACCTTAAGGATCCACCACAGTCCAGTTTAGACGCTGAAACATTAACTAAACCTGGGCGATTTATTAACTAGGTAGGAAAGGGTAATGGGAAGGTTCCGCGATTTCGTTGCCCGGAAGCTGCCGGTCACGAAGGGCCCGCAGAGGGGGTCGAAAGTTCGGATTGGCAGCGAACCGCCGTGCCGTTGTCTCAGATCGGCCCAACAGCCGACTTTGAGGCATACAAACTGACCGGCACATAGCAGTCATACAATCAGCCGGCCAACTGGTCGCTCCTCCAAGCAGCTTTTCGCGGTTCTAATAGGTTCATTTCCGTACTGCGCGGAGTCCGGATTTGCCGGGACGCTCGTGCAGCGTCTCGCCTGCTTTGAGCATTTGAACGAACTTCAACAATCGCCTCTCGCGAGTCTCAGGTTTTTTTGCGCTGTGCAGTCGATAGAGAATGGAATAGCGGTTCTTGCTGTCGAGCGATTCGAAGAACTTTCTTGCAATCGGAGAAGCCGCCAATGCCGCCTTTAGATCATCGGGTACGATGATCGTACTCTGGGGTGCATACGCGGCAGACCAGCGTCCGTCGGTCATTGCGGCTTCCATTTGCTCAAATCCTGCCGCCGTGAGCTTACCTTGGGCTCGCAAGCGCTCGACCGCAGCGCAGTTGACCTGAGACCACTTGCTTCTGGGACCCCGGGGAGTGAAACGCTGGCACCACCATCCATCTGCGCTGGACTTGGTTTGGCCGTCGATCCAGCCAAAACAAAGAGCGGTCTCGAGTGCTTGTGCGTGGGTTATCGAGGGCCGTTCGTTCTCCTTCTTGGCAAACTCCAACCACAGGCCTCGCGACCCCGCATGGTGCTTTTCGAGCCAACTGTGCCAGGCTGCCGTGGTCGCGAACCGCTTTTTCACGAGCATCTTAGTATCGGTCATGGGTTGCGAATTAGCCTCAAAGTTTCCGCTGATTCTGCCTTGTTCGGTCGGTCGATGGCACCGGTCGTCTCTTTGCGTGCCGACGGCCGGCACTCATACTCGTCGCGACCCGAATCGCCTAGTTGTCGGGCGGGCTAACAATGTCGGGCCAGACATTCCGGTTGGACGCATGGCATCCACCGAGCGCCAGAGCGTGTCGACTTGAAGCTCGTGAGCCGGTTGGAGTTGGCCTCGGGGGTGGTGGCGATGCGGTACGAGCCTAGAAGCTAGCCATTGGGCTTGCAGGGGTCGAGCTACCTAGTGCTGCGCAGTGGTGGCAATGCCCGCGGCGGGTGTGAGAGCGCCGAAATACAGCTGATACTCGTCATTCAGGGCGCGCACGGAATTGTCATGCGCGAGATCGTTCAGGAAAAGATTGACCGTGGACTTCGCCCAGACCACTCCATCCGGCCCGAGCCCATGGGTGGCATCTGCTGTTTTGCCGTGCAAGTACTCACTGCGCGATAGTTTCGCACTGTATTCATATCGCGATATTCTTTGGCCGTTGACATAGATCTCGTAGTGCATGGTGTGTTCGCCGCTCATGATCACCGGCGAAAGCCCCAGGGTACCCACCGATAACAATCCGCTGAAGAAATTTTTTGCGTCTACGTTCGCCGGGTGCACCGAGTGATAAATGCGCAGTTGAATCGGGGAGCCGGGGGCTTCTTTGGAAAGGTGCGCGAATAGGTGAGCGGATTGCAGCCCATCGAAAAGATCATCCCCCGAAGCATCGGCTCGAAACGAGATCGTAGGGAGCAGCACGGCCGCCTGATCGCCGGCCTGGCCTGCGGGTGACGAGGCTGCGCTCGACTCGGTGTTGTCGGCCACGACCGGCCATGAAACCAGGCAAAGCATCACTATCACGTGAGGTGCGAAAGTGCCGGAAAGAGCTCGTTCCATGGTGGTTTTCCTTACTGGTAGCATCTGACGCCCACTACCGCGGGCAGCACGTTGTCGATGGGAACGTCGGGGGAGACATGCGGATCGGTGGCCCCTTCGGTGAAAGCGACGCCGTTGTTACGCAGGAATTTCTGAACGTACTGTGCTTCTAACGCAAAATTGACGTTCTGTGGTAACACGCCTTGCTTGAGCAGCTCCGGGGCATTTAGGGTGCCCACAGCCACTCCCACGACATCCCCACGAGCGCCGATCACCGGGCCGCCACTGGCGCCCGGTTGGATGGGTGCTGAGAATTGGAACTGACCCAAGGAACCGGTCAGGCCTGCGCGAGAGCTCAGAGTGCCGCGAGTGACCGTCGGTGCGTCGGTCATCACGGATTGGAGCGGGAATCCGATGTTGGCGACGTTCTCACCCAATTCCAGGCGACCCTCGTGACGCAGCGGAAGGAAATGCTCGCTGCTTACGTGGGTGTCGAGCACGGCCATATCCAATAGGGCGCTGCTCGCCGTCACGGTCGCCGGGAGGGCGTTACCTCCAAGGCGCACGTCGATAACCGCGCAGTTATGCACGACATGCGCTGCCGTAAGTAGCTGGCCGGTACCATTGACAAAAAAGCCGGTTCCGCTCATTGCGGCATGGTCCTTATCAACCAGCAAATCCAGGTTGAGGGGGGTCTTCTCTCCCGTAGGGAATTTATCGGTGGTTGGACGCAATTGGGCGACGATATCGGTCAGCGTTCGATTGATCACCTGCTCCGTCAGGCGACCCATGACATCGGAATTATACCCTCCGAATCCCGGAGCCCAGCGGACCACGGAATCCCCCTTCAATACTGAAACGCCGGTGGAGTTGAAAACCGCGTAATGCGCGGTGGCGACCAACTGCCGATCTTCGCCCTTCACGGTCGGATGCATAGCAATCAACAACCCATATCCAGGTGTGCCTGCTGCTTCGTACATGAAACTCGTATTGAAGAAGTGGCGGGCCGATTCGAGCGTCGTTTCCTCAAACGTGTTTCCCAGCTGCACGGAGTCGGTGGTTTGAAAGCCACTCGTGGAACGGAAAACGCTGCGAAATTCCCGCACTTGTTTCGGCAAGTAAATGGCCACCGCGACATTGGCTGGCAGCACCACATCCTTCGGCATGGTCAGACCATCGGCGGCCAGGCTGGTCGATGCTGTCGAGGCTAGTACAACCAAGCCAGCAAATAACTCATGGCGCAAACGCATCGTCCTCTCCCTGGGTATCCCGTCCCGACGTTATTGGAATTCTTTCCGCTCGTGGGGCGGATCGCGTGCTAAATTCTCGCTCCCTGTCTTGCGGTTAGTTTCCTCTCGAAATTGTTTGGCGACAAGTCTTCAGACCGAGTAATGGGGAAATGCGGTTGCGGGTTTGTCAACGGCGGTTGCCTTCTCCGGCAATGATTATGCCCACCGAGGATCACCGAAAACCACGCAGCGGCAAATGATATGCACAAGTACCTCCTTGCAATCGTGTTGCCCTGATTGTTCCACCAGTGGGCGCATCAGACCCCCTGTCTTCCGTTATCGAGCGCTGCGATCGAGCTGCCGCGCTTTAACATCATCGTTGTATGCACGATTGGACTCTTTTTTAGCCGCGTAGGCTGATGACCGGAACCGAAAGGCGAGGGCATCGCTCGGATTCAGTGCAATTGCAGCAGTGAAATCCTCAATCGCCCGGTCATATTCGTGCTGGTTGAGTCGGGCGTAGCCACGACCGCGGAGCGCTTCCGCGTCGGCCGGATTGAGGGCGATCGCGTGGCTGTAATCCTCAACGGCACCAGAGTTATCTCCACGTTTTTGCCGTAAGAACGCACGCTGAACATAAGCTTGGATAGCGTCAGGTTGGACACGAATCGTTTCATCAAAATCAGCGATGGCGCGGTCGGTGTAGCCGCTTGCCCGAAGCGCTTGTCCCCGATTTAAGTATGCGGCGGATTGGCTCGGGTCAAGCGCAATGGCCTGACTGAAGTCCGGTATTGCGCGACTCCAGTCGGACTTGCCCATATACGCCACGCCACGATTCGTATATGCGCCGGTCATTCGTGGATCAAGCGCGATGGCCCGGCTGAAATCCGCTATGCCACTGTCCTGATCCCCCTCGGCCACATAAGCGTCTCCCCGCGCCTTGAAGGCTTGGGCATCGCTCGGATCGAGAGCGATTGCCTTGCCAAACTCGACGAGGGCTTGCTTCACGTCGCCGGTCGCCTGGAGGCTCAGTCCCAAGTCCAAGTGGGCACGCGCGACGCCAGGGTCCAATCGGATCGCTTCAGATGCGTCGGCTATTGCTCTGGCAGAATCTCCCTTATTGCGATAGGCGAAACCGCGGTCCCGCCATGCAAGCGCATTTGTCGGGTTGAGTGCGATCGATTTGCTGAAGTCGGCGATTGCGCGATCCTGATCACCGCCGTGCGCGTAGACGCTGCCACGGCTGATATATAGCTCAGGATCTTTCGGTGTTAACAGCACCGCTCGGTCAAGATCGGCAAGCGCCCGATCCTCATCGTGGCGCTTGATGAAAATCGCGGCTCGGTTGATGTAAGCCGAGGCTAGCTTCCGATCAAGATTCAAAGCCTCGCCATAGCTAATAAGGGCGTTGCTTTGATCGCCTTTTTGCGCATACAGCAGCCCAAGGTTCAAGTAGATCTTGGCTTTGGTGCGGCCAGTCGAGAATTGAAGGACCGTGGTGTAGTCGGCGATGGAATGATCCAGATCACCTATTGCTTGGTAGTAATACCCGCGGTTTTGCAATGCCATGACCCGGCCATCGGAATCCTCGCGCTTGTCATCAATAATTCTTGTGCAGGCGGTGATTGCAGCTCGGGGAGCAGCAGAGTTGCACTGAGCACGATAGCCGTCATTACCCCCTTCATGATTTGGACCGACTTGCGCCACTGTTGAGTTCATCGTTCCAAGCACGAAGAAAATGCAAAGCGGCAGGCGCGCGGCCTTGCAATCAGGCATCCCTGCACTCCGCATACTCTTCACGTCTATGGCGCTCATTTCCGGAGGGTCCGGCCGCCTGCAGCCGGCTCTGCACGGTCGCTACTACTCCTTAATTGGCACGGACACATCGGCGGCCGCCACAATTTGCCATTTCTCGTCGCGCTGAACCCACGTATCAATCCAGACA
>Ga0210394_10005060_pt1 | contig 14962 bp, 16 predicted proteins | sample IncBWC12MmetaG_FD_160121 | JGI IMG/M metagenome (GOLD analysis project Ga0210394, IMG submission 160121) | Forest soil microbial communities from Barre Woods Harvard Forest LTER site, Petersham, Massachusetts, United States - Inc-BW-C-12-M | ecosystem: Environmental > Terrestrial > Soil >... | reverse complement strand
TTTGACGCTGCTAAATCATTTGCCGTTGACTCGTCTGCGTTCGTTCGATGGGGCCAGGCCCATCGTTTCGCGATACTTGGCCACGGTGCGGCGCGCGACCGGTATTCCCTCGCCCGAGAGGATCTCGGCAATGCGGCTGTCGCTCAGCGGCGCATTCGCGTCCTCCTCGCGGATCAGCTTGCGGATCTTGGCGCGGATCGCGGTCGAGGAAGTGCCGGAGCCGTTGTTGCCCTCGACCTGGCTCGAAAAGAAATACCGCAGCTCGAACACGCCGCGCGGGGTGTGCATGTACTTGCCCGAGGTCACGCGCGACACCGTGGATTCGTGCATGCCGATGGCCTCGGCGATGTCGCGCAGGATCATGGGCCGCATGTGCTCCTCGCCGTGCTCGAGGAACTCGGCCTGCCGCTCGACGATCGAGCGCGCCACCTTGGTCAGTGTGTCGTTGCGGATCTCGAGGCTCTTGAGCAGCCAGCGCGCTTCCTGCAGCTGCGTGCGCATGCTGGCGTGACTGCTGCTGCGGCCGATCAGGCTGGCGTAGCCCTGGTTCAGGCGCACGCGCGGCAGCGTCGCGGCGTTGATCTCGACCGACCAGCCGCGCGGGGTGCGGCGCACGAAAACATCCGGCACGACATATTCGGGCGCGCTGCCGCTGACCACCGAGCCGGGCCGCGGGTGGCAGCTGCGCACCAGCGCCACGGCGGCCGCCAGCTCCTCATCCGAGGCGCGCAGCTCGCGCCGCAGCGCGGTCAGCTCGCGCTCCGCCAGCAGCTCGAGATGATTGCGCGCGATCGACTTCGCGATCTCGAGACCCGGAGTCTGCGGCGCGAGCTGTTCGAGCTGCAGCAGCAGGCATTCGCTCACCGAGCGCGCTCCGACCCCGGGAGGGTCGAGCATCTGCACGATGCTCAATATCCGATCGACTTCATCCGCCGTTGGATCGAGTTCGGGCTTGAGGCTCACACCGATAACATCCAGCGGCTCGCTCAGGTAGCCGTCGTCGTTGATGGCATCGATGACGGCGCGCCCGATGGCGAGCTCGCGCGCATCGAGGCGCACGAGCTCCAGCTGCCACAGCAGATGATCGCGCAGCGACTGGCCGCTGGAATCGGCGAACTCCTGCTGGCGGTCGTCGTCGCCACCGCTCCATGGATTCTCGGCCGGGCCTACCGAGCGGTCGGTCCAACCGTCATCCACGACTTCGACCGGCGGTTGCTCCGGCGGCGCGGCGGTTTCGGGGGCGGTTTCGGCAGTCGACAGCGTCTCGTAGGTGCCGCTTTCGGTGTCATCGTCCTGCTCGAGCATGACATTGGACTCGAGCAGTTCGCGGATGTGCGCCTGCAGTTCGATGGTCGGCAATTGCAGCAACCGGATGGCCTGCTGCAGCTGCGGCGTCATGGTGAGCTGCTGCCCGAGACGCAGCTGCAGGGAGGGCTTAAGCATGAAGCGTGCCTGCGGCCCTGCGCCGGACAGTGGCTGCGCGCCCGAGGCGAAACTTAAATGTTTGATTAATAAAGATTAACAGGACTACACCGATCGGCTACAGACGGAACGACTGGCCCAAGTACACCTCACGGACTTGGGGGTTGGCAAGGACTTGCTCCGCGGACCCGGATGCGATCACCACGCCGCGGTCGACAATGTAGGCGCGAGCGCAGACACCGAGGGTCTCGCGCACGTTATGGTCGGTAACGAGCACCCCGATGCCGCGCTCCGCGAGCTCGCGGATGATGCGCTGGATATCGAGCACCGATAGCGGATCGACGCCGGCGAACGGTTCATCGAGCAGGATGAACCGCGGCTCGGCGGCCAATGCGCGCGCGATCTCAACCCGCCGGCGCTCGCCGCCCGACAGCGAGACGCCGCGCGTATTGCGCACGTGACCGATGCGCAGCTCCTCGAGCAACTCCTCGAGCCGCGCCTCGCGCTCGGCCCGGTCGAGCTCGCCGCGCAACTCGAGAATGGCCATGACATTGTCGGCCACCGAGAGTTTGCGGAACACGGACGCTTCCTGCGGCAGGTAACCGATGCCGAGGCGGGCACGCTGGTCGATGCTCAGTGCGGTCAGGTCGCGATCGTCGAGCAGGATCGAGCCGCCATCGGCCGGCACCAGCCCGACGATCATGTAGAAGGCCGTGGTCTTGCCGGCACCATTGGGGCCGAGCAGCCCCACGACCTCGCCGGTGTGAATCTCGAGCGACAGGTCACGTACCACGGTGCGCGATCGATAGCTCTTGCGCAGCGAGCGCGCCGACAGCAGCGTCATGGTCGGCTGGCCGCCGAGGTGCATTGATTGGGAGCGGCCGCACGGATGGTCCCGTGCACGCGGCCGCCATCGCCCGGGTCGCTCTCGGCGCGCACGCGCTGCGAGCCGATGTCGTACCAGATATGGCCGCTGGTGATGTCGTTGCAGCCATCCGAGAACCAACTATCGCCGTCGAATTGCAGCTCGTTGCGCACCATGTTGAAGTGGATGGCGCGCGCATGGCCATGCGCCGTCTGGCCGTTGTCGAGCACGTGCTCGAACTCGGCCGGCGCCCCCTCGGCCGTCATCGAGTCAATGCGCTTGCTGGCGAACTGCACCGTGGCTTTGTCGGCGCGCAGCTCTCCCTCGGGTATGAACACCTGCACGTGCCCGGTCAGCACCCAGCCGCTGCTGCCGAAGTCGCGGCCACTGCCTTCGGCACGATCGGCCTTGAGACGGCTGACCCCGCGACTCATGTCGACCAGGTCCAGGTCGTAGAGCACCAGTCGGCTGGGATCGCTCTCGGCGTGAGATGCGATGTAGCACAGTGGCGCCTCATGACAGGGCAGAGCGTCCGCACGGGTCTCGGCGGCGCCGGTCTCGCCGGCGTGCGCAGGCCCGAGCGCCGCCAACAGGTTCGCCGCCGCCAGCAGCGCGGCCGCCAGCCGCGTCGCCGCGCTCAGTGGATCAGTGAAACAGGACACCGTGCACCTTGGACGACAGCGTCAGCGAATCGTTCTTGAGGTCGGCGCGCATGCCGTGGCCGTCGAGGCGGTCGCCGCCCGAACTGACGTGCACCATGACCGGCGAAGTCGCGACCTGCTGCGTCATGTCGAGATGCAGTTCCTCGGTATCGATGTGCATGATCATCCGCGAGCCGCGTGGCTGGCCTTCGGCGTGAACGTTGCCGGCGAGCTCGGCGGTGTGTGCGTCCTGCGGCATCTGACCGCGCTGCGCCGTCAGGGTCCAGTGATTGCCATTCTGGATCGGGTAGTCGATCTTGGGAGCGGTCAGAAAAATAGTGCCCTGGGGCTGAGGCTGCTCGATGCGGTCCGCATCCAGCCGATACAACGGCAGTCCGTCTTCGCCGGTTTCGATCAGTTGTGCGTGCACGGCGGCGAAGCCGGGCTCCGCCGAGCCGAATTCGGCCGCGACACTGTCGCCGCTGCCACTGTCGGCTTCCTGCAGGTACAGCAGCGCGGCCAGAATGGCTACCGAGCCGAGCGCGAACAGCAGGCGCAGGATCATCGGCGCCTCCGCAATGGTCGCGCCGGCGACTGCGCGGCCAGCAGCCAGTCGCAGACTTCGCGTACCGCGCCGGCGCCGCCGCGCTGGCGCGTGCGGCGGTGCGCCACGGCGGTCGCGACCGGATGGGCATCGGCCACCGCGACGGCCAATCCCGCGAGCTGCAGCATCGGCACATCGGGCTCATCATCGCCGACGCAGATGCACTGCGCGGGTTGCAGTTTCAGCGTCGACAGCAGCCGCGACAGCGCCGCACCCTTGTCGCCGACACCGAGCAGCACGTGCCGGACACCGAGTTCCTGGCAGCGCCGCTGCGTGGCCGGCGACTCGCGGCCCGAGATCACCGCGACATCGATGCCGGACGAGATCACGGCCTTGATGCCGTAGCCGTCGCGCACATGAAAGCTCTTGCCGTGCTCGCCGTCGGCGTCGTACTCGAGCCGACCGTCGGTCATGACGCCGTCCACGTCCAGCACCAATAGACGCATTGCGGCGAGCGAGGCGGCGCGCGGGCGCGCTGCGCGCGCGGTCCTCAAACCACACCAGCCCGCATCAGATCATGGACATTCAGCGCGCCGATCAGGTGCTCTTCGGCGTCGGTAACCACCAGCGCCGTGATCCGATGCGCTTCCATGAGCGCAGCGGCCGCGGCAGCGAGCTCGTGCGCGCCGATGCGGCGGCCGCCCGGTGTCATGAGCTCCCGCATCGGCGTCTGGTGCAGATCGATGCGCCGATCGAGCGCACGCCGCAGGTCGCCGTCGGAGAACACACCGATCACGCGCTGCTGCTCATCGACGACCGCGGTGAGCCCCAAGCCCGTGCGTGTCATCTCGAGCAATGCCGCCGACAACGGGGTGTCGGGGCGCACGCGCGGCAGGGCTTCACCCCGCCGCATGATGTCCTCGACTCGCGTCAGCAGCCGGCGGCCGAGGCTGCCGCCCGGATGTGATCGCGCGAAATCCTCGGCCGAGAAGCCGCGTGCTTCGAGCAGCGCCACCGCCAGCGCGTCGCCCATGACCAGGGCGGCCGTGGTGCTCGCGGTCGGCGTCAGGTTGTGCGGGCAGGCTTCCTGCGGCACGGCGACATTGAGGTGCACGTCGGCCGCCCGCGCCAGCGTCGAGAGCGGATCGCCGGTCAGCGCCAGCAACGGCACCCCCAGGCGCTTCACTTGCGGCAGCAGGGTCAGCACTTCGACGGTTTCGCCGGAATTGGACAGCGCCAGCAGCAGATCGCCTCGGGTCAGCATGCCGAGGTCGCCGTGATTGGCTTCCCCGGGGTGCAGAAAGAAAGCCGGACTGCCGGTGCTGGCGAGCGTCGCCGCGACCTTGTGGGCAATATGACCGGATTTGCCCATGCCCGTGACGACGATGCGGCCGCTGCAGCGCAGGCACAGCCGGCAGGCGCGCGCGAAGCTCTCATCGAGTCCAGCGCGCAGCGACTCGAGTGCCGCGGCCTCGATTTCAATCGTGCGGCGCGCGGTCTGCAGCAGGGACTGATCCGAGGGGGTGCTGTGTTCTACGGCGTTCATAGTGGCTCTCGCGCCGCGCATGATAGCGCCTCGGGGCGGTGCACCTTAAGATCGCGATCTACCATGACGCCACAACAGATCGCGGAACTGATTCGGGCGGCGCTGCCGCGGTCGCAGGTCGACGTGCGCTCGGACGATAACACGCACTTCTCGGCGCGGCTCATCGGGCCGGAATTCGCGGGCCTCAAGCCGCTGGCACGCCATCAGCTGGTGTACCGGGCGCTCGGCGCGCGCATGGGCAATGAGATTCATGCGCTCACGATCGAAGCCTTCACGCCGCAGGAGTGGGCGGCGCGCGCGCAGTCCGGGGGATCGCCCCAGAGTGGATAAGCTGCAGATCACGGGCGGTATCCCGCTCGAGGGCGAAGTGCGCATTTCCGGCGCCAAGAACGCCACGCTGCCGATCCTCGCCGGCGCGCTGCTGGCCGACGGTCCGGTCACGATCGGCAACGTGCCGCACCTGCAGGACGTCACCACCACCATCGAACTGCTCGGCCGCATGGGCGTGACCGTGACCATCGATGAGCGCATGCGCATCGAAGTCGACGCAGGCACGATCCGCGAATACTTCGCCCCGTACGAGCTGGTCAAGACCATGCGCGCCTCGATCCTGGTGCTGGGGCCGCTGCTGGCGCGTTATGGGCGCGCGGATGTCTCACTGCCCGGCGGCTGCGCGATCGGTGCGCGCCCGGTGAATATCCACGTCGCCGGTCTGCAGGCGATGGGTGCCGATATTCACATCGAAGGCGGCTACATTCGCGCCCGTGCCGAGCGGCTCAAGGGAGCGCGCCTGGTGCTCGATGCGGTCACGGTCACGGGCACCGAGAACCTGATGATGGCAGCCTGCCTGGCCGACGGTGAGACCGTGCTCGAGAATGCCGCGCGCGAGCCTGAAGTGGTCGATCTGGCCAATTTCCTGATCGCCATGGGCGCGCAGATCCGCGGCGCCGGCACCGATCGGATCGCCATCGAAGGTGTGCGCCGACTGACGGGCGTGCATTACGAGGTGCTGCCGGACCGCATCGAGGGCGGTACCTACCTGGTCGCCGGCGCCATCACCGCGGGTCACGTGCGCATCAAACACACCAAGCCCGAACATCTCGATGCGGTGATCGTCAAATTGCGCGAGGCCGGCGCCACCGTGAATACCGGCGACAACTGGGTCGAGGTCGACATGCGCAAGCGCCGGCCGCGTGCCGTGGACGTGCGCACCGCGCCGTACCCGGCCTTTCCAACCGACATGCAGGCGCAGTTCGCGGCTCTCGACACGATCGCCGAGGGCGTTGGCACCGTGGTGGAGACGATCTTCGAGAACCGCTTCATGCACATGCTCGAGATGCGGCGTATGGGTGCCGAGATCCGGCTCGAGGGCAACACCGCGATCATCCACGGCGTCTCGCGTCTGACCGCGGCACCGGTCATGGCGACCGACCTGCGCGCCTCCGCGAGCCTGGTGCTGGCGGGCCTGGTGGCCGAAGGTCGCACCGAGATCGAGCGTATTTATCACATCGATCGCGGCTACGAGACCATCGAGGAAAAGCTGGCGCAGCTCGGCGCCCGCATCAAGCGCGTGCCGAACTAGACTCCCGGCCACGCAGCGCGCGCAGCACCGTGGTATCAGCTCGGTTGCGGGCGCTCGGTGACAGCCAGCGTTGCGTCGAGCTCGTTCTGGCCGCGCAGCAGGTGCAGTTGCACGTGGCTGCCGGGTTTCTTGGCGGCGATCTGCGCCAGGGCTTCCTGCGCGCTGTGCACCGCCTTGCCATCGACCTTCGTGACGATGTCGCCGATACGCAGGCCGGCATCGACCGCAGGACTGCTGCGATAAAGATTGGTGATGACCACGCCGGCGCGCGACAGGCCGAGCTGCTGCGCCTGCTCGTCGCCAACGTCCTCCGGCACGATGCCGGTCCAGCCGCGGATCACGCGGCCGTGGTCGAGGATTTCGTCCATGACACCGCGGGCCAGATTCACCGGTATCGCGAAGCTGATGCCTTCGACGCTGATGTCCCCGCCGTTGTTCTTGCCGAGCACTGCCGTGTTGATGCCGATCAGATCGCCCAGCGTGTTGATCAGTGCGCCGCCGGAGTTGCCGGCGTTGATGGCGGCATCGGTCTGAATGAAATCTTCAAAGGTGGCCACGCCGAGCTGGCTGCGGCCGGTCGCGCTGACGATGCCGTGCGTGACGGTCTGCGACAAACCGAGCGGATTGCCGATCGCCAGCACGCCGTCACCGACCTGCAGTTGATCCGAGCGCCCGAAAGGCATCACGGGCAGCTGCTTGAGCTTGATCGACAGCAGCGCGAGATCGGTATCCGGGTCGCGGCCCACGACCACTGCGCGCGTCACGCGGCCGTCGGCCAGCGTCACCATGATGGTATCGGCATTTGCGATCACATGATTGTTGGTGATGATGTGACCGCTGGCATCCACGATCACGCCCGAGCCGAGCGCGCGCTCGACGCGACGCCGGTACAGCGGCCGCAGATCACCGAACAGCTGCGCCAGCGCCGAGGGCGTGATCTGCTCCGTGACCAGGCGCGCGGTGGAGATGTTTACCACCGCCGGCGCGGCGCGGCGCACCGCGGCCGCGTAGGATTCGGCCGCGATGCCGTTGCCGGTGCGCGCTGCCGCGACCGCTGACTCCGACGAGGGCTCGCGCCCCGGACCCGAGGCGCCCGATGCCGTGGTTGCGACTGCGGCCTCCGAGTGGTGCGTATCGGCAGCGGGCGCGGACTGCTGCGTCGAGGACCTCGTCGGCGCCGCGGGCCGCAGCAGCAGCTGCGGGTCCACGAATACGATGATAAAGGCCAGCGCCAGCCCGCCAATGATGCTGCCGGCAAGAAAGATCGCTGCGCGTCCGATGGCGTGCATCTGCATGAGTTATCGGGGCGGTCAGCCCACAGTCGGGCCCGAAGGGTTGTGTATAATGCGACACTTCCCGGGCACAACGTAGCTATGTTGAGCGCGCGGCCGAATTTTACCGCTGGCGGGCAATGAGAGTGACGCAGAAATGACTGATGTTCCTGCAACAGCTGGCCCGGACATCGACGAGAACCGTAGAAAGTTTCTGACCATGGCCACCAGCGCGGTGGGCGGTGTCGGCGCGGTGCTCGCGGCCATCCCGTTCGTCGAATCCTGGCAGCCCTCGGAGCGCGCCCGCGCGCTCGGCGCGCCCGTGGTCATCGACATCAGCAAGCTCGAGCCCGGCCAGATGATTACACCGACCTGGCGCAAGCAGGTCATCTACATCGTCGGACGCAAGAAGGCGCTGGTCGAGCAGCTTGCCAAGAGCGATCACGATCTGAAGGACAAGGATTCCAAGGACTCGATTCAGCCGACGTACGCGCAGAACGAAATGCGCTCGCGCCGCGAGGACGTGCTGGTGCTGATTGGTATCTGCACCCACCTGGGCTGCCTGCCGAAGACGTTTTTCGATCCGGGTGATCCGGTGCTCGGCGCCAGCTGGCCGGGCGGATTCCGCTGTCCGTGCCACGGCTCGCGCTTCGATCTGGCCGGGCGTGTGTTCAAGGGCTCTCCGGCCCCGACCAATCTGAGCGTGCCGCCCTACAGCTATAAGAATGAGCACACGCTCGTAATCGGTCTCGACCAGGCACCGGCCTCCTCAGGAGCCGCCTGATGGCGAACGACGCTTATCCCGCCAAGCCCGGGATCTGGGGCTGGATCAACCGGCGGCTGCCGGTCGATGCGTTCATGCGCAGCCAGGTGCTCGAGTACTACGCACCCAAGAATTTCAACTTCTGGTATTTCTTCGGCTCGCTCGCGATGCTGGTGCTGGTGATGCAGCTCGTCACCGGCATCTTCCTGGCGATGTTCTACAAAGTCGGTGAGAATACCTCGTTCGACTCGGTCGAATTCATCATGCGCGAGGTGAACTTCGGCTGGCTGCTGCGCTACCTGCACTCGACCGGCGCTTCGGCCTTCTTCCTGGTGATCTACCTGCACATGTTCCGCGGCATCATGTACGGCTCGTACAAGGCGCCGCGCGAGCTGCTGTGGCTGTTCGGCATGATCATCTACCTCGCGCTCATGGCCGAAGCGTTCTTGGGCTACGTGCTGCCCTGGGGCAACATGTCCTTCTGGGCCGCGACCGTGATCATCAATCTGTTCGGAGCCGTCCCGGTTGTCGGGCCGGCCCTGGTGGAGTGGATCCGCGGCGACTACGGCATCGCCGATGCGACCCTCAATCGCTTCTTCTCGCTGCACGTGGTGGCCTTGCCGCTGCTGCTGCTGCTGCTGGTGGCCCTGCACCTCGTGGCGCTGCACGAAGTCGGCTCGAACAATCCCGACGGTGTCGAGATCAAGGACAAGAAGAACGCGCAGGGCATACCGCTTGATGGCATTCCGTTCCATCCCTACTACACCGTCAAGGATCTGTTTGGTACCGGCGTATTCCTGACGCTGTTCTCGATCGTGGTGTTCTTCACCCCGACCTTCGGCGACCTGTTCCTGGAGAAGGCGAACTTCGAGCCGGCCGATCCGCTGTCGACGCCCGATCCGATCTCGCCATCGTGGTACTTCACCCCGTACTACGCGATCCTGCGCTCGTTTCCCGATAAAGGAGCCGGCGCCGTGGCGGTGCTGATTGCCGTGTCGGCGTTCTTCTTCCTGCCGTGGCTGGATCGCTCGCCGGTAAAGTCGATTCGCTACCGCGGCTGGATCTACAAGACCTTTCTGACCCTGTTCGTGCTGTCCTTCCTCGGTCTGATGTACCTGGGGCTGCAGCCGGCGCAGGGAATCTACGTGATGCTGTCGCGGATCTGCTGCGTGCCGTACTTCGCCTTCTTCATTCTGATGCCCTTCTACAGCCGCTGGGATCCGGTCAAGCCCGTGCCTGAACGAGTCACTTTTCATGCGTAAGTTTGCGACCTGCCTGCTGGCCATGAGCCTGCTGCCGTTGGCGGCTCTGGCCGGTGAATCCACCGCCGCCGGCCCGGCTGCCGGCGAAGAGCAGAAGCCGGCCGAGTGGGACAGCTGGCATGCGCGCAATTCGCTCGGCGATCTGTCGTCGCTGCAGCGGGGCGCGCGCAATTTCATGAACTACTGCAACGGCTGCCACGCCATCAAATACATGCGCTATCAGCGCATGGCCGATGACCTCAAGATTCCGACCAGCGTGCTGGAAAAGGACCTGGTCGCGCCCGGCAGTCAGCCGCTCGACTACATCACCACCAGCCTGCCGCCGGACGATGCCGTCAACTGGTTCGGCAAGATGCCGCCGGATCTGTCGCTGATCACGCGCTACAAGGGCGTCGATTACGTCTACCAGTTCCTGAAGACGTTCTACGCCGATCCTGCGAGCACCACCGGCACCAACAATCTGGCCCTTCCGGGTGCGGCGATGCCGGCGGTGCTGTCGGATCTGAGCGGTGTGAACCAGGCGGTGTTCAAGCAGGTCAAAGACGGTAGCAAGGAGTTCGATCATTTCGAGCCGCTGGTAACCGGCAGCATGACCGCGGCAGAGTACGATCAGTTCGTGCGCGACACCGTCAACTTTCTCGACTATGTTGGCGAGCCGACGCAGCTCCAGCGGCAATTCATCGGCATCTGGGTGGTACTGTTCCTGGTACTGCTCACCTGGCTGAGCTTGCTGCTGAAGAACGAGTACTGGAAGGACCTGCATTGAGCTGAGGTCATTGCGCCGTGCGCGGTCTGATTCGGGACCGCGCTGATCGCTCGGTCCATCAGGAGAGCTGATTCGTGTCCAGTCGCCGCGCAGTCATGACGCTATTTTCGGCCCCCGATGAGCCTCACAGCCATCGGACCCGGATCGTGCTGGCGGAAAAAGGCGTCGAGATCGACATCATCGATGTCGTGCCGGGCCGCTATCCCGAGGATCTGCTCGACCTCAATCCCTATCACAGCCTGCCGACGCTGGTGGATCGCGATCTGGTGCTCTACGACTCGCGCGTGATCATCGAGTATCTCGACGAGCGCTTTCCGCACCCGCCGCTGATGCCGGTCGACCCGATCCTGCGGGCACAATTCCGCCTGGCGCTGTATCGCATCGAGCGCGACTGGTACGGCCTGGCGCAGCAGATCGACGAGGACCACGACAAGAAGCATGCCGCGCGCAACAAGAAAGTGCTGCGCGATGCCATTCTGCAGAGCGCCGATGTGTTCAAGGTCAAACCATTCTTTCTGAGTGATGAATTCTCCCTGGTCGACGCCAGCATCGGACCGATCCTGTGGCGCCTGCGGCGTTACGAGATCGATCTGCCGCCGCAGGCGCAGGCGCTTGCGAAGTACGCCAGCGTACTGTTCTCCCGGCCATCGTTCCGCAGCAGCCTGTCGGACGCGGAGATCGAAATGAGGGCGGGCTGATGACCTCCCGCAAGCCCAGCGACAGCGGTGCCGTGTCCCGGCGGCCGTACCTGCTGCGCGCGATGCACGAGTGGATCAGCGATAGCGGACACACACCGCACGTGATCGTCGATGCGCTGCGCGCCGGCGTGGAAGTGCCCTCCGCTTACATCAAGGACGGCAAGATCGTGCTCAATCTGTCGATGACGGCGACCCAGCGACTGCAGCTCAAGAACGACGGCATCGAGTTCGATGCGCGTTTCGCCGGCGTCGCGCACCATGTGCGCGTGCCGATGGCAGCCGTGCTCGGTGTATACGCGCGCGAGACCGGGGAGGGCATGATTTTCTCCGAGGCGGAGAGCGAGCCCACGCCGCCAGGCCCGTCGCAGCCGGAGGGGCCGCAAGCGACGCCGAGCGAAGCTCGGCGCCCGAAACTCACCGTGGTCAAGTAGCCGCGCGCGATCTAGTCCGCATCGAAGGCCGACTCGATCCACTCGATCGGACTGTCCGAGGCACTCAGCAGCAGGATATCGAAGCGCACGGCGAGCGCTGCCAGTGCCGGCTGACGCCGCAGCAGATAGCCCGCGGCGCGCACGATTCGCGCGCGCTTGGCCGGCGTGATGCTGGCGGCGGCGCCGCCGAAATCGGCGCGCGATCGCAAGCGGACCTCGGCGATCACCAGCACCTGCGCGCGTTGGGCGACGAGATCGAGCTCGCCGGCGCGGCAGCGGAAATTGCGCGCCAGCAGCGTGAATCCAGCGCGCTGCAACAGCTCCGCGGCGCGCCTCTCGGCGTCTTGCCCCAACTTCCGGCGATCTGGCGTGTACACCAGCGGCATCGTGGGCCGCGAAGCCGGCGCGCGTCAGCCATGCCAAACAATCCTGTCCATAGCGATATGCAGCTGTGTCAACCCGCAAGTTGCCAGTGCAGGTGCCGGCATTTGACGCCGCTGCGGGCGTCAGTTCGGTGCGGGGTCGCTGAGTCGTCGCGGCTCGCCGTTGCGGACCTGGACCCAGATCAGATCGCGCCGTACGCGTCGATCGGCATCGAAATGCAGGGTGCCCGTGAGTCCCGCGACCTGCGCATCGGCGGGACTGCGGCCCTTGGCCGACATCGCCACCATCAGCTGACAGGCGTCGTAGCCGAACGCGAACAGCCGGCTGCGCCAGGCGGCGCGGCTCTCCCACGCCTGCGAGATGCTGTTGCGGATCTGGTCGATGCTGCCGTCGCCGCTGACCATCCATGGCATGTCCGGGAACATCAGGCCGTCGATGTCCTGATTGGATGCCGTGGAATCGGGCTCGTAGGCGTTGGAAAGCGTATAGCTCGGGACATCCCCGGCGTAGAAGAACTTGAGCTGCGGCTCGATCAGGCGCGCGGTGGTGGCGCTCGGCGCCGCGACGAACACGAATTCGATATCGGCCCGCCGCCGCGGCTCGAAATTGAGCTTACCGCCGAGCACGCTCTGCAGCCGCTGGTGGCGCGCCACGCTGTCATCGACGTGCAGCACGCTCTGCAGCTCGCTGCCGTAGTCGTGATCGGACGGGTTGTAGGTCGCGGTGGCGATCAGAGTGCCGCCGCCCGCGACCAGCTCGCGCGTGAACGCATCGGCGACGCGCGTGCCCCAGTCGCCGCGCGGGATCAGCGCGATGCCGCGATGGTGTCCGTCGGCGATCATGCGGTGGGCCACCATCTGCGCCTCCTCCTCGGGTGAGAGCGCAAACTGATAAAAGCCATTGGGCGCCGGCCGGTCAGGCGGCAGGAAGTTGAGGGCCAGCACCGGTACCGCCTGCGGACCGGTATTGGCGACCGAGGCGACGTCCTCGCGCGTCAGCGGTCCGACCACGAAGCTGCTGCCCGCGGCACGCGCCTCTGACAGCGCCTCGGGTCCCGGCAGCGCACCGGTGTCGTACAGCCGCAGATCCGGCCGGTTGGCGGCCGGCAACTGGTAGTACGCGCTCAGAAAGCCGTCGCGCACGGTCGAAGCCTGTGCCGCCGCAGCTCCGGTGAGCGGCAGCAGCAGCGCCACGCGCGCTCCGAGCGCCGTCGTCGGCAGCTGACTCGGGAAGGCCTGCGACAGGACCTCGTCCGCCGGATGGTTGGGATAGCGCGCGCGCCAGCGCGCCGCGTCCGCATCGGCCGTCAATGAGGCGCCACGCGCCTGGGTCGCAATCGAGCCCAGCTCCAGCCAGCCCCGCACGATCGGATCCTGGCTGGCCTGGGGCTCGAGCTTGAGGCCATCATGGTCGCGCGCATCGCGCAGCGCGGCCAGCAGCTGCGAGCGCAGCCCGGTGCGCTCGGTGGCGCTGGCGAGATGCTCGCCGGCCATCTCGGCCAGCACGGCATCGACCGGCCGCCCTGCGGCCAGCGCGATGCGTATCTTGAGCAGGAAAAATCGCTGCGAGCCGGCAGCCGCCGTCGGTTCGGGCAATGCCGCGATCCGCTGCCAGGCCTCCTGCGGCCGCTGGGCGTCCAGCGAGCTCTCGGCGTTGAGCAGACCGCGCTCGGCGGATTGCGCCGGCGTCACCGCCACAGCGTTGAGGCGCGACAGCACGCGCGTGGCGTCGGCGGCGCGGCCGGCGGCCAGCCACTCGCGCGCCGCGGCGAGCAGTGAATCCACCTGAACCGGGGGCGATTGGGTGGCCGCCTGCGTCTCGTATTGGGCGGCCGAGCGCGCATGATCGATGATCGCGCCGGGTCCCTGGCCCGGCACCGCCCCTTCCGCGGCCGGCTGTTCGGGACGGTAGCGCGGGTAGGTGTTGCAGGCCGCGAGCAGCACGGCCACCAGTAGTCCCGCCTTTTTCAGTTGCGTCGGCGTCATCATGCCCTGCAAGCTTGGGTTGGCCGCGGCGCCGGCAGCCCGCGGAAATTCATCGGAGTAGGCAATTATAGTGGTTCCGTCGCAGCAGCTCTCGTCCGCCGGCAGACTCGAGGTCGTGGCGACGCCCATCGGCAACCTCGGCGATCTCACGCCGCGTGCGCGTGATGCGCTGGCGGGCGCCGATTTGATCGCGGCCGAGGATACCCGTCGGACCGCGGCGCTGCTGTCGGCCATCGGCGTATCCCGCACGCTGATCTCGCTGCACGAGCACAACGAGAGCGAGCGCATTGAAGGTCTGGTGCGCGAGCTCCAGAGCGGTAAGGTCGTGGTACTGGTCAGCGACGCCGGTACGCCGCTGCTGTCGGACCCGGGCTACGCATTGGTCCGCGCGGCCGCCGCGGCCGGCATCGAGATCCGTGCGATTCCGGGGGCATCGGCGCTGACCGCAGCCCTCAGCATCGCCGGCCTGCCCACCGACCGGTTCGTGTTCGAGGGCTTTCTGCCCGCGCGCGCGGGCGAGCGCCGCGACGCACTCGCGCGGCTCGCGCTCGAACCGCGCACGCTGATTCTGTTCGAGGCGCCGCATCGAATCGCGGCGACCCTGAAGGACCTGGCGCAGCTCTTCGGCGCGCAGCGCCAGGCCGTCGTGGCGCGGGAACTGACCAAGCTGCACGAAGCGGTCTATCGCGGCACGCTCGAGCAGCTTGCAGCGGTGGCATCGAGCGATCCGAATTTCACGCGCGGTGAGATTACGCTGCTGATCGAGGGAGTTCATGCCGCCGCCGAGACGCAAGGCGATCGG
>Ga0210394_10005059_pt1 | contig 14963 bp, 8 predicted proteins | sample IncBWC12MmetaG_FD_160121 | JGI IMG/M metagenome (GOLD analysis project Ga0210394, IMG submission 160121) | Forest soil microbial communities from Barre Woods Harvard Forest LTER site, Petersham, Massachusetts, United States - Inc-BW-C-12-M | ecosystem: Environmental > Terrestrial > Soil >... | reverse complement strand
CAACTATGCAAGCGGTCGCGCCGGCGTTCCTTTTGTTCAGCACCGCCGGATACATCGCGGCCACCCATGCAAACGGCGCTCTGGTGGGCCCCACGACTCTCTATCCGGGATCTTCAACGCCCGCCAGTCCGGGCGAAACCATCGCCCTCTATGCGGTCGGCTTCGGATTGCCCGCGACGCCGTTAGTCAACGGGTCGGCAATTCAATCCGGATCTCTGCCCGTGCTGCCGGTGTGCCAGGTCGGGACAGCCACCGCAGCTTTGGGTTTTGCGGGATTGACCGGCCCCGGGCTATACCAGTTGAACCTCATGATTCCAGCCACGGCCGCGAACGGCGATCGCGCGGTTAGTTGCATTTACAACGGATCGACGACGCCCGCGGGCGCTCTCATCACGGTGCAGTCGGGCACGACGAATCCGACGACGACCACACTTACCATAACCACGTCAGGCACCGGCAGCGGCACAGTCACTTCTTCCCCCACCGGGACCTCCTGCGGCTCAGCCTGCCTGACCTTCCCCACGGGAACCGTGGTCACGCTCACCGCGACTGCGGCCGCCGGCTCCACCTTTGCCGGATGGTCCGGCCCCTGCTCGGGAACGGGCGGTTGCATCGTAACGATGAACGCCAACCAGGCGGTTACCGCCACGTTCAACTTGATTGCGAATCCAACCCTCACGATCAGCATCTCTCCAGCTACGGCTACTGTTCAGACCGGGGGGACTCAGCAGTTGACGGCACCTGTCACCGGAGGCGCTTCAGCTATCCTCTGGTCGGTGAACGGGATTTCCGGGGGAAATGCCACTATCGGCACGATCAACGGTGCGGGCCTATACACCGCGCCCGCATTCGTACCCGCATCCAACCCGCAGACCATCGCCGCCACGGCAGCCGTGGACATAACCAAAACGGCCAGCGCGTTGGTTACGGTTGCATCTCCCGGCACTCCTCTGACACTTTCCGAATCCAGCGGAGCTCCGGGGGACACGCTGGTCGCCACGGCCAGTGGGTTCGATCCAAGCGCGACGACGTGGGTGATCTTCAGGGATCCGGCGGGGAACGAAACCCGAGTCCAATCTTCCTACGTAGACACCTCGACTGCGAGCGTTGCAGTTCCACCGTTTCTGAATGTTGCGCAGTCCCGGATCACCGCCGGCGTGGTCTCGGTTCTGGTTCTCCAGCAAACCCAGGCTAGCGCCACGGTTTTTGGTCCAGTGCCCTTGTCGATAAGCGATCTTCCGCAGCCGGGATTGCCCACCGGAACAGTAACTCTGTTTGTGTTGGACCAGCTTCAGACGATGTTGAGCGCCACGGCGCAATCCTGGCAGGCAATCGGCTTAGCTTCGTCCGGAAGCATCGATACATCGAGCATGCAGACGGACCTCCTGAGCTTGCAGAGTCAGCTCGTGTCGATGGAAACCCAGGTCCAATCGCTCGTCAACGGAACCGTCAGCGCGATCAACTTGGGCCTGCTCTCGCAAGAGCCGGTTACTCTCGACATCAACTCTCTCGCAGTGCTGGATGGGCTGTTTACGGCGTACCTGGCGAACCCGTCTAACCAGCCGGCAGGGGCGAGCCCGGCGATCCGCGCGCTGGCTGGTCGAGCGCAAGCTTCCGGCCCATGCTCGCCGGACCCGCGGCCCTGTATCGCGAACCTGATCAACCCCAGCGTCAGCGCCGGACAAACTACTCAGTCCATCGCAAATCAGTTTGAGACGGTCCAGAGCGCCGCCCTTACCATCGTCGCCGTGGTCGGGGTTGGAGCGGCCGTCGCCGGCGCTCCCGCGTTTGCCGTTGCACTGACATTCACGGCGGCGATTGCCCCCGGAGTGATCGGAGTTTGCGCGCTATACGCCTCTTCCCCCTTCTTCACGCAGACCGGAACCGCTCCCACGCTGGCGGACTATCAGCCGTTTCTGGAAGTGCTCAAGAAGGGCTCGCAGGACTTTCTGAAGCAGGTCATTCTCGAGAAGTCGCTTGGAGAACTGCCCGCGGAGTTTCTGGGGGCATTGCAGGGCATCTCCGGAATGCTGGATCCGGACAACTCCCAGTCGCTCACCTTTCAGAGCTACGGAAATTCGCGCGTTTTCGCCAACATGCCGCATACCGTCTATACGATGACGCTGATCACTCAAGGAAACGGCTCTGTGAAACCCAGCATCGCAGGCCTCCCCGTGAACTGCGGGAGCGGTTGTCTCAAATATGTCGTCGGTCTCATGGTAAAGTTGACGCCGATGCCGAACGCCGGCGCGACTTTCATTGGATGGTCGGTCTCGCCAGCCTTCGCGGGCTCCTGCCCCGGAACGGGAACCTGCACCGTGACGATGAACTCCAACGTCACCGTCACGGCCATGTTTTCGCCGCCCGCTCAGCAATACACTTTGACCACCATCACCTCCGGCGCTGGCGGCGGGACAATCAGCGTCAGCTCATCTCCTTCGAGTCTCGCTTGCGGACCCAATTGTCTGAGTTTCGGTGCCGGCGGCGTCGCCATGTCGACGGCGGCCGCGAGCTCCGGTTCGACCTTCACTTTCGGTGCCGGCAGCGTCGTAATGTTGACGGCGAACGCGAACTCCGGTTCGAACTTCACTGGATGGTCCGTGTCGCCCGCCTCCGCCGGCTCCTGCCCCGGAATGGGAACCTGCACCGTGACGATGAACTCAAACGTGACCGTGACAGCGACATTTTCGCTCGCGCCTCCGATCGAGTACACTTTGACGATGACCACGTCGGGCACTGGCAGTGGCACAGTCAGCGCCAGTTCGTCTTCTTCGAGCCTCTATTGTGGTGCCAATTGCCTTAGCTTCGGCGCCGGCAGCGTCGTAATGTTGACGGCGACCGCTAGCTCCGGCTCGACCTTCACTGGATGGTCCGTGTCGCCAGCTTCCGCCGGCTCCTGCCCCGGAGTTGGCTCCTGCACCGTGACCATGAACTCAAACGTGTCCGTGACAGCCACGTTCAGCCCGATGTCAACCAGCGCCAACCTGACGGGAACCTGGAGCGGGCAATGGATGTGGACGGGACCGGGATCAAACGGTTGTACGTTCAACGACGGTGGTGCGTTTTCAATGATGCTTACGCAGTCGGGGACGACTTTTTCGGGGCCCCTCAGTGCCGCCGGCGTCCAGACCCGCGACGCCAACTCCAACTGCGCAGTCGTGTCGACTGACACCGTTACCGGCACAGCCTCCATCACAGTTTCCGGAACCGTCTTGAATTTGTCCTTCGGCCTATCCGGGACGTCGAGCTTTGCTGGGACTGCAACTCTGAATAACAATACGTTAACCGCTACTTTTCAAAGAAACCTAAATGGTACCGGTCCCGGCTCTTTCACCCTCACCAGGCAATAGGAGGCTTCCAAGGCTCCGGCGCTGGCAAGCCAATCTGCCCGGCCCGCGGGCTGTGGGGGGAAAGGGGGAAACCCGGGGGGAAACCCGGGACAGGGCATTCAAATACCAAAAAACGAAAGCCCCAATCTTCCGACTAGGGCTCTTCTCGATTTAATTGGGCGACGTCCTACTCTCCCGCACACTCACGCGTGCAGTACCATCGGGGCTGAAGGGCTTAGCTTCCGTGTTCGGGATCAGCGACAACGCGCCGGACAGCCTTCAGATCATTCTGGTGCCCGGTAGCGCCTGAATCACGGCGCATCCGGTAGTTATCTGCCCGATGCGACGACATCGAGGGAAGTCTAAAAGACGCCCTGTGGCGTCCACCGGCGTCCAAGTCGTGCTACGCTAAGTCTTGTGTTTCTGGTGTTCCTGCCCCTAAGTGATTGATATTCTTAAATGGCATGGAAGAGGTCGACGGTTCGAACCCGTCCAGGTCCACCAAATCTCGCTTTAAAACCCAAAACATGAAGCTCTCCGACATCGATCCGGGCCCTTACGCCCCGAAATCCGTCCGCATGATCGTCGAGATCGCCAAGGGCGGAAGCAACAAATGTGAGTACGATATCGAATTGGGTGTTTTTCGCCTCGATCGCGCCCTTTATTCGCCCATGCATTACCCCGGCGATTACGGTTTCGTGCCCGGCACCGTGGCCGATGACGGCGATCCCATCGACATTCTGGTCCTGATGACCCACCCCAGTTTCACCGGCTGCATGATCGAAGTGCGTCCCGTGGGAATCCTCGACATGGTGGACAATTCCGAGGCCGATTACAAGTTACTGGCCGTGCCCATGCGCAATCCAAGATACGACGAAATCAACAACATCGGCGACGTCCGCGGGCACCAGTTGAGGGAAATCGAGCACTTCTTCCAGATCTATAAAGAGCTGGAAGGAAAGAACGTCAAGCTGCAAGGCTGGCGCGACGTCCACGCGGCGCATGAATCGATTATGAAAGCCCGCGAGCGCTATCTCGAACAGCAGAAGGCTAAGTAGCGACCACCAGCTCCCGCGCCCCGATCTGCTTTAAACACCGGTCCACCCACTGCTTCGTTAATTTCTCCTGCACGCCGTTCTGCGATAGCCTCGTCCGCAAGTTCGACCAATCCACCAAATCCAGCGACTGGTCCTGATTGAAGCACGAGAACACCACCGTTTCTTCGCCCGTCACCGGATCCTTGTGTTGTTGCAGGCACTGCGCGCAAATTTCCTTCATCATGCACTGCATGGGCGAGTTAATGCTGCCGATCGCCTTGTGATCGGGCTTCAGATACGGCGCGAGCGTGGTGTGCCTCGCCCTCGCCACCGCGCCCATCATCGCGTCCGATCCGATCACGACCAGCCTGTCGACCGAGTGCAGTGAAATCTCCAGCTTGTCCGATGCAATCGGATCGTCCAGATCGCCGCGTCCGTAGGCCGCAATCGCCTCCACAATATTTCCGACGAACGCTTTATCCTGCACCCGCCCCGGCGTGAATCCCGGCGCTTCGTCGCAGCACCAGATTACGACGTCCGCCGCTTTTTCGATCTCTTCCACTTTGTATCGATCGATAATTTTTTTGTAACCGGCGAAATACACCGTCCGCGACCCGTTCGCGCGCAACTCCTGGCCGATGGAGAACAGCACCGCGTTGCCCAGCCCTCCGCCGATCAATAAAACAGTTTCCTTGGCCGATGTTTCGGTCGGCGTGCCCGTCGGCCCCATTAAAATCACCGGCTCGCCCGGCTGCAACAGCGCGCACAAATCCGACGATCCGCCCATCTCCAGCACGATAGTCGATAGCAAGCCTTGTTCGCGGTCGACATGCGCTCCGGTCAGGGCCAGCCCTTCCATTGCGAGCGTCGTTCCTCCCGCTTTCGGAGCCAGCGTCTCGAAATTCTGCAATCGATAAAATTGCCCCGGATGAAACGCCCGCGCCGCCATCGGCGCTTTCACCACCACTTCGACGATGGTCGGTGTCAGCCTCTCCACCTTGTGAACCACCGCTCGCAATTCCTCGTTCAAATATCCGAGCAGCGTCTCCGGCTGCAGTCCCGTCGGAGCTTTTCGGGCAAGGAGTCTCGAAACAACCGGATATCCTTGCTTCGCGCTCGCCATCGCCTTCACCACGTTGCCGGCGAACGACGGATGCAGATCGCCAAAGAAGCTGATCCCGCGTCCATCCGGACGAATCGACATCAAAACGCGGGCCTGCGCCGGTTTCGCGATCTTTTCGGGCTTCACGGTCTGCCCTTCTTCGTCGACCGCGCGGAACCACTTGCCGTCTAAAAACACGTGCTCCGGATCTTCGCGGCCCAGTACTGTATTTGGCTGCGTTCCCGCCGCCACCAGAATCGACCGCGCGGGCATCCGCACCACTTCGCCTTCGGCATTGCGCAGCATCAGCGCCGCCGCGTGACCGAACGAATCGACCTCGACCTCTTCCGGCGTCAGCGATTCCGCGAACCGAATCCCTTCTTCCAGCGCCAGCGCGACTTCTTCGTGATTCAACGTGTAGCTCGGCGAATCGATCAATCGCCGACGATACGCCAGCGTCACTCCGCCCCACTGATTCAGAATTTGCACCAGCTTCGGCTCGCGCCCTTCCCTGGCCGCAGCCGCGCGCTCCGCTCGAATCGCACGCGCGTGGGTGATAAACTCCTCGGCGGTCTCCGTCTCTTCCGCCGACCAGCTTTCCCGAACCTCGCGCTCCCCGATATCGGCCAGCAGAGCCTCATATCGCGCCAGGAATTTCTCCACCTGCACCACGTAATACGCCAACGATTCCGTCGCCGTATCGATTGCCGTCAATCCGCCGCCGATCACCACCACCGGCATGCGCACCTGCAGATTCGCAACCGAGCTCTCCTTCGCCGCGCCCGTCAATTGCAGAGCCATCAGGAAATCCGAAGCCTGACGCACCCCGCGCGCCAGTCCGTTTTTCATCGGAATCACTGTCGGACGCCCCGCGCCCGCGCATAGCGCGACGTGATCGAAACCCAGCTCGAACGCGCTCTCGACAGTCATCGTGCCGCCGAAGCGCACGCCGCCGAACATGCCGAACTGCCCGCGCCTCTCCAATAAAAGCCGGATAATCTTGAGAAAATTCTTGTTCCAGCGAACCGTGATGCCGTATTCGGCCACCCCTCCGAACCCCGCCATCACGCGGTCGTCCAGCGATTCGTAAAGCTCATTCACGTCGCGAATCGGACGAAACGGCACCCGGTCGCCATGCGGCGTCACTCCGGAAACCTCCGCCGGCAGAGGCTCAATCTTTAGGCCGTCGACCCCGGCAACCGTGTGCCCGTCATTCATCAGATGATGCGCCAGCGTGAACCCGGCCGGCCCCAAGCCCACCACCAGCACTTTGTATCCCGAATCTTCCTTCGGCAACGGACGCGCGAAGTTCAGAGGATTCCAACGCGTCAGCAGACTGTAAATCTCAAATCCCCAGGGAAGCTCCAGAACATCTTTCAGCGCCCGCGTTTCCACCTGCGGAATGTCCACCGGGTCCTGTTTCTGAAAAATACAGGACTTCATGCAGTCGTTGCAGATGCGATGCCCGGTGCCCGCGCACATCGGATTGTCGACGGCGGTAATCGCCAGCGCGCCCACCGAATGCCCGCGCTGCTTGACCAGGTTCATCTCCGATATCTTCTCGTCCAGCGGACATCCCGCCAAAGTCACGCCGAAGAAGCTCTTCTTGAACTCGCCAGTCTTCTCTTTCAGGCCGGTCGAGCACGAATCCTTTTCCTGGTTGTGGCACTTGATGCAGTAATTCGCCTGATCCAGCGCGGCATTCAGATTCATCCCCGCATCGGTCAGCTTGAAACCCTCGCGATGCCGCCATTCATGCTGCGGCAGCGCCAGCCGCGCCACGCCGCCGTCGATCAGCGTCTCGACGGGAATCAGATGGGTCATGTCCAGCTTATGCGGGACCTTAAAAAGCACCCCGCGACGATGTTTTTCGCGCCCCGCAGGCGAGAGCGCAGCCCACGCGGCATACTGAGCGGCCACGCTCAGCTCCGCCGTATGACTCGCTTCATCCTCCAGCCATCTCGACACGTGATCCACAAAGCTAGCTTCGGTCAGCGGCTCATTGAACAGCGCCTCCAGCTCCATCGCGCAAGCTCGCCCGTTGATCGCCGACGCCTTCTCCGGCGTCACGCCGCTGATGGCTTTTTTCTGGATGAACTTCCGTTTCAGCGCATAAACCGGCGCCAGCGCATCGTGTCGCAACTGCAACGCGCGCACCTCAGCCGAAATCCCAAACAGTTCGCCGACAAAATCCTCGACATGCGGCGCCAGATCGACCAGCAGCTCCGACTGCAGCTTTCGTGCCGGAAATTCAGCCCGCGCAGCCATCAGGCGTCGAGACAAACCAGCGTCCAAATAATCGACAAAAGCAGCGTCAAGACGAAGCAGCCCCTCGCGGCGGTATAAATCGTCGAACGAAAGTCCGAACTTAAGTCTCAGAGATTCAGAATTATGCATGGGACGAGCAGGACAAACTGGAGCGAATACCTACATTGTAGCAACTGGCGCGCGCTCGGATCGTCGAAACGCCGCCCACGTAACCCAAATCGACAATGCCAGCAGCGCGCCATCCCGCGCCAGCGTCTTCGGACCCAGTTGTTCCCCCGGCCCGAAACATCCACAATCGCCCTGGAACCCGCGCAAATAAAGAACCAGCAATGTCGTGAAAAAAATCGCCAGCAGCGCCGTTGCGACCGAAGCGACGTACCGCATCTGAATCCCCACCACCAGCAAAAGGCCCAGCAGCAGCTCAAACCACGGCATCGTCCGCGCTAAAAACTCCACTATGGAATTGGGCACGATATGCATCGCGTCGATCTCCATCGCGAAAATCATCCAGGGATCCCGCAGCTTTGCATACGCCGCCCACAAGAACACCGCGGCCAGCGCGAGCCGGCCGAGAATCAGGAGCCCCCTGCGCATCTATTTAACGGGCAAGCTGTTGATTAATTGCTTCAGATAGTCGTACCGGATATCGCCCCTGATCGGATACCGTTTCCCGCCGCCGCTCACAATCATCGTCGGCGTTTCGGCGAGAGGGATTCGAGCTCCCAGCGCCAAATCGGCATCGATATCGCGATTGATCTCGGCTAGCGCCTTCGGGTCCGCCAGGATCTTGCGCACTTTGGCCATTTCTGCCGGCGTCAATTCCTTCCCAACCGACCCCTCGATGTCTCCGGTCCGCTCCCACTCCTCTTGCGTGCGAAACAACGCATCGCAAACCCGTTCATACCAGCCTAGCCGAGCCGCCGCGTCGGCGAATTGCGCCGCCTTGCGCGCGTACTGATGCTGAGGCAGCGGAAAATCGCGATAAACAATGCGCACCTTGCCCGATGCCACACAATCTCCCAGTGCCGACTTCAGCGCGCCAAAGTGCAGTTTGGCGCAGTGGGGACACTGGAAATCGCTGAAAACTTCCAGCGTAACCGGAGCGTCCGGCCTCCCAGCCGACCTCTCCATCGAATCCGTAGCGAACAGCACCGTCGCGGCAAACAAAAGCGATAGAATCGTTAGTCGCATTTGCCCTGATCCTATCACAGTCGTCCTTTGTGTTAAAACACGATGCATGGCTATTGATCTTAAAGGGAAGACGGCGCTGGTCACCGGAGCGGGCCGCGGCATCGGACGCGCCGTCGCATTGAAGCTCGCCCAAGCAGGCGCGCAGGTGATGTTGAACGATCTCGATCGCGACGTGGTTTTCGATACCGGCATGACGATCGACAAACAAGGAGGCGTCGCCAAGGCGATGCCCGGAGACATCACCGCTCCCGATTTTCCCGAGAAGCTGGTGAACGCCACCGTCAATGGATTCGGCTCCATCGACATCATCGTCAACAACGCCGGATACACCTGGGACAACGTTATCCAGAAGACCACCGACGAGCAGTTTCAGGCCATGCTCGATATCCACATCGTGGCTCCTTTCCGCGTGCTGCGGGCAGCGTCCACCTACATTCGCGAGGCGGCGAAAAAGGAGATCGCCGAGGGCAAGCGCGTGATGCGAAAAGTGGTGAACATCACCAGCGTCTCTGGCGTCGACGGTATCGCCGGACAGGCCGGTTACGGATCGGGCAAGAGCGGCATCAACGGCTTGACGAAAGTCATGGCCAAGGAGTGGGGCCGCTACAATGTCAACGTAAACTCGGTCGGCTTCGGCTTCATTGAAACGCGCCTGGTCCAGCCGCTCGGCGAAGGCTCGGAGATCGACATGAAGGGCCGCAAAATCAAGGTCGGAGTCCAGCAGGCCGCCATCGACGCGGTGAAAACCCATTGCCCTCTCGGCCGCGCAGGCACTGTCGAAGAGGCCGCCGGACCCGTGCTGTTCTTCTGCTCCTCTTTATCCGATTACGTAAGCGGCGAAATCCTCATCGTCAGCGGCGGCGCGCGATCGTGATGGACCCGCTGCTCGACTGGCGTAAAGAGTTTCCGATTCTCGATCGGACCGTCTACATGATCAGCCATTCGCTCGGCGCCATGTCGCGCCGGACGCGTGAACGTCTGAACCAGTTCGCCGATGAATGGGACACGCGAGGCATCCGCGCCTGGGAAGAAGGCTGGTGGGACATGCCTGTCACGGTCGGCAACCTGATCGGGAGAATAATCGGCGCCGGCGACGGCGAAATCGTCATGCAGCAGAATGTCTCGATCTGCCAGCAGATCGTGCTTTCCTGCTTCGATTGGACGCAAAAGCGCAACAAAATCGTGTCGGAGGCGATGAACTTCCCGTCGAATATGTATAATTACGAGCGTTTAAGCGCTCGTTTTGTGCAAGTTCCGTCGTCAGACGGCATCACGATTCCCCTTCAATCGATGCTCGATGCCATTGACCAGGAGACGGCGCTGGTCTCGGTCTCCCACGTTCTGTTTCGCAGCTCTTTCCAGCAGGATCTCGCTGCGCTGACTCAACGGGCTCACGAAATGGGCGCAAAAATCGTCGCTGATGTCTATCAATCGGCTGGCACTGTCCCGCTGAACGTGCGTGAACTGGGCGTCGATTTCGCGGTCGGCGGATCGGTGAAATGGCTCCTGGGTGGCCCCGGCGCTGGATTTCTTTACGTCCGCCGCGATTTGTGGCCCGAGCTGGAGCCTCGCGCCACCGGCTGGGCCGCGCACCGCCAGCCGTTTCTATTCGCTCCGGAACACAATTACGACCCTGGAATCAATCGTTTTCTGAACGGCACGCCCAACATCCCCGCCATGTATTCGGCGATGTCGGGCTATGAAATTATCGGCGAAATCGGTGTGCCGGTCATCCGCGAAAAATCCGTCCGCCAGACGGAGAAACTGATTCAACTCGCTGAGGAAGCAGGTTTCCAAGTCAATTCCCCACGCGATCCCCACCAGCGAGGAGGCACGGTAGTAATCGACGTTCCCAACGGCTACGAAATCACCCAGGAACTCGGCCGCCGCGATTATCTGGTCGATTACCGCCCCGGCGCGGGAATTCGTGTGGCGCCCCATTTCTATTCAAAAGACGAAGAATTGGAATTAGTAATCCGAGAAATTAAGAAACTGGCCGCCAACTAAGAGGTTTCCGTCTGTCCGCATGCTCACGCATGGCGGTTCAACCCAGCCGGTAGCGCTTTGGAACCGCCATGCGTGAGCATGCGGACAGGCGCGATAGTCCTAGGACTTCTTGGGCTCCGACATCTGCACCGCCGACTCCCGGACAAAGTGCAGAATCACTGTCGCCGCCGCGCACTTCCAAAACGATGGCCCGACATCGGTGAAAATCGAGGCAATCGTCAATGCCAGGCAAACAAAGAACAAAACCGCCAACACGACGCGAATGCGCCCCAGGTTTATATCGCGTTTGCTTTCTTCTCGATTCACTGGCATCTCGCAGGTGAAACATTTCGTTTCGCCCTTGCAAAGACGCCCACCGCAATTCAGACACGCTGGCATAATTCGAGTCTAACCGCTGCCGCCTCGACAAACCATCAGGCATTTGCCTCATTTTTGCGTTAGGTTGGTCTCGAAGAGTGAATAGATGCGCTTGTATTCGTCGGCCCAGCTCGATGGTTGCACGAATCCGTGATCTTCCACCGGATACGGCGCAACAGACCAGTTTTCCTTGTGCAATTCGATGAGCCTTTGCACCAGGCGCACGGAATCCTGGAAGAATACGTTGGTATCGACCATTCCGTGGCAGATCAAGAGCGCGCCTTTCAATCCGTCGGCGAAATAAATGGGCGACGATTTCTTGTACGCGTCCTCGTCTTTCTGCGGCAGATTGAGGATATTCGCCGTATAGCCGTGATTATAGTGAGCCCAGTCGGTGACCGGACGCAGCGCCGCTCCGGCGGCGAAAGTATCGGGCGCGGTGAACATCGCCATCAGCGTAATGAACCCTCCGTAGCTTCCGCCGTACAGTCCGATACGCTTCGGATCCACGCCATATTGCGCGATGATGAACTTCGCCGCGTCGACGTGATCCTCCAGATCCTTGCCGCCCATGTGCCGATAAATCGCAGTGCGCCAGTCGCGCCCATAGCCGGCCGAGCCCCGGTAATCGATATCGATAACCAGGAAGCCGTGCTCCATCAAAAAGTGGTTGAACATGTACTCGCGCTCATATTGCGACCACCAATGATGCACGTTCTGCAGATATCCAGCCCCGTGAACGAACATGACCGCCGGTCCGCCCTTTTTGAAATTCTCGGGTTTGTACAGACGCGCCGGAACCTTAACGCCATCCCGCGCGGGAATTTCGACAATCGGCACATCCCGCCATTTGTAATCCCAAAATTCCGGCGCAGGCGAGGACGTGACCTTCTTGCCGTCGACAAACAGCTCCGGAGGCTTGTTCGTGTAGGAATAAATATCGGCCATCGCCCTTTCATCGGGCGAAAGCGTCACGCGATGATTCCCCGTGTCCTTGGTGAGTTGCTTGCGTGCTCCGCCTTCGACGCTCATCGAATAGAAGTGGCGGTCGAAGGGGCTGACTTCGGTCGACGTGAAGTAGAACGTGTTGCCGTCCTGCGATAATTCGACGCCGCTCACTTCGAACTTGCCGGAAACAAGAGGCTTCGCATCGCCGCCCTCATAGGATATCTTGAACAGATTCGAATAGCCGCCTTTCTCACTGAGGAAATAAATCTCGTCGCTATGCTTCAGCCACCCGGAGCCTCCGCCGGCGAACGGTCCTCCTCCAATCAGCCACGCGTCGTCATGTTCGGTGAATAGCGTGCGCGTTTTGCCCGTTGAAGGGTCTAACCCGAGTATCCAGCGGTCCTTATTATCGGTCGCGCGCGCGATCAAAAACGCCTTCGTGCCCGCCTCATTCCACACCGGCGCCGAAAGCTGGATTTCACGCTCCCCGAGCCCTGCGTCGACCCACTTCACCTCGCCCGTTGCGACATCGAGAATCGCCACGCGCTGCTTGTTCTGCGGCTCACCGACGTTGGAGTGCCCGTTAATGTCCTCCGTGTACGCCGATTCCGTCACGTAGTTCGGCACATTCTCATTCTTCACGCCGTTCGGGGCCTCGGCCACCATCGCGATGACGCATTTTCCGTCGGGACAAAGTTCCAGGCGACCCGCAGTCTGGCGAGCCTGCAATTGGAACGGCTTCCGCTCCACAGGCTGATCTTTTTTGCGCTTTGCCTCCGCATCTTCGCGGGCGGCGGCGCGTTCCTTCACCGCCAGGATCAGATCGAGTTCCTGCTTCTTGAGAAATTCCTGGCTGTCGGTGCCCTTGGCCGCCGCTGCCGGAGGTGCGCCTCCGCCGCGTCCGCCCCGACCGCCTCCGCCTCGTCCACCAGCAGCAGGTGCAGGAGCAGGTGCGCCCTCAGCAGCGGCCGCGCGAATATCGGTCAACTGTTCCAGCAGACCGCTGTCGAGCGACATGACATAAAGATTTCCGCCGCGTGAGAATGTCACGCGCTTTTCATCGAACGTGAATTGCGGATTCGTTTCGACGTCGGAGGTCTTGGTGATCTGCCGTTTGGCGCCGGTCGAAGAATCGTAAATGAAAATATCGCCGTTCTCCGCGTACGCGAGGCGCTTTCGATCGCGTGTCCGGCTGCCGAACGCCGGGGGAAGGTTCTTCGTTTCTTCGTCGCTCAATTTGCGCAAGCCCGATCCGTCGCGATTCACGACGTAAGTGTCGTTCGGCTTCACGCGAGGCTCATTGAAGTGTTTCCATTGAAAATAGACGTGCTGCCCGTCGTCGGACCAGCGTGGCGCGGCCGGCTCGTTGCCATATAACTCCGGCCCGCGCATGATGTTATCGATGGTGAGCGCAAACTTCTTCTGCGCCGCGATTTGCGAGGTCTGCCCGAGCAGGAGCGTGAGGACGAGAATTCCGAGGAAAATCCGTTGTTTGGGCATAACTTGTGATTCTAGCAACTGGCTCGTCTGTCCGCATGCTCACGCATGGCGGTTCGTGCTGTCGCAGGGCGTTATGTCGGCGGTCGTTCTGTAGCCGATCAACCATGGACGGAGTCCCATGCGTCAGAGTCTGTGTGAAAACTCCCTCAGCTGCTTGTGGGGCGGGCTATTTAGCCGGCAGCCTGCTTCCAGCAGGCTTTTCGGTGTTGAAAACAAGAGCCGCCCTGAGGGCGGCTGCCGGCTGATAGCCCGCCCCACATATGAACCTGGCGTTTTCACACAAACTCGTCAGCTTGGGGCCAGTACGGGCGTGAAGGCCGTTGGGCGTCACTGGACCTCTTCCAGGACGCGCTTTATTCCTTCCGCGAAAATATCGGGAGGCGTCAGCAGACTTATCACCAGGAACGCTTCCGATTCGAAATCGAAATAGTACCCCGGCTGCACCAGCACGTCGCGACGGTCGAGCAGGTGGAGCGCCCACTCCTCTTCGCTTCTTGTACGCGGCACCTGGAGAATCGCATACCATCCGCCCTCGACATGCATCGGGTGGGCGATTGTTTTCAATAGCGCGAGGTTGGCTTGGGTTCGTTTCGTAATTTGCGCGCGGACCGCGGCCGACGCTTGAAGCAGCCGCGGCAACGCGATCTGCACAGGCGTCGCGACCGATAAATACGTGTCGGCGATCAGTTCCAGCCGGTCCAGCGCAGCTTCATACCCAGGCCCGCCGGCGACGATCCAGCCGAGCTTCATCTGCGGCAGCGCCGCGATCTTCGACAGGCCGCTCATCGAAAACGTCAGCGACTCTGTCGCCTTTGTCAGCGATCGAACTCGTGAGTCGTCCGTAAAGAACGCATAATCGGAGAAGACTTCGTCGGAAAGAATCGGAATGCCAAACTGGTCCAGCCTCGACCATTCGTCCTGTTTCAAAAACGAACCCGTCGGATTGTTCGGATTCACCACGACGATGGCGCGCGTTCGCTGCGTGATGGCCCGCTCCAGCGCGTGGAAATCGATATGCCAAATGCCGTCGTAACGCAGCGGATATTGGACCACCCGCACCGATTCGAGTCCGGCGAGAAATTCAAACAACGGATAAGACGGACGCGGCGAAAGAATTTCGTCGCCCGGATCGCACAACAGTTTGAAAAGATACGCGTAAGCTTCACTGGTGGACGCGGTGAGCAGGATGCGCGACGCGGGAACGTCGCCGTAGTATTTCGCGAC
>Ga0210394_10005058_pt1 | contig 14967 bp, 11 predicted proteins | sample IncBWC12MmetaG_FD_160121 | JGI IMG/M metagenome (GOLD analysis project Ga0210394, IMG submission 160121) | Forest soil microbial communities from Barre Woods Harvard Forest LTER site, Petersham, Massachusetts, United States - Inc-BW-C-12-M | ecosystem: Environmental > Terrestrial > Soil >... | reverse complement strand
GCCGATGCACCTTGCGCATAACTCATGTGTTGCTTGCCAATTTTTTCTCCTATGGTTTTTACAATTCGTTTCCAACCTATCATAGTTCCAAAACCTAATGATAGAGAAATTAAAATAATAACCCAATCAGGCGCATAATCTGTAATTTTTTTCGATGCTTTAATCGTATCAACTAAGTCAGTTTTTTCTTTTTCGCTTAATGATGAGTTTTCGCCTAAACCAACTTTTTCTACACTTCTCGAAATAAGCAAAATATTTTTACGAACCTCAAAACGCTTTGCCGAATCAATTTCAGCAACCTGTGTTTTTTTATCCAATATACTTAATAAATCGGCGCAGCGAGTTTTAGTTTTTAAAATATCTGCGTTTTCTTTGGTAGATAATTTAGTTGTATCCATTTTATAAACCAACTCCGTAACATGACTCATTTGTTTATAGGTGTCGCTAAGGTCTTGTGTATCTTTAATCGCAAAGTAGCCCGGTACTAATCCAATTAAAATAAGCATAATTAAACCAACTCCTTTTTGCCCATCATTCTGTCCATGAAAAAAACTAACTAAGGTACAAGTTGCAGTTAAAATTATTCTAATCCATAAAGGAGGGGTTGCACCAGGTATGGGCTCTTTATAAATAGCATCGTTTTTTATCAGTCGTTTAAAAATAAACATAATAACAATGGCCATACCAAAACCAATTAAAGGAGATAGTAATAACGATAAACCAATTTCTTGCGCCTTACCCCAGTTAACGGCATTTTCGCCATTAATAAAATAAAAGGCCAAACCTATCCCTAAAATAGAACCTATAAGCGAGTGCGATGATGATGCCGGTATGCCTAAATACCAGGTACCCAAATTCCAAATAATGGCACTTAGTAACAAAGCAAAAACCATAGCTATGCCATGTGCAGCACTGGCATCAGTAAGGGCTTCAACAGGCAATAAATTCACAATACCCATAGCCACACCAATGCCTCCAGTAAGTACACCAATAAAATTGCATAAACCACTCCATACAACAGCATAAGTTGGTTTTAAGGTGTTGGTATATATAACGGTGGCAACCGCATTTGCTGAGTCGTGAAATCCGTTTATAAATTCAAAAGAACAAGCTAATAAAAGACAAACAAATATTAATATCATCACACTGGTAGCCATAAAACTCTAATTTTTACAAAACCAAAAGTCCGTTTTTTTTTTAACTTTCTTACGTTAAGGAATTGTTAAGTAAAATTGTTTGCGTTTAATAATAAAAACCTAGTATAAGGTACGGTAATTTAACAAAAAGCAGTTTATTAAGCTGCATTGTTTTTGCGTTTCCAAACTTCAAATACAAAAATTAAAGCCATAAGAAAAGCAAAAGATGTTACACCATAAATCACTCCATTTCTGTATTTATATACATCTTTCTTACTTAAATTAAGGGCATCTTTACCCTCCATATTTTTTTCGCTATTTCTTATAGTAAAATATTCGCCTTTTGTAATTTCTATTTTTTGTTTTTCCATATCGGTATAATAATAAAATGTTTTTTTCTCAGCAGTGCAAATAAAAACTCCAATTAAAACAGCAATGCAAAACACACAAAGACTTTTAACAAAAAACATATCTATATTATTTAACACAATATTAAAAAAAAACGGCCACAGTGTTTTAAATGAAAAGCTTTGTTAACCAAAAGATAATTTTCTTTGTTGCCTAAGTTCATGCAACATGCCGTTCTTTGCACAAAACAAAAGCAATGAAATTAAAAACTCCCCATTTTATTGCCATTACGGCTGTTTCTCTTATAGCAATTGCTGCCTTTATATTTTATAACCCTAAAGCAAAAATTAATGCAGATAACAAAACGGATATTGTAATAAAAGGCTCTGAGTCTGAATTTAATTTGATCATATTTTTTTCGAGCACATACAAAAAATTACACCCCGATATTAATTTTGATATCACTGGCGGAGGGTCGGGTAAGGGCATAGAAGCACTCTTAAAAAACGAAACGCACATAGCAAACTCTTCAAGATCTATAACCGATGGAGAGCTTAAAGAAGCTGATAGAAATAATTTAAACATTGCCTCTTATATTATTGCAGGCGATGCTGTTGCCATTATAACGCACCGAGCGGTTGGTGTAGATAGTCTTTCGTTAAACCAATTGAAAAGTATTTTTGACGGCTCTGTAAAAAATTGGAAAGAAGTAGGCGGACTTGATTTACCAATTGTAATTTTCGGAAGAGACAATCATTCGGGTACCTATCATTATTTACTCGATCGATTTCACTTAACTAATTTCCCGTCAGGCACTTCTGCATTTTCCTACAACTATCAAATCATAAATCAGGTTGAAACACAAAAAGGAGCCATTGGCTATGTTAGTTTAGGTGCTATTACCGATTTGCGTGGCAAACCGTATCATGGTGTTTGGACAGTAAATATGTATATTGAGGGTGGCAGAGCTTGTTCTCCATTTGATATTCAAGCAGTAAAATATGGAGATTATCCTTTAACTAGGCCACTCTATCAGTATGTAAAAAAAGAGGTTAACAGTACCGTACTCGATTTTATAAAGTTTGAATTAAGACCCGAGCAGCAATTAAATTTAGAAAAACACGGTTACTTTCCTATATCCCCAATACATCGGGCAATTAATAAAAAGAATGGCGCCATAGCTATGATGCTACCCTAATTTAAATTAGGAAACCTTTTAACTGATTTACACATTGTTTTTTAACTGTTACTTTGCTCAAAAAGAAATTTGATATTGTAATACTATCATACCCCTTCTTGCTGATTTTACCTCATGTAACTGGTTATCTGTAGAACTTATATTAAACACGGGACGACTTTGATAATCAAGCGAGAATTTGGAATTATGCCCTTTTACGAGATAGTTTATACCAAGATCCCAAACAGCAACCGGATCTTTTAATGCCTGGTAGCTTGCATACATTAACTGACCGTAGGGTTGAAACTGAGTACCATTTTTAAATTTAGGCAACAAATAACCGGCTTGTACGTAATAAATACTACCTGTACCAACCATAGGGTATGCCGTACCTGAGCCATTAAATGAACTTAAATTTGGATTAAAATTACCAGTGTTATTAGCAAATGCACCAGTGGCTGGATTTAAAGGGCCGCTGTTGCGTATATAATTTTGTCCAAAACCATAATTAGAGTAAGCGGCATAAACTGTAATAGCTGTTCCTTTGTCTTTATTTATAGGTGTATCATAAAACACATCTACACTCCATAAAAGCATATTTATTCTGGCGGTATCTTTTAAAGTAAGTGTTTGTGTGCCAGCAGCATTAGTTCCTTGAGCATAACCACCCTGCCACATAGCATTTTGCTGATAACGGATACCCGCACCAATATTTAAAACTTTTTTCTGCCCTAAGTAAGAACCTACCATGCCCGAGTATTGAGTTTCGTTAGATTCCATATCGAAAAACTGATATTTTACATAGCCTTGCATTTGAGGTTGAACTTTATTTAGTGCAAACTGAGGCGCATTAAATTGAGGATTGGTATTTGCTGTTGCTACAGTTGTTGTATTAGTAAATGCAGTATTTGTAGTTGGATATGGTATGTTAACCGACAAACGGTAATCTAATTTACCAAACACACCTTTAGCAAATATACCTGGTGAGCGGCCTAAATTATCGGTTACGTTGTTTGTTGCTGCCTGATACAAAGGAAAATCGGCACCTAACATAGTTCCTATACCCGGATTTGCGTATCTTGAAAGACCAGACCAACCAGATAAACCACCACCAAGACTTAAATGTTTGCCCCATATCTTATACTCGGCAGTAAAATCTATAAGTTGTAATGGTAAACTTCTGCCTGCAGCTAAACTACTGATACCATCTGAAGCTATGTTTGCATAAACAAACACTTTATCGGTAACTTGACTGGAAATACTTATTCGTGCGCGGCGTGCTGCAACCTGAAAACTATTTGGCGTAGCAACACCGTTTACAGTTGAACCGGGATTGTTTTGGTTATCGGTAGCCCATATTTGAGCGGTTAAATTAACTTTAACCCAAGTGCTTCCATCTTCTTTAAAATTTAGTTTAAAGCCATCTTTAGAAATAGGGGATTTAGAAACCTTTTTGGTAGTGTCCAAAATACTTCCTCCTTGTTGATCTTGAGCAAAAACGCTTTGTCCCATTAAAGTAATTACAATAGCAGTACCCAATAATTGTAATTTCATAGTTTTTGGCTTTTTCATGAATTTCTTAAGTTGGTTTAAAAATTTGTGCAAATATACATTTTTACAAGTGGGGAGATGTTCGCAAATGATTTCCTCTGTATAGGTAATAGTTTAAAACAGATACGCAATGTTAAAAATAGTTAAGTATCATTTTTATTTTTTGGGTAACAAATTGAAAAATTAATATTTAGTTAGTAGCGCAAATGCCTTTATTATTTCTTAGTAATTTAGCGGCTCAAAACCTCAAAAATGATAACCGTTAGTACAAAAGATACTCCACAATTATATTAGATTTTGAATCTTGGCTGTAAAGTTTATTTTAATTCTTAAAACAACCAACGGAATAATAAAAACAATCCGCCCGATAGTATCATAGTTACAGGCAGTGTAAGCACCCATGCCATAAAAATAGTTTTAATGGTTTTTGGTTGTAAATTTTTCAAACCTTTTTTAGCCACCATAGTACCCGCCACACCCGATGATAACACGTGTGTTGTACTCACTGGCAAGTTCCATGCCGATGCCATACCAATGGTTACCGATGCAACTAACTCTGCTGATGCACCTTGCGCATAACTCATGTGTTGCTTGCCAATTTTTTCTCCTATGGTTTTTACAATTCGTTTCCAACCTATCATAGTACCAAAGCCTAATGATAAAGAGATTAAAATAATTACCCAATCAGGGGCATAATCAGTAATTTTTTTGGATGCCTTAATGGTGGTTGTTAAATCAACTTTTTCTTTATCACTTAACGATGAATTTTCGCCTAAACCAATTTTATCAGCACTTTTCGAAATCAAAATAATATGCTTACGAACTTCAAAACGTTTTGCCGAATCAATTTCAGCAACCTGTGTTTTTTTATCTAGTATGCTTAACAAGTCAATACAACGCGCTTTAGTTTTTAAAATATCTATGTTTTCTTTTTCCGATAGTTTAGTAGTATCTATTTTATAAACCAATTCTGTTACATGGTTCATTTGCTTGTAGGTATCAGTTAAGTCTTGGGTGTCTTTTATCGCGAAGTAACCCGGTACCAATCCAATTAAAATAAGCATCACCAAACCAACTCCTTTTTGCCCATCATTTTGTCCATGAAAAAAACTAACCAATGTACAAGTTATAGTTAAAATAACCCTAATCCACATAGGCGGTTTTACACCCGGCAAGGGTTCTTTATATATGGTGTCATTTTTCACCAATCGTTTAAAAATAAACATGATGATAATTGCTAAAGCAAAACCCACTAATGGAGACACTAATAACGATAAACCAATATCCTGCGCTTTACCCCAGTTAACAGCATTTTTACCATCAATAAAATAAAAAGCCAAACCTATACCTAAAATAGAACCTATAAGCGAGTGCGATGATGATGCCGGAATGCCCAAATACCAAGTACCCAAATTCCAAATAATGGCACTTAATAATAAGGCAAAAACCATAGCCATACCATGTGCAATGTTCGAGTCTGTAAGCGTTTCTACCGGCAGTAAGTTTACTATGCCCATGGCAACACCTATGCCGCCGGTTAAAACTCCAATAAAATTAATTAGCCCACTCCACACAACAGCATAAGTTGGTTTTAGGGTGTTGGTGTAAATAACGGTAGCTATTGCATTTGCCGTATCATGAAATCCGTTTACAAACTCAAAAGTGCAAGCCAATAAAAGACAAATCACTATTAAAATTATCAGGCCTGTAGTCATATTATTTGATTTTTTGTAAAAGTATCTTATTAATGAAAAGTTAATGTTAAGTCAATGTTAAGTAATAGAAAATTAAAATGATATCTGATATTGTAAAACAATCATCCCCCTTCTGGCCGACTTAATATCGTGAAGTTGATAATCGGTTGTACTAATATTAAACACCGGACGGCTTTGATAATCAAGAGATAGCTTGGAGTTATGTCCTTTAATAAGATAGTTACATCCAATATCCCAAACCATTACAGGGTCTTTAAGGGCTTGGTAGTTTGCATACATAAACTGCCCATAAGGTTGAAATTGTGTGCCGTTTTTAAATTTAGGTAACAAATAACCGGCTTGCGCGTAGTATATACTTCCTGTACCAATCATAGGGTACTGGTTTCCTGCACCGTTAAACGAAGTTAAACCTGGGTTAAAATTACCCATAGTTGTTGCAGGGTTACCTGTATTATTTACCGGGTTTGCATTAACAGTAGTTGTTGGATTTAGCGGGTTGTTGTTTCGTATATAATTTTGTCCAAAGCCAAAGTTAGAGTATGCGGCATAAACAGTTACGGCACTTCCTTTTTCTTTATTAATGGGTGCATCATAAAATAAATCTACACTCCATAATAGCATATTAGTTCTAACAGTATCTTTTACAGCAGTTGTGTAAGTTCCGGTAGGGTTTGCTTCTTGATTATACTCGCCATGCCACATAGCGTTTTGTTGGTAACGAAAACCTGCACCAATATTAAAAACTTTTTTCTGCCCTAAATAACTGCCAACTGTACCGGCACTTGTATTAGATTCTTGGTCTAAAAACTGGTACATAAAATAACCTTGTATTTGTGGTTTAACTTTGTTGCCTGCAAATGTTGATGTATTAAATTGCGGGTTTGGTGCACTGGCATTAATGGTAGCTGTTTGCACAATAACTGTATTTGTTGTAGTTGCGTAAGGTATATCTACTGCCACCCGATAATCTAGTTTACCTAATTTACCTTTTGCATATATACCCGGCATACGTACAGTGTTATCGGTAATGTTAACGGTTGCTTGCTGGTACAAAGGCATGTCTAACCCTAAACACGATGGCACCGATGGGTTAGAGTATCTTGCAAGTCCATCCCAACCCGATAAGCCTCCACCAACTGTTAACCACTTACCCAATAGTTTATACTCTACTGTCATATCTAAAAATTGCAAAGGCACATTTCGTCCGCCGTTTAAACTGCTAATGCCATCCGAACCTATCTGACCAAAAATAAAAACCTTATCAGTAACCTGACTAGAAACAGTTAAGCGGGTACGACGTAACGCAGCCTGATAACTGTATGGTGTATAAACTCCATTTACAGTAGATCCGGGGTTGTTTTGGTTATCGGTTAACCATAACTGACTGGTAAAATTAATTCTTGCATAATGAGTTCCATCTTCATTAAAATTTATTTTAAACCCCTCTTTATTAATTGGCTTGCTAATTTTCTTTGTTGTATCTGCTGCACTGCCATGTTGGTCGTGGTGGTTATCTTGTGCATAAGTGCCCTGCAACGTAAATAAACATATCAGGGCTGTGCCAGTAAGTTTTTTAAGTTTGTTTGTTTTTGTTTTTTTCATGAGGTTTTATTGTTGTGTATTGTTTTGTTATTGTAAAGTATAAGTTAACTTTATGTTGTAAAATTGTTATATCAACATGTCCATAACATTTATTTAATGTTACCAAATTGTTAAGTATTAGTTTTACCTATTTTTATAAATAACTGAAAAACAAATAGTTGTATTTTTTTCAAAAATTAAACCCAGTTACAACAAACAAAATCACTTAACATTAACTTAAAACAGCAAATAATATAAAGTAGATGTAAGACTAAACAAATAGCTCTCTTTTTCTTAGTAATTTAGCCTCCTCAAAATCCCTGAATTATGATAACCGTTAGCGCAAAAGATACCCCCCAACCGCAGTTTCATGGCTTTTTACTAGGTGCTGTAGGTCCTCGCCCTATAGCCTTTGCCAGTACAATTGATAAGGATGGCCGCCCAAATTTGGCACCCTTTAGTTTTTTCAATGTATTTTCGTCTAACCCGCCTATTGCCATATTTGCGCCTAACCGCAGCGGTCGCGATGGCACACAAAAACACACCTACGAAAACGTAAAAGAAGTACCCGAGGTTGTTTTAAATATCGTTAACTACAACATGGTGCAGCAAATGTCGTTGGCCAGTAGTCCTTACGCCAAGGGGGTTGATGAATTCGAAAAAGCAGGCTTTACCAAATTACCTTCTGTGGGCATAAAACCTTTTCGCGTGGCCGAAGCGCCTGTAACTATGGAGTGCAAGGTTATTGAGGTTAAAGAGCTGGGCGAAAAAGGCGGTGCGGGCAATCTTATTTTTTGCGAGGTGCAGCTTATACATATTAAAGAAGAAGTACTTGATGCTCATGGTAAAATCGACCAGCAGAAAATAGACCTGGTAGCCCGCATGGGTGGCAACTGGTACTGCCGTGCACATGGCGATGCCTTGTTTGAGATAGAAAAACCCATTACCACCCTTGGCATTGGTGTTGATTCTATTCCGGCTGAGGTGCGCAACAGCAAAATACTTACAGGTAATAATTTAGGTCAACTGGGCAATGTTGAGTATTTACCAACAGCAGATGAGGTTGCCGCTTACAAAGCCGCCAACAGCAAGCACTTTGCCAATAAAGATGAATTGCACCAATATGTAAAAACACTTTTAGATGTTAATAAAGTAGCCGAAGCGTGGAAAGTTTTGTTGGGTAATTAGTTGCAAAAGCAGTAAATTTATGGCTCTTAAATTTTAATATATATAACAATGGAAGTAATCGGCATTATCAAAGCAAAATTTGATACCCAAGTAGTAAGCGAGCGTTTTAAGAAACGCGATTTTGTGTTAACAGTAGAACCGGGTTCTCCGTATCCTCAGCACGTTAGTTTTCAATTAGTGCAAGATAAAGTTTCGTTAGTAGATAATTACGCTATTGGCGACGAAGTAAAAGTTCTTTTCAATTTAAAAGGACGCGAGTGGGTTTCTCCGCAAGGCGAAACAAAATACTTTAACACCATCGATGCATGGCGTATCGAAAAAGTTGGTGCAGGTCAATCACAAGCGCAATCACAATCTTCAAATCAAAGCCAGCCAACCAGTATGGAAACCGGAGTACCTCCTGTGTTCACCAGCTCATCGGTTGATGATGATTTGCCATTTTAATTTTAAACACAAATTTTAAAAACGAGAGATGCCCATGGCATCTCTTCTTTTATACCCAAGTTTGTATGAACAAAATTTTACTTATTTACACAGGCGGCACCATAGGCATGATGCAGGATGCCAAAACCGGAAGCCTGCGCCCCTTCGATTTTAAATCACTCACCAAACAAGTACCCGAGTTAAGTCGTTTTAATTTAGACCTTCATTCTGTATCCTTCAAAAAACCAATCGACTCAAGTAACATGCACCCGCGTGTGTGGGTTGAGCTGGTTGATATTATAGAAAAAAATCATACTAAGTATGATGGCTTTGTTATTCTGCATGGCAGCGATACCATGGCATATACAGCATCGGCACTTAGCTTTATGTTACAAAATTTAAGCAAGCCCGTTATACTAACAGGTTCGCAATTACCTATAGGCATCATTCGCACCGACGGAAAAGAAAACCTTATTACTGCCATAGAAATTGCCGCTGCAAAAAACAAACAAGGCAAAGCATTGGTTCCCGAAGTCGCTATTTATTTTGAGTACGAATTGTTTCGTGGTAACCGCACCTTTAAATATAACTCGGCACACTTCGATGCCTTTCAATCACCCAACTATCCAACCCTTGCCGAAGCCGGCGTAGAAATTATTTACAACACCAACTACATTACAAAAGCAAGCAGCAAAAAATTAAGCGTTCACAAACATTTAGACAACGATATTATTGTACTCAATTTATTTCCCGGTATCTCAAAAAAAATTACCGAAAGCATTTTAAACGCACCGGGCATTAAAGCAGTTGTGCTGCACAGCTTTGGTGCAGGCAACGCCCCAACCGATGATTGGTTTATCTCTCTCTTAAAACAAACCATTACCAAAGGCATTATTATTTACAACGTAACCCAGTGCCCCGAAGGACATGTTATACAAGGCAAATACGAAACCAGTTCTGCCCTGCAAAAAATTGGTGTTATTTCTGGTGATGATATAACCCTAGAGGCCGCCATTACAAAACTTATGTTTTTACTTGGGCAAAAACTCCCGCTCACAAAAATAAAAACACAACTCGCCCAAAACCTTCGTGGCGAAATTACTTTGCTTAAATAGTTTTCTTCTTGTCATTTCTTCACCCTGCGTTGTTATCTCGAACGCATGTGAGAAATCCTTATTTGGGCGTTCCGGCGATTACGCCGTCGGGCTTTACACTGAAAGTTTTTATTGATTACAATAAAAACCTTTTCGTTGCAATCCCTAACGCAGCAGTAACACTAATTTAATGTTGCAAACTGCTAACCATGTTTCCGGTAAAAAATAAAAACCTATTACTGCTATAAAACCATTTTTCGGTTGTGCCATTGGTAACTTTTGTTTCTTGTATTCTTATTGGTTCTCCCCAGGCATCTCTGCACATATTTTTTGTCATGCCCATAGCTACATCGCCGTTAGCTACTTTAGCCCCAAAATTTTTACCATATTTTTTTATTAAATTATTTACTCTGGTTTGTTCAGCTTCAATGGCTTGTTGTTCGGCTAAAGCTTTTTCCAGTTGTTTTTGTATTTCTTCTTGTTGTTTTGCCATTAGCTTAGCTGTGTACTTTTCTTCATCAACAAAAATGTCATTCGCACAATCTTCATTATGGCTGGTTGGCGCTATGTAGCTCGACCCAAATTTCATATTAAGAGCAACTTCATTACCAATACTATCTTTAAAAATAAAATAAGGTTTTTCATAGCACCTGTCTTTCATCGTAAAAATTTTAATATCGGAACAAACCCATCTGCTGCCAATGTTATAATTAAAAAAATCACCTGTATGTACATCATATAAAAAATCTACTTTTTGTAAAGCAATAAATTTTTTGCCTACATGTAATTTTTTTTGCTTTTCAATATAACCTATACAAATTAAGGGAGTTAATGTTTTAACACTATAATTTTCCCCGCTCGATAAAGAGCAGCTGATTATTTTTCCTGTTTTCAGTTCTTTTAATTTGAGATTAATGACTTGTTCTCTAGATCCATATATAACATCAGTAGCATCAATTACCGTAAAATATTTCCCTTCCATTTCAGGAAGCATATATTCTTTATACTCATATAACGGGTTACACACCGACAGTTTTTTTGGCCCATATATAACCTGGCCTATAAGCTTTTTGTAATCTTTACTTGTTGCTTGTTGTGTTAAACTATCATACAAGTAGGTGGTTTCTTCAGGTGGGGCTGTTTGCCTAACAGATATAGTTTGAGCCTTAACCGTTAACCCAAACAATAAAATATAAAATAAAAAATTGTTTTTCATTTTCAATATTGTAAACTATTTAACTTATCTCCAACAAAATATAAAAAGCGTGCTTGTGGATAAAACCACTTTTCGGTGGTTCCATTAGCAACTTTTGTTTCAAGTTTTCTTTCAGGCTCACCCCAGGCCTCTCTGCACATATTTTTTGTCATTCCAATTTCTACTTCTCCGCGAGCTATTTTTGTACCAAAGTTTTTACCGTATTTTTTTATCAGGGCATTTGTTTCGTTTTGCTGTGCCTGTTCTATGGCTATTTCTTGTTTAATTTGTTGTGTTTGCTCCTGTTCAGCTTTTTTATAATCATTTATTACAGCATCTAATCTTTTAAACGAACCTTTTTCGGCAAAATTAAAAACCTCACCTGCTTTTAACGGGCCCCATTGTGATGAAACTGCAATTTCATCCGAAGATGATTTTTGAAAAATAATACAAAGTGCAGCTAAGTTTTTTGTTTTTAAATCGAGTAAAGTTACATCGCTACAAGTTACTACTTCATTCACGTTGCATGATACTAATTTCCCTGTATTAATTTCATACAAGTCGGTTAGGTTTTTTTGTACAATATATGTTTTGTTTTTATAAAATTGCTTAAATTTTTCATAATAACCCATACAAATCCAAGGGCCGGTTGAAACAAAATCTTTGCCCTCTTTAAAAAGCACGTAATAGATAATTTCGTTATTTTCAGTATTCCGTAGTTTAAAAAACACTCCATTTTCATTAGTTCCTCTATATTTTAAATTATTAGTATTGTCAATCAAATCAATAATTTCAAAAAGTTTTCCACTTAAATAATCATAATCAGTAACATAAAGTTCATAAATAGAAGGTTTAGAGTTATTAATTATCAAAGGTTTGTAAACGTTTTGTATGCTACAATCTATGCTAGCAGATAAATGAAAATTTTCTTGATTCCTAGCTCTTTTTTCTGCGGGATATAAAGATGAAAATGGAAGCATTAAAATTTTTTGCCCGATATACTGGTTGCAATTTGTGTATGTAACATCATTAGTTAAACTATCGTAAGCAGGATGGGACGGAAGGTTTTTTTCTATTGGCTGCGCTATGGCATACAATCCTAAAAACAAATTAGCAACAACGAAAAACAAAAATCGTTTAATCATTTTAAAATCGTTTGATAAATATAAAAAAATAAGAGAAACATTTTGCAACATTTCTCTTATCAATAATTTACAATTTTTAAGTTTTCTTATTTAGCAAATCTAAAGCTGCTTCCTAAAAAGCGAGCATTATTTCCTAATTGTTCTTCAATGCGCAGTAGCTGGTTATATTTTGCAACCCTATCGCTACGCGATGCCGACCCTGTTTTAATTTGTCCGCAGCTTAAAGCAACCGCTAAATCAGCAATCGTAGTATCTTCCGTCTCACCACTTCTATGACTCATCACCGACGTATAACCATGCGTTTGTGCCAACTGCACAGCTTCAATGGTTTCGCTCAATGTGCCAATTTGGTTTACCTTAACTAATATAGAATTTGCTACGCCTTTGTTTATGCCTTCAACCAAACGGTTTACATTGGTAACAAATAAATCATCGCCTACTAATTGCACATCGTTTCCAATACGGTCGCTTATGCCTTTCCATCCGTCCCAATCATCTTCAGCAAAACCATCTTCAATCGATATGATTGGATATTTTTTTGCCCAATCAGCCCAATAATCAACCATCTGTGCTGAGGTTAATTCATCACCTGTCGATTTTTTAAACTTGTATATTTTCTTTTCAGCATCATAAAATTCAGATGCAGCAGCATCCATAGCAATATAAATGTCTTCGCCTGGTTTGTAACCCGCCGATTCAATGGCCTGTATAACATATTTCAAAGCCTCTTCGTTTGATTTGATGTTAGGTGCAAAACCACCTTCATCACCCACGTTGGTAGATAAGCCTTGTTTTTTCAACACTGCTTTTAAATGATGGAAAACCTCAGTCCCCATACGCAATGCGTCCGAAAAACTTTCAGCACCAACCGGCATAACCATAAACTCCTGGAAATCTATTCCATTATCAGCATGTGCGCCACCGTTTAAAATATTCATCATCGGTATAGGGAGTAAATTGGCATTTACACCACCAACGTATCTAAACAAAGGTTGTTTCAACTCTTCGGCAGCAGCCTTAGCCACCGCTAACGATACACCTAATATAGCATTAGCACCAAGACTAGCTTTATTTTCGGTGCCATCAATTTCAATCATTTTATCATCAATGCCATTTTGGTCAAAAATATGCATGCCCTTTAATTGCTCAAGTAAAACAGTATTTACTTTTTCAACCGCTTTATGTACGCTTTTGCCCATGTACTGGGTTTTATCGTTATCGCGTAACTCAACCGCTTCATGACTTCCGGTAGATGCTCCCGATGGAACAGCCGCGCGACCCATTGTGCCGCTATCGGTGTAAACATCTACTTCTACTGTTGGGTTTCCGCGCGAATCGAGAATCTGACGTGCGTTAATGTGATATATATATGCCATAATTTTAAATTATGCGCGCAAAGATAAAAGTAATTTATTAGCCCCCTCATATAATATAAACTGTATTTTGCACTTTATATTAACCTACCCCAAAAGCCTTGATTTCACTTAAGTAATAGTAAAAAAACAATAAATGTAAAACCCAAATTAGCTACTTTAGGCCCTGCGAAAATGAAACTAAAAGCGATAAATAACTACTGGTTTAACTTACTTGTTAGTGCTTTAATTTTATGCTGGGTTATGTTCTATAATGGCTACCCCATTATTTATAACGATACCGCCACCTATATTAAATCAGGTTTTAATTTAGATACCCCTGCCGATCGCCCCATTACCTATGGCATCTTTATTCTTCTTACCAGCCTTTTCAAAACATCCTTATTCTTAACCGTTTTTTTTCAAAACCTTATTTTATCCTGGTTGTTGTTAGAGTGTTTTATTAAATGTTTAAGTAAATCATTCATGAAATATTTCCTGCTTACAATTTCTGTGCTTGCCATTTTTACAGGCTTGCCTTGGGTATCCAATCAAATCTTTGCCGATTTATTTACTTCCTTTATTTTCCTGTCAGCCTTTCTTATTCTAACCTATACGGAAGAAAAGAAAATCAAAATATACTTCCTTTATTTTACCTTCTTATGGTCGGTGGGTTCGCACCTTTCGCACATATCCATAACACAACTTTTTTTGTACGCCACTTTACCCTTTGCAGTTATACTCGGCAATAAAAACCTGCATCTTGCAAAAGCAGTAGTAGTTAAGCGAGGCCTTGCGCTTATTGTTATTGGATTATCGGCTATTTTAATAATGGGTTCTGCAATTTCTAAATCCTCTTCTATTTTTTTTACCGGCAAACTTTGCGAAAACGGAATCTTAAAAAAATACCTCGACGAAAATTGTGCAACAACAAATTATAAATTATGCGCCTATAAAGACGAATTAAATTATCGCGCTTTCGAATTTGTTTGGAATCCAAAATGCGCCACAAATAAACTGGGGGGGTGGAAAGCCATGAAGCAAGAATACAGTGCCATAGAT
>Ga0210394_10005057_pt1 | contig 14967 bp, 9 predicted proteins | sample IncBWC12MmetaG_FD_160121 | JGI IMG/M metagenome (GOLD analysis project Ga0210394, IMG submission 160121) | Forest soil microbial communities from Barre Woods Harvard Forest LTER site, Petersham, Massachusetts, United States - Inc-BW-C-12-M | ecosystem: Environmental > Terrestrial > Soil >... | reverse complement strand
CACCGCCGACCCGCTACCCGCCAGCGCGGCATCTGCGGCTCCTCGCTTGAGCAATCCGTCCCGGATTTCTCCGAGTCGCGGATGACGGTCGAAGACCGGCCCCTCGAAATCATTCGAAAGGCCTGCCCCCTGCCGGCTCCAGCACAGAGCGCAGAACCCCCAAATTTTAGGGGGTTCCGAGCGTTTTGTCAATTCCGCAGAAATCCACTGGAAGGCGTCCTTGGTGCTCACGCCAATCGCGCGCGGAGAAACCACCAGAATGGTCTGCTGCGGCCCATCAGGCAACGGATAGATTTCGTCCCCGCGGTTTACCGCCAGCGCCCGTCCGCCAAACAGAAAGAACGGCACATCCGCGCCCAGGCCCGCCGCGATTTCCACGAGTCGCGCGAGCGGCACCTTGGCTCTGGTCAAGCGCAGCATGCCGATGAGCGCCGCAGCTGCATCGCTTGAGCCTCCGCCCATGCCGCGTGCCACCGGAATCCTCTTTTCCAAATGGACGGACACGTTGCCTTGAAATCCGGTTTCCCGCTGCAGGGCGACCACCGCGCGCTCGACAAGATTCTCGGGACCGAGAAGCGTTTGATCGTTCGAAGTGAGCGCGAAGTGAAAACCAGAGGAATGGGGTGCAAGGGAAAGTTTAAGCGTATCGCGCAGGGAAATCGCCTGGAAAATCGTGCGCAGCTCGTGATAACCGTCCGGCCGCTTGCCCACCACGTGCAAACACAAATTGATTTTCGCAAACGCCGGCAGGCGCAGCGATCTTTTCTTGAGAATTGCGCGAGTCATGCGGGGGAGCTTACTGCGGTTTCGCCGAATCCGGCGTGGTTTTCTGCGCGGTTCGCCGTTTCAGATTCTTCAGCTGTGCGTCCAGTTCGTTTACTTTGTCTAGTTCGTAGTCTGCCGGCACAGCCTTCTGCCATTCCGCGAGCGCGCGTTCCCAATAGATCGCGGCCTGGTCGCTCTGGCCCAGCTTGGCGTACACATCGCCCAAGTGACCCAGAATCGTCGGATCGTGTTTTTGCCGCTCGCACGCCTTGCGCAGATTTTCTTCGGCTTCGGTCAACTTGTTCTGCTTGTAATACGCCCAGCCCAGGCTGTCCAGATAAGCTCCGTTACTTGGCTCCTGCGTCACCGCTTGCTTGATCATCGCCGTCGCTTCTTCCAGACGCACTCCCCGGTCGGCCAGCATATAGCCGTAGTAATTCAACACCGAAGCATTTCCCGGGCTCACTTCCAGCGCTTTGCGAAATTCCTGCTCGGCCTGATCGAATTTCTTCTGGCGCTCGTAAATCGCGCCCAGCATGAACCAGGCGGTTTCTTTATCATCGTTCCCGCGCGCCATTTGCTCGGCCTTCTCGGCCGATTGCTCCGCTTCGGCGTACTTCTTCCCGCGCTCCTGCACCTGCGCCAGGTTCAGATAAATTTCCTGGTCACTGTCGTTGCCTCGCAGCAGGCCATCGAGCAGCTTGGTAGCCGAATCGGCGTCCGACTTCTCGCCATAGAGCATCGCGAGCGTCACGGTCAGACCCGGATCGTTTGGCGAAGCTTCCAGAGTCTTGCGAGTCTCGGCGATCGCGCGGTCCAGGTCGCGGCTTTCCCGGTAGGTGTCGATCAGCAGCATTTCCGCGCGCTTTCGCGCATCGGCTCCCAGTTTGCTCATTTCCTCGTAGGTCTGGATTGCCGCAGAATAATCTTCCTCTTCGCGATAGGCGTGCCCCAGCTGCTCGTAGAGTATCGCCAACGCATTCGGGCTCGTCTCGCCACCCGACGCTCCCTCCGCGCCGTTGCCCCCCGCAGCAGCGCCTGCTGAATTCCGCGCGCTGCTCGATTGGCTCTTCATCCCGGCGATCGCATCGCTCAGCACTTTCACTGCGTCGTCGTAACGGCCCTGATCCTCATACAACAGCGCCTCGTTGTAGAGCACTTCCAGGCTACCCGGGGCCAGTTGTTTCGCCCGCAGCAGGCTCGCCTCCGCCTGGTCGAATTTCCCCAGGCGGCGATACAGCTGCGCCATCCGCAAATAATTTTCCGATGTGCTCGGTTCGATTTCCGTCAGCCGTTTGAACTGCTCGAGCGCGTCCGCGTACTTATCCTCGGCCATCAGCGCTTGCGCCAGCCCGTGCAAATGCCCGGGATCGTCTGGATCTTCCTCCACCGCCTTGCGATAGGCATCTTCCGCCTTCGCATAATCCTTCGCTTGCGAATAAGCGTCGCCCAGCAGATCGTAAACTTCCGGTGAAGAAGATTCCCCCGCCGCATCCGAGAGTAATTTCACCGCTTCTTGCGACCGTCCTTCATCCATCAGCAGCTGGCTCAATTGTTCGAGCGCCGGACCATTCGCCGCATCGCGCGCCAGCAATCCGCGCAGCACGGTTTCCGCCTCGCTGTGCTTGTTCTCAAAACGGTACAGCCGCGCCAGCCACAGCCCGGAATAAACGTCATCCGGCTGTATTTTCAGAATTTCTTGGAATTGCGCGATAGCCTTTTCGAGCGTTTCTTTTTGCACTTCGCCCGCGCTCAAATCGCCAAGCTCGCGGACATAGATACGCGCGAGCAGCCGATGCGCATCCACGTTGTTTGGATCGGCCTTGAGCGTTCCTTGCGCCTGCTCCACGGCTTCGCGCAGCCTTTGCGACTTGGCGTATATCTCCGCCAGCCGTTCCCGGATCACGGGCGATCCCGGTGCGAGCTCGAGCGCCTTTTTGTAAGACTCGATCGCTTGCGTCGCCAGCTCCGCCCGCCCGGTCAACTCGTATTGCTGCTCGTCGACATGCCCCATCGTGAAGTAGTAATACACATCGCCCCGCGCTCCCTGCTCTGCCGGGGTCGCGGGCGTGGACGCGGAGCTCTTGCCGGACTCCGTGGTTTTAGGACTTGCTGGCGTGGGCGATGCAGGCGAGGCATTCTGCGCGCGCGCGGCAGGTGCCGCCGCGATAAGCCATATCGATGACGAAAGTGCGATCCCTATTATTGTTTTCATGCGTCCGCCGGAAAACTCCATTATCGTACAGCGGTGCGAGGCGGTCAAAGCAATACCGCGTGCCCGTTCTTTCCGCTATTGCACACTCTTTGGACGCAAAATAGCTGAGTTAGGATACCTCCGTGATAGAGTTTTTAGCGAAAATGCCTCCGATCATCGCAAAACGATTTAACAGCAAAATGAATCCTGTGGGAAAATCTCACCGTTGCAACTGTCGGAGGCCAAAGGTGTTCCGGATCAGAATCGGCGTCCTCTTCCTGTTCGCATTCGGCGCCGCGCTCCTATTCCTCACCTCGTCGCCCTCGGAATCCGCGCAACAATCCGCCGGAGCAGCCTCACAATCGAAGACCGGTTCGGTCGTCGCATCCGCGCCTCCCGCTGCGCTGCAATCGGTCGCAGGTCCCAGGCTTGCAGACTTCGCGTGGCTCGAAGGCCGCTGGCGCGGCGACTGGGGCCCGCGCCTCGCCGAGCAGGTCTGGATGGCGCCCAAGGCCGGCATGATGCTGGGCGATTTTCGGCTCATCGAAAACGACAAGGTGCTAGTGACTGAACTTTTCACGCTGGTGGAAAAGCCCGGCGGCATCAATTTCTATTTCCGGCACTTCACGCCGGAGCTGATGCCCTGGGAAAAATCAGACGCGACGCTTCTGAAACTTGCGACCACCGAACCCGGGAAATTCGATTTCGAAAATCCCGCGAACGGCAAGCCCAAGCGTGTCGTCTTCAGCAGGATTGACGCCGACACTTATACCTGGCGCTCGGAAATAATTCCCGAAAACGGCGATCCACAGATCATCGAAATCACCTATCATCGCCAGCCGCTAGCCGCCGTCGCGCCCAATTCCGGCTCTGGCGCCCGCCCCAAGCGGAAATAGCGCATCGATTGTGGGTTACTATTTGCGAGACGCGCGCTAGTGCCGGAAATGCCGCACTCCGGTGAAAACCATCGCCATCCCCAGCTTGTTGGCCGCCGCAATCACGTCCGCATCGCGCATGGACCCTCCGGGCTGAATGACGGCGATCGCTCCCGCTTTCCCCGCCTCCTCGACGCCGTCGGGAAAAGGAAAAAACGCATCCGATGCGACCACGCTGCCCTGCAAATCAAGCCCGTTCGTCGCGGCCTTGATCACCGCAATCTTCACCGAATCCACCCGGCTCATCTGCCCTGCGCCTACGCCGACCGTCTGTCCCTCGCGCGCAAAGACAATCGCATTCGATTTCACGTGCTTGCAAACTTTCCATCCGAAAAGCAGCGCGCGCGTTTCCCCGGGCGTCGGCGCGCGCTCCGTCACCACCTTCAGCTCCGCTTCCGCCAGTTCGTGGCGGTCCGGTTCCTGCGCGAGCATGCCGCCCGAGATGCGTTTCAGATCGAGCTCTTCCACCACTTCGCCGCTCTCTATTTCCAGCAGCCGCAAATTTTTCTTCGCTCCCAGTTTTTCCAGTGCCGCCGGCGCGTATCCCGGCGCGACGATGCATTCAACAAACAGTTTCCCGACTTCCTCCGCCGTTGCCCCGTCCAGCGCGCGATTGAACGCCAGCACCCCGCCAAACGCTGACACGGGGTCGCATTCCAGCGCTTTCAGGTACGCATCGCGCAACGATTCCTGCTCGGCCGCTCCGCACGGATTGTTATGCTTGATGATCGCCGCTGCCGGCCGGTGGAACTCCTTCGCCAGCGCCCATGCCGAATCCAGATCTACCAGATTGTTGTAGGAAAGTTCCTTGCCTTGCAGTTGTTTTGCGCCCGCAAGGCCCGCTGCCGGATATCCCGCGGGAATGTACAGCGCCGCGGCTTGATGCGGATTCTCGCCGTACCGCATGGACTGCCGCCGCTCGAGAGCGATGTGCATCCGCTGCGGCAACTTTTCCGGCGCGCCAATGGCCATGCCTCCCGTCGGCCCGTCGCTCACGCTAAGCCTCTCAAGCTCGGTAGCAATTTCTCCGTCGTAACGAGCCGTCCGGGCATAAGCCTTCCGCGCCAGGTCCAGCCGCGTCGTCAGGCTCAACTCGCGTTTCTCACGCAGTTCCGCCGCGATGGCCGCGTAGTCGCCCGGATCAGTCACCACCCCCACGCTCTGAAAGTTTTTCGCCGCCGAACGCACCATTGCCGGCCCGCCGATATCGATGTTCTCGATCAGCTCCTCCGGAGTTACGCCGGGCTTGGCAGCCGTCGCGGAAAACGGATACAGATTCACCACCACTAAATCAATTGCCACGATGCCATGCTCGCCTACCTGCCTGCGATCCTCCGCCTTGCCCCGCTGAAACAGAATCCCGCCATGAACTTTAGGATGCAACGTCTTCACTCGCCCGCCGAGCATCTCTGGCCAACCGGTCAGTTCCGCCACGTCGCGCACCGCGACGCCACCCTCGCGCAGCAATCGCGCCGTCCCGCCCGTTGACACAATCTCCACTCCCAACGACGCCAGCTCCCGCGCAAATTCCACCACACCCGTCTTGTCGAACACACTGATCAGCGCCCGCTCCACCCCGCGTTCTCCCGCCACGATAATTCCTCCCGTCCAGAAAGCCACGCCAGTGTATGCGTTTGCGGAAAAATTCGGAAGTGTACGGTTACGCGCAGGAGACTTCATTCGAAGCGGACTTCACACCCGGAGGCGTGAGGAAGCAAACGTTCTGTAGTATCTGCTGCCGCAGGGATTAAATCGCTCTGCTCTGCGGAACTCCTGGCAGCGGCCGTGGCAGGAGGAAAATTCTCAACTCGAAACTCTGGCCTTCAATTTTACGTGCCCGCCTTCAATACTGACGGTGTACTCGATCTCCTTCCCGCCTTTTTCCTTCAGGTCTTTCGTCTTCTGCCGCACGAACCGCTCGAAATCCTTCAGGCTGGGCACTCCCGCCTTCTCGCCCGTTTCCGTGCGCGCTTCCACCAGTCGTTGATAAAGCTTCTCCACTTTTTCAGTCTCGTGTTCTGGGTCGGAAAGCGCCAGCGCAAATTCTGCGGTGTGCCGTACCTCTGCCGCTCGTGCCGCCGCATCCGCAGCCGCGTGCGCAATCGCCGTCGCCGAGGATACGCCGATCTCCTCCGCTGCCGCCTTCACGGCAGCCTCCGCCGCGATCCGCGTACGCATCGCATCTTCCGCCGTCTTGCGCGCTCGTTCGGCTTCGATGGCCTTCGCTGCCGCGCCGTAATGATGCTGCGTAGTTCCAGATTCCTTCTGGATGAGCTTCTTCCGCCACATGTCCTGATACTTCGCGTACGTCGAGGCGAGGTTGCTCCAGCGGAAACGTTGCCCCGAAGAAAGCTCCGCCGACCGGTCCGAGTAGCGCTTCAAGTTCGTCTCCAGCCGCCACTGCGTATCGGTCGGAGGCCGCGAACGCCCCCCGCCGAAATATTGCTCGAACTCAATCTTCAGCGTGCGAATGTCTCGCTCGATTTGTCCCAGCTCTTCGTCAATCGTCGCCATAGTTTTTGCGCAGCGGCGCACTTGCCGCAGAACAAGCCTTCCGGAACCCTGTGCCTGACGGCCACCTGACAACCGCCTGTATCTCCAGCGTAGAGTGCGCAACCGGCGGCGTCAATGTGACGCTCCGCCCATATGTCGCAAAGGGAAATGCCGCGCCGCAAGCCTGCGATTGCCAGCCCTTATCACATTGTGTTCAAATGCCTTAGCAATGAGCCCCGTTCCAGAATCCGCAGCCAAATTGCAGGAGGATTCAGCAGCCCGCCTCCGCGCAATTCCTTCCGTCGACGAATTGCTCCTCCAGCCGCGCCTCGTCGCCCTGGCCGAAAAATCCGGTCGCAGCCTCGTCACCCAAGCCGTTCGCCACGTCCTCGCTGAGTTTCGCGCGCGCCTGAAGAGCGAACCATCGCCATCCGCTGTCCCCGGTCCGGAAGCATTCGACTCGGCCCGATTCGGAGCTCGGGTCATCGCCGAAGTCGTTGCCGAAACCGTTTGCGAAGTCGAGGCCGCCCTCGCACCATCCTTGCGGCGCGTCATTAACGCTACCGGCGTGGTCCTGCACACCAATCTCGGCCGCGCCCCGCTTTCGCTCGCCGCGCTCGCGCAAATCAACGCCGCCGCTGCCGGCTACGCGAACCTGGAATACGATATCGCGCGCGGTGAACGCGGCAAACGGGACGTCCACACCAGCCGCCTTCTCGCCGACCTGGTGGGCGCCGAAGCCGCCATCGTCGTCAACAACAACGCCGCCGCCGTATTTCTGGTCCTCAATGCGCTCGCGAAAGGCGCCGAGGTCATCGTCTCCCGCGGCGAGCTGATCGAAATCGGCGACGGTTTCCGCATCCCGGACATCATGACGGAAAGTGGCGCCCTGCTCCGCGAAGTCGGCACCACCAATCGCACGCGCCTCGGCGATTACGAGCGCGCCATCACCGATCGCACCCGCTTGCTCCTCCGCGTGCATCCTTCGAATTTTCGCATCACCGGATTCACCGAACGTCCGTCGCTCGCGGAATTGGTCGCGCTCGGCGAACGCTTTCATCTCCCGGTTTACGAAGATCTCGGCTCCGGCTGCATCGCGGATCTTGCGGCCCACGGAATTGCGGAGCCCGTTGCGCGCGCCAGTTGCGAAGCAGGCGCAGCGGTCATCACTTTTAGCGGCGATAAATTGCTGGGTGGTCCGCAGGCGGGAATCATCGCGGGCAAAAAGGAAATCGTCGAGCGCATCCGCGCCAACCCGCTTTTTCGCGCGCTGCGCGTGGATAAGCTCACCATCGCAGCTCTGGAAGCAACGCTGCAATCCTACCTGCGCGGCGCGCTGGATGAAATTCCCGCGCTGCGCATGATCCGGCTACCGCAGCAAGAAATCGCGAATCGCGCGGGAAGCTTCTGCGAAAAGTTGCGGCTCGCGCTGCCAGCTGATGTGAAGCTGGAAATCCATCCGGGTGTTTCCGTAATCGGCGGCGGTTCGACGCCCGATCAGCAGCTACCCTCGACGCTGATTGCCATCTCCACCCCGCGCCACTCTGCCGCACAACTGGAAGAGCGTCTACGCAAGCCGCAAGCCACGAGCCCAGACGGCGGAACATCGCCCGTCGCTATGCCCGTCATTGCCCGCATCGAGGATAACCAGGTAATCCTCGACCTCCGCACAGTCGACCCCAGCGAAGAAAACGAAATTGCCTCCGCGCTCGTAGCCGTCCTCGCTTGAGATAAAACGCCATGTCAGCCCGAGCGCAGCGAGGGATCGCGCTTTTTCTGGTCGAGAGGCGGCGAAATGTTTATGCCGACTTACGGAGGGACTAGATTCAAATCTCGGGTCTGCGACTCTGACGGAAGGAAGAATCCATTTTCACTGTTCCATTTTCCATTTCACTTCCTCTGTGCCTTTGTGGCCACTCAGAGCCTGTTGATAACGCTAGCCACGCACCCCGCCCCAAATCCATTATCAATATTCACGACGCTGACATTCGAAGCACAGCTATTCAGCATTGCCAGCAGCGCCGTCAACCCTCCAAAACTCGATCCGTACCCCGTGCTAGTCGGCACCGCGATCAGGGGAGCCGCCACCAACCCTGCTACCACGCTGGGCAACGCCCCTTCCATTCCCGCGACGCAAATTATCACCCGCGCCGCCGCCAATTTCTTCCGGTGCTCGAGCAACCGGTGCAGCCCCGCCACGCCCACGTCATAAATCGCCTCGGCGCGATTTCCCATGATTTGCGCGGTCACCAGCGCTTCTTCGGCGACTGGAATATCGCTGGTTCCAGCCGTCACCACCAGAATCAGGCCCTTGCCCCGATTCGCCTGGCTGCGTGAAATCGTGATCGCGCCCGAGAGTTCGTGAAATCGCGCCGCCCGCGCCAGCTTCTTCACTGCCGCAAAAATCTTCTTGTCCGCGCGCGTGATTAAAATATTGTGCGATGCCTTCGCGCGCAGCATGCCCCGCGCGATCTCCGCCACCTGCTTCACCGTTTTCTTCCGCGCAAAAATCACTTCCGGAAATCCCTGCCGCAGCGCGCGATGGTGGTCGATCTTCGCAAAACCCAGGTCCTCGTAAGGCCACTGGCGCAGCTGTTCCACGGCGCTTTCCACCGGCAAGCTCCCGCGCTTCACCGCTTCCAGAAATTTTCGTACGTCCCCTTCATCCATATTGCGTCCTCGGCGAGCTCGGCTCTAGTTCTCGGCTTTTCCGGTGACGTCCACCACACTCACGGTTCCGTACTTTTTCAGCACGCTCTCAATCTTCTTGCGGTCTCCCACGCAAATCCACTGCAGGTGGTCAAGGTCCACGAATTTATTCGCCGAAGCCTGCACCGCGGCCGCGTCAATCCCGCCGATGTGATCCGGATACTTGTCCCAATAATCGGCTGGCAGCCCGTAATACTGCACGGTGAGCCAGTCGTTCAAAATCTGGCTCGGCTGCTCGAGGGAAAGCGCGAAGTTCGCGATAATCGCCCGGTGCGCATCGTCCATTTCGCTCTGTGGCACCAGCTCGCTGTTGATCTGCTTGAATTCATACAGGAACCGGTCGAACGCATCCGCCGTTACCTCGGTGCGCACCGGCGCCGAAGCCTGCCAGTCGCCCGGATAAATCTCCGCGTTGAACCGGCTGTAGGATCCATAAGTCAGGCTGTGCTCTTCGCGCAGGTCCAGGAACAGCCGCGCTTGCGGCCCGCCCCCCAGGACCTGGTTCATCACCGCCAGTCCATAATATTCCGGGTCGGTCCGGCGAATTGCCCGGTCGCCGCCGATAATAAAGGTCTGCACCGAAGCCGGACGATCCACCAGCGTAATTTTCGTCGGCTGCGGCGTCACCGCCGCCGCAAACTTCTCTGGCGCCTCCGCCGCGCCCGTCCAACCCGCGAAATATTTTTCGATCATTGCGCGCATTTCAGGTGCCGCGAAGTCACCCGTCACGCCCAAAATCGCGTTTCCCGGCACATAATGCTTCTGGTGGAAGCGCCGCAGATCCTCGACGCTGATTTTCTCGATCGATTCTTTTGTTGCCGATGCCAGCGCCATCGGGGTGTCGCCGAAAATCACGCGCCGGAACCCCTGCTGCGCCAGAAAGGCGGGATTCGCCAGGCGCTGTTCCAGGCTCGCTCCCTCACTCTGCTTGTATTTGGCAAGCTCGCTTGCCAGAAAGCTCGGGTGCAGCACCACATCGCTCAGCAAGTCCAGAATTTTCGCCGCGTCCGGGATCAAGCCCGACGCATTCACCGTTGTATAGCTCACGCCAAATCGCGAACTCGCATCGAGCGATGCGCCGAGCGAATCCACTTCGCTTGCGATCTGCTCGCTCGTCCGTTTTTCGGTTCCTTCGCGCAGCATTCCCGCCGTGAAGGAGGCGAGCCCCGGCAGGTCGCTCGGGTCCGCCAGCTGTCCAGGGCGAATCCACAGCGTGAAGGCGATCGTCGGTAGCTTGTGATCTTCTTCCAGCACGATCGTCAAGCCGTTCTTCAGCTTCACCACCGTCGGCCGCGGCAGCTCGACGCGCAGGATTTCCTTGTTCACCGGCGCGCGCCCGAGTCGCTGCACTTGGCTGAGCGGCGCGCTCTTGTCCTGGCCCTGCGCGAACCCAGCACCCGGCAGCAGCAGTTGCGCACAGGCTGCCAATGCCGCGAATGAGGCGATCGTTGCTCGGGAAGCCTGCAAACTCACGGCGAACCTCTTCATCGCGCTCCCTCTCATTGCGCCCCCTTCGACGACGCTTTCTCATCCGCCGCCGGGTAAGTGATCACCACCGTGCGCTGGTCGCGCACCAGATAATTCTGCGCCAGCGCATTCACTTCTCCCACCGTCACCGCGCGTTCCTTGTCCACGATCGTATTGATCAGATTGGGATCGTCAAAATACACCGTGTAGCTGCCGATCAAAATCGCAGTGGACAATGCCGATCGTCGCCTTTCGATGAACTGGCGCAGCAACTGCGATTTCGCTTTCGCCAGCTCTTGCGGTGTAACGCCGCTTTTCACCACCGCGGCAATTTCCTCGTCAATCGCCTTTTCCAGGTCTTCCACTTTCACGCCCGGCCGGGGATTCGCCGAAATGTACAACTGGCTGGTGCCGATGCGCGCGTCCGCCTGCACGCTGACCGACGAAGCGAGCTGCTTTTCCTTGACCAGGCGCTGGTAGAAACGCGAGCTCTCTCCTTGTCCCAGCACGTACGTCAATTGCTGCGCGGCGTAATTTTCCGGCGTGTTGCCGGGCGGGATGTGATAGGCCATATCAATTTCCGGCAAGCGCGCCAGCGGATCGTAAACAATTTCGCGGCGCTCGCCGTAATGCGGCTCCTCGGCCAGGCCCACTTTCGGCGGCGCGGGTTGTGCGGGAATCGCTCCGAAATATTTCTGCACCTTGGCCAGCGCCTCATCGGGAGCGAAGTCGCCCACCAGCGTCAGCACCGCGTTATTCGGCGCGTAGTAAATCCGGAAAAAATCCTTCACGTCGTCAATGCTCGCCGCGTTCAAATCCGTCATCGACCCGATGGTCGAATGTTTGTACGCGAAATTGTCGTACGCCAGATTGTCCACATCCAGCTGCGCCCGCCCGTACGGCTGATTGTCAATCCCTTGCCGCCGCTCCTCCTGCACCGCATTCCGCTGGTTGTCCAGGTTCGCTTGCGTCACGTTCAGCGCGCGCATGCGGTCGGCTTCCAGAAACAATCCCAGATCCAGCTGGTTTTTAGGCAGCTCTTCGAAATACGTGGTGCGGTCTTCGTTCGTCGTGCCGTTCATTCCGCCGCCGTTGTTGAACACCTGGATGAAGTGCTCGCCCTTGCCTACATTCTCTGAGCCTTCAAACATCATGTGCTCGAACAGGTGCGCAAATCCGGTGCGCCCCGGGCGTTCGTTGCGGCTGCCCACGTTGTAGCAGACGTCAATCCCGTAAACCGGCGCGGAATGGTCCGGCACCAGGATCACGCGCAAGCCGTTGTCCAGTTTCACATCGCGAAGTTCCAGCTGCGGCACCTTCACGCCCGCGCTCGCTGCCTGCTCATCGCCCGGCGCCGCGCTCAACGCCCCGCCCAGCCCCAGCGCAAATCCCAGCCCTGCAATCGCGGCCGCGCGCATCTTGCGCATAACATTCATTTTGAAGCCTCCCAATGGCGGCAGGTATTCTCCACCTTTATAGGGGTATGACGCAAACACGCTCGTTTAGAGAGCTGTCGCCTCAGGCGCCGATTCGCCACTCGAACCAGGAGTTGAGGAACTTGCGGCTTTTGGTTGGTGCAGGTCAACAGAATCGAGCCCACGGACCTCTAACAGGGCAGGTAGGAACGGATGCAATCGTCGGAATGACTTCCGTGGGGTTTTATTTCAAAGGTAACGCCGACATTTCCATCCCGCGGGGTCCGAGCGATCCGCAAGTCCTCCGTGATCGCGCAAGCTATACCGGCATCTTGGCCATTGCGCGCCTAGAGCCCCACGTGACGGTAGCGGCCGGCGTCTCCATCGGAAATATCTACAACGATCACAAAGGGAAAGAAGAGCTTTACTTGAGCGTCATCCGGTGCCACAAACTGCACGTGGAAAAGCAGCGCAAGAAATCGCTGGGTTCGCTGTAGGACTTCTTCGATCCGGCCCTGATTGCGGCACATGGCACAAGTGATTCGGGGAATGGTCTAGGACAACCGCAAAGGCGAATGCACGGCCCGGGCGTCTGAACGTGACGTCAGAAAAAAAGGCGGCTCGCGAAGAGCCGCCTTCTCTCGAGTGGGGACGGTCCGGTCAGAAGATGAACTTGCCGGTGATTTGGGCAATTCTCTGATCCGTTGCAGCGGCCGCAAACGCTCCGTAAGGCGACGTCGGCGTGAACTGCATGAAGGCTACCTGGCCAAAGAAAGGCGCGTTGGTGTTCGGAAAAGGCGAACCATAATTCGCATGGTTGAACCAGTTGTAGGCACTCAGACCGATCTGGAACGTCATACGCTCGGTGATTGCGAAATTCTTCCTTACGCTCAAGTCGCCTCCCAGGAAGCCGGGGCCACGAAACGCGTTACGGCCCACAGCACCGGTAAAGTCCGTGCTGGTGGCAAAATCCGCCGCCGAGAAGCAAGCGACCAGCACACAGGGTCGCCCGTTGCTGAAGTTCCTTTGAGTGAAGGTTGGAAGCGGCTGCGAAAGGATCGTGGCACCAAATGAACTTGTACCTCCCAGGTTGTTGCCCGTGAGCCCTGCCGTCGCTCCGCCATTGATGATGCTGAAGGGGAATCCGCTGCGGTAGAACATCGTGCCGGAAATCGTCCAGCCACCGATGGCTGCATTCAGCAAGCGCTGCTCGCTCTTGAACGGCAGTTGATAGACGTAGCTGCCCGATATCTGGTGCCGTGCATCGTTATCTCCTGAGGCATATTGCGAACGCAGATTGAAAGGATTGACCTGCGTAAGGATGCTGGTAATTTGGCTGAAGGGCTCTTCTGGCACGTTCGAGAGCTCGTCCAGCGCGTGAGAATAGGTATAGTTGAGGCGGCCGGTCAATCCATGCCACTGATTTTCCTGGATGGAGAACGTAACGCCGTTATAGTTCGATACTGCCCCGCTATACAGATAATCCACGCGGCCGACACGCGGGTCCGGCGCGGTTGCCGGAAGGCTGCCAAAACCAAAGCCGTTCAAGGTGGGATTCAAAACGATACCGTCATACCCATGGTTGCCAACGTAATTGGCCGAGACGACGGTGCGTGCTCCGAAGGTATGCTGTAGTTCAAGGTTCCACTCGACATACTTCGGATTCTGGAAGTTGCGGCTGACGTCATTCAGGTTTGGAACCGAAAGGGCTCCTTGCGCGTTGAGGCAACCTCCAAACGGTTGAGCTGCGCCAGCGTAGCCACCGCCGCTGGAACCGCCAGTCGTCAAGCTTCCGCCGCTATTGTAATTCGACAAAAAGGCGCCATTGCACTCGGTCACCAGGTTCACGCCGCTGCCTGGAAATGCAGTGGACGCCGGGGGCGCGAGGTCGAACGCCACGCTTCCCGTGGGCACGTTGAACAAGTTTACCTGCGGGAAATTCGTATCAAATAGGCTCAAAAGACCGCCGGGGTAAAGGTCAGTGAAGAGGCCCACGCCCGCGCGAATGACCGTATTTTGACCGATTGGGCTCCAGGCGAGGCCGAACCTCGGTTCGAAGATAACTTTTTCGATACCCGGAATGATCGTCTTGTTGCCGGTTAGGAACGATTCATCGTACGGAATCGTCGCTCCGTGCGGCAAGTCGTTAAACGGCGTAACGGGCAGGCTCGCGCAACTGGACTGGCACACGCCACCTGAGTTGCGGTCGGCCCTGAGCGTCATCGTCAACTTTAGCCTGGAGTTGACACGATACTCGTCCTGGAAGTAGAAGCCGACGCTGTAGTAGGCGACGGGTTGTTTGATCTGGGAGGCAAAGTTGTAAAGTACGCTGCCGCAGCCAGCCTGATTATTAGTTGGCGGGTTGGCGTTACAGCCTGCCGGAGCGACTTGATTATTCGCAAAACCAAACAAGGTGAGGTCGACCTCAGGATACAGCGTGTTTTCGGCCGCGGTATAGTCCGTGACGTCGTCTCTGCGGAAGTTCACACCCATCTTGAAATTGTGGTTTCCTCGCGTCACCGACAAGTCGTCGACCAACTGCCACTGCTCCACATGACGGCCTTGCGGGGTTTGGAAACCTGCGGCGAATCCGTTGGGATTGCCCGATCCGGTGCCAAGTGGAGTCAAGGCACCATCCACTAGAAATTCAAGGTTACCCGGGAAAAGGCCCAGCGCCGACGACGGATTCAAATTGCCGAAAACCGCCGCGTACCACACATCGGAGAAGATGAAGTTGTTCACAACTGTCGGGGTGAAGATGTGCGTGTAATTCAACTGGCCTTCGTTCTGGGGCTGAATGCTCGAAGTGTTAAACGCAGGGTTAATTGGGTCGGTGTAGGTCGGCTGTACTCCCCGGTCAAATCGGACCCGCCCGAAAATCTTATCGTTTTGCCCTAAATTGTAGTCCACCCGTCCGCTAAGCAACCATTCCTTGTTTCCGCTGGATACGGACTCGGTAAAGCTCTCGGTGCAGGCGCCAGCTGTCGCG
>Ga0210394_10005053_pt1 | contig 14974 bp, 18 predicted proteins | sample IncBWC12MmetaG_FD_160121 | JGI IMG/M metagenome (GOLD analysis project Ga0210394, IMG submission 160121) | Forest soil microbial communities from Barre Woods Harvard Forest LTER site, Petersham, Massachusetts, United States - Inc-BW-C-12-M | ecosystem: Environmental > Terrestrial > Soil >... | reverse complement strand
TCGTCTGGTGACTCGGTGGTGACTCAGGCAGGTGCAATAGAGCTGAAAACACTGCGCGCCCGGAGAGATTCGAACTCCCGACCCTCAGGTTCGAAGCCTTAATCCGCGACATACCTCTCATTCCCTGATATTCCCGGCAGTTCGGTAGTACTAGGTATTAAGCCACCCTAGAATTCCCGCTCCTTCCCGCCTATTCTGCGCCATCTGGTGGCTCAGTGGTGGCTCAAGCCGATGCCTCATCTCACCCAAAGGGTTGTCGACGCGGCGGTGTACAACCGCACAGGGAACGCCGCTCATGTGCTGTGGGACGACGAACTCAAGGGATTCGGCCTACGAGTCTACCCCAGCGGCCGTAAGGCATTTTTGCTGAGTTATCGCAACGCGCACGGCACTAAGCGCGCACCGGCGATCGGCGACGCTGCCGTCATGAGGCTCGACGAGGCTCGGCGCAAAGCCAGGCGTCTACTGGTAGCGGTAGACGACCACGATGCGGATCCGTCGGCGGAGCGGCGCAAGGAGCGCCTTGAGTCGAAGACCGGCTCGGTCGCGGCCCTCATCGAGGCCTACATCGAAGCGCGTACCAAGAACGTGCACCGGCCAATGAAGCGGCCGGAGTCGGTGCGGTGGTATGTCAAGAAATTCATCGTCCCGAAGTTCGGCGCGCGCCCCTGGCGCGATGTCCGCCGCTCCGAGGTCCGCGAGTGGCACGCCGCCATCGCAAAGCCCTACAACGCGAATCGGAGCTTGCAGGCGATGCGCGCGGCCTTCTACTGGCGGCTGTGGCAGGAGGACGACGCCCCCGGCAAGCGCCGACGCGAGAGCGATACGCGCAATCCGTGCGCGGGCATTGGGCTGCGGCCGGAGACGGTGCGCAAGACGCGCCTTGAGCTCGTGGATCTTCCGAAGCTCGAGCGGGCGATCGATGCTGAGTCTGACGATCTGTACCTCCGCGCATATTTCCGCTTCCTCCTGCTGACGGGCTGCCGTCGCGGAGAAGCGCTCGCGCTGAAATGGAGCGACGTGCGAGAGACAGAAGCTACCTTCCGCGACACCAAGGGCGGTGGTGACCATACCGTGCAGCTGTCGGCGCGCGCCGTGAAGCTGCTTGAGGGCTTGGAGCGCCTCAAGGGCAATCCGTATGTGTTCGTGAGCCGCCAACACGGGAAGCGCTTGCAGGAACCGGGCAAGGCTTGGCACCGCATTCGTGAGGCTGCCGGACTCCCCAATCTGCGGATTCACGATCTGCGTCGCACGTTCGGGTCCTGGCTGGGTGACGCGGGATTTACGAGCAAGCAGATCGGCACCGCTCTCGGCCACAAGTCCGATATCACCAGTCGCGTCTACATGCAGCTCGGCGACCCATCGAAGCGCGAGGCGGTTGAAGCCGTTGACCGGCTGATGCAGGGCAGGCCGGCGAAAGTTGCGACGCTGCGTCGTCGACGTGCAAGGCCAACCAGAGCGCGCGCGTGATGGACCAATCCAGGTCAACCAAGAACGCGAACCGTCGCGCGCCTGCCAACAAAGGGAAGCGCCTGAGCCGACGAACAGCAAAGGGACGCAGCGCGCGGCTATGTGTCTCGTGCCAAAAGTCCTTCGCCAGGCGAGACGGGCTATGCGCCTCCTGCTTCAACCGGCGACTGCGCGATGACATTCAAGCTAGGGAGAGAGCTCAGCCTGAGATCGCGGAGGCTGATCCGCAAGCGGCCAGGAAGGCCAAGCGTGCGGTCACTCTCGCTGAGAAGAAGTTCTCCACACAGATCACGCAGCGCGCAGAAAAACTGCAGGCGTTGCAACTGAAACGCGGTCGGCTCGTGCGCGAATGGCACAAGCGTCACAGGCGCAGCACCTACCAGGAGGTCGCCGCACCTGTAGGACCAATCGCCGACAGGCTGCGTCGCTTGGATCAACAGATCCGAGATTTTTCGCCGCAGCGGAAGAACCGAGGCGGCGGCGGTCGGCCTCGCAATCCGAAAGTAGACCAGCTCATCGAGCAAGCCACGAAGCTCCGCGAGCAAGGCTTATCGTTGGATCGCGCGGCGGAGCAGCTCCAAGTCGATCCGCGAGGATTGCGACGAGCACTGAACAGAAGAAAGCTGCCGAAGCTTCTCGCGGAATGGGTGACGAAGATGGACCAAGAGTGGCCGCCGAGACAACATCGGAAGTCGCGGCGTGACAGGTCCTAATTCACCCTTGACGAATTAGCGCCCTGATCAAAGTCCCTGACCTTCCCTAGGATTCCCGGCACCAACCTAGAGGTGCCGGAGCATGAAGCGAGACACGAAAGACCAAGCCAAGCATCTCGGCGTGAAGCCGAAAACCCTTGAGAACTGGCGCAGCCAGGGAGTCGGTCCACCGTTTTTCAAGCTCGGTAGTAGGGTTCTCTACGACGATGCAGAGACCGACGCCTGGCTGAGTGCGCGCCGGCGGACTGGCACCGCTGATCAAGGTGCCGCGCAGAGCCACGCAGCGTCGGCCTGACCTGAACTCGAGCGGCGACGCATGTCGCGGCGAGATTCCCCGACCTTACAAACGACGAAGCCGAAAGCCAGCAGCTTTCGGCTCGTCAGATTTCCTTCCCGATTGTCCTTCCCCGCCACGGAGAATGAACGGTGCGAACCTTATCGCTTAGTCATGACCCAAGCAAGCGGCCCCTAGCCGCACCACGTCACAGTCCCAGCGACCGCGACCTTCCGCTAACGGCGCGTCAAAGGTACCGGATTGACCTAGCGGCCTTGGAAATCTTGGAGGCGACACACCTTCGCCGCCTCGCGCAGATTCGAAGCGACAAGCAAGCGTTAGTCGAACGACTGCGGGGCCTGCGATGACGCCCGGCGTAACCGACCTGCGCTCGGTAACGGAGAACCGCGCCACTTCTGGTTCGCCTGCCCAGCAAGAGCCGCAACAACACTGCCAGCCGTGCTTCCAGCGTGGCGTGCCCAGCGGACCGAGACCCGTTGCGGAAATTCTTGACGCCGCCGTCAGTGGGCTGCTCCGCGCCGCTCTGCCGCGGGGTCATGGGTGAACCTTCTGCGACGCCAGATCGCCACGCTGCGCCGCCAGCTCAAGCGCCTCATCGTCGAACTCGGGATGCGCGGCTGGATATCGCCGAGGCAGGCAAGCACTGCGCTCAAGACTCTGCGGCTCGCGGACGAATGATCCGCGCCGTGGACATTCACGCCCGCCTGGGCGATGGCTGGCCCGCGGTTCTCGCGCAGCTCGGCATCGCCGAGGAGTTCCTGCGACCGAAGAAGGCGGGCCCGTGTCCCGCGTGCGGTGGTCGCGATCGTTTCACGTTCGACAATCGCAAGGGGCGCGGGGATTTCATCTGCCGCGGTTGCGGCGCCGGTGACGGCTTCGCGCTTCTGCAACGCGTACACGGCTGGGATTTTCGCGAGGCCCGCCAGCGTGTCCTGCAAGTCGCAGGCCTCGCGTGCGGTGAGGCCCAATCGCCGGCGTCATTCTCGCAGTCCCGTCGCGAGGAGCCTCCGCCGCTCGCGAAGCCGACCGCTCGAGTGCTCGAGATTCTGCGGGGCGCTTGCGAGCCTGCCGACGTCGCCGACGCGCGCGAATACCTGGCGAGCCGCAAGCTCTGGCCGCTGCCCGAGCGCTGCACGCTCGCAGCGCACGCGACGCTCGAGTACTTCGAGGAGCGCAAGCGGATCGGCCGTTTCGCCGCGCTCCTCGCGCACGTGCGGGACTGCGCCGGCGAGCTCGTCACCGCGCACGTCACCTACCTCGCCGGCGGCCGCAAGCTGACCGACCACGAGCCGCGCAAGCTGATCTCGCCAGTCAGCGGCCGCGCCGGCGTCGCGGTGCGCTTGCTGCCGATCGCCGGTGACGCGCTGGGCATCGCCGAAGGCCTCGAGACGGCGATCGCCGCGCATCGTCTGCACGAGCTGCCGGTGTGGGCGGCGCTGAACACGGCGCTCCTCGGACGATTCGAACCGCCGCGCCAGGTCCACACGCTTGTCGTGTTCGCCGATCGCGACGCGCCAGGCCTAGAAGCCGCCGGGCGTCTGATGGAGCGCCTGCAGGGGCGCGTGCGCGTGGAGCTGCGCGTGCCGCCGGCGCCAGCGAAGGACTGGGCCGACGTGCTCGTGGAGCGTGTCGCATGATGACGTTGCGCCCGTACCAGGTGGAGGCGCTCGAGCAGCTTGACGCAGCCATCGCTGCGGGCAGACGTGCACCGATCCTCGTGCTGCCGACTGGCGCCGGGAAGACGGTCATCGCGGTCGACATCATGAGTCGCGCCGTGGAGCGTGGGCAGCGTGCGCTCTTTCTCGCGCCGCGTCGGGAGCTCGTTACGCAGGCCTCGCGACAGCTATCGAATGCGGGAATCGAGCACGGTGTTCTGCTCGCCGGCGCCGATGCGCGGCGCGGCCTCTATGCGAACGTTCAGGTCGCAAGTGTCGACACGCTCCTGTCTCGCCTCGTGCGCCGCAATCGCCTTCTGGCATTTCCGGATCCCGACCTGGTCATTGCGGATGAAGCGCACTTGAGCATCACGGCGACGCGCAAGGCGCTGCTCGATCGCTGGCCGCAGGCCGTGCGCGTTGGATTGACTGCGACACCGACGCGAAAGGACGGACGCGCGCTCGGGATGTTGTACGACGCCCTCCTCGACCCGGTCGACGTCGGCGAGCTCGTGCGCCAGGGCTATCTCGTGCCGGGGCGGTATTTCAGCGTCAGCGAGCCCGACCTCAAGCGGGTGCGCACCGTCGCAGGTGATTACCACCAGGGCGAGCTCGAGGCGGCCGTGAATCGCCCGGAGCTCGTCGGGGACGTCGTGGTCCACTGGCTCAAGCACGCCGCCGCGCGTCGTACCGTCGTCTTCGCCACCTCGATCAAACACTCCGCGGCGCTCTGCGAGGAATTCCTGCGCGCAGGCGTGGCTGCCGAGCACGTCGACGCCGACACCCCGCAGGAGATGCGCGATGCGACGTTTGAGCGCTTTCGCAGCGGCCAGACCCAAGTGCTCTGCAACTGCTTCCTCGCAAGCTACGGCTTCGACCTTCCGGAGCTCTCGTGCGTGGTGCTCGCAAGGCCCACCAAGTCTCTGATGCTTTATCTGCAGATGGTCGGCCGCGGCCTTCGCACCGCTGATAGCAAGGCGAATTGCCTGGTGCTCGATCACAGCGGCTGTGTGCATCGGCATGGCTTTGCGCACGATGCGCGCCGCTGGACGCTCGAGGGGGAGCGCGCGCTGGTTGAGCGCCAGAAGACTTCCGCCGAGCGCCACGAGGCGAAGCGCCTCACCTGCCCCGAATGCTCAGCAGTGTTCGCCGGCGCGCGGCTGTGTCCCGAATGCGGATACTTTTTCGCACCGAAAGGCAAGGAGGTCTGCACGCTCGACGGTGAGCTCATCGAGATCGGCGCGCATCTCATCCCTGAAATGCGCGATCAGCTCGCTTTCTACGCGGAGCTTCGCGGCTTCGGTGCCGAGAAGGGCTTCAAGGCCGGATGGGCGGCTCACAAATTCCGTGAGCTGTACGGGGACTGGCCACCGCGGGAGTGGAACCGTCAACCTCTCGTGAAGCCGAGCGAGGAGACGCGCCGCTGGATCAAATCGAAGGCCATCGCGTGGCTTAAGTCGCGCGATCGCGATCCAACACCCACACTCACTAGGTAGCCGCCATGACTGACGATCAGCTGTTGAGCCAGGAGAAAGCCGCATGACTCAAACCTCGCTGCCTTGGGTGAAGTGGTACTTCCGCGATTTTGCAAGCTCAACGCAGGGCTGGCCCGCGGGTGCGGTCGGTGCCTATTACCGACTCCTCGGCGCTCAATGGGATCAGGGCGCGTTACCCGCCGGATCCGCTGAGCTTCGCAGCCTAAGCGGGGCGACGTCGGCTGAATGGCGCAAGGCATGGCCGCTCATCGAACCGAAGTTGCCGATCGGGCCAGACGGACGCCGGCGCAACCTGCGCATGGAGGAGGACCGCGACGTCGCGCTGAAGAACTACGCCTCGCGACTCGGAGTCAGCAAGAAGGCAAACGAGGCACGTTGGAGCGATGCATCAAGGAATCCATCAAGGACGGAATCCTCCTCCATCAAGGAATCCATCAAGGAGGTTTCGCCGATCCTTGAAGGTATCCCATCCAGATCCAGATCCAGAGCCAGATACGGAGTGGAGAGTAAGAGCCTTGCGAAGGGGACGAGGGGACCTGAAGAGGCTTCGGAATCCGCGCCGCTGCGAGCAAAAGCGGTGCCATGACGGCCCGCTTTCGCCATCTGCAGCCCTTAACGCGCGCGAGGGACCATCTGCCGCCCTTAACGTGCGCGAGGGCATAGTGAGCCCCGAGCCCCCAACACGAGACGTGAGCGGCCGATATAGCGGCAAGGCGCACCGGGCGCCCGCGCCATGAGCGGCACACCGACCGCCTATGAGGCCTACCTCCTCGCACTGGGCCGCGGCGAGGCCCCACCTCAGACCGCACCTCAGACCCCACCTCTCGGCGGCTCAACGAGCACTCAGGGCCCACGCGCTGACGATTCGCTGGAATCAAAAGTCGGCGCGCGCGTGCTACGTCCGCTTCGCGAGCACAACCGCCAGCGCCAGGCGGACGGTCTGCGGCTTCGCGAGGCGATCCGGCGCGTGGTCGACGGCAGCACCAAGAGGCTGAACGCGCGCGAGGTGACCGCGCGCCTCGACCCCGCTTCGCTCGGTCGCGGTGAGCGTCCGAATGTTAGAACTGTGCAACGGCACCTAAAAATAATTGCGACACACGTCGGCGTGTCGCGATAACTCGCGCTAGCGTGAGAATCATGGATTCTCAAGACACTCTCGAAGCTCCCGCGCTGCCGTCGCGCCCCGGCTACTCGGTTGCGGAGGCGGAGCTGATGAGCGGATTCAGTCGCGCCACGCTGTATCGCCTGATGGAGCGCGGCGAGCTCGCCTTCGTAAAGGTCGGCGAGCGGCGCCTCATCCCCGCTGACGAACTGAAGCGCATGACGGATGCGAAGCCCGCGCCTGAGGTGCAACACCCGCGCGATCAGTTCTCGACCCCGTTGGTCACGAACGCCCACCTCATCCTCGTCGACATCCGTAGGTCGGACGGTCGACAGCTGCTCGTGAAGCTGCTCGGGTGGGGAGAGCTGGGCCGCGTTCTCGCGCGCACCGAGCCTTACGTTGCGGCAATGCAAGGCAACGGCGGAGCTTCGCGCTCGATCATCGGCCTTCCCGACGAGGAACAGCTCTCCGGATTTCTCAGCCGCGTGCTCGTGCTCGGAAACTTCCCACAGCGAATCTCATATGGGCTCGCGCCTGAGCTGACGCAGAAACTGACCGAACGCGCGGGCCACGGTGGCGCTGCCGGCGGGAGAGCGTGAATGGGTAAATCATCAGCGCCAAGTGCTCCCGACCCCTACACGTCGGCGGCGGCGCAATATACTTACGGAACCCAAGCAGCGTCCTACAACGCCGCGCTCAACAACGTAAACACCGTCAACCCGATGGGGTCGACGAGCTTCAACGTCACGGGGACTTCTCCCACGGGCGCGCCGGAGTACACCGAGTCGACGCAGCTCAATCCGCAGCAGCAGCAGATCTACAACATCCAGCAAGGCAATGAGCAAACGACCGGGCAGACGGCTGCGAATCTTGCGGGTCAGGTGCAGAAGTCCCTCGCACAGCCGCTGCCTTCAAACCCCAACGCGCCGACGTTGCAGTCGCAGATCAACACCTCCGGCGTACCTGGCATCGTTGGCTCGAACGATCTGGATCAGTACACGCAGCAGCAGCAGCAAGCGGCATACGCGAATCAGATGCAGTACATCCAGCCGCAGCTGCAGCAGCAGCAAGAGCAGCTCGACAATCAGCTGAAGGAGTCCGGTGCGCAGCCCGGGAGCGCCGCTTACAACAACGCGATGCAGCTCTTCCAGAACCAGGCGCAGCAGCAGCAGACGAACGCCTACAACAACAGCTACCAGACGGGGCTGCAGGCGCAGCAGGCGCTCTACGGGGAAAGCGCGAACACGAATCAGCAGATGTTTGGGGAGGCTGCAACGCAGCAGCAGGCCGACAATCAGGCACTCGCCTCGCAGTACGGTCTCAACACCCAGCAGCTACAGAACTACATTGCTCTGCAGCAGACGCCGCTCAATGAGTACAACTCGCTCATGAGTGGCGTGTCAGCGAACCTGCCGAGCTTCGATCTGGCGGGCCAATCGAGCGGGGCGAGCGCTGCGGCGCCGAACATCATGCAGGCGATGCAGAACCAGTACGAGGGGCAGCTCGCGCAGTACAACGCCGGCGTCTCGCAGAGCAACTCGGAGATCGGCGACGTCGTCGGACTCGTTGGAGCGGCGGCGTCGTACTACTGATGCTCATCCTGAACCTCATCTTCCTGTGGCACGTCATCAGGGCGAGCGAGCACCTGCTCGTCGTTGCTGCCGCGCAAGCGAGCGGAGAGCTCAAGGACTATTTTCAGCGTCACCTCGAGGAGGAGCGCGGGCACGCGCAGTGGCTCGCCGAGGACCTGAAGTCCGTCGGCGTCGACGTCTCGCGCACGAAGCTGCCGCGTGAGGCGATGGAGATGGTCGGCAGCGTCTACTACCTGATCTTTCATGCGCACCCGTGCGCGCTGCTCGGCTACATGCACCTCCTCGAGGGCTGGCCGATGCCCGAAGCGCGCTTACGCGAATGGCAGGATCAGTATCCGGCCTCGCTCCTTCGCACGACGCTGCATCACGCAAGACACGACCCCGATCATCTAGCAGAGCTCAATCGCATCATCGAAGCTCTGCCGCCCGAGCGTGCGGCGCTCGTGGATCAGACCCGTGCCACGTCACGGGAGTATTTGCTCAAGGCGATCGCAACATTCGCATCTGTGGAGGAAGCACATGGGAGCTAGTCCAGTCGTCGGCCAACAGCAGCCTTACACGCAAGGCGCGGGATTCGGCGGCAATCCGGGCGGCACGCCGTACCAGGCGGCTCCTGCCACCGCCGGCGGCGGCGTCGCACAGCTTGCGCAGGCGCTGCTGTCGAACGTGCCTAACCAGGTGAAGCAAAACTGGCAGAAGAAATGGGGCATCCAGACGCCGGGCACGACCCCGGGCGTGAATCCGAACTCTGCGCCGCCGCTCACCGCCGGCGGCCCTGCCGTTGCGGGTGCGGTGCCGCAGTTGCAGGGTCAGCCTGCGCTGAATCCGCAGGCGATACCGCAGCAGTAACGCCATGGCCGAGCTCTTGGAAGCTGATCCGGTGATTGCGATCGCGCTGCCCAATTCGGCGTGGAACGCGATCGTTCAATGCCTGGCGCAGCACCCGTATCGGGAAGTCGCCGGCTACCTCGCGCAGATCCACATGCAGTCCGTGGCCGCGCTTGAGCAGCTCGTTAAGGCGGCGGTCGCTACCCCCAACGCCAGCGCGTCCCCCGCACCGGCACCGGATGAGCGACAGGCGCCCTCCGCCGAAGCTGAGCCGGTTGAGATCAAGGAGGCCTTGCACTGATGCCCGACTCGACCTCGATTCCGTTGGGGATCCCGCCCGAGGATTACTCGGACTATCTGAACGCGCAGCGCCAGCAGCAGCTCGCACAGGCATTGCTGTCGAACGCCATGACGCCCATGCAGCAGCCGAGCACGACTCCGGTTAGGGGCCTCTATGTGCAGCCGCGTGTGAGTTGGGTCTCGGGAGCCACGAAGATCGCCGACGCGCTCCTCGGCCGCAAGGCGCAGGACCAGGCGATGCAGTCGCAGATCGCTCTCAATCAGCAACTGGCAGGCCCCAGCCCCACGGGTTACGGCCCTGGCGGTCAGCCCATCCCGGGCACCGGCGTGCCGCTCCAAGCTGCACCGCAGGGCTCAGGCTCGAACACCGACACGAGCGACCAGGGCGTGCAGCCGCTCGTACAACGCTCGCCCGGCGCATCGCTTGCGCAGACTCTGCAGGCTTCGCAGCCGCAGGTGACGCCGCAGAATCCGCGCAATCCTTGGGGGCTGCCGGGAAATGTGGTCGCGCGCATGGCGATGACGGACCCAGCCGGGTACGCGAAGTACCTTCAGGGACCGGACGCGGTGCAGCTCGGCCGCATCGCGGGCCTCAATCCGCAGCAGGCTGCCCAGGCGGCCTTCGCCAAACAGACAGCGATCGAGCAGCGACCGGGCTCGACCATCATCGACCCGGTGAGCGGTCGGACGATGGTGGGCGCCGATCCTTCCCGTGGTGAGTACTACGTCACCGGCGCCGACGGTAGCGTCACCGCGCTGCCGATCCAGAACGACGCGACACTGCAAGCTTGGCGCGCAGGGCTCACCACCGCGCAGCAGCAAGCCAACACGCCGCGGGATATTCCGATGGGTGGAGGCGTCTCGCGTCTCGGCTATCCGCCAACACCCCCGGCCCTTCAAGGCGGCGGCGGGATGCCCGGCGGAATGCCGCAACCTGGCGGCGCACCACCAGGCGCACCAGGCTCCGCGCCTGGTCCTGCGCTTGGGGCAGCTCCCAGCGCTGCTGCGCCGCCTTCCGCCGCTGCCGCGCCGCCGATCACGCGGCCGCCGCTGCCGCCAGCTCCCGGACCGGCCGCGCCCGGGCAGCCGCCGTCGGTCACGGCTCAGGCGGATGCGAAGCTCTGGCAGTCGGGGCCGCAGCTGCAGATCCCGAGCACTCCCGGGCAGACGAGCAACACCTTCCAGCAGAAGAATCTGGAAAACGCGGCCGCCAAGCACGCCGAGCTCGTCAATCAGTACGGCCAGGAGACGAAGCTCGCCGACCAACAGCTGCAGTACAACCAGCGTGCGCTGCAGGTGCTGCCGAGCGCCGCGGTCGGACCGATGTCGGAGTGGATGACGAACAACCGCTCACGTCTGATCGAGGCCGGCGTGCCCGACAGCCTCATCCCCGGAAGCGGTCAGACCGTGACCCCGACGCTTGAGCTCAACAAGTACCTGAAGAATGCGGCGCTGCAGGGCGCGCGATCGATCTACGGCTCACGCATGACGCAAAACGAGGTGCAGTTGCAGACTGAGGAGATGAGCCCCTCGACGCACATGACGGCCGATGCGATCAAGAGCCTGATTCAGCAGAACAACGTGCAGGCGCAGTACCAGAAGCAGCGTGCACAGGATTACAACACCTACGTCAACCAACGCGGCGGCGATCCGATGCAGTTCGAGCAGTGGTACGCACAGAATCGACCGCTGACACGCTTCGCAGCCGCAGCGCAGACGCCGACGACGCCGGGGAAGGATGGGCTCACACCGCTGCAGCGCCTTCAGCAGCGTCCGGATACGTTGCCGCAGTTTAAGGCGACGTTCGGCTGGGATCCGACGCAGTGAGCGGCGGCGCTTACGATGATTTCGTGACGACTCCGGCGCCATCGGCAGCCGCTCCTGCGCCGCAGGCGGCCGACCCGAATCCCTACGCTGATTTCGTGCCGCCACTTTCGCCGGCCGCGCGCGCAGCGGCTGAATCGGCCGCGAAGGGACCCGCCACCTGGGCGGATCGTGGGCAGGCGTTTGAAGGCGGCGTGCTCAAGGGCGCTGCGTATCTTGCCGCGCTGCCGACTGACCTCGGCGCGAACGTCGTCAACCTCGGCAAAGCGGGACTCGGCTTCGGCTATCACGAACTCACCGGCAACCCCATCCCTGCGGGCCTCGAGGTCAATGACGGCCCCTCGCCTGCGGGCGCCGCTTTCTCCGCGATGCTGGACAAGTCTCCGATCACAACGACGCAGCCGACGCGGCCTGATGACACCGCATCGCGCTATCTCGCCACGATCGGCAGCGTCGTCCCTGGCGCCATCGCCGGCGGCGGCGGCGCGCTCGCACCCAGCGTGCGCGCGTTCGCAGGAGCGGTTCCGTCCGTTGTCGCCGGGCAGACCGTCGCCGAGGACAAGCCTTTCTCGAGCGACACGGCGAACAACGCTGCGAGCGTTCTAGCCCAGGCGCTCACAGGCTACGCGGCGCCTGCGGCTGCGAAGCTCGCGATCCGCGGACCGAGCACGGCGAGCATAGAGCAGAATATCGGGGCGTTTCAGCAGGCCGGTGCGCAGCCGAGCCTCGGCCAGGCGGCGGGGACGCGCCGCATGCAGTTCTTCGAGAGCGGCTTGTCGAAGCTCCCCGGCAGCGCCGGCGTGATGGACAAATTCGCCGAACAGCAAGCCCAGCAGCTGCGCGGCGGTGTCGATCAGACCGTCGCGGGGCTTGCACCTGGTGGCGTCTCTCCCGAGATCGCCGGCAGCGCGATCAACGAGGGAATCTTGGGCGAAGGCGGCTTCAAGGACCGCTTCAACGCCCGCGCCTCGGAGCTCTTCAACGCCGTCGACGACCACATCCCCGGCGACTCGCAGGTCGGCGTAACCAACACGCTCGCGACGCTCGACAAGGTCGCAAAGCCGAACCCGCTCGCGCCGGCGACGACTGGCGCGCTGATCAATCCGAAGCTCGCCAGCATCCGCCAGGCGATGCTCTCCGACGTGGACGAGGATGGCACGCTCCCCTACGGGACACTCTCCGATCTGCGCTCGAGGGTTGGGCAGATGCTCTCGGGGAGTGAGCTCACGACCGACATCCCGCGTGCGCAGACGAAGCAGCTGTACGGCGCGCTCAGCGACGACATGCGCCAGGCCGCTGCCGACGCGGGCCCCGAGGCCACCAATGCCTTCAACACCGCGCAGCAGTACTACCGCGCCGGCATGCAACGCATGGACGCCCTCGCCAACGTGCTCGAGCGCAACGGTGGGCCGGAGCGGGTGTACAACGCCGCACTGAGCGGGACCAAGGACGGCGCCACGACGCTGCGCACAGTCCTCGACAGCCTTCAGCCCGAGCAGCAGCAGGTCGTAGCCGCGACGGTGTTCAAGCGACTCGGTCAGGCGACCGCGGGGAATCAGAACGCCGCGGGCGACGTCTTCTCGCCCGACACGTTCCTGACCAACTACAACCGCATGAGCCCCGAGGCGAAGTCGGCGCTGTTCGATCGCGTGCCGGGTCTGCAGGACTCAGCGGAGAACCTGGCGGACGTTGCGGAGAATCTCCGCTCCGGCTCCAAGGTGTTTCGCAACACGAGCGGTACAGCGGCCGCCGAGGCGCAGACGCACACGCTGCGGGACGTTCTGGTCGGAAGCTTGATGGGCGAAGGCGGCCATTCACTGCTCGGACCCCAAGGCCTCGCGCTCGCGGCCGCACCCGTTGCCGCGAACGTGCTCGCCCGCGGTGTGACGAGCCCGACTGCGGTCAACTGGGCGGCGCGGCCGGCGTTCGGTTCGGCCTCACAGGCAGCCTCGGGACTCTCGATCGCTCCGATTCTCAACGAGAGACAGCGGCAGCAGGCTTTGGCCGCGCAGCTGGCGCAGTCCCTGCAAGGCAATCAGTAGGAATCCTGCAGCGGTGCGGAATCGCCCGCCCGCGCGTGCAGAAGTTATCCAGGCGGACCTATCGTTTGCCGAACCAGCTGCCCAGCAGGACGCCGAACAGGACTGCGAGCGGGTTCCACTCGACCGCGCCACGGCGATCGGTCGGGGGCATCGCGCGCCTGGCCTGCCTGGATGCTGCAAGACGCGCGCGGGCCTCGGATTGCCTGCGACGGTCCTGCTCCTCAGGCGTCTCGAATTTGGTGCACCAGCGGATAATGGCGGCCTTGTAGCTCATGGTCCCGATCCTACGCCGCCCGGCGTGGCTGCCCGGCCCGAGTTCACTTAACGCTCGAAGCGACCTCACGTATCATACGAAAATGTTGCGTATACGCAAGTATTGCGTACCATGGGTGGCATGCCCGACAAGCCCAAACCGCCCAAGCCGGCTGAGATCCGACGTCTGCGAGAGAGCCGGGAGCTGACCCAGACCGCGGCCGCGGAGCTCGTGTATTCGACGCTCCGGAGCTGGCAGAACTGGGAGTCAGGCGACGTCGGGATGCACCCGGCGATCTGGGCATGGTTCCGGCACCAGGTCGAAGCGACGCCGCAACGGCCGCGAGCGCAGAAGGGTTTTCAAACCAAGGTTTCCTGAAGCGGCCCTCGCGGGTGTTGGAGCACCGGCGAGGACCTAACCGTAACCGCCTAATTGGAGGCAATCATGGCTACTGAGAACGTTACACCGACGACGCACACCGATGTGAGGCAGCTCGTGCCCGCAGATGCGGCCGAGCGCCAGGAGACCGCCCTCACGCACGCTCGCGAGGCCCTACGGCTCACTGAGGAGCTGCTCGCGAGCCTCGAGGTCCGCGATGAACATCGGCTGCAGCTCGAAGCAGCGCTCGCGTACCTCGAGCACGCCGTCGACTTCCTCGGGCCCGTCGAGCAGTTCGTTGTGCCGGAAGCGCGGTCATGAGCAACGTCACCCCTATCCGCCCGGATGAACCCGATCAGGGGTCGGACGCGTTCGACGTGATCTATGACGGCATGCAGCATGAGCTGGCCGCGCTGCGTTGCGTCCTGAACGTCGTGGAGACATCCGAGGTGGCCGCGGCCGATGAAGAGCTCGCTGCGGCGCTGTCGCTCTTTCGCCGCACGTTTCGGGGGCTGGACCGGCTGCATAGCGAGCTGGCGGCCTGGCGCGAGGCGGCGGCGGCGTCATGAGCGTGACAATCTCGCCAGAACCGTGAATATCGCTGAGCCCGTCCTTCAGTTCGCGGAGCGCTGGAAGCCGCTCGCCGAGTGGTTCACGGCGATCGGCACCGTGGGGGCCGTCATCGTCGCAGTGTGGCTCGCTCGTCGCGAGGGCGCCCTGCGCTTGCACCTCATTACGGATCTCGCTCTTGAATTCGATGAGAACTCGCAGCCCAAGCTGTCAGTAGCGTGCTCTGTGCAGAACCGAGGCGAGCGCCTTGTGACCATCATCGACTACGGCTTTCAGCTTTGGCCCTGGCGCTCGAGCCCGCTCATGATTCAGGACCTGCCGGGATCGCGTGGAACCCTCGCCGGTTTCGGACTCAGGCACGGCGATCTGGCGCGGTGCGTGCACACGCTCGATGCCGTTCTGCGGTACCTGCACGACGAGGGGCTTACCGCATCTCGGTGGAAGATCTGGCGGATA
>Ga0210394_10005050_pt1 | contig 14978 bp, 14 predicted proteins | sample IncBWC12MmetaG_FD_160121 | JGI IMG/M metagenome (GOLD analysis project Ga0210394, IMG submission 160121) | Forest soil microbial communities from Barre Woods Harvard Forest LTER site, Petersham, Massachusetts, United States - Inc-BW-C-12-M | ecosystem: Environmental > Terrestrial > Soil >... | reverse complement strand
AGATCCGCTCGGGCTCGAAGGGCGGATTGCAGCTCGCCCAACGACGACTGATCTTCACCGGCATCGACGACCCACACGACCAGTCCGCGCGGAAGCTCGCGGTTCCATTCGCGAGCGGCCGCGAGATCCGGCACCCGCGTCACTACAGCCGCGTCCGCCTCGAGGTACGCCGCCAGATCGTCGGCGAGACCTGCATGCCCGGCCACGACGAGACAGGACAGTCCCTCGATCTCCGAACCGCTTTTCGCGCTATCGGCCAGCTCAGGCGCGAGATCGAAGGGCAAGCGCACCGTAAATGTGGATCCCGCGTTCACCTTCGTCTCGACGGCAATCTGCCCGCCCATCAGGCTTGCCAATTGCTTGCAAATGGCAAGCCCCAGCCCCGTGCCTCCATACCTCCGCGTCGTCGAGGTGTCGGCCTGCGTGAACGAAGTGAAGACTTTCCTCAAGGTTGCTTCATTCATGCCGATGCCGTTGTCGGCAACTCGAAACTCCACCACCGCGCTGCCCGGTTGGCGATCTACCAGCACGGCGCGCACCGACACCCGTCCTGGATGCTCACGGCCACTCGAGAATTTAATGGCGTTGTTGATCAGGTTGATGAGTATCTGCCGCAGCCGCGATGCGTCCCCCAGCAACAGTGCCGGTATCGTCGGATCCACGAATACCATGAGCGTCCCGCCCCGGCGCTCCGCCAGTCGATCGACCAAATTGCAGCTCTTCTCCACAACTTCGGCAACCGACATGGGGAGCCGTTCGATGTCCAACCGACCCGCCTCGATCTTCGAAAAATCCAGGATATCGTCGATGATCGTCAGCAGAGAGTCCGCCGACTCGCGAATCAGATTGACCAATTCCAGCTGCGGACCGACAAGGCTGCTTTGGTGCAAGACATCGAGTGTGCCAATGATGCCGTTCATGGGCGTGCGTATTTCGTGGCTCATGCTGGCCAGAAAGAGATCCTTTGCGCGATTGGCGAGCTTGGTCTCGCCTTCACGAATGCGGCTCTGAGCAAGCTGCCAGCTCAGGCGGCCGAGGAGCGCAGTGAGCAAGATGACCAGGATGCTTCCGAAGCCCGCCCGCCGCAGGTAGCTGAGCGTTTCGCCATTCGCGGTCGCTAGCTGCTCATCCGCTGAAAGCCCGACGACTACTGCAATGGGAAAACCGTAGATCTGGCGAGCGCTGGTCCACCGCTGTTCGCCGTCCCAACTGCTGGTCGAGAGCGCAACGTCCCTATCGACTGCGCCGGATCCCGCTATCACGGACGCGTAGTCGATCAGGTCACCGGAGGACTCCGACTCTCCAGTGCGCCGGATACGCACAATCCCGTCGGTGCCGACGATGCCCAATACACCATGCGCGCCCAACTTTGTAGTGTCATAACCGCTGACGAAATAGGCCGCGTCCACTGCGACGACGACCACGCCGTCAAACGCACCATCTGCCGCGTTCACGCGGCGGCTGAAGTACAGATCGTTATCGACTGCCGGATCCCGCGCCGGCTGTCCAACAAAGAAACCATCGCTGCCTAGTTGCTTGCGAAAGTAATCTTCATTGGCCACGTCTTGTCCCGGAAGCCCGCGTGTGCTGTCGGTGATGGACCCTTGACGATTCGCGACGCTCACGCGAAAAAGCAAATCCGGAGGCAACAATCCCTTGTCCCTCAGTTCCGCGAGCGAACCGTGTTTCCGGTCGTCTTCGTGCCAAAACTTGACCAGGTTCATGGTTTGATCGATCTCGTGCAGAGCGCGAGAGACCTGGGCGTCGTACGTGCCCAATAGCTCGCGGCTCGACACGGACGCAGCATGCGCAGCATCGGAGTGTTTCAGCTTGATGAGACCGAGGGTCAATGCCCAAATGGCGGTCAGCAGGAGGATGGCGATCACGGGAAACAGAACCGCTGGTTCGGCGACCCGATTCAAACCGCGACGAATTGTGTCTGCGATCGGCACCGACCTTCCTTGCTCAATCAGTTGAGCGGGGGTCGGCGGCCCGGGAAAATACTCAGTCCTACCAACCACCGTAAGCTAACAGAATCCGGCCGCGTCGCTGTGCGCCAGGCCGCACATCCAAGGGTGCGGGTCGAGCGTTGTCCCAAAGTGTGCTTTGGCTGCGCTCTCATCGTGCCGATAAGCACATACTGCCGGGCTTGCACACCTGGCGGCCGCAGCAGTGCCCGCATTCGTGCCCGCGCAATGCTGGCCACAACATGAGGTTTCCCATGGTCTTCAAAGTGACGCCGGCGATCGCCGCCGCGATGCTCGCGCTCGGCACAGCGATGGCTCATGCGGACGCCACGAATGATTCGATTGACAAGTATGTGACCTTCAGCGGATTTGGCACGCTCGGCGCAGTGCATTCCGACTACGGCAAAGCCGATTTTGTCGGCAACGTGATTCAACCCCGCGGAGCAGGCGCTAGCAGTTGGAGCGCAACTCCGGACAGCGATTTGGGCGGCCAAGCCAATTTCACGCTGACCGACGCACTCAGCGGTGTGGTGCAAGTCCTCTCACGCCAGGACGCGAACGGCCAATTCAAGCCCACGGTCGAGTGGGCCAACTTACAGTACGAGATCACTCCAGACCTTAAGGTGCGGCTCGGTCGCATGGTCTTGCCGACCTATGAGCACTCCGACACTCAGAACGTGGGCTATACGTTGCCCTGGGTTCGAATACCCATCGAAATCGCTTACACGGACGCCGGTCTGCACAGCGACGGTGTCGATGTGCTTTACCGGGTGAAGACGGGTAGCGTCACGCAAAATCTACAGGTTCAATTGGGCCGCACGCCGGTGGACTTGCCCGGGGTAGAGTTTACTTCCACTCCTGCAACGGTCGTGGTGTTCAGCGACACTTTGCAATATGGTGACACCAGCCTGCGTCTGGTGTATCAGAAGTACGACGGCTCGGGATTCCCGGAGGTTCGACTAACGGTGACCGGTGCGGGATTGACGTATGATCCGGGCGCTTGGTTCGTGATGGGGGATAGCAACTACAGCCAAGACAAATACTTTGGCGACTTTTTCGCTTGGTATGTCAGTGGCGGCGTGCGCCTCGGCCGATTCGCGCCCTATGCGATTTACTCCACGACGCACTCACAGACTGTGGGTACGTCCGGGCTCAAGTCACTGGGTAACGATCACACCGAGGCCGCCGGCGTACGCTGGGACTTTGCCAAAAACCTCGACACCAAGCTGCAGCTGCAGCGGGTTGTCCTCGACAGCGTGGATGACCCTGCTTCGTTTTCTGACGTTGGTCCGGGTGCCCGGATCGGCGACAAGACCAATGTATTCAGCTGGACCTTGGACTTCGTATTTTAAAGCCATGTCACCCGTGATACGTCACATCAGATCGTCGGCGCTCTGCGCCATGATCCTCGCTCTCGTCACCGTTTGTGACGTTCGAGCAGAGGAGATCGTCGTCATTGTCAATCTTGCGGCGGCAACGATCAGCAAGGAACAGACTGCGGATCTCTATCTGGGTAGAAGCGACGCCTGGACACCCATCGATCAAGCGGTAGGCTCCGAGATCTACGTTGAGTTTTACAAGAAAGTGACGGGGCGCGACAGCGCGCAAGTCAAGGCAATCTGGTCGCGGATCCTCTTCACCGGCCGCGGCATCCCGCCGAAGCAACTGCGCGATTCAGAGGCTGTGAAGAAAGCCGTCGCCGCCAATCCGAAGGCGGTGGGGTACATCGAGAAATCCGCCGTAGATGCCTCGATTAAGGTCGCTGTATCGATCGATTGACCGCCCAGGGCGGCACGCGGTGGACGCAGACAATGGCTCGCACCGCGCGGTTCTTGCATACTGTTGAGGCATCCGCGGGCAGACTTCGTGAGGAGATGCGTTGATGACCCCATGCGGGGCCCGCAGATCGGGGCTGACTTTCACGAGATATGGAGCGATTCCGGCGCGGTTCCCGAGCTGACCTCGGCCATCATCCGCGAACCGAACGAGCGTCCCTTCACGCTGATGCCGCCGTCCGGTCATCTCATCCGGATCTTGGATGTCTACCCCTTAAGCGCCGGCGGCAAGCGCACGGCAATGCATCGGACGCGCACCTTGGACTATGTCGTCGTCATCGAAGGCGAGCTCGTGCTGATTCTCGATGATTGCGAGGTGGTTTTGAAACCCGCGGACGTGGTGGTACAACGCGGTACGGACCATGCCTGGGAGAACCGCTCGGATAGGATTGCCCGCGCGGCGTTCTTCCACATCGATGCGCGTTTCAGCGAGGAACTGCTGGCCAAGCTGCCGCAGCCGCTGCCGCTCATGCGCTAGCGAAAAAAGCCAGGGGGCTCGAACGCATCCGCCGCAGGCGGCGGGCGGTGCGCCATGATCAATGCGGCAGCTTTCTCGGCCAGCATCACCACGGGCGCGTTGGTGTTGCCCCCAACGATACTCGGGAAAACCGAGGCGTCCACCACCCGCAGGGCCTCGATGCCGCGAACTTGCAGGTTTGGAGTCACGACGGCCATGGCGTCAATGCCCATGCGGCAGCTGCCCACCGGATGGTGCACCGTCGCGGTCGCCTCGCGCAGATAGGTCTCAAGTTCAAGATCGCTTTGAGCACGGCGGCCGGGGCGCACTTCAGTGGCTCGGTAGGGCGCAAAGGCCGGCGTATCGCAAAGCCGCCGCGCGAGGCGCAGCCCGCGCAATAGCGGCGCGCCGTCGACGGATTCGACGAGGATATTGGGATTCACGGAGGGTGCGGTGCGCGGGTCGCCGCTCTGGAGTCGGACTTCGCCACGGCTGCGCGGATAGAGATTCACTATGCTCATGGCGAAGCCGTGTCCGAGCGGCAGGGGAAATCCATGGGGATTGCGCCGCGCCGGTTGAAACGCGATCTGGATATCCGGGCGATCGCAATCCTCGCGGCCGCGAATGAAGGCGGTCGACTCGAATACATTGCTCGCCAGCGGACCGCCGCGCGTGGCAGCGTATTCGGCGAGGTTCCACAGCGCGCGCGGCAACGTGCGCCAGGAGAGTCCATAGGAGGTCGTATTGCGCATCTCCAGCGCGATCAGGATGGCGGGGTGGTCGTGATAATTGGCACCGACACCGGCGAGGTCCGCCTTCACGCCGATTCCGAGCGATTCCAGGTGCAGTGCAGGTCCGATACCGGAAAGCATCAGCAGCTGCGGTGAATGGACCGCGCCGGCGCACAACAAGATCTCGCGGGAGGCCGGCACACGGCGTCGCGCGCCGTCCGTCAGAACATCCACACCGGTGGCGCGGCCGGCGTCGATGCGAATTCCGGCGACGGTGGCGCGCGTCAACACGGTGAGATTCGGGCGCGGCATCGCCGGCTCGAGATACGCGCGCGCGCTCGAATCGCGCCGGCCTTGGTGAATCGTCGCCTGGCGCAGACCGAAACCTTCCGGGTCCGGTCCGGTGAAATCGTCGCAGTGCCGATATCCGCCGATCGTCGCGAACGCCTCCTGAAACGCCTGATTGAGGCGGTTGGGCGCGGCGATATGAGCTACGTGGATCGGCCCGTCAACACCGTGCGTGTTCGCCTCGCGCCGATCGGCATTGTTTTCCGACATGCGAAAATAAGGCAGTACCTCATTCCAGCTCCAACCCGCATTGCCGGCGGCTGCCCAGTCGTCGTAATCCTTCGGATGGCCGCGATGGTAAGCCATGCCGTTGATCGATCCCGTCCCGCCGATCACTTTGCCGCGCGGTAGCGGGATGCGCCGCTGGTTGAGCGCCGTCTGCGGCGCGGTGCTGAGACCCCAGGTCAGGCCCTTGTGCGCGATCGCAGCGCCGACCAGCGCGGGCACATGGATAAAGGGGTGGCGTGCCGGTCCGCCGGCCTCGATGAGACAGACACGCGTGTCAGGGTCCGCCGACAGGCGCGCGGCGAGCACGCAACCGGCGGTGCCTGCCCCCACGATGACGTAGTCGAACGGCGTGTCGATGGCCACAATGGTCCTGTGCCGCTACGAACGGCTGCTCATGGCCGCTCAGTCCTTGCGAAACGGCAGCGTCAACAAGAAGAACACCAGCCGCGGCGTCAGCAGTTTCAGCGCCGCGCGCGCGGCCGCCGGTTTCAACCGCGCGTTCATGGGCATCGCGCCGAACACCTTACCCTTGATGATGAGTGAGTTGCCGTCGCGCTCCAGCGCGCTCACGGTCAATAGTTCGCTGCCGTCCGTCGAGTGCAGTTTCATTGGCGGCGTCCTTGCTTCTCGAAATTCAGGCCGAGCGCCTCGAACATTTTCATGGCGGTGGCGCGCCCGGCGCCGAACACCCCGCCGCCGGGGTGCTGGAAGGGACCCACCAGATAGAATCGGTCGAGGCCCGGCACCATGTATTGGCCGAGTTCCGGAGTAGGGCGATGCGCGCCGCTCTGATAAGTCGTGGTGGCGATGCCGTGCAAGTCGCCGCGCCGGAAACTTGGGCTGGTGCGCTCCATGTCGAGCGGACTGTCGATGTGGTCTTGCAATATACAACCGGGAATATTCGCAACGAATTTCGACAGGTGGGCGAGCATGCGATCGGCGTACGCTCGCTTTTCGTCATCCCAGCTGCGACCGTCGGGGCGCTGATACGGTACGTAATCCCAGAGATGCAGGATGGCCCTGCCGGGCGGCACGCGGCTTGGGTCGAACTGCGAGAGCGAGCCCAGTCCGAGCAGCGGGTAGGGCATGAACTGACCGTAGCGCAGTTCGTCGAAATCACGCCGCAGCGTTTCGTAGCTGGTGGGCGGCATTTCGACCATGACGGCGTCCACCGCATCCCGGGTGCGAAACTTGAGCGGCTCACTGAGTGCCGCGTGCACGGTGATGCAGGCCGCCGCGGTGATGTGCGTCGCCTCCGCGTCCGCTCGAGCCTTCGAGTCCATGCCGTCGATCATGCCGCCGAGCAGGTGTGGATGTATGGCGCCGATGACGGCGTCCTTGGCCACGAAGCTGCGGCCGTCGGTGGTTTCGACGCCGGTGGCGCGGCCGTTGGCGACCTTGATGCGTGCCACATCGGCACTCGCGATGACCTCGCCGCCGTGGTCCCGGATGCACGCAATCAGCGCGTCGGTCAAGCGGCCGGCGCCCCCGCGAGCGACGCCGAAGCCGCAGGCCTCGAGAAAGCCGAGGAACACGTAGACGCCGATGGCCGTGGCCTTTTCATCGGGGGACACCAGGTTCTCGCCGGCCACGCGCGCGAAATGCGTGCGCACCCGCTCGTGTTCGAACAGCTCGCAAAGCAGGTCGTGGCTGCTCATCTGGATCACGCGCCACAGCTCGCGCCCTTCGCGGCTCTGATCGAACATCGCGAACGTGGCGCCCACGGGGGCCGGGGGCGCATACAGCGACGCTGCGATCAACGGCAGCCAGGCAGCGGCCTGCAGCGACACCTTGAGGAAAGTCTGGGCGTCGCGCCGCGAATATTTGGCGATCTCGGCCGCCGACCTCTCGCGGTCGCGATAGAGCTTGAGCGTGCTGCCATCCTCGAACACCGACATCATGGGCACTTCCGGGAAGATATAGTCGAGGCCGTAGCGCGATTTGAGCCCCAGCTCGTCGTTCTTGAGCAGCGGATTCGCCTGGATGAATATATGACTCATGGAGTGCTGATCGTGACGAAAACCCGGCAGGGTGAGTTCCCGCGATACCACGCCGCCGCCGAACCAAGCGTTGCGCTCGAGCACGAGCACCTTCTTGCCGGCCGTCGCGAGATAGGCGGCAGCCACCAGGCCGTTGTGACCCGCCCCGACGGCGACGATATCGGCGGTTGTCATGTTTGTGTTCATTGATGGAGTTGCTTGTCGCCGAGTATCCCGCGAGCATACCGCTATGGCACCCATCTATGAAATCTGCGCGATCCGCTATGCTCACCTCGAGCGCACGGCACGCCACAATTTCATCGGCGGCGATGAACACGACGGTCCCATGCCGCTCGACTACTATGTCTGGTCGATCCGCGGTCCCGACGTCTGTTTCGTGCTCGATACCGGTTTCGATCCGGCGACCGGCGCCGCGCGGGCGCGGCGCATGGTTCAGCCGGTCGAGGTCGGCCTTGCCGCAGCGGGCATCGATCCCAAGCTCGTGACCGATGTCATCATCAGTCATATGCACTACGACCACGCGGGCAATCACGACTTGTTTGCAAACGCCCGCTATCACCTACAAACGGAGGAGATGGCGTACTGCACGGGCAGTGCGATGTGTCACGCCATCGTGCGGGCCCCCTATGATGCGCGCGACGTGCAGGCCATGATCGGCAAGCTATTTGCCGGACGCGTCGTCTGTCACGACGGAACCGTCGAGCTGGCGCCAGGCATCGCTTTGCACCGCGTCGGCGGTCATACGCGCGGTCTGCAGATCGTGCGGGTGCACACCCAGCGCGGCTGGGTGGTGCTTGCGTCGGACGCAGCGCATTTCTATGCCAATTGGCAGCAGCGCCGGCCGTTTCCGATCGTCGACAATGTCGCCGCCTATTTGGATGCGTTTGCGACCATCGAAGCGCTGGCGAGCTCGCCTCAGCATGTCATTCCCGGCCACGATCCGCTGGTGCTGGAGCGATACCCGGCGGCGCGAGCCGGTCTCGCCGATGTGGTGCGCGTCGATCTCGATCCGCGCGGCGGTGGCCGCTGCTAGACTGAAGCGCGAGGGCTGGTACGGGAGTCTGCGTGGGCGAAAAGATTGCCTTCATTGGGGTGGGTCGGATGGGGTCGGCCATGGCCACGCGGCTGATCGCAGCCGGGCACGAGCTGATCGTGTACGATCCGGTGCCCGCCGCCATGGGGCCGCTGGCCGCGCTGGGCGCGAGGGTCGCAATGTCAGCGGGGGATGCCGCGGCCGCCAGCACCCTAGCCATGGCCAGTGTGCCCGGCCCCGCCGATGCACGCGAGACCGCGCGGCTGATCGGTTCTTCGAGCGCACTCGAGGTATTTGTCGACCTGTCTACTTCCGGACCTGCCGCGGCGCAGGCCATTGCGGCTCTCCTCGCGCCGCGTGGCATCGCGGCGATCGACGCGCCGGTCTCAGGGGGCGTGAAGGGGGCTATTGCCGGCACGCTCGCAATCATGGCATCCGGTCCTCAGGCCGCGATGCAACGCGTACTGCCGCTGCTCGAGGCGCTGGGCAAGGTTTATCCGCTCGGCGAAAAGCCGGGCTTGGGCCAAACCGTCAAGCTCGCCAACAATCTGATGTCGGCCGCCTCGCTGGCCATAGCCGCCGAGGCGCTCGCCATGGGCGTGAAGGCCGGCGTCGATCCGGCCGCCATGCTCGATGTGCTCAACGCCTCCTCGGGGCGCAACAGCGCCACTCAGGACAAGATTCCGAAGCACGTGCTCAATCGCCGGTTCGATTTCGGATTTGCCAATGCGCTGTCGTTCAAGGATGTGCGCTTGTGCCTCGATGAAGCCGAGGCGCTCGGTGTACCGATGGTGGTGGGTGCGGCCGTACGGCAAATGTTATCGATTACCCACCGAATGTATGGCGCAGCCGCGGACTGCACCGAATTGGTGAAGGTGGTGGAGACTTGGTCGGCCTGCCAAATCGGCAGCAATCAAATCGGCGGCAAAGAGGAGTAACGCCATGGGACAGGATCGATTCGATGCGGGTTTGCAGCTGCGCAAACAGGTGCTCGGCGCCGATTATGTGGAGCGCTCGATGGCGGGCGCCGACGAGTTCAGCCGGCCGATGCAGGAACTCTCCACCGAGTACTGCTGGGGGTATGTGTGGACCCGGCCCGGGCTCGCGCTGCGCGATCGCAGTCTCATCAATCTGGCGATGATCAGCGCGCTGAATCGCCCGCACGAGCTCAAATTGCACGTCAAGGCCGCGCTCAACAACGGTGTGACCCGCGAGGAGATTCGCGAAGTGCTGTTGCAGGTGGCCGTGTACTGCGGTGTGCCGGCGGGCATCGACAGCGTACGCCTGGCACGCGAGGCGTTTGCCGAGATCGAGCAGGCGAAATCGGGGTGACACATGGTGACCGCGCGCACTCCCCAGGAACAATTGGTTCTCGACTTCTTTCGCATTCTCAGCAGCGGCGACCTCGAGGCCATCCGCGCGGCGCTGCATCCCGACGCGACCTGGCTTCCGATGGTCGAGGGCGTACCGGGCGCCGGTATGCACGGCCCACCGCGCGACAAGATCGTCGACGAGTTCCTGGCGCCGGTGCGCGGCCTGTTCGTGCCCGGTGATCCGAAGACCACGGTCGACCGTCTGGTATCGAGCGGCGACACCGTGATGTGCGAATCGCGCGGGACCGGGACGCTGCGCGACGGCCGGTCCTATCACAATCGCTACGCCTGGAGCATCGATGTGAGCGGCGGCAAAATCTTTGCGATTCGCGAATACATGGACAGCCATTACGTGGCGACGCTATTCGGCGGCGGCGCATGATTCCGCACCGTTGATGCGCGGCAGCCGATGAGCGAGGACTTCGATTATGTGATCGCCGGCGCCGGGACCGCCGGCTGCGTGCTCGCCAATCGGCTGTCCGCCGAAACCGGCGCTAAAGTCATGGTCATCGAGGCGGGTCCGCCGGACGATGACCCGGCCATCCATGTCCCGGCGATGGTCGCGAAAGCCATCGCCAATCCACGTCAATCCTGGGGGTACCAGACGGTTCCGCAGGTGCATGCCGACAACCGCATACTACCGGTACCGCGCGGCCGGGTGCTGGGCGGCTGTTCGTCGATCAACGGCATGGTGTACTTTCGCGGCCATCCGCGCGACTACGATGACTGGCAACAGCCCGGCTGGCGATATGCCGATCTGCTGCCGTATTTTTTGCGGCTGGAGAACTATGAGGCTGCGCACACGCCGCAGCGCGCTCGCGGGGGTCCGGTCAACGTCATCGACATCCCGAGACCCAATCCGCTCGTCGGGCGCTTTCTCGCGGCCGCCGATACGCTCGGACTGCCACGCTGCGCCGATTTCAACGGCGGTGAACCGGAAGGCTTCGGTCCGCGTCAAGGGGCGATCCGCAACGGCCGACGCGAGTCCGGAGTGACGGCCTATCTCGGCCCCGCAAGGCATCGCAGCAATCTCAAGATTCTGACGAACGCGCTGGTCACGCGTGTATTGTTCGACGGGCGGCGCGCAACGGGAGTCGAGATCGAGCGGGACGGAACGCGCACTATTGTGCACGCCCGCCGCGAGACCGTCCTCGCCTGCGGCGCATACGGCTCGCCGCAGTTGCTGCAACTCTCCGGCATAGGCGATGCCGCAGCGCTGCAACGGCTCGGCATCGAGCCCATCGTCAACCTTGCGTCGGTCGGCAAAAATCTGCACGATCACCCGGCAGCGTCGGTGGCCATGCGCACGGCCAATACCGATTCCTACGGCCTGTCCTGGCGCACCGTGCCTCGCAGCGCGCTCATTGCGGCGCGCTACCTGCTGTTTCGTTCCGGGCCGCTCGCGAGCAATGTGTTCGAGGCCAACGGGTTCATGCGATCGCGGCCTGACGTCGAACGTCCCGATCTGCAAATCATTTTCGTGCCGGCGCATCGCAATGCCAATGGCCATTGGCTGCCGCGCGGGCATGGCTATGGAATCATCTTTGTGAACCTGCGGCCGGCGAGCCGCGGCAGCGTGACACTGACGAGCAAGGATCCCCACGAAAAGCCCGCGATCGATTTCAATTTCCTCGCGGTGCCGGGCGACAGCGAGGTGCTGGTGCGAGGTTTCGAGGTCGCGCGATCAATTCTCGCCGCCCCCGCATTCGCCGCGTTGGACGGCCGGGAGATTTTGCCAGGCCAGGAAGTGCACGGTCGCGCGGCGATCGAAGCTTATATACGCAAAACTCTTGTGACCGTGCACCATGCCTGCGGCACCTGTCGCATCGGCGATGTGGTTGATTCGTCGCTGCGGGTGAAGGGAATCGAGGCGCTGCGAGTCGTGGACGGCTCGGTAATCCCCACCGTGATCGCAGGCAACAGCAATATTCCCGTCAACGCGGTGGCCGAGCGGGCGGCCGATCTGATCCTGGGGAAGCCGCCCCCGGCGGCACCATGAAGTCATGCCAAGAGGTATCATGCGTTGAGCCGCAAGCCCTCGCAATTCTCGATTGAACGAGACAACACGAGACATCATTGACTGAATCAGTTGAAATTCTAGGGTCGTTCTGGACGCTCGCGGTGGGGGCGGATCCGCTCGGCGACCAGCGCTGTCTGCACGATTTCCGCACACGCGTCGAGATTGCCGCAAAGGCCGGGTTCACCGGCATGGGATTTTGGCACGCCGATATTCTCGAGATCAGGAAGACCCGCAGTTTCAAAGAGATGAAGCAGATCTTTGACGCGAATGGGATCGTCCACATTGAGGTGGAGTGGCTGCTCGATTGGTACTGCACGGACGCACGTCGAGCGGCATCGGACGCAACGCGCGAGCTGCTGCTCGATGCCGCGGAAGCGTTGGGCGCCCGGCATATCAAGATTGCCGACCTTGGCAATGATTGCGCCGATGTTCCCGAGCTCACTCAGGAATTTGCGGTGCTGTGCCGCCAGGCTGCCGAGCGCGGAACCAAAGTGCTTTTTGAAATGCTGCCGGCGCAATTTTCGCGCGTGCCCTCGCTCGATCAGGTGTTGGCGATCATCCGCGGCGCGGGAGTGCACAACGGCGGCATCATGCTCGATAATCTGCATTTGCAACGCATCGGCATCGGCGCCGACGAGATTATGCGAAAACTCGGGCCGCGCGACTTGATGGGTGTGGAAATCAACGACGGCACCCTTGCCATGCCGTCCAATTTCCTGGATTCGGTGGTCAATAAACGCCTGCTGCCCGGCGACGGAGAGTTCGACATCGCGGCATTTCTGCGGGCGCTTTGGTCCATCGGCTACGAGGGTCCGATCGGCGTCGAAGTCCTCAATGAGTACATGCGAAAATGGGATCTCACCACCGCGGCGACGGAAGCATTTATGAAAACGCAGCGGGTGGTGACGGCGGCGCGGCGCTCATGACCGAAGTCGACGATTGGAAACAGATGTACCATGCCCTCTGGCGCATACGCCTGTTCGAAGGCCATGTACAACGGCTCGCAGCGGCGGGCGAGATCCCCGGTTTTCCGCACCTCTCGACCGGTCAGGAGGCCGTCGCCGTTGGCATTTGCGCGCAGCTCGAGCGCGACGATGTGCTGTTCACGAGTCATCGCGGACACGGCCATGTGCTTGCCAAGGGCAGCGACATCGAGGCGACTTTCGCCGAGATTTTGGGCCGGCAGAGCGGACTCTGCAGCGGCCGCGGCGGCTCGATGCACCTGGTCGACGCGGCCAACGGCGTGTTCGGTGCGACCGGAGTCGTCGCGGGCAATCTTGCACTCGCTGCGGGTGCGGCATGGGCGGCGCAGGCTCAGGGCAAAAATAACATCAGTGTGGTCTTCTTCGGCGATGGTGCGACAGGGGCCGGCGCGTTTCATGAGACGCTGAATCTCGCCGCGTTGTGGCGCCTGCCGGTATTGTTCGTCTGCGAGAACAACGGCTACGCCGAGTTCACGAGTCGCGAGGAGCATTCCACGGTCAAGCACGTGAGTAGTTTCGCCGCGCCCTACGGCATTGCCACGGCGACGATCGACGGCAACGATCTGCCGGCCGTATTCGCGGCCGCGCGCCTGGCGATCGAGAGCTTGCGCCGCGGCACCGGCCCCTATCTACTCGAGTGCATGACGTTTCGGATGGCAGGACATTACGCCGGCGACGCGCAGCAGTATCGATCCAAGGAGGAGCTCGCCGCGGTCCGCGAGAAATGTCCGATCGAGCGGCTGAAGCGCACCTTGCTCGAGCGCGGAGTCAGCCCGGAAGAGCTGGACGGCATCGGCGAGCACGCGAGGAAGGCGGTTCTGCAGGCGGTGGAGCGCGCGCTTGCGGCGCCGCGGCCCGATCCCGCTACCGTGATGCAATGGGTTTACCGCGCGCCGTCACTCGCCGCGATTCCGGGCTGAGGCGGCATGCAGCACACGTTCATCGACATTTTGCGTCGCGCGCTCGACGAGGAGCTGGCGCGCGACCCCGCGGTGCACCTTCTTGGCGAGGACGTCGCGGCCGGGGGCGCGTTTGGCGTCACCCGCGGCCTCGCGGAAAAGCATGGCTCTGCCCGCGTGCGCAATACACCCATTAGTGAAGCGGCCATCACCGGCCTCGCCACCGGCGCCGCACTGTGTGGTTTGAAGCCGGTACTCGAAATCATGTTCATCGATTTTGCGACGCTGGCGATGGATTGCCTGGTGAATCAAACCGCGAAGTATCGCTACATGTCGGGCGGCCAGCTGGCGGTTCCCATGGTGGTCCGGACACAGGCGGGGGCCGCGGGCGGAGCCGCCGCGCAGCATTCACAGAGCCTCGAAGCCTGGTTCATTCATGTGCCCGGCCTCATCGTCGTCGCGCCGTCGACGCCTGCAGAGGCTTACGGTCTGTTGAAAAGTGCGATTCGGCTCGGCGAGCCGGTGCTGTTCGTCGAACACAAACGGCTCTACACCATGAAAGAGGAGCTGGCGGAGGACGCCGAACTGCCGCCGATCGGCATGGCGCGAATCGCGAGGCCGGGCACGGATGTCACCCTGATAGCCTATTCGGCGATGGTGCACACGGCGCTCGAAGCCGCGCGATCGCTGGCGGACGCCGGAATCTCGGCTGAAGTCATTGACTTGAGAACGTTGGTGCCGCTCGATATGGCGACGATTGCAGCCTCCGTTTCGAAAACCCATCGCGTGCTCATTGCGCATGAAGCCGTGCGCAACGGCGGTGTAGGTGCCGAAATCGCCGCGCGAATCGGTACCGATCTTTTCGATGAACTCGACGCTCCGGTGTTGCGCATCGGCAGCGCTTTTGCGCCTATTCCCTTCGCTCCGGAACTCGAACGCGCGCTGCTGCCGGGGAGCGCGGATCTTGTGCGCGGCGCGCGCGACCTTCTGGGCATGGCCGAGTAGAACACGGGAGGTATGTCAGTGCCCCTGATTGCGCAGGAAATTCCTAAAATCGGTCTCGTGATGGAAGCCGTCAAAGTCGTTCGGTGGCTCAAGAGCGAG
>Ga0210394_10005048_pt1 | contig 14980 bp, 16 predicted proteins | sample IncBWC12MmetaG_FD_160121 | JGI IMG/M metagenome (GOLD analysis project Ga0210394, IMG submission 160121) | Forest soil microbial communities from Barre Woods Harvard Forest LTER site, Petersham, Massachusetts, United States - Inc-BW-C-12-M | ecosystem: Environmental > Terrestrial > Soil >... | reverse complement strand
GACGAAGCTTTCCGGCCTGAAGGCTGCGATCGGCTATTACGGCGGGGCGATCGTGCGCTTTGCCGACGACAAGCCGAAGGTGCCGACACAACTGCATTTCGGCGAGAAGGATGCCAGTATCCCGCTTGCCGATGTGGAGACCATCCGCGCCAAGCGGGGTGATGTCGAGATTCACATCTATCCTGGCGCGCAGCACGGATTTCACTGCGACGAGCGTGCAAGCTACGACAAAGCGAGCGCAGAGATCGCCTGGCCGCGCAGTATGGATTTCTTCGCGAAGTATTTGAAAAAATAATCTGTCACGTCATTCCGGGATGGTCTGAAAGACCAGACCCGGAATCTCGAGATCCCGGGTTCGCTCGTTTCACTCGCGCCCTCAGCGACAAGCGCTTATGCGCTTGCGCGGAGATGACGAAACACTTCGTGTTTCGTCAGAACCAGCGTTCGCCGACGAGGACGGTGTCGCCGGGGCCAAGCTGGGTGCCGAGCGGTACGATGAAACGGCCGGTGCCGGAGGCGTCGCTATGGGTGAGGGTGACGGCATCGCGCCTGGCGCGCGGCGAGAAGCCGCCGGCAATCGCAACCGCGCTTTCCACGCTCATATTGGGCACGTAGGGATACTGCCCGGGGGCTGCAACTTCGCCGAGGATGAAGAACGGCCGGTAGGCCTCGACTTCGACCGCAACCGACGGCTCGCGGATATAGCCGTTGCGCAGTTTTGCGGAAATTTCCGCAGCCAGCCCCGCCGGCGTTCGTCCGCGCGCGGCGACTGCGCCGATCAGCGGCATGGTGATCGCGCCGCCGGCATCGATGGCATAGGTGTTGGTGAGACCTTCCTGGCCAAAGACCACCACGCGCAGCTTGTCGCCGGCATCGAGGTGGTAGGACGCACCACGGGAAGCTGCGACGGGAGCGGCGGCATAGGCGTTGGCGACAGGCGCATAGGCGCCGCGCGAAGATGCGGCAAAGCTAGCCTGAAACGCGCTGATTGCCCCGCCGGAATCGACGGTCGCGGTTGGACGGGCGGCAGAAGCGGCAGAATAAGGCTGGCCATAGGCCATCGCATCGAGGTCGCTGCGCGGCGCAACCGCAACCGGCGTGCCCGTTTGCATGCAGCCCGCAAGCGCGAGGGTGGCCATGAGAGAGGCAATTTGGGCGCGAACGCCTCGCATCGAAGAACCCACGTTCAATTATTGATTCCGATTAGGGACTTTCATGGTTAACAAAACATGACCAAGTCGGCAGGCGGCGCCAGCAAGGCGGCAAATCGGCCGAATTAACCGCGCAGCAACCTTAATTGAGTGTAATCGCCCCGTATCCAGTAGAGTCGTGGCGTCCGCGGGGAGTTTGCGATGCGTTTAGCGTTCTGGCGTTTCGGCAAGGCGTCGGCGGCATCGGCCCAGCCCAAGGTTGCGCCGGCCGCCGACAGGCCGGCCGCCGCGCAAGCCGGCGAACTGGATTTCCTGGCGATCGGTCAAGCCCTCGCGCGCAAGCGCAGCTGGATTATCGTGCCGACCGTGCTGGCGGCCGTGCTGTCGATCACAGCCGTCAACATGATTACCCCGCGTTACAAGTCCGAGGTGCGCATCCTGATCGATGGGCGGGAAAATATCTTCCTGCGCCCCAACGGGGAGCGGGCCGAGGATCGCAATGCACTTGATGCGGAGGCCGTCACCAGCCAGGTGCAACTCCTGCTGTCGCGCGATCTCGCGCGCGACCTCATCAAGAAGAACAGGCTTGCGGAACTGCCGGAATTCGACCCGGTCCTGAGGGGTTTCTCGCCGCTGAAATCGCTGCTCGCCTTGATCGGGATCGGCCGCGACCCGCTGTCGCTGACGCCTGAAGAGCGGGTGCTGGATGCTTATTCCGAGCGTTTCGCTGCGTATGCGGTCGACAAATCGCGCGTCATTGTCATCGAATTTCAATCGCGTGATCCCGATCTCGCAGCACAAGTCGCCAACTCCATCGCCGATGGCTATCTGGTGCTTCAGCAGGGCGCGCGGCGAGACCAGGCCAAGTCGGCGGGGCAATGGCTGTCGGGTGAAATCGAAAGCCTGCGCAAGAAGGTGGCCGATGCCGAATCACGCGTCGAGGATTTTCGATCGAAGTCCAGCCTGTTCGTCGGTACCAACAACACCACGCTGTCCAACCAGCAAATGGGCGAATTGAATACGCAATTGAACAACGCCCGTGCGCTCAAGTCCGATGCTGAATCGAAGGCGCGCCTGATCCGCGAAATGCTTCAGACCGGGAAGCCGATCGAATCCGCCGATGTACTGAATTCGGAATTGATCCGCCGCTTGAGCGAACAGCGCGTGACACTGCGTGCACAATTGGCCGAGCAATCGTCGACGCTGCTCGACAACCATCCGCGCATCAAGGAACTCAAGGCGCAGCTCGCTGATCTCGATCGGCAGATTCGCGACGAAGCAAGCAAGCTGTCGCGCTCGCTGGATAACGATGCGCGAATTGCCGGCGGCAGGGTCGAGAGCCTGAATGCGAGCCTGGATCAATTGAAGAAGCTGGCGAGTTCGGCCAACGGCCAGGACGTTCAGCTTCGCGCCCTTGAGCGCGAGGCCAAGGCGCAGCGCGATCTTCTGGAATCCTACCTTGCGAAGTATCGCGAGGCCACCACCCGCGAGAACATCGAGGCCGCGCCCGCGGACGGCCGGATTATTTCCCGCGCCAGCGTGTCCAACAGCCCGGCCTATCCGAAGAAACTGCCGATTGTGCTGATCGCGACGCTGGCGACATTGATGCTTGCTACGGGGACAATTGTCACCGGAGAGTTGCTGCGCATGACCATTCCGCGCGCGGCGGCCGCGTTCGGATCGGCTCCGGTCCGTGTGCCTGCGGGCGGCTTTGCAACCTCCGCCGAGCGCGAGCCAGCCTCCGATTCCTTTGCCGCCCCGATCGCCCCCGACATCGAATCTGAATTCGACGAAGTCGAACAGCTTGCCGGGCGGTTGCTCGCTGCTGGAGCGGCAGCGCGCAAGGTCACGATCCTCGGCACCGCGTCGAGCCAAAGCATCACGCAGACGGCCTTGACCATCGCGCGCCTGATCGCGCGTAGCGCCAAGGTTATTGTGGTCGATCTAACGGCGACCTCGCCGACTATTTCGGCTGTCTCGGTCGATCCGAACGCGCCAGGACTTGCGGAGTTGATGCAGGGAGAAGCCTCGTTCACCCAGGTCATTACCAAGGACCGGCTGTCGCGGGCGCAGCTTGTCAGTTCGGGACGGCCGGGGTCGGATCGAACGCTGCTGCAATCGCCAAGACTTGGCCTTGCGATCGATGCGCTTTTGAATGTCTATGACCATGTGCTGCTGGATGCGGGAAGTGCGGCGGACCTGCCGGCCGAAATCCTGACCTCGCAGGCGCGCGCGGTGGTGGTGCCGGACGCCGCAATGGCTCCAGACGCGCGCAATCTGATGTGCGAGCAGCTCAAGGCGGTCGGTTTCAGCGAGGTGACGATGCTGAGCAAGCCGGTGCTGCCGTCCTCCGACGCGGTCGATTCCGCGCCGCGCGTTGTGGCCGCGTGATTGCCGCTCAACGCATCCTATAATGGCGTATTAGCCGAGCACGCGCTGCAATGTTTGCGCCAGACGCAGGAGCGCCGGGCTGCGTTTGACAACACGCTTGGTTCGATTGGCGGCTGACGCGATGGTGGCTGCGACGGTGCCACGCGGGCTAAGCGGCATGAAGCAATCGAAAATTGGCTCGTCGGTCTTGCAAAAAAGCCTCTTGTAGCCGTCCGACCCGACCCCGAGGTCAAGGGTGCGGTATCCGCGTTCGGCATAGTGATCGACGATGTGGCGAAGCAGGATGAGGCCGGGGCTGTAACGCGAACTTGCCGACACGGTATAGGTATTGAACATCATCGAGAACCGGTAACCGTCGGCGACACCGGCAAAGATCGCGATAACTTCGCCATCGTTTTCGAGGGCGTGTATCTCGATCACGCGGCCGCCACCGGAGAGCGGCGCCATGCAGGCTTCGCGAATGAAATTCTCGACGCCCGGCTCGGCGAAGACGTTGGGCAGTCTCTGCTCAGCCATCCTCTGCGGCTTGATACGGAAGAACGCATCGAGCAGGCGCTTGATGTCGGCGTCGGAGTTCGCGACGTGATAGCGATAGCCGGGCAACGCCTTCAGTTTGCGTTCCTTTGCCTTCAGGCGCCGGCGCAAGGAATGGCTGAGGCGGGCGGTAGCCGGCGCTCCCGGCACGATCGTCATCATGGGACAATCATTGGCGGAGGGCTGGCGCGGCAGCAGCGCCATCGGGTTCGGCAGATCCTGCCATGTGAGAGGTTGCTGGCTGAATGCCAGGACGTCGGCCCCGGAGCGTTCGCGGATCGCGGCAAAGAGGACCTCGAAGTCGGCGCGGGATGCGACGGCGGCAAATTCCCGGTTCCACAGTGCCATGTTGAATGTGGCATGCTTGCCGCCCATGAAATGGATGGTGCGAATACCCCAGGCTTCTTTCACCACGAGCGGGAGCAGCAATAACGGCACCCGGTCGCGGTCGTAGGCGATAACGATAAGCGGCCGGAGGCCTTCACGCGCTCCGACCAGCCGCTGCCAAGGGCGAAGAAAATCAAACCGCTGATACGGGGTGGAAAAGTGTTGCTGATCTTCGAGGTTTCGCCAGACTGTCTCGGCCTGGTCAAGGTCGGCGAGTAGATCGACCTCGGCGAGGCGGCACGATTTCGACCGCGTCGGCGCACCTGCGTCGCGGCTCTCGATCGCGGCAGCCATGGTCATCGCAATACCCGTCTGGTGTGGCGGCAAATGGGGGTGCCGTCGTATGAGCGAATTTCGGGAACGCCAGGTAATACTTAACTTTTTGCTTCAGCCGACCTTTGCAAAGAAATGTCAACAAAGAGTAATGACAATACGGCCGCGACGGGCGGTAATTCGGCTGCATTTGCGATCTTGCGAAGCCGGCATCACATTTGAAAACATGCGCTGAAAGACCCAGACGTTGTCATCCGGCACCAGACTCCTGAACAATCTGAAACTGGAACTCGCCTATTTCAGCGGTCGCGCATGGCTGGAGCGGCGAGGCGCGGGCGCTATCCTGCGGTTTGAGCGCGTTCGTCCGCGCCATTCGGGACGATTTCAACCGCTGCGATCGCGTGAGATCACGCCCAGATTTCTCGATCGGGCGATCCGGGCGTTGAAGCGCTGGAAGTATGACATCGTCTCGATGGACGAAGTGTGCCGCCGGGCGGTTACGCTGGCCTCGCGGCACCGATTTGTCTGTCTGACGTTTGACGGCGGCTACAAGGATGTCATGACGTGGGCTTATCCGGTGCTATCGCGACACCGCGTTCCCTTCACGCTCTATGTGCCGACGGCATTCCCCGATGGAATCGGTGAGGCCTGGTGGCTTGCGCTCGAACAGGTGATCGCCAAGGAACGGCGCATCAGCCTTGTGATGGGCCGTGAGGAGATGCACTTCAACGTCCCGACGACGGCAGAAAAATATCAACTCTATGATTTCCTGTCGCGCTGGCTGCGTTCGCTCGAGCCGGCGGATCTGTCCGCCGCTATCAAGGACCTCTGCACACGCTACGCGATCGACCTTGCGGCGCTGTCACGGGAGGCCTCGCTCGACTGGCGCGATCTGACAACCCTGTCCGGCGATCCGCTGATGACGCTTGGCGGCGCGACCGTCAATTTTCCGGTTTTGTCGAACATCAAGGACGGCGCCGCGCTGCGCGAGATGACCATGGGCAGGGCGGTCGTCGAGGCTGCGCTGCAACGTGATGTCAAGCACTTTGCCTACCCATTCGGCGATCGAAAATCCTGGCAACGCAAGCATATGGCGATGGCGGAAGAGGCAGGCTTCGTCAGCGCGGTATCGACAATTCGGGGGGTCATTGAGCCGGCAGGGCATACCCCTCTGCTCGCACTTCCCCGCATTACCTGGGACGGCCGGCGCCGATCCATGCGCGCCATGCGCGTCATCCTGTCCGGCAGCGAATTTCTTTGAGGTGACAGGACCGAAAATCAGGAGATGTCAGGCCGCGACATCCAGCTAATGAGCGGCATCGCCGGCAGCACCCAGCCCAGACCGGCGACGACATAGAAGATCGCCTGCAAAAGGCCGGAATTCGCTAGCCACGGCGTCTGCGCCACCGTCATTCCCATGAGCGACCAGACGACCGCGAGCAGCAGCAAGGCGACGGTTCCGAGCAATTTTCGGGTGCGTATTTTCATGAGACAGTCAGCGGGTCCGGCTTTGAAAGCGCGCTTTGCGCGCGGGAAGGGGCGGACTATAAGGTGCGCGAAAACTCAATCAAGTGTAGCCCCGATGGCCGTTGTTTCCGCCTCTCAAGCTCCAAATATCCGCCCCGTCCGTCTGTGGTTGATGGCGGTCGCGGTGCTGATTGCGGTCATGGTGCTGGTTGGCGGCGCGACACGCTTGACGGAGTCCGGGTTGTCGATCGTGGAGTGGAAGCCGGTCACGGGTGTCCTGCCGCCGCTCAACGAGGTGCAATGGACAGAGGCCTTCGAGGCTTACAAGTCGATCCCGCAATATCGCCAGCTCAACGCCGGCATGCCGCTGGACGAGTTCAAGACCATTTTCTGGTGGGAATGGAGCCACCGGATGCTGGGACGGGCGATCGGGGCGGCCTATTTGCTGCCGTTCCTCTGGTTTCTGCGGCGCGGCGTTCTCGGTGGCGAGCTGCGCCGGCGGTTGTGGTTCATCTTCAGTCTCGGGGCGCTGCAAGGCGCGGTCGGATGGTGGATGGTGGCCTCAGGGCTTTCAGAACGGGTCGAGGTGTCCCAATATCGTCTCGCGACACACCTTGTGCTGGCGCTGCTTATTTTTGCAGGCATCGTCTGGACGTTGCGCCGGCTTGGCGAGCCGGCGACGGCGGCTGCGGGGCCGCGGCTGAAAATCGGCGCCACGCTGCTTTTGGTGCTGACGTTTGTGCAGCTTTATCTCGGCGCGCTGGTGGCAGGTCTTCGCGCAGGCAAGATCTACAACACCTGGCCCGATATTGACGGCGAATTCATTCCGTCGGCCGCGCGGCTTTTCTTCGACGTGCCATGGTGGCGCAACCTGTTCGAAAACACGCTGACCGTGCAGTTCGAGCACCGGATGGTGGCCTACACCCTGTTTGTGCTGGCGGTATTGCATGCCATCGACGCGGCGCGTTCGCGCGCCGAGCGGGCGGTGATTGATGGAGCACTTTGGCTTCTTGGCGTGGTGACGTTGCAGGCAACCCTTGGCATTCTCACGCTGCTCAATCAGGCGCCGATGGACCTTGCCCTCGTCCATCAGGCGGTTGCGATCGTCGTGCTAATGCTGGCGGTCTTTCAGGCGGAACGCCTGACGCGGCTACGGCGCGAGCCGTTCTTGCAAGAGATCGGTCAGCCGGTCAGACTTGCCCGCTAGCAATAGCCGAGCACGCCGCAGGCGTAAGGCAGCTGGAAGCGGTAATTGATGTTGGGGCCACCGTAATATGGGCCCTGATAGTCGTAGGAATGCGTGGAGCCGTAGTAGCCGGGAAGCGTCGTCGATCCCAGCAGGATCGGTGTTCGCGGCGGAAAATGCACCGAGGGGAAGGCCTCTGACGGTGTGAAGAGCACGTCGGGATCTTCCTCGACGGCGACGATCCGGCCGTGTCGCGGCGCCTTGCCGTAAACATAGACACGCGCGCCGCCATCCGTCATGTCAGCGGCCGGCGCGAGATCAAGTGTGAACACAACAGCCGCCAGCGGCAGCATCCAGCGCAACATGGTTCCACCCCGAATCACACGGAGATGATTCAACCACCTTTGGGCGGAGCGAGTGTTAACAGGAACCGAATTTCAACCTTCCGGCCGCAGCGCCTGATCGAGATCCGCGATCAGGTCTTCTTTGTCTTCGATGCCGATCGACAACCGAACCACATCCGGGGCCGCCCCCGATTTGATCTTGGCGGCATCATCGAGCTGGCTGTGGGTGGTCGATGCCGGATGAATGACGAGCGAGCGGGTATCACCGACATTGGCGAGATGCGAGAACAGCTTCAGTTTTGAGACCAGATTGACGCCGGCGTCGTAGCCGCCTTTAAGACTGAAGGTGAAGACGGCGCCTGCGCCCTTCGGCGCATATTTGCGCGCGAGGTTGTTGTATTTGTCGCCGTTCAATCCGGCATAGTTGACGGCGGCCACCTCCGAATGCGGGGCGAGCCATTCGGCAATCGCCTTGGCGTTCTCGCAATGCTTTTGCATGCGTAACGGCAGCGTCTCGATGCCGGTCAGAATGAGAAAGGCATTGAACGGCGAGATCGCAGGCCCGAGATCGCGCAAGCCGAGCACGCGGCAGGCGATCGCAAACGCGAAGTTGCCGAACGTCTCCTGAATCTTGATGCCGTGATATTCCGGCCGGGGCTCGCTCAGCATCGGATATTTGTTGTCCTTCGACCAATCGAAGGTGCCGGCATCGACGATGATGCCGCCGATCGAGTTGCCGTGGCCGCCGAGGAATTTGGTCAGGGAGTGCACGACGATGTCGGCGCCGTGGTCGATCGGGCGGATCAGATACGGCGTCGCGAGCGTATTATCGACGATCAGGGGAACGCCGGCCTTGCGGGCCACGGCCGCGATTGCCTCGATATCGGTGATTGAGCCGCCGGGATTGGCGATCGATTCGATGAAGATCGCCTTGGTATGCGGTGTCACCGCGCGCTCGAAACTACCGATATCGTCGGGATCGGCCCACACCGCGTTCCAGCCGAAGCTCTTGAAGGCGTGAGTGAACTGGTTGATCGAGCCGCCGTAGAGCTTGCGCGCGGCGATAAATTCATCGCCGGGCCTGAGCAGCATTTGGAAAACCACAACCTGCGCGGCGTGGCCGGACGCCGTTGCCAGCGCCGCGGTGCCGCCTTCAAGCGCCGCGACACGCTCCTCCAACACAGCCTGCGTCGGGTTGCCGATCCGGGTGTAGATATTTCCGAATGCCTGCAAACCGAACAGCGAGGCGGCATGGTCGGCATCGTTGAACACGAATGACGTGGTCTGATAAATCGGCGTTACCCGGGCGCCGGTAGTGGGATCGGGCTGCGCGCCGGCGTGCACGGCAAGGGTGGAAAAGCCCGGAGGACGATCGGTCATATCTGTTCCCTTTCTCGCCTAACTTAGCGGAGGCATGCTGATGTCGGCTGCGCCCGGCGTCAAGGCAGAGTAGCGGTTGACGGCCTGTTTGGAATGGTTCTGCCGAGTTCGGCGTTGTCGGCGCAGGAATCGTCTCAACCGATCTCAGGTGAGATCGGTTCTGTTTTTCGATGCACGGTCGGATGCAGCGGTTGCTCCGCCGCTGACGCTGTCGCGGCCCAGCGAAAGCCGCATGCCTTGCGTCGGCATCGGGGCGCGCTTGGAACTCAAGGTGCGCGAATTCACGCCCATCCAGGAGATTTCCGAGGAAAGCCTTCCGTATTCGATCTTGGGGCAGCGGTTCATCACCACTTTGAGACCTGCGGCTTCCGCCTTTTCGGCTGCCGCGTCGTCGCGCGCGCCGAGCTGCATCCAGATCACCTTCGGCAAAGGCATCATCTTCAACGCCTCATCGACCGCCGGCATGATGTGGCTTGAGTTCCGGAAGATGTCGACCATGTCGACCGGGCGATCGATATCGAGCAGCGATGCGACGAAAGGCTTCCCAAGCAGGCTCTTGCCGACGTGACCGGGATTGACCGGGATCATATCGTAACCGCGCTGGGCAAGATATTTGAAGGCGAAATAGCTCGGCCGCACATTCACCGGCGAGGCGCCGACCATCGCGATAGACTTCACGCCATTGAGAATCGCGCGGATATAGTTGTCGTCATAGCCGTCGTGATTCATTTATCCTGCCATTTCGGCTCGCGCTTTTCGAGAAAGGCGCCGATTCCTTCCTCGGCGTCGCGCGCCATCATATTCTCGGTCATCACTTCCGCTGCAAAACGATAAGCCTCTGCGAGACTCATTTCGGCCTGACGATAGAATGCGGCCTTGCCGGTCTTGATCGCGTAAGCCGACTCGCGCGCGATCTTTTGCGCCAGTGCGATCGCCGCATTCCGCTCGCTGCCGGCGGGCACGACCCGATTGACGAGACCGATGTCACGTGCGGTCGGGGCTGAAATAGGTTCGCCGGTCAACAGCATTTCCATCGCCTGCTTGCGCGGAATGTTGCGCGACAGCGCCACCATCGGCGTCGAGCAAAACAGGCCGATGTCGACGCCGGGCGTTGCAAAGCTTGCCGCTTCAGAAGCGACCGCGAGGTCGCAGCTCGCCACCAGTTGGCATCCGGCAGCGGTGGCAATGCCCTGGACGGCGGCAACCACAGGCTTGGGCAGCTGGACGATCGCCTGCATCATGGCACTGCAGGCTGTCATGATCTCGGCAAAATAGGCGCGGCCGCGGTCGGCATCGCTGCGCCGCGCGGTCAGTTCTTTCATGTCATGGCCGGCGGAAAAGGCTTTGCCTGTGGCGGCAATTACCACGGCTCGCACGTTCGCGTCGTCGCCGACATCACGGAGCGCACCATGTAATTCGGCGATCATCGCTTCCGACAGGCTGTTGCGGGTGTCCGGCCGATTGAGCGTCAGCACATGGATGCTGCCGATCGTCTCGCGAAGGAGGATCGGCGCGTGCGGCGCGGGTGCGCGTGCGGTCTGGCTGGTCATCGAAATATCCACTTTTGCAGATGCCACACCATAATGTAACTAGGATCGCGAGGCGAGGGCAGGCGGGGACCATGGCGATTTCGAAAATGAGCATGGCTGAGCTGGAGAAGTTCCTCCACGCCGAATTCCCACAGGCCTTTCGCAGCGGCGATATCACGATTGAAATCGCCGACGGGGCTGCCTGTCGTCTTCGGCAGCGTTATGGCGAGCCGATGCTGCGCCCCGGTGGAACGATCTCCGGCCCCACCCTGATGGCGCTCGCCGATCTCGCCATGTATGTCGTGCTGCTGTCGGCGATCGGCCCCGTCGGCCTTGCGGTCACGACAAGCCTCAACATCAACTTCCTCCGCAAAGGCGAACCGGGGCAGGATTTGCTGGCGGCAGCCCGGCTCATGAAGCTCGGCAAGCGATTGGCGGTGGGAGAGGTCAACCTGTTCTCGGCTGCCGCACCCGATCCGATTGCCCATGTGACCGCCACTTATTCCATTCCCATTGCTTAGGGATTTTGGCGGTAATATAAAACCATATTTATAACGTATTGTTTTTACGTAGCTATTTACTTCACCCGGGCATTGACGGCCGCGCGGCAGCACTCTAGAAACCGGCGCAGTTTGGCGCTTCCTGGTGCCTTCCCCTTTTCACGGATTCCTCACATGAAAACGTTTTCGGCAAAGCCAGCCGAGGTGACGAAGAAGTGGGTGTTGATCGACGCCAAAGGTTTGGTGGTCGGCCGCCTTGCTTCCCTGGTCGCCATGCGCCTTCGCGGCAAACATCTTCCAACCTATACGCCCCACGTCGACTGCGGCGACCACGTCGTCATCATCAATGCGGCGCACGCCGTGTTGACGGGCCGCAAGCGCGAAAACAAGGTCTATCACAACCACACCGGCTTCATCGGCGGCATCAAGGAGCGTACGGCCAAATCGATCCTCGAAGGCCGTTTCCCCGAGCGCGTGGTTGAGAAGGCGATCGAGCGCATGATCCCGCGCGGGCCGTTGGGCCGCGTTCAACTCGGTAATCTGCGCGTATATCCGGGAGCCGAGCATCCGCACGAAGCCCAGCAGCCGGAAATGCTCGATATTGCCAAAATGAATCGCAAGAACATGAGGGCCGCATAAGATGGCTGATACCGTGCAGTCGCTCGATCAATTGTCGCAACTCAAGCCGGCCGTCCCCGAAGCGCCGAAATACGTCAAGAAAGTCGACAAATACGGCCGCGCCTATGCCACCGGCAAGCGCAAGGACGCGGTCGCCCGCGTCTGGATCAAGCCCGGCGCCGGCAAAGTGACCGTCAATACCCGCGAGGTCGAGATCTATTTCGCCCGCCCGGTGCTGCGGATGATGATTCAGCAGCCGCTGATCGCGGCTGCGCGCGCCGGCCAGTATGACGTGATCTGTACCGTGACCGGCGGTGGCCTCTCCGGCCAGGCCGGCGCCGTGCGTCACGGCATCTCCAAGGCGCTGACCTATTTCGAGCCGGATCTGCGCAGCGTCCTGAAGAAGGGCGGCTTCCTCACCCGCGACTCGCGCGTGGTCGAGCGCAAGAAGTACGGCCGCGCCAAGGCGCGCAGGTCGTTCCAGTTCTCGAAGCGCTAATTGCTTCGCTAGAATTTGCCGCGAACGCGGTCTTTTCCGGAAACACAAAAGCGCCCGTAAGCGGGCGCTTTTTCTTTGCGCATTTTAACGATCAGTTGACGCAGTTTTTCCTGAAAACTTGCGCCTCGAATCAAACGGAATGCCAACACGGCAAGCATAGCGTGGCAGGTGGCGAAGGGTCTTTGGTTCGACCCTGCGCCTCGCAATTGTGCATCACAAACTTTCGGTGACACCATGTCGCTCGATACCTCAACGCTCTATACCGTAGCCACGATGATCGCGGCGCTATTGGGATTGATGCTTCTGTTCTTCGGTTTTCAGGAGAGGATGGCGGCATTGAAGTGGTGGGGATCGGCCTATCTGCTGGGCGCCGTCTCGGTGGCGCTATGGACACTCGGCGGTACGAGGTTCGGCGACCTGTTCTTGCTGGCGCTGAACGCCGTTGGCTTTGTGACCTGCGGCATGGTCTGGAATGCTTCGCGGCTGTTTCACGGCCGCAAGCCGAATTACCCCGGACTTGTCCTCGGCGCCCTGGTCTGGATTGCCACCGTCATGACGCTGTCGCCGGGCGCGACCGCGATGCGCCTTACGATCGGCGCCGGCATTGTCGCGGTCTATGCGGCACTCACGGCTACCGAATTGTGGACTGAACGCCGCAGAACATTGCAGAATCGCTGGCCCTCGATCGCAGTGCCAGTGCTGCACGGCTTTGTGCTGATGCTGCCGATCCTGCTCGGCGACCTCCTGCACCCGCACGATCAAGCGTTTGACGGCAGCATCTGGGTGACGATGTTCGCCGTTGAACTGGTTCTTTATGCGGTCGGCACCGTCTTCCTGATCTTCATGCTGGTTTCCGAACGCGCTGTGACCGCGCACAAGACCGCCGCTTCGGTCGACCCGTTGACCGGCATGTTCAATCGGCGCGGCTTTGCCGAGGCCTGTGCGCGGGTGATCGAGCGCGAAGCCCATGGCGGGCGCCCGGTGACGGCGTTGATCTTCGATATCGACCACTTCAAGTCGATCAACGATCGCTTCGGGCATCCGGCGGGTGACGAGATCCTCAAGCTGTTCTCGGCTGTCGTCGTCAACAACCTGCGTATCAGCGATCTGTCGGGGCGTATCGGCGGCGAAGAGTTTGCAGCCATTCTGCCATGCCCGCTCGAGGAAGGGGTGATCGTGGCCGAGCGCGTGCGCGAGGCATTCGAGGCATCCGGAATCGTGTGCGACGAAGGCCCGGTCGATACCACCGTGAGCATCGGCGTGGCGGGCGGCCCCGCCGGCACTGAACTTGAGGTGCTGCTGGCCGCGGCCGACACCGCGCTCTATCAGGCCAAGCGTGGCGGGCGCAACCGCGTCGAGGCTGCGGAAGAATTGCCGCTGTCGCTGGAAAACTGGCGGCGCAAAACTGCGGCCTCCGCGCGCCCGCTTTCCACCGTGCCGCGCCCGGCATGAACGAATGGCGGCGGGTGGTAACCCGTTGTTTACCATCCGTTCCATATCCTTCTTGTCATGGAGTCGACGCGTAGACGTAATCCGCAAGCCGTCCTGAGTTCGCTCGAAGCGGCCGCCATATCGGCACGGGGCGGCTTCGCCTGCATGTTTTCGACCGCCGAGGAATACGAGACGGCCCTGATCACCGAGCGCCGCGCGCAAGGCCGTTACAATAACCGCTACAACAGCCGCTGGCCGTTGATCATGTTCGTCGGCTGCACGATGCTCCTTGTCGGCACGGTAATGCTGCTCAACTGAACGACGACAAAGTGAATGCTGGTTGAGATATCGGCGCCGGGGGGCGCCTTTTTCTTTTTGACCGGGTGGGCTAGAGACGGGCGTCAAAAATGGAAGGGGAAAACCCAGATGATCACCGAAATCGCCCAAATCGAAGTGAAGCCCGGCACCGAGAAGGATTTTGAAGCAGCCGTCGCCAAGGCGAAGCCGCTGTTCCTGCGTGCCAAGGGCGGCCGAGGCATCGAGCTCCACAAGTCGATCGAAAAACCGACGCGCTATCGGCTGCTCGCCAAATGGGACACGGTGGAGAACCACACCGTCGATTTCAGAGGCTCGGAAGACTTTCAGGCCTGGCGGGGCCTGGTCGGGCAATATTTTGCCGCGCCGCCCGAAGTTGAACATACCGAAACGGTGGTGAGCTGACATCAAGCCGGTACCGCGTCCTCGGCCTTGAAGTGATCGATCAGGACCTTGACGATCGCCATCAGCGGAAGTGCGAGCGAAATGCCCCAGACCCCGAACACGATGCCGAGCAGGATCTGGAATGCGAACAGCGTGGCAGGCGGAATATCCAGCGCCTGCCGCTGCAGGGTCGGCGTCAGGATGTAGCTCTCCAGCGCATGGACCCCCAGGAACAGCCCAAAGGCGCTGCCGGTGGCGAGCCACCCGGATGAAAGACTGGCCAGCACGACGATCACGCCTGCGACAATCGCGCCGACGGTCGGAATGAAGGCCAACAGGCCAGCCTGAATGCCCAGAATGAACGAGCCGGGTATGCCGATGACGGCAAGTCCGAGCCAGGTCACGGCGAACACGGCGGCCATTACCGCGATCTGCGCGATCAGCCAGCGCTCCAGCGTGTCGCTGATCCGGTCGATGATGACGGTGGCGGGGGCGCGGTGTTTTGCCGGCGCCAGATATAAAAGACCGTTTCGGTAGACATTCGGCTGTGCGGCGAAGGCAACGCCGAGAAAGATCACGATGAAGAAGTTG
>Ga0210394_10005047_pt1 | contig 14981 bp, 7 predicted proteins | sample IncBWC12MmetaG_FD_160121 | JGI IMG/M metagenome (GOLD analysis project Ga0210394, IMG submission 160121) | Forest soil microbial communities from Barre Woods Harvard Forest LTER site, Petersham, Massachusetts, United States - Inc-BW-C-12-M | ecosystem: Environmental > Terrestrial > Soil >... | reverse complement strand
CGCTCAGGTCAGTCGTAGTGTATCGAAAAGCCTGAACGGGCCGCCTCGCCGGGGCAGCAAGGGGCTAAAAAAACCGTTGACAATCAGCAGCGCTTTCATATATGGGGCGGGCTATCAGCCGGCAGCCTGCTTCCAGCAGGCTTTTTGGTAGCTGGAAACAAAAGCCGCCCTGGAGGGCGGCTGCCGGCTGATAGCCCGCCCCACAACGGAATCCGATCCGGCTGATTACAACTTCTTCAACCAGATATTCCTCATGAAAATTTTTCCCGTTCCTTCGATCTCAAACCCGATCAGCCCGCTTTTGCGGAACTTCGTAGGATCCTCGTCTATCAGGATCGACATCACATGCCCGTTGATGATGTGAGTCATCGTCGTTCCGCGGGCGATGATGTGCAGCTGATTCCAGTCGTCGACCTTCACGTAGCCGCCCAGTTCATCCTTATCGCCGAGCATGGCCAGCAGCCGCGGGCTCTTGCCCTCCTCCGTCCTGACAACCTGTCCTCGCCACGCGATGATGCCGCGGCCGGTGGCTTGTTCGTAATACTGGCCGCTATAGCGATTCTGGCCGTCGAAATCGAATTGCGCGCCCAGCATGTTCCACTTCGCCTGCCCCGCCTGATCGGGCGGCGTCCCGCGAGGCTGACCGCTGGGGCAAGGTCCTTGCGGTCCGCGTCCGCCGCCGGGCCCTCTGCCGGCTCCCGGCGGCCGCGGTTCCTGAATCGCGCCGCGGTATTGGACGCCGCTGTTGATGTGCGCGCCTTCACCTTTCATTTCGAGCTTCATCTCGAAGTCGGCCGCTTCACCCCCCTGCCACACCAGATAGACGGTGCCGGTCGGCTTCTCGCAAGTCGACTCCGATTCAATGGCTCCATCCACGATGCGCCAGAGATTCTTGTCGCCGTCCCACCCATTCAACGTCGACCCGTCAAACATGGAGGTCCAGCCGGTGTGGTCGTTAAAATCGATGGGATCGGGTTGGCGGAATCCGCCGCCTCCCCGGCCCCGTCCAGGACCGGCTGGGCTTCCGGCCGCCGGAGGCTGCTGCGCGTAAATCAAGAAAAGCGAAGCCGCTGAAAATACAAATGGACCAATGAGAAGAGCTTTTGGAACGTTCACGCCGTCTCCCTTCAACTACACGTGGTTTTGGGGGCTTGAAACGACTCAAGCGCGTCTCAAGCTTCGCTGAGCGTATCCCAGAACCGCGCTGTTGTCAATGGCGGCATGCGCGAGTATCATCGGTTTATGCCGGGATGGCGCGTTTTCTCAATATTCACACTCGCGGCGACGCTCTGCGCTCAACCGCGTGAAAGGAACTTCAGTTTTGAATATCGGGCAACCGTACCGGCCACCATCGCGGGGAAAAGTTTCCGGCTTTGGGTTCCCGTCCCGCACGATGACAACTATCAGCGCATCACAAATCTCAAGATCGATTCTTCGACTGCCTACAAGATCGCAACCGATACGTCAGGGAATCAGGTCGTCAGCGTCGAATCCAACACGCCTCCTTGGATCACGGTGAAGTTCGACTGCACGCGCAAGGAGCATCTGCGACAGTCCCCCGGTGGCACCGGCGTTGCCTCTTTGAGCGATGCGTGGCTGGCGCGCTGGTTGAAGCCGGATCGCATGGTGCCTCTCGACGACACTATCCGCAAGTGGGCACTGGACGTGGTGACCGCGGCGGGCGCGCACACGGACCTGGAAATGGCGCGCGCGATATACAACCACGTGGTGGCCACTGTGAAATACGACAAGACCGGAAAAGGCTGGGGCCGCGGCGACATCTATTATGCGTGCGATGCGCGCCGCGGTAATTGCACCGACTTCCACGCGATCTTCATCGGATACGCCCGCGCGATGGGTATTCCGGCTCGGTTCTCGATCGGCTTTCCGCTTCCATCGGAGCGGGGCCACGGCTCCATTTCCGGCTATCATTGCTGGGCTGAATTTTACGCGCAGGGGATTGGCTGGATTCCCATCGACGCTTCGGAAGCGGGCAAGGATCCGTCGAAGCGCGAATACTTTTTTGGCGCTCACGATGAGAATCGCGTCGAGTTCACGCGCGGACGCGACTTGCAGCTCACGCCGCTCCAGGCCGGAGACCCGCTGAACTATTTTGTTTATCCCTACGCGGAAGCCGACGGAAAGCCGGTCGAAGATCTGGACCGCCTCTTTTCCTGGCAGGACAAGAACTGATCGATCCCTGCGGTCGCGGCTCGGTAGCTTTCGGGTAACGAGTCGCCACGATTCCGAGCCGCGACCGCAGGGAGCGATCAGAGTAGATCATCGTATCCTGATTCTGTGACCCGTGCTTTCTCTTTCCTGCTGCTCGCCGTTCCCCTCCTGGCTCAATCGACGTTTGAAGTCGAGGAAGCCACTATCGCCCAGGTTCACGACGCCATGAAGGCCGGACGCCTCACCTGTCGCGCGCTGGTCGATCAATATCTGAAACGCATCGAAGCCTACGACAAGAACGGCCCGGCCATCAATTCCATCGTGCTGGTGAATCCCAACGTCCAAAAGGAAACCGACGAACTGGACAGGCGCTTCGCGCAATCGGGTTTAACCGGGCCTCTGCATTGCGTGCCCATGATCGTGAAAGACAACTTCGAGACCCAGGGTCTTCCCACCAGCAACGGCGCGCTGGTGTTCGCGAAATACGTTCCCGACAAGGACGCGTTTCAGGTGAAGCGAGTGAAAGAGGCTGGAGCCCTCGTCCTGGCCAAATCCAACATGGCGGAGTGGGCCTTCAGCCCCTATGAGACGGTCAGCTCCATCCTGCCCGGCTACACCAGGAATCCGTACGCATTGAGCCGCGTCACCGCCGGATCCAGCGGAGGCACCGCGGCCGCCATCGCCGCCAGCCTGGGTCTCGTCGGGCTCGGCAGCGATACCGGCAACTCCATCCGCGGACCGTCTTCCCATCAATCTCTGGCCGGCATTCGCTCGACGATGGGACTCACCAGCCGCACGGGCGTATTTCCGCTCAGCCTGCTTGCCGATATCGCCGGTCCCATCGCGCGCAGCGTCGAAGACGCCGAAAAGGTTTTTCAAGTGATCGTCGGCGCGGATCCCGACGACCCCATCACCGCCGCCGCGTCATCTTATCTTCCGCAGAACTACGCTGCGTCTCTCGATCGCAACGGCCTGCGCGGCGCGACCATCGGGATTCTCCGCCAAGCCTATGAGCGCGAATCGACCGATCCGGAAATCGTGAGTATTTTCATGACCGCGATAGAAGACCTGCGCCGCGCCGGAGCCGCCATCGTCGACCCGGCCACCGTAGATCAAGTCCGACGTGAACGTGGCGCGGGCCCCTGCCAGGGATTCAAATACGACCTCAATCATTTCCTCGCGGAGCGAAACGTGCCCGTGAAAACCCTTGCCGACATCATCAAGTCAGGAGGCTTTCATCCCTCCGCGCAGCGCCGCCTGGAACAGGCGGCGCAGGGTCCGGAAAACGGCCCCGATTCCCCCGCCTGCAAGGCCGACGCCGCCTATCGCGACCAGGTCCGCGACGCGGTCAACAAGACGATGGATAAGCTGAAGCTGGACGCATTTGTCTATCCCACCTGGAGCAATCCCCCGCGCCTCATCGGCGATTTGAACACACCAGCCGGCGACAACAGCCAGTTTTACTCGCCCACCACCGGTTTTCCGGCCATCAACGTCCCTATGGGGTTTTCAAGAGGAGGCACGCTCCCGGCCGGCATGACGATTTTCGGCCGCGCGTGGTCCGAACCCTTGCTGATCAAGCTCGCCTACGCGTACGAACAAGCGACGCATCATCGCCATGCCCCATCGGCGACTCCGCCTCTCCGCTAATGCAGAAATCTCCGCTCCTTGTAGTCGCGGCTCGGCAAGCGGTTGATTATCATGTAGCGCCCATTCGGAGCCGCGACCGCAGGAAGCGGGGTCGACGAGCCGCCTCTTACTTCTTCCGCCGGGCGAATTTCATCCCCGACCAATCGGCGTCCACCGCGCAAATTTTATAATCGACCATCCCCACACGCAGCCCCGTCCGGCGTACGTCATTCTGATTGAAGTCGACTGTGTACCGCCCCGCTTTCTTCGGATAAACAATCCACAGCGAGCACCCATCGGGCATGCGCGCCGACGCGAGCTCGAATGCGTCCGCCAGTTCATGGCTCGCGCGCACAAACCACAGCACCAGCTTCGTATCTCGCGCGATGCGCCCTTGCCATTCGACGCTCTCCGGCAGATCGCCGAGCAGTTCGACAAATCCCACTTCCGCGCGAATCAGCGCGGCCTTGACACCGGCTTTCAGGTCGAGTTTCTTGGCCAAAGGCGACCCCGCGAACCGCTGCATATGCGGCCGCGGCTGCGCGGTCACCGCGGGCGCGTTCTTCATCGCTCTCTTAACGGCAGCGGCAACGCCAGCCCAAGAAGTGAATACCGCGTCGGGCAATTCCGCGCGGACGCGCGCCACCTTGTCTTCCGCGCCACCTGCGAACACAATAGGAATCTCGCGCAGCGCCTTGCTGTTCCGCAGCGCGCCCGCCACTTCGCGTCCGTGCGACGGCAGGCGGTCGAGATCGATCAACATCACCGCCGGAGGATTTTCCTTGAGCCGCGTCATCATACCGGCCGGATCGAAGGGCGACGCATCGACGTCCAAGCCTGCCTTCTTGAGAACGCGCGCCCGTTCCGCGGCCAGATCCTCATTCCAGCAAACCAGTCGAATGCGCGGCATCGTATGGATGCAGGATTGCACGCCGCACATCAAGCTGGCAACGGGTGGGATCTCCCCTTATCTCGATGAATCGAAGTAGAGCCACGACTAGCAGGAGTCCGCATGAGCCTGCTGCTCACCGATGGTGATGAAAAACCCGCCGCGGGCGAATTCTTTGCGAATATCGGGCGAAGACAAGGCGGGTTTCTCAGGGGAGCGGTCAAATCTGGGGTTATCTCCATACGCGCTCGCCCCAAGGTGACGCATGGGGCTCATAGGACGACTCCGCTGTTATATCGTCCGCACGTGGGAAAAATCAGGCGCTGGCGTCTCCCATTTGGCGTAGAGCGGTTCCGAAAATGGGAACGTTCACAATCTTTAGGTCAGGCAGGTCCGCAAGCAGACAATTCCCTTGACATCAACCGCATACGGGCATAAAATCTCTTCCATATTCCTGTCTCGCGCGGTTGTGTGTTTAAGGGTCTTCAGAGGAGATAAAAACATGAGCCTGAGTGGTTCCAAAGCTTGCTTTAAATCTGTGATTTTGCTGGCCGCCGGTTTCCTGCTGGTGGGCATGGCCCCACTGGCGATGGCACAATCGTCCACCGGGACTTTGACCGGTCAGGTATCGGACGCGCAAGGGGCGGTCATTCCCGGCGCCACGGTCAAACTGGTGGATCCGACGACCAACAGCGTTCGTGAGATCACCACCAACGATGTGGGGCGGTTCACGATTCCCAATATTCCTCCGGGCGACTACGTGGTCACCGTCACCAAGGAAGGGTTTACAGCGGCGCGGTTCTCGGGTCAACACGTCGAGGTGGGCGAAACGCTGACGCTGAATGTTCCTCTGACGGTTGGCGCGGCCACGACGACGGTGGAAGTGCAAGCCGCGGCGGGCGCGGAATTACAGACCTTGAACGCGACCATCGGAACCACGATGCGCAACGACGCGCTGACCGTGATGCCGAACCTGGCCCGCGACGTCGGCGCGCTGGCCAGCTTGCAGGTGGGCGTCTCGCTGGCCGGCAACGTGGCCGGCGCGGCGACGGATCAGAATAAGATGCAGCTCGACGGCGGCAATAATAGCGACGACATGGCGGGCGGCGGCAACAGCTATGTTCCCGGAAACGGCTACGCAGGCTCGGCGGCCACCGGCGGCACGCCGTCGGGTGTGATGCCGACGCCGGTCGAGAGCATTGAGGAGTTTAAAGTCGGCACTATGGGGCAGACGGCGGACTTCGGTGGCGCGGCGGGCAGCCAGTTGCAACTGGTGACCAAGCGCGGAACCAACCAATTCCACGGCGCGGCCTATGAGTACTACTTCGCCAACAACGTGGCCGCGGCGAACTTGTGGAAAAACAATCATACGCCCGATAATTTCACCGGCACGCCCGATACGCCGCTTCCGTCGACACATCGCAACCGTTTCGGCGGCGCGCTGGGCGGGACTCTTTTACCCAAGTTCCTGGGTGGCAAAACCTATTTCTTCGTCAACTACGAAGGCATGCGCTATCCGTTTGTAACGACTGACGAACGGCCGAGTCCCACGGCGACCTACCGGGCCGGCGTTATCATGCTGCCCAACGCCGCGGGCGTGATCACCGGATACAACATCGGCAACAACCCAGTGACGGTGAACGGCACCACCTATGCAAGCTGTACCGTGACCGCATCGTGCGATCCGCGCGGCCTCGGCGTGAACCCGGTGATTCAATCCATCTGGGCCAAGATGCCGCTTCCCAACGATCCGTCCTTCACTTCAGGGACGCCGGCAGACGGATACGGAAACTCGGGAGGGTTTCTGGCTCCTCTGTCGCTGCCGCAGAATTCGGATTTCATCGTCGCCCGCATCGATCATGACTTCGGCGACAAGAACCGGCTGATGGTCAGCTACCGCGATTACGACTATCACCTGCTGGTGTCGAACCAGGTCGATATGAGCGGCTCGCTGGCAGGGGCGGCGGGGACGTACACGTCCACGGCTCCTCGCGCGATCAAGCCGGACTTTTTTGTCGCGGGCCTCTCGACGACGATCACGCCGAACATGACCAACGATCTTCATTTCAGCTACCTGCGTAACTTCTGGCAGTGGTTTACCGCCGGCGGCGTGCCGAATCCGGGCCTGGGTGGCGTGGTGGAAATCGGCGGCGAGAGCATCAATTCGCTGATTCCTTACAATGTCGATTCTCAAGACACGCGCCAGCGCTTCTGGGACGGCAAAGATACTTATCTCTCGGATCAATTGAGCCATCTGCATGGGAATCATTTGTTCCAATACGGCGGGACGTATCAGCGCAATGACGACCTGCACGCGCGCAACGACAACGGCGTGACCATCGATACGTCGATTACGTATCTGGCTGCCAGCGGGGCCGGCATTTCGACCTCCGCCTACACCCTGCCGGCGGGCGTACCTTCCAGCGCTCTGAGCAGTTTCGCGGGGCTGTTCGATCAGGCGACCGGAATTATCACGCAGACGCAGTTGATGTACACGAGAAGCGGGCAGGCTTTAAACTTGAATCCTCCGGGCCAGTTCGCCTCCGACCACAGCATCATTCCCAGCTACGACCTGTTCTGGAGCGACACCTGGCACATCAAGCCTCATTTGACATTGAGTTACGGCGTGACCTGGGATCTCTCGATGCCGCCCTATGAACTGAACGGCAAGCAGGTGGAGATGGTGGACGACGCCGGCAATCCGATCGCGATCCAGGCCTACATGAAAGAACGGATGCAAGCCGCGATGCAAGGACAGGCTTATACACCCCAGATCGGCTTCGATCTGATCGGAAATGCTTCGGGCGGAGCGAACAAGTATCCGTACCGGCCGTATTATGGCGGATTCAGCCCGCATACGTCGCTGGCCTGGAATCCCAACTTCAACGACGGGATTATGCGCAAGATCTTCGGGAGCAACAATACCGTCATCCGCGGCGGTTACGGCCGCATTTACGGCCGGCTGAACGGCGTCGACCTGATGCTGGTTCCACTGCTGGGCCCCGGCTTGTTGCAGGGCGTAGCCTGCGTGGGTCCGACCAGCAACGGGCAGTGCGGCGGGACCAGCGGCGCAACGCCTCTGACAGCGTTCCGCATCGGCGTGGATGGCAACAGCGCGCCGCTGCCTTCGGCGACCGCGACTCTTCCGCAGCCGTTTTTCCCGGGTACGATTCAGAATGGAGTCCTGAACGCCGGTGCGGCGGACGGATCGCAGCTCGATCCGAATTTGAAGCCCAACCACTCCGATGAGTTCACGTTCAGCATCCAGAGATCGATCTCCTCGAAGCTGATGCTGGAGGTCGGCTACATCGGGCGCAAGATCGCCAATGAGTTCCAGGAAATCAACATCGACGCGGTGCCATGGATGATGACGGACGGCGGGCAGAGTTTCGCCCAGGCTTACGCCAACGTTTACAGCCAATATTGCGGATTGCAGGGTGCGACCGCGACCGGCGTCACCTGCAACAAGAACGCCGCGGCGGTGACCAATCAGCCGTTCTTTGAAGCGGCGCTGGGCGGAGCGGGATCGGCATATTGCGCAGCGGCAGGCAGTTGCACCAAGGCCGTTGTGGCCGCCGAAGGGGGAAACTTCTCCACCACGTCGGTGAACACGCTCTGGATCGATATTAACAAGGCTCCGAGCTGGAATCTGGGCCGCACGATGAACGAACTTCCTCTCGGCACCGGGCTGAATCAGCAGTTGACCGGTGCGTTCGATTTCATCAACTCCTACGGACACGGCAGCTACAATGCGGGCTTCGTCACCTTCCGGACGACCAACTGGCATGGGCTCACAACGCAATCGAACCTGACTTTCGCGAAAGCTCTGGGAACCGGAAGCGTGGTCCAGGCGAGCAGTTCGATCACGGTGCCGAATCCGTACGATTTCAAGAATTTCGGTACGTACGGCGTGCAGCCTTTCGACGTGCAAACGACCTACAGCCTGCTGATGTACTATACGACGCCCTGGTACAAGGGCCAGAAGGGCCTTTTGGGACGCGTGTTGGGCGGCTGGACGGTGGCTCCGCTATTCACGGCGCGCACCGGTCTCCCACTCCGGGTCCAGAACGGCGGCGATGCGCAGAGCTTCGGCGAAATTTACTCGGGCCAGTCGGCCAACTATGAAAACGCAGCGGGAGCCGCGCCGTTTACGGGCGGTTCTTCTCAGGCGGGCTTCTATAATCAGACGAGCGCATCGGTCGGCTCCTCGGAGAATCCGGCCAAGGGCGGCTCCGGCATCAACCTCTTCAACAATCCGACGGTGGTGGCTTCCGAGTTCCGGCCCCTGGTTCTGGGGGTCGATACAAACACGAGCTTCCCGCTGCGCGGCTTCCCGTACTGGAATCTGGACTTGTCGGTCACGAAGGACATCAAAGTCATGGAGCGGCTGAGCGCGCAGTTGGTGATCCAATCGGTGAACGTATTGAATCACTTCGTCCCGGCGGATCCGACGGCGAATATTCAATCGACGAATACGTTCGGCGTGGTGACGAATCAGTTCACCAGCGGCAACGGCGTCCAGTCGCGTTGGATGGAGTTCGGGTTGAAGCTGCGCTTCTAAGGCAACTTCAGCTTTTTTGGGAGAGCTGGTTGGGTCCAGGATCGCTTCCTGCGGTCGCGGCTCGGAATCTGGGTAGGTGAAATCAATTGCTTACCGAGCCGGCCCCACACAAACGGGTGGTTCTGAGTTTTGTCGAGGCTGCTGTTCTGAAATTCTCAGAGGCTTTAGTGCTTTATCTCTAACGGTTGGCGTTTTCAACCGATCGTGACGTGCAGATTCGTCCCCGATGCTAGCTGGCGGGAGACGAGAATGCGTTTTGTAAAATACTTGCCGCTGGTGGTTGCGGCCGCAGCGCCCGTTTTTGCCGGGCAATCCTGGGTGACGGGGAATAGCATCGGAGGGCAGACCGCGTCCAACACCGCGGTTCCCCCGGTCAATATTCCTTTCTGCAAAGCGATCGCGTGGGATCTTGTACCGCAAACCATCACTACCGATTACTTCAATACGGGGAATCCATTCACGGGAACGGCGCTGCCGCTTCATTTCCAGATAAACCTCGGCGGCGGAGGTGTCCAACTGGCGGTCGATTTTGAGGGCGAAAGCGGAGTCTCCGGGGGCGGGACTCTTTTCGGCGATTTTCAAATCAACGGAACTGCCGGGAATGCGCTGCTGGGGTGGGCCTGCCACGATATGGCGGCTTATGGCGGCACCAACACCGACTACGTCGGTCTATACGACATCTACGGCAACGTCGTCGCGCAGGCCAGCCAGACCTATACGAGCGTGGCCAGAGTCAACACCACCGGCTGGCAGATCTCGGGCGGCAGTGGAGGCGACGCGTTCCACGTGGCTTTCGAACGCATCTGCACCGGCGAAGCGGCGATCCCCCTTTGGAAGACCATTCCCAAGACTTTTGGCGGGTGCCCGCTGGGAACCGAGCTCCTGGAGTGGAAATTTGACGGCACCTTGGCCGATTCCTCGGGCAATGGCTATACGGCGAGCATCTCCGGCGCCGGCGGCACCATCCCCACGTACGCGACATCGCTCAACCAGGGCGTGGTCGCGATTATCAAGACGCTCAATCCTCCTCTCTGGGCTTACATCGTGCCGATGCGGGCCGGATATCCAAATCAACTGGATTGTTCGGCCAGTTTTTCGCAAAGCGACACCAGTAACGCGGTCCGTTGTTTCTGGCAAGTGCTCTCGGGTCCATCGGTGCCGGCCTTTGACAGCCATACCTCCTTTCAGCCCACGCTTACCGGGCTGGTGTTCGGCGATTATCTGGTGGAATTGACCGCTACAGATCTGGCCGGCGACAGCACCACGATATCGATGGACATCGGCGCGGTGGGGACGGACTCAAACGGGGTGATTGTACAGGCCAACCCGAACGCCGATTTCATTTTTGGTCCCATGATCGCGCTGGGGAGAAATCCCTGGGGCCTTCAGGATTACGAGGCTCAACAGATGGTGAATCTACAGTACTCCTACCAGCGCTGCTGCACGCCGCCGACCTGGGCGACCAGCGGGCAAGGGACGGTCGCCTATACCTTCTGCGGCGTTGGGGGATTTTGTGGCGTTACTGGGACGCATATTGACACGGCAATCACCACGGCCACCGCGTTGAGTGTGGATGTGGATAACGTCAGCGTGCTTGACCTCAGTACGCTGCCGTCTGTGCCAACCACGATTCAGGTTGACTCCGAAGTAATGTTGATCTGTTCTACCACCGGCACGAGCGGGCGCCAGACCCTTTCGGTCTGCTACAACGGGCGCGGAATGCAGGGCGGCGGACTATATGCGACGGCGGCCACGACGCATGGCGTGAATGCGAATGTAGGCCAGTTTAAGATCACCGGGACCTCGACATTGTTCACCAGCGACCCGGTGACGCCTTTGTGCCCGGCCGCGCAGACAGTCGGCCTCAGCTCTTCGCTTCCTTCCCCGGTTGGCCGCGTCCTCTATCACGCCGGAACCGCGACGATGACGCCGGGATCGGCAACCATGGTTGCGTCAGGCGGCGCCAGTTGGACCAACGCGAACGGCATCTATGGCGGAAACGCGCAGTTCGTTCTGGTGGCGGGGACTCACGGCGGAGGCACGGCATTTTCGTTTATCGCGCAGATCACCAGCCTGCCCGATTCTTCCCATCTGGGACTCGCTGTACCTTACCCTTCCGACGCCGACAGCGGCACGTTTAACTACGCGATCGTTACCTATCGATACGCGTCGCTCAATTACACCCGCGTCGATGGTTCCACGGGAAGAACACTGCAAAACGCTCTTCAAGTCTGCATCGGCAATCTGCAAATGGGAGGCATTGCCGGACACGACTACGTCTCCCTGGACCTGACGCACATGACCTTCGAGAACTATTCCTACAAAGACAACTTAGGCGTTGCCAGCGCCTTCGGTCCGAACTTCTACGGCACCGGACTCGCTGTGCGGGCATACTATTTGCGATCCGGCTATGCGAAGGCCCTGCAACTGGCAAACTTTATCGACGATTATTGGGCCCCCGATCCTGAACTGGATGGCGGTTGGGTGGGAGCGGAACCGCTGCTTACCGGAGGCGGAGTGGTGGGAGCGTTTGCGGACCTGGCGACAAATCCGAACACTCTGCTCACCGCGGGATGTCCGGCGGGAAATCCGATTTGCAACCTGCGGGGATTCGCGAATGGATCGACACAAGTGGTGAACATCGGCTGCGACAACGACGACACGCGCGACACCGGGTATGAGAGAGCGGAGATGGCGCTGGCGGCTAAGTTCGACACGGGCAGCTACCAGGCTCTCTGGAAAACCGACCTCGAAGCGATTTACAACAATCACGACGTGGGCGGGAATGCGTGCAAGCAGACCGACAATTCGTTCGCCAACGCATTCCTGGTCGACGCAAACGGAGCCACCCCGAACGTGCCCAACAGCGGATGGGCTCCGCTGCATCTGACGAATGGGAGCGCGGTGGCCACGGACGCGACCGGACTGGGCATTACCACGGATCGATGCTGGATCGCCGCTTCGGGAACTCTTTCCGTCACCAACGGGTCCGGCGCGGCAACGGATTCGGCAAACAATCTGATCAATCCCAACACGGGCAATTATGGACGCCGCCTGATTATCCACGGCACCAAGAACTCCGGCAGCACGCCATATATCGGGGTGTTCAGCTATCTATACAACTCCTCGGGCTCGATCACGCTGAACGGGCAATGGCCTGGGGATACGGGCGCTTTCACCTATGTCATCGAGAACACCGGTTACCCATCCAGCATCGGATCGTCGCAGGCCGACCATGCCAACCTGGCGCAGGCGTCGGCGTGTACTTGGAATAGCTCCTCGCAGATCACGCTGGACCGTCCGTGGTCGGGAACAAGCGGTGTTTACAATCTTTATCAATCGCCGGGGAGGCCGTTCGGCGGCTACGGCATCGGTGGGTACGGCCAGCAGCCGTATATGCTCGGGATTGCAATCACCGGCATCAGCTACGCTTCGCAGGTGGGCGACGGCGCCTATGACGCGCTCTGGAAAACTCTCGGACAAAATGCGGCGACCTGGCTGTGGACGCCGGGAAACGGGTACGATCCTTACTCCCAAGGTGTAAATTACGGGGCGATCTACGGCGGCTGCGACCAGAAGGTCCCGGTCTCGACGACGGTGGGATATATTCTCGGCACCAGTGAAGGCAACGGAGACTGGTGTCAAGTGGATGCCCTGCCCAATGGCGGCATCAATACAGCGCGTGGCATCGCCGCCGAGGCGCTGGGGAGCCTGACGCAGTACTATCAGAGCAATCCCGGCCCGACACTGAAGGCCTTTGGCGATACGGTCTACGGATCGATTTTCGCCAGCCGGGTGTACACGACCGGAGGGGTTTATACGCCGGCCGATAATAACCCCGGGAGCAACCAGTATTTCGCCGCCTATAAATGGCCGGGATTCTATTTCGGCATGGGAATGAGCCACCAGTGGCCGGCAACACGCCTGGGCGGCGTTCTGCCCGCATTGAACCGCCAGCTGCTGGTTGATGTTTGTCTGGGCGCGGGATGCGCCGGGCACATTCCCGGCGCGACCAACGTGGACGTGGTGATGACCGCGCCTAATGGGGCGGTGACCACTACGAACTGCTCATCGGCTCCTTGCGCGGTCACGGCGGATGCGCGGCAAGGGAATTATCTGATGGTGCTGAAATATAAAAACGCGGCAGGCCATGTCGTGACCCAGACCGCGCCGCAGATACTCGTGGTCCAGTAGGCTAGTGCTTCGACCGGATGATTTGTTGGCAATTCAGCCCCATGCGTCAGGGGCTCGCACTGGAACCAGCAATAGCCCCAAGCTGATGAGTCTGTGTGAAAACTCCAGGTTCAAACGTGGGGCGGGCTATTAGCCGGCAGCCGCCCTCAGGGCGGCTCTTGTTTTCAACATCGAAAAGCCTGCTGGAAGCAGGCTGCCGGCTGAATAGCCCGCCCCACGAGCAACTCGTGCCAGTCTAAGGCGGTTTTCACACAGACTCGTCAGCTTGGGGCTCCAGGTCGTGTCGCAATCCGGATGGAAACCAACTATTCAACCGGTCACGGCACTAATTCGCTCACCAGGACGCCGGCTGAAGCCGACGCTCGAAGCTGAAGCTCGCGCCACGAGATGGAATGAGGAGGCGATTACTTCACGACGATCGTCGCGCCCACCTGCGTTGTCCCCGCTCCGATGGTGATCGATACCGGGACTGCGTTCCCGATAGTCGATGTGGCCGGCACTACCGCGTTGACTTGCAGCAGCCCCAGCAGCCCTCCCGCCACCGGACCGGCGTATTGCACCGTCGCCGCCGCGCCTCCGATGGTCACCGCCGGCAGAGGATTCAACTGCGGCAATGGACTCAGGGCCGCCGGCACCACGTATCCGGTCGCCGGCGATGGCGTCAGATCGTAAATCCCTTCGCCGGTCATGTAGAACACCATGATGTCGCCGGCTAAGGCCGGACTGGTGGAGCCGTTTACGGAAAATGTTCCCGTCTTCATGCTGAACGTCAAGGCCGCGCACTGCCCCAGCCCATTTTCTGTCAGCGTGAAGAATCCCGGCGCCGTAGCCACCGTGGTCACTGTGGTCGACATGATCACGCCGTTGTTATTCACCGTCACCACTTTCCCCGACCCGAGCGTTACCGTGTACGGCACCTGCAACGTGATCTGGTTCGCGCTGACGTAAATCATCGCCGCACTCTGCCCGTCGATGGTCGCCGAAACGCTCTGCAATGCGAGCGTTGCGTAACCCGCGACCACCGACATTCCGGCCGGCGTAACCGGGCCGATGCCGGTTCCGAACAGCACGACGAATTCCCCCGGCGAAACGCCGCCGGCCGCGTAACTGGCCGCGCTCAATACCGCCTGCACCACCGGTGTCGCCGAGACCGTGAACGCCACCGTCGTCGAGTCTCCGCCCGGCGCCGGATTCACCGCCTGCACGTTGATCGGTCCGGCCGAAGCCAGGGCACTGGCCGGCAGCACGGCCACCAGCGTCGTCGAGTTCACGAATGTGGTCTTAAGAGGCGTCGGCGACGCGGCTGCAATCGCCGTCGTGCCTTTATAAAATCCCGTGCCCGTGATGGTCAGCGTCAGCGCGGCCGAGCCCACCAGCGCCGCCGATGGATACAAGCTCGAAATCGTCGGCGTCAGGGCGTTCACCAGCATCGCCACCGCGACGGTCTGGGTCGCGTTGTTGCTGGGCACGCCGGTGGCGACGATCGTTATCTTTCCCGCATAGGCAGTAGCGCTCGGATCGAAGGCGGCACCGTTT
>Ga0210394_10005046_pt1 | contig 14982 bp, 15 predicted proteins | sample IncBWC12MmetaG_FD_160121 | JGI IMG/M metagenome (GOLD analysis project Ga0210394, IMG submission 160121) | Forest soil microbial communities from Barre Woods Harvard Forest LTER site, Petersham, Massachusetts, United States - Inc-BW-C-12-M | ecosystem: Environmental > Terrestrial > Soil >... | reverse complement strand
GACTTGAGAACTGCCGGCAATCTCCTGGAAGAGCGATGTTACGCGATCCGGAATCCCTTTAAGCTGGGCCAGAGGTGGCGGAACGGGAGTCGACGTCCTTGGTAGCGGAGCAGCGCGCATCATAGTAACGTTGCTGACAGGGGCGCTAATGGACGACCCCGTGCGCTGCGAAACCACATTAGCTGAAAAAGGCCCCGGTACCAGTTTCCAGGTGAACGCCCCGAATCCTGGGCTGACAGCAAGGCGATAGCCCTGGTTCGTGTCGAGACCGGTGTCGACGTCGGCAAAATCCACGTTGGGAACCGACAGCCATGCATTGGGGTCCGCGCCCGCACTTTCTGTCTGGTAGAAAAACAATTTTTCCGGCTCGTCGATTTCCTGACACTGGCTGTCGGTACCGGTATCCGGATCTACGGCCACGTGAACGATCACATGCGGTTTCGGATATACAAAGGGATCCACTCCCTGCTTCCACAACGGCACGCGCCACCCGTTATTTGCAGGATCGTTTTGGCTGTTCGGGTCGCCGTCCACAATCGATCCCCACGCGGAATCGATATAGATGATTTTGCTCTTAAACTCGGCACCCTGCACGAAAGCCGTCTTGATGGCTGCGCCGCCCGATTCAGGATACTGTCGCACCGGCTCCAGAATTTCGATATATTCCTCGACCTTCCGGACGATGGGGCGGCCCATCAATTCGTCCTGTGAACCCTGAAATTGTTCCGAGGGTTGAACTGTACGCTCGTACACGACGACGTGTTTGGCCTGATTCCAGAACACGCCGACACGTCCCAGAATCTCTACGCTGATCGTCGAAACGCGCGCCATCTCCACATGGGAGTTGATCGTAATAAGGCCATTGAGAAACACCGCCCGCTGCTTGGCCCATCCACCGAGAGCGCTAAAGACGGGGTCGGCCAGCAACGCGGCGGTGGACTGAGGTTTCTGCCAGAGTGCGGTGTAGGCGCCCTGAGTTTCAAAGATCCAGCCCACACCGCCCTTGAGCCCATCGCCTTGCGGTGGTTTCGGATAGGGCGTCGTACCGGACGGGAAGGGAGCGGGCCCCGGATAGGCCAGGTCCGCGGCTTTTCTAAGGTTGTATTGGACGGAGTTGGTTAGCGCTAGCGAATTTGGCTGTAAACCGTCCCAGGGCACAAGCGCTGCGAGGCGGGTCTGAAAGGTATCGACCACCTGGTCCCAGATTCCGGGTCCCGGCGCAGCGAGCCTGCCCGTGAGCGCCGATATCTCCGCCAGGCGAATTCCGCTGGACTGCATCGACGCCGTCAAGCCGTACAGAAATTCGGCGGTGAACGATGGCAGCAGAGTACCAGGAACGTTCTGTCCGGGCGATAGGAGCAGACGTCGAAGGTTCCACGGAGCTTCGTAATATCCGACGGTGGCCAGTACAGGGGGCGCCAGTTGGAGTTGCGCTGCTGGTGCAAAGCGATTCTCCAGCGGCTCGCTATCGGGAATGTCCCCTCGTCTCCGCTCCATTTCTTCGCCGATTCCCTGGGTCGGCAGGAAGACTTGGACCGGCTGTGCGCCCGATTGAGACTTCCAGCCGGCGCTGTCGGTAAAAAGATTGCTCCATTCCGCCACTATCGGGTTCGCCCCGGTTCCGCCCAGCAGCGACGGAAGATTTACCCTAGCTACAAGGAACTGAGTCCGATCCAGACTGAGTAGCGAAACCGGGGCGCTCCCATTCTGCGATTGCACGACAAGATCAAGCTCCAGGGTGCGCGGGGCAGTCAGATTTTGCTCTGTCACTGTCAGCAGGCACGGCGTCGGCGTCGTTTTTTGATCCGGAATGATTACCGGCAAGTCCAGCGTGCCCTGAACATCCTGCGGAGGAAGAGAGTCCTGCGAGCCGACCTGGGCAGTCACTTTCAACTGGAGGTTCTGGATCCAGACGCGCGGAAGCATCATGGGAGCCGCGCCGGGTCCGTACGCAAAGCTGGGCTCAAGATAACCAATCATGTAGGCGCTTTGTTGAACAACCGAATCAGCAGCCGCGAAACTGAGGTCAAGCGCCCCTAAACGAAGCGACTGCGCCTGGCTGGTACCGGCACTATTAAACTGAAATACGAAAACAGGAGGCAGTTCAGGCCACCCAGGGCTATCCGGTCCCGGCAGAAACTCATCCGGAAACGCCGAAAACATTGTGGCGCTCATTTGGAACGGGCTGCCATCGTGTGCAATGAAGTTCTGTGCCTGAAACTGGCACACGCCTGCGACGCTCAGGCTGAAACAGCTCTGATTCCAGGTGACAGCTCGGTGTATATGGTCCGCTGTTTGCACCTCAATGAGCGCCCGGAAGACCCAACTGGTCTGCACTGGCTGCGGTAATGTAAATACCGCGCTGATGGGCACATCGGGCTCGGCCGTGCGGACCGAGATCAGATACTGCCCGGCGATGTTGTGCGTCCAATAGTTGGCAATGGAAAGTGTATTGAAGCCTGAGACCTCCAGATAGGCTTCCGGCGCATTGTTGCGAATATAGTAACTGAACAGGAGCGTATAGGAGTTATGCGCCGCTGGAAACGGATCCCAGAAATGGCCCTTATTACTAGTCTTTGAGACAATGCCAAGGACGCCTGACTGTGATGGGTCCTGCGAAACAACAAAACTGAAATCAACGGTGATTGGAGAATCATCGCCGATGGCAAAGTTGCTTGGATTGCTCTGAAACGCGCTGACATTCAACGAGACTGGCGGCGGCGCCTGCCAGTTCCCGACGGGATCGGTATTGATGGGCAGGTCGAACTGGAGAAGTTGTGATGGACCGGTGTTAACCGAAATAGATCCCGAGAGATTCCAATCGACAATACGCCCGCTTCGGGAAATCGAAAATGAGCACCAGTAAACAAAGAATGGTGTGACGATGTAAAAATTGTGCGGGAATCCATTTCCATCTAGGGTCACGGATCCTTTTTCCACGACGATCCACACCGACTGCACGACTGAGCCGCTGAGTTTCAGCCCGTCACACTGTGTCCACCAACGGATGTCTGCAGGGTTAACGGGAGCCCAGGTGAGCTGATTTCCTACAAGTGTCGCGTTTGCCAGCGCCTTCGGACCGGAGTACGCGGTCATGTCGCTCATTGCTCACCTCGAGATCGGGGATTGTGGACGGCGCGAGGTCTGACGAACGCGAGGTAGTGTCGTTGAAGTAGTTCCGACGTCACCATATTGTCACGCTGGAATCGCCGAGCACCGGTCCACATGGCCGGGTACGATATCATTTTTGCTCCACGTGCGTCAAGGAGGTCTTGAGGTCTTGAGTTTCCCAGAGTTTCCCGGAACACCTCCCAACTGATCTGGAAGCCTCGCGCCGTCTCCCGCCAACTCAGCCGTCGTGCCCAGCGCGCCAAGAACCGTTATTTGCGCCGTATACAAACGGATTGTTCACCATTTACGGCCCCCGTTGGTTGCTCGCGGCAAGGCTGCCGAATGTAATCTGACTTTTGCAATCAGATAACAGCTATTGTTTAATTACATAACGTAAAGGAGGCGTAATGCGGGGAGAGCTCTCTCACAACTTGCCCGGACTGGTAACGTCGGGCAATCACATTTTGCGCGCCGATACCGGGCAAGCGGTACTGCTACGGGGCGTTAATCGGTCCGGACTAGAATACACTGAGCCGTCTGATGCCGGATTTCTGGCAGCTGCTGAGTTTACCGGAGACGAGGTGCGGGAGATGGTCGTGAAGTGGCGTTCGAACATTATTCGCTTGCCGTTCAATCAGGATTGGGCTCTCCGCGGTAGGCGCGGGCATTCTGCCGAGGAGTACTTGACTTCCATCGACCAAGTGATTTCGTGGGCCGCCGCGTTGGGTGCGTACACTATCCTAGATTTGCAGTGGCTGGACGCGGATACAGTTTACGGCCATAGCGTAGACAACAACATCAAGAGCGATAACCACGTTGCGCCAACCCCTAGTGCGGATACAATCGTCCTCTGGAATAAGCTAGCGGATCGATATCGCGACGAGCCGGCTGTCCTGTTTGATATTTTCAACGAACCTCACAACCTATTGGACGACGACAAGCTTCCCATACTTGTGATCGCTCCGGGTGGCGAAGTCGTGGAGTCAAACGGTAAGTTCGTTGGGCCCGAACAGTGGATACCATGGGCTACGCGTCTGGTAGCCGAGGTGCGGAAAATCCGCCCGAATGGCATTGTTCTGGTGGGAGGAGTGGATTGGGCCTTTGATCTCAGCGGCATCCGCGTGAACGCACCGAATATCGTTTATTCCGCCCATATCTACTCAAACCGCAAACCCAATACGTGGTCAAAAGCGGTCGGTCATTCTGCTGAAGTACCTATCTTCATCGGGGAATGGGGTGGCACAAAGAGCGATCTTAAGTTTGGCCGGAACTTGGCGAAGAAATTGCGAGAACTCGGCTTAGGATGGGCCGCCTGGAGCTGGGTAGATAACCCTCAGCTGATACAACCGCCGCGCACCCCTGATTACAAACCCACACCATTCGGTGATTTAGTTCGATATGAATTGCGCGGCTTGACGCCGCGTATCGAGGAAACGTTCACCACATAACCGATATTGCTGCGTCCATTGCAAGATCCATGTCGATACCCGCGTTGGTCCCCAGCGTGTCTTCCCAGCACTCTTCCGTGTATTGCCAAAGGACCACACTGCCGCCGCAGGAAGGTGCGGCAGGGGCATAGCTGGGGGCTGCTCCCGCGGCCTGACACGGGGTGCCGGGCTCAGGCTCCATGCTCCACAGCAGGCTTCCAGTCACGGTGGGCTCGGTCGCCTGAGCCACACAGTATGCCTGCGCGAAAGTAGAGGTTGGCGTGCAATCGCCATAGAAGCCAGAGACAAAGCCCCGCTGTGTAACCGCCGTCGCCCATCCTCGAAGCCAATCGGAGGTCACGGCCCATGACCCTTCAATGTCCGCATAGAGGGCGACTCCCGCGGGGACCGATAGAGCCTGAGCCGCCGCATCTGCCGCGGCGTTGCCGTCCGCTTGTCCCTCCGCAAAGCCACCTTGCACGCTGCTCCCGGAATTCTTGGGGCCGTTTGAGACCAGGAGAATCTTGCAACCCTTGCTATGGAGGTAGGCGGCTTCCGCGCTGGTGATCGTATAATTTCCCACGATGTAACGACCCCAGAATGCGGGCACGGCGCCGGCCTTTTGCGTGACGGAGTCAAATGCCACCGTTCCGTCCGGTGCGTTTGTATTTGCAGTTCTTGCCGAATCGACTCCCCAAACCACATGAGGGCCATCTGGCGCAATCGCTCCCTTCGGGTGCCGCTTGTGATGATCGGTTTGCTTCATATGTTTGGACAACTTTAGTACCTCCGTAGATTAAGTGAGGAGCACCCGTGTTGCAAATCGTCGCCCGCCCAATCCTCTATCGCTTTTTCGCTCCTGCCGGACTCTTAGCAGCCTTTTCGGTCGCCCGCTTCTTCTGTTTGGGTAACCGCTTGGTGGCGCTGGTGGGCGCAATCCTTGGCGCGCCGGTCGAATCGAACGCCCGGGTAATCGCCTTTCGCAAAACGCGCGCACCTGCAACCTCCTGTGGCGAAGGCGGCACCACGCAGTGCACATCCAGCGCGAAATTGGCTGGATCCAGCAGCCAGAGATAATCGGCAAGAATGTGTTCGCAGCGGGGACTCTTTGATAGTTGCTCCAACTGTTGTTGAGACTGGAAAAGAGGGTTTCCCAGACCGCTTACGTGCACGTAAGGAAGCGGGGGCACATAAGGCACGATATCAAGCACATTCCAAATGCGAGTCGACGAGTTGATGGAGGCATCGAAGGAAGCGGCAAAGTCGAGCAAGCCGTTGTGAGATTGCGAGGTGTCAGCCGCTTCCAGGAGGTTGGTATGCCCACTCGTTTTGTAGTTTGGCGAACTCGTCGCAGGAGGTGATGTATTTGGGTTGGCCAGATGTGAACCTCCGCTTGCGGACGATCCGCATCACTGCCAAGCCAGGCCTCGGCTTTTTCCCGAAGCGCTGGGAAAAGATGAAGGTCCCAGTGCCGGTACGCTTAGCCAATATCCTCGAACGGCACACGCAGATGAACGGAAGCGTCTTCATGTTTCCTTCACCGACCGGGAATCGCGAGCAGAATATGCTTCGTCTTTGCAAGGCGGTCGCCGAGCGAGCCGGTCTCGATCCGGCGGCGTTCGATTTGAAGACTTTTCGATCCACCTACGCGACTCGGATGCTGCGTCAAGGTTTCGATGTAAGCACTGTTCAAGACTGGATGGGGCACAAGTCGTTGGAGCGGGACGATGCGCTACCTGGTTCCCGCAACGGATGCGCACGATCGTTGGGATGAGATCGAAATCCCCGGCGTCAATGAATCTGCGCTCCCCAAGAAGGCGCCGGGGATTGAACGCCAACTCGTGTTCCCACGGAAGAAGATGCGGCGATAGGCTTCCCTTGTCTACGAGAGAACGTGCCCTTCCTCTTATAAGTAGCGTGCAATGTTCTTTAGGAAACGCTAGAACGCGACTCCGCTGATGGCAGAGTGCGACTTGAAAAACGCGCCCGCAGGGCTCCGGGTCGCAGAAGCCGTCCTCACCCAAAAAACTAGACATGTGGGCTGCGGAGCGACGTCCAGCTTGGGAATCCCCGATTCGATTGAAAATAAACAACCAAGCCGCTCACGGCGATCAACTCAGGTACAAGGAAATCATCAACTTCCGACATTTGCTATCAAAACTACCCCTTAATGGAGTGGAAATGGAGGGTATGCGATCAAGCACGCATTCTCGAAAACGGCGTAGTCCACGGCAACACCCCATTTTAGGAGTGATGCGGTGTCGAAGCATCTCCAGCGTATCCGGCAGGATCAGAGGAAGTACAAATGATTTGAACAGGTCCGGTCCAGTACACTGTCCAGATCGTCAATGACAAAGAGCAGCTCTTTGACAATCAAATCTTGCAGGTCGATCAGATCGTTGTGTTCCGAGTTCTACGGCCTGGAAAACTCACGATAACTGATCAGACGGGCTCTACAACGCGCAATTCAACCGTTAGTTAGCTATCCAAAAGCCGGTGAACGGCCCCCAGCGGGCAAGATGGATCTTCTAGTTAAACAGATTGACAAGACCCACACCGAAATGGACAAGAAGGATCTAACTGCGTCGGTAGCCCAAGCAATTGCCGTTCATGTGCAGGATAAGATCCGTATCATAACAACGCTGGTGGCAACGACTGATCGCGTGGGAAGTGAGGTATCGTTTAAAGCGGTAACAAGCGAACTCAAAGATGTCCTGAAGTTCTCGGAGCTGCCCGGTTGGCGACGGCCCGGATCGGCTCATTGCCAGGCAATGCCGCCGTTCTCGTCGTAGAAGGTTTCTTTGAAGTTTGCGCCGCTCAACGTCAGAGCAGCGAACCCGTTGAAGACCCTCTCCGTAATGTCGGGATCGTTGGCGCATCGGTGTTCAAACCAAACGACACCCGCGTGATTAAGGTCGGGGGCCTGTCCCCAGGGCAACCCGCCATGACCACAGCATCGGCAATTTACGTTCGCTTGCGGCTGGTAGACTGCGCCTACGTGCACGTGGCCCCAGTACCAATACGCTGGCCCTCCCCCTTGTGGAAATGCACTTCGCACTTGGTCCCATAGACCGGTGGTCGAACTCGAGTCCGGCGCCAATCCCTGATGGTGGGTGAGGACGATGACCTTCTTGCCCTTGGCCACCTGCTGCTTCAGGAATTCAAGCTGATACTGTCGCCCTTTAGACGAAAAGATGGCGCCGCGCTGGTACAGACCTTCCCGGTCGGAATAATAGGCGGAATCCAACGCCACGATGATCCAATTCGTATTTTCCAGAGCGAAGTAACTGCATCCATTCTGCTTGTCAAATGGCGGCGACGATATGGCCTTGAAATATGGTTTGGCGCCAGCATACATCTCGTGATTGGAATTGAGGGCGAAACTGTAGAGTGATCCAGCCGGCCAAAGATCCCGCAAGAAGTGCTGTTCCTCCGGGCCTGTGCCGGAATAGTAGACGTCCCCAAGATGTATAGTCACGTCGGGTCGCAGCCTCGCAATCTGCTGCGCGACATTCTCGCTTGGTGCGGGATTAGAGGGGTTCCGCCAATTTCCCGTGCCCCAGTCTCCGACAAGGGCGATAGTTGCGTTTTCAGGGATGGGAACAACGGCCGGATTGGTGTTGAATTTATGGATGCCGGTAATGAAATGCTCCAGCCATTCGGCTAAACTTTCCGCCCATCCGGGATCCACTTGCTCGTACTTTCCGGTGCCGATGATTTCTCCGGTACCGTTGACGCCGACGACGATCCCGCTCTCCAGACTAGCGAGCGCGTTGTCCCGGTCGTCAGTCAATGCGGCGTGCAGCAGCAGAGCCTCCCGCGGAAAGTCGGAAGCAGGCGATACGCCTTGAGCTTGAATCGCCTTCATCGCTACGCGCGAGCCCTCCATAAGCGGCTGCAAGCGCGCGCGCTGCTCCGGGCGAAGTTGATTCCAGGCACGTTGAATTCGTGCCTTAATAACCGGGTCGATGTAGGTTTTCACGCGACTCCTAAGGTCTTCTAGATTGTGGATTCTTAAGCGGTTAGTATATGCTAATTTGGTTGCCGTCACTTGCGATGTAGTTTCGTTCACTCAAGCTCAACGAAAGGACAATCTATGGCCCGTTCAGGAAAAAAGAAGACCCCACGATCAAGACCACGCGTCGAACGAGATCTCAGCCAAGGCGTGATCGTAGTTTTCTCGGGAGGGCCGGTCGACATCATGAATCCGAAGGAGGTTCGCGACCGGATGGACCAGTTGATTCGGGACGTAAACTCCGACCCCTTCGTGGCCGCCAACACCGGAGGAAAGGGTTTGACGTTTAAGCTGCTATCCGACCTCGAACAGCCGTCGAACCATATACATCAGGCTTTTTGGCCGGCAGTTTTCAAAAAGCTACAATCGCTCCAAGCCTCGCCGCTGATCCTGGTCGGACACTCCAATGGCGGCGCTGCCGTCATGAATCTCGCGCGATGCCTTCAGAAGCAAGGCAAAGTCGTGGATTTCGCCATTACAGCCGATTCCGTCTTCACCGTAATCGACAATGGCGATCCTAACAAAGTTCCTTCCAACGTTCTGGTCAATTTGAACCCTTACACGATTCCGACGGACGAGTTTTGGATCTTGCCGTTTCCAATCGGACGGCCTAGCCGTCGCGCGGCCGATGGTTCCCTGGACGGCATCTTGAATGTCGGGCTCCCCTTCGTGGAACCCGGAGCGATCGCGCACAGAGACGTGTTCTACTATTTGGCCGGTGGTGACCAAGCGGCCAATGGCGTCTACGAGTTTCCGGAAATGATGCTCGATACGATTCTGGCGGAGCTGCGCGGGGCCACGAATGATGAGATCTTCCGGCTCGCCCAGGCGGATCTCCAGATTCTCGCGAATGACGTGCGGATCCCCATCAGCTTGGAGACGACTGGATTTAGTACTACGCTTAATCCGGCGGGTCCCCGTGCGCGCGTCCCGACTCCACCGCGCGTGAGACCCCTCGGGCAGTCCCAGCTGCGGAAGTTAGACCCTGTTCTGAAGGACCTTGAGCGCCAACGACAGTTGGCATTCAAGGGCCGCTGATCTTATCCGGCAGCAATCGACCGGATGTCTTGTAAGCTGTCAGCCGATTCCAATTATCGTCGTGGGCGCAGGAGGAGATGCCGGGTTGAAAGAGGTCGCCCGCTTTTCCACTTGACCCGAAGTTAAAACAGAGCGCGTCCGATAGTTTCCGTCTCGGCGCGCGCCGCGGCTTTCTGCTTGGCGTTCTCCTCTTCCACCAGTTCTTGTAACTGCCTGCGCAGCGATGCGCAACCAGTTTCACAGGCTTCCTTGCGGTTTCTCGCAACGCCAGGAGTCTGTCCATCAGCTGATCCGTGGAGGCGTTGCTCGAAGATGTATTGAAGCAGATACAGCCCCTTAGTAGATTTTCCGGCACGTGGCGGCCCACAAACTAGTAGAGTGAAGCCGTTCTCTTGTACGAAGTCATCTACTTTTGTAACTCGTTTTCTAGACTTGAAGGCCGACGAGGGGGGCCCCGGCCATACTCGGCCCGAGGCGAAATTCAGGCAGTTAAGAAAACGACACTTTAGCAAGCAGATCGGCGACTCGAGCTCGGCTATGGCAGGTCACGACCGGGCCTCTTGGAACGAACCGATATTCTATCTCCAAAAGGTGAGTGCCGAGGAGGTCGAGGGGTTAAGAAGCGCCGGTCGATTGTGACGCCGAGTTGCACTCGGAGCGGCCGTGTCGAAACGCTTCTGACCGGGCTTGGTAATGTATAATTCGATGAAAGCCGTTGGCCGCACGTTTCGTCGGCTGCCGGCGACAGCTCGTATTTCGAGGAGGCGAGGTGGTGACAAGACGCAAGACATCGACTGGACCCAGGAAAGCTGTGCGCAAAAAGGAAGGTCAAAGGAAGACACCTGCGGTACCACAAGCATTTGCGATCAGGATTGCCTCTAATTACAACCGAGCGCAAGCGCTCGCGTTCGCGCGCCAGTACTGGAACCTGGCATGTCCCGACCTGTACATCGGAACGGGTGCCAGCCCTTTCCTCCTACAGGTTCCTGCAGGCACTAGTTTTCAGCGGAACGCTACCGGTCCAAACGCTCCGGAGGTCGCGGTTAAACCCGATGGCAGCACAATTCCCTTTTCGCAAATGGACGATTGTGCCCATTTCATCTCGAGTTGTCTGGGCACGCCCCCCAACGCCAGCGCCGGAGGTCTTAACATTTCTTCTGATTTTGCCGTGGCCTACGGAATCTTCGGGGCCCAGCGATTGTTCAACTACTTGAACACCCAAGGGGCTATCAACGTGATCGGAACGAACCTCAGCCATGATGACGCAGCCGCCCAACTAAGCTCACTCAACGCTGGAGATCTCATCTTCTACGCCCCGCAGGGCGGCAGTATTCACCACTCCGGTTTATTCTTGGGCAGCCCGTCTCAAAACATTGCCTGTCACACCTACTGCCGGGCAGATCAAGTCACTGGAGATCCGCCTCAAGGTTGGGATTCTGTTGCCTTTACGGACGGGAGCGGGTCCTCGCTGGTGACCGTATACACGCTCGCTCAGCTTGTTTAGAGTCCCCAATTGGCTGAGACAAGGTAGTCGAGCGCCCGGGTCGATCCCGGGGAAAGCCGTCGATCGCGAACGAATTTAACTTCCCGCCCCAAGGCAAGCTGGACCTGGGCAGCGTGGAGCGCAGTCGACACTGAGCAGTCGCACGTCGCGCGTTCTTTCCTACTTGCCTTCGAGCGTTCTGGCCTTAGCGAGTTTCTCTGATGCCCGGTCCACCAACTGCAGGTTCCCCGCAACCATTGCTTCGCGCGCATCGAGCGCGGCCAATTCCAGCAGCGCCTTCACGATGGTCTCCTGACCGATCAGCTTGCCTGTCTTGGCGTGGCGCAGCGGTTTTCGACCATCAGGAAATCACCTGACAAAACCAACATCGCAAGTGTACGGCGCGCGTCCGAATACTGTGGCGGAGCGTCTTTGAGACTGTCCCTATCGGAAACTTCGTTCTGTCCGAGAAGATGGTAGTCATCTGAATGTTCATCCTGTTGTCCGCTTTCCCGTCGACGTTGTTTTCGATGTTCCGTTCACGGGCAGTGCTGGGGTTGGAAAACATGGCTCTACGCCACCAGATTGGGGTCCTGAAGCGTTCTGCTGCGAAACGGCCGAAGCTGACTCCCGCCGACCGTCTGTTTTGGGTGTTCCTCTCCCGGGTCTGGGGCGATTGGCGCTCGGCGTTCGGACATCTTCAAGCCCGCGACGGCGATCGGCTGGCATCGCAAGGGATTTCGTCTCTTCTGTAACGCCGATGGCAGTCGCGTGGGCGGGAGGCAGGTGAAGTCGCGCAGATTCCGTCGTGCTGTGCTAGAGTATTGATTCTGAGAATGGCGGGAATTTGATCTCCGAAACGGACGCTCCATTGTCGACCTACTTCGGAAAGCCGGAAATCGACTACCGGACGCTCAAGCTGATTGTCGGTTTGATCGCTGTAACTATGGGAGGCGTCACACGATTCTTCGCGGCGTGTAACATCACTTCAATCAGCGAGTCCTACTATTTGGGAGGCTGGGCCCAAAGCTTCTTCGTCGGATTCCTGTTCGCGATTGCGGCCTTTCTTTTGGCATACAACGGTCTCTCTCAGGCCGAGTTGGTGCTCAGCAAGGTTGCGGCGTTCGCCGGGCTCGCCGTTGCGCTTTTTCCATGCTCTTGCACTCCCAAGGACGAGCCATGCGTTCACGTGATTTCGCTAAAGACCGTTCCGGGCGTTCATTATGTGTCTGCGGCGATCATGTTCGTGATCCTTGCCTATTTTTGCTACGTCTTCTATCGGCGGGCGCGCGGCAAGGGTCATAAGGAAGCGATGCGGCGCGCAGGTGTCTATGTTGTCTGCGGTTTGACGATTGTCGCCTCGATCCTGACCGTCCTTGCGAACGAGATTTCCCACGACGCGCTGGTGAACGCCGTCCCCCGTCTGATCTTCTGGTGCGAATTGGCGGGCTTGGTCGCCTTCGGAATCTCTTGGCTAACCGCGAGCCGGGTGCTTCCGGTTCTGACAAGCCCCAAGGAGCGGTTCTCCCCTCTACGTTTGGTCAATCCCGAGTAATCTCCGCGAGGTGTACAGAAAGGTGTTTCCCGAGACGCCCGCTCTCAGTTGCCGCGGTGTCATTGATCTGAACACCAGTACTTGCCCGCAACAAAGTCTTGCCCAAGATCGATTCGATGATATCCATGAGAGGCTCCTTGCTGTGTTTCATTCCCATCGTCGCGCAACGCGGGCGCTGCGGCGGACCACCTCATTAATTTGGAATGGAGTGGGAGGCAATTGACGAACTTTCGCCGAGCGAAAACCGACCGCCATCTACCCGCCTGCTTCAAGGTAACGCACCAAACTTAGGCTGAATCTGTACCGGTTCGCCGGTTCCGAAAGCGACGTAGAATCGGGCCAATTGGTGGTTTGCTACGGAAACATACAACCCGACGCCTATGTCGTGTCTCAATTGCCCAAGCGTTAGGGCGGAAGGTTGCAGGGCGACCTTACCAACATCGTAGAAGCCGAATATTCCTAAGAACGACCAGATTGGATGCTGGTATTCAGCTTGCAGCAGAACCCTGTTGGGTGCGCGGAAGCGATAGTCCCCAAATCCCCGAAGAGTGTCACTGCCGGAGATATCGGTGCCGCCAAGTGTCGGGTCGAGAAAGAATGGAGAAGTGCTGCCCGCAGAGCTGTATGTAGCATCCAGCCGCCCCGTTAGCAACAAATCTCCAGCTGAACAATGCTCTCCGCTACGTGAACTTTGGCAGAGGAAATCGGCAAACCCATGTCGCTTGCTTTTAACTGCGGAACCACTGTGGACCGGCAGGCGAATCGGAAAATCCGTTATGGTGGAAGCAGACAAACGCCGAAAGGAGAATCTCGGGTCTCCAATCGCGCGGTAGAACGAAAACCCAACCTGAGCCACGGTGGAAGGCGAACGGCGAGGTGGCACTTTGAACGTGAGGTACGGTTCGACCTGCACGAAATCGTCCGTCGTATTAAGCCCAGGAGCCGAGGCGGCGCTGTACTCGCTTGCAAGTGGAACCCCACCGTTTGGGCTGACGATTCTCGGTCGAATAAAATCCGCGCTGACACCCGCCGAACTCCAAGAGGTCAGTGGATTATCGAAGGCGGCGCTGAAATCAGTCTGCTTCAGGCTGTAGGCGGTTCCCGCGGCGAGCGATGTAAACGGCCCCAAGCCGTAGAAGGGCTGCTCTTTTGCATCGAACAACCGCGCGCCGAAAGTGATCGACGATTTGGCATCCAGTTCCGAGTCGCTTTGGAGCGCGCGCCGACGGCCGCCATAGCGTCCTCCGGCTTTCCGCGAAAGCAGCGCCTTCGTTGTGCCAGGAATGGAGGGAACCGCAAATACGGCCTGCATCTGCGCCATCCACGACGTGTCCGTGGAAACGACCGCTTCGCCGGAGACAATTCCCTCGGCACGACCCATGTGCGGAAGAAAGGTAAAGGCCGGGCCAACGGCGATGGTCCCCGCGCCCGGGGCCACTGTCCCGATCGCCAAGTGGTATGGGTCGCCGGCAAAGACCTCCTGCAAACACTCGAGGAGCCAATACTTGCCGAATTTAAGGTTCGCGCGGTCAAAGCAAGAACGTTCCACATCGGTCAGCTCACCGGCAGCCACCGGGCCTGCCGACAGAGCCATGATGAGGGCTGCGATTGTTAGGCGCATCCGCATCTCCCGCCGTGTGGCGTTTTGAAACCCGCAACTTTGGCGTAGACACGCCTGAGATAAAATTGGGCTTCCTCTCCTGTCTTAATCTTTTTGGGGTCGATTCCAGTCTGCCGATTCGAAGGAAGCTTCTTCTCAAGATTTTTTGCCGCCTCGACGTACTCGCTTTGCAAGCCATTCATCGCCTTAGACGGGGTAGTAGCGTGGGCGCGAGCCGGAGTACGGACATTCAACTTTTTTGCTGCGCGTGGAGGTTTATCGAACTCAAATGCCGCATCCAAAGGATAAGCGTTTTGTGCTCTAAGTCCCAGCTTGCAATCTTGATATACACCGGTCAGAAGCTTGCGCGCACACGCGATCAGCGAGGTATGATCGCACACCTCGGGGATGATTTTTTTAGGTGTGTAGGGTGATACAATCACAGCCGGGACGCGGACGCCATAGCGAGTGAAATCAAACCATGGTTTCTCGGAGATCGCGCAGTCCGGCGCTGGGGCGCGCGGAGGAGGAACATGGTCGTAAATACCGCCGTGTTCATCGTAGGTGATGATGAACACCGAACTCTCCCACACTTCCTTTCGCGAGCGAATAGCATTGTAAATGCTCAGGATCAATTCGTCGCCGGCGAGTAAATCACTATCAGGATGCTGATCGTTCTGGGGCCGGAATACTCCATCGACGACCTCCGAACCATATCGTGGCTCGAGGAAACAATATCCGGGCAGATCGTTG
>Ga0210394_10005045_pt1 | contig 14982 bp, 14 predicted proteins | sample IncBWC12MmetaG_FD_160121 | JGI IMG/M metagenome (GOLD analysis project Ga0210394, IMG submission 160121) | Forest soil microbial communities from Barre Woods Harvard Forest LTER site, Petersham, Massachusetts, United States - Inc-BW-C-12-M | ecosystem: Environmental > Terrestrial > Soil >... | reverse complement strand
CGCTTTGCCCAGATAGACGTTCGCGGTGGTGCCGTCGAGCGAAATCCAGTCGCCCTCCTTCACCGTAATTGCTTTGCCGCCAACAGTTGTCGTAAACAACTTATTGCGTTCGGAAATTTGCAGCGAGCCCGCGCCCACCACGCACGGACGCCCCATGCCGCGCGCAACCACCGCCGCGTGGCTCGACTTGCCGCCGACCGCGGTGAGAATCCCCTTCGCGACGTCCATGCCATGAATATCGTCAGGCGTGGTTTCTTTGCGAACCAGGATGACCGGACCGTTCTTCGCCAGCTCCACCGCATCGTCGGCCGAGAATGCCGCGCGACCCACCGCAGCGCCTGGAGACGCCGCAATTCCATTGGCGACAAGCTTTAGCGTTTTCAGCGATGCGTTATCGAACACCGGATGCAGCAATTGATCCAACTGTTGCGGCTGCACGCGAAGGACGGCTTCCTTCTTATCGATGAGGCCTTCCTCCACCATCTCGACGGCCACGCGAACCGCGGCGGGGCCGGTGCGCTTGCCGTTGCGCGTTTGCAGCATGTACAGCTTGTTGTCTTCGATGGTGAACTCGAAGTCCTGCATGTCGCGATAATGTTTTTCGAGGCTCGCGGTGATCTCGCGAAGTTGCTTATACGCCTCGGGCATCAGCTTTTCGAGATCGGTGATCGGCTCCGGAGTGCGGATGCCGGCGACCACGTCCTCGCCTTGCGCATTGATCAAAAATTCGCCGTAAAACGTGTTCTCGCCCGTCGCTGGATCGCGCGTGAAGCCGACGCCAGTGGCCGATGTATCGCCAAGGTTCCCGTAAACCATCGCCTGCACGTTGGCGGCAGTGCCGATTTCATCCGGAATCTTTTCCATCTTGCGGTAATAGGAGGCTTTCGGGTTCCACCAGGAGCGAAACACCGCGTCGCGCGACATCGCCAGCTGCTCATGCGCATCCTGAGGAAACGGTTTCTTCGTCTCTTTCAGAACCAGCTTTTTATATTCAGCAATAATCGCCTTCAAATCGTCAGCCGACAAATCCGTGTCTGACTTCACCTTGGCTTTGTGTTTCTGCGCATCGAAAATGTGGTCGAACTTTTCCATGTCGATGTTCTGCGCGACCTCCCCGAACATCTGAATGAACCTTCGATAAGAGTCATACGCGAAGCGCGGATTGTTAGTCAGTTTAGCCAGACCCTCGGTCGTCTCATCATTCAAACCGAGGTTGAGAATCGTGTTCATCATCCCGGGCATGGAGAATTTCGCGCCCGACCGAACGCTCACCAGCAGCGGATTGGAGGGGTCGCCCAGCTTCTTGCCAATGGTTTTTTCGAGCTTCGCGAGCGCCTTCAAAACCTGATCGTTGATCTCGTCAGGAACCTTGTTCCCATTCTGGAAGTAAATGTTACAGACTTCAGTCGAGATGGTGAATCCAGGCGGCACGGGCACGCCCGCGCGCGACATTTCGGCCAGACCGGCGCCCTTCCCGCCGAGGACATCCTTCATCTTCCCATCGCCATCGGCTTTACCAGCGCCGAAGTTAAATACATAGTTTTTCATTTTTGGTCTCCTGGAATGACGATCTTCGAAAAATCGGCGATCGCATTAAACTGCATATCAATTCGGTCGAGGAGCTCCAGACGGCGTTTTCGTTTCGCTAAGTCTGGATCCATGACCATTACCTTCTCGAAAAATTCATCCACTACGGGGCGGGTGCCCACAACGGCCTTCAGGAATGGACGATAGTCGCCCCTTGGAAAGTGCTCCCGCGCTGCAGCAACAACACGTTGATATCCAAGGTAAAGGCCTCGCTCCGGCCCGTCCTCAAAATCCGACGCGTTGATAGTGGGCACCCTTTCCTCGGATTTTGCTTGCTCTCGAATCCTTCTAATCCTCTTCACGGCACCGGCAATTGCCAGAAAGTCTGCGCTCTTTGTCAGCTCGGCTACCAGATTGAGACGTACACGAAAATCGGCCCTGTCAAGCGACACGTCTTTGGTCGGAGTCGCCGCGAGTACCGCCTCTAGCACGTCATATCCGAAGACCTCGGCGAAGTAGTAGCGGTACCTGTCGTGGAAGAAGTCGAGCAGCTTCCCATCTCTCTTGGATAAGCGGTCCAGAACCTTCGGCTCGTTCAGCAATCCAGTCTCTTCGATAATTTTGAAAATCCCCTGTGCGGCGCGGCGCAATGCGAACGGATCTTTCGAGCCCGTCGGAACCATGTCGATGCGAAAGAATTCTCTTAAGTTGTCGAGCTTGTCGGCAATGGCGAGGATTTGGCCAGCCTTCGTCGACGGGATCGAATCCTCCATGCTGAGCGGCTTGTAATGCTCGTAGATGGCGTCACTTACCGCTTTCGGCTCGCCTTGATGTTTGGCGTATAATCCGCCGACGATGCCTTGTAAATCGGTGAATTCTTTCACCATTTCCGTGGTCAGGTCGGCTTTGGCCAGCCATGCCGCGCGCTGGGCGTTTTCGTCGCCGCCGAGTTCCTTTACCAAATCCTGAACGCGTTTGGTTTTTTCAAGATACGTGCCCAGTTTCGCTTGAAACGTCACGTGCGAGAGGTCTTCTACCCGATCCGCAAGCTTCTTCTTTTGATCGACCTCCCAGAAGAACCGAGCATCGTTGAAGCGAGCCTTCAGGACTCGTTCGTTGCCTCGCTTGACCAGGCCGTCCGGGTCGGCCGGGATGTTCATAATGGCGACAAAATGCGGGGCTAAGACACCTGCGGCGGTCTCTACTGCGAAGTATTTCTGGTGATGGCGCATCACGGTGGTCAGCACTTCGGCGGGAAGCTCTAAGTATGCTGGATCGAAGTCGCCCTTGATCGCGGCCGGATATTCGGTGATGTATGTGAGGGTTTCGAGCAGCTCCGGATCGATGGTCGCGCCGAGTTTCCTCGCCTCAGTTTCGATCTTATTGCGGCGCTCCGATGCACTTAAGAGGACTTTATTTGCTCTTAAAACGGCCTCTACGGAGGCATAATCGACCTTAAATTGCGAATTTGCCAGCCCTCGATGGCCGTGCGAAAGATTGCCGCTTTTTACGCCGGCTACTTCGAAGGGGATAATCTCGTCGTCTGTCCGCATGCTCACGCATGGCGGTTCGGAGCCGAGGAGGGCGACGATCCACCTAATCGGGCGGATGAATCGCGGCGAACCTTTCTCGCCCCAGTACATGGTTTTAGGCCACTGGATTCCCAGGATACTTGCGGGCAGGGATTCGGCCAACAGGTCGCGGACGGGGCGGCCGGGGATCTTTTTGCGGAGTTCGTAATAGTCGCCTACTTTTTGCATCGCGGATACATCGACACCTTGTTTTTTCGCGAAGCCGGCGGCGGCTTTGTCGCCCGCGGAGATGGGAGGGCCTTTTACTAATTGCTCCTGGTCGGGAGTGCGGTCGGGGAGGCCGGTGGCGCGGACTACCAATCGTCTTGGCGTTGCGTCCACAGTCGGCGTCGCACCGAAGAGGTCGAGTTTCGCTAGTTGAGAGAGGGCGCCGGGGATCATCCAGTGGGGGATTTCTTCGGTGCCGATTTCCAGGAGGAAGTTCATATGGCCACCGGTGTAATTGTGGGGCGGGCTATCAGCCGGCAGCCGCCCTCCGGGCGGCTCTTGTTTTCAACACAGAAAAGCCCGCTGGAAGCAGGCTGCCGGCTCGATAGCCCGCCCCACAAGAAAATTCTGGCTGCTGTTCGCTGGCAGAACCCTGCGGTCGTCATGCTAGCTCCTGTTGCGCGGCCCACAGTTTGGCGGTGCCTACGGCCAGATCGCGGACCCTTTTTATAACAGCCACACGCTCCGTTACACTGATCGCGCCGCGCGCATCGAGGAGGTTGAACAAGTTCGAACACTTCAGCACTTGGTCGTACGTCGGCAGCACCGGGAACCGGTGTTTATCCGGATACTTTTCGTATTGCGCCAGCAGACTCTTGCACTCGGCCTCATGTTCGGCGAAAAGGCGCCAGAGGCGATCCACATCGGCCATTTCGAAATTCCAGACACTGAATTGCAGTTCTTCGGCTAATCGGACGTCCCGATATTTGACGCCTTCAGTCCAAGTGATGTCGTAGACACTGTCGACATTTTGCAGGAACGCTACTAAACGCTCTAAACCGTAGGTGATTTCGGCGGGCACCAGATCCAGATCGATGCCGCCGCATTGCTGGAAGTAAGTGAATTGGGTGATCTCCATGCCGTCCAGCATGACTTGCCAGCCGACGCCCCAAGCTCCCAATGTCGGCGATTCCCAGTTGTCTTCTTCGAACTTGATGTCGTGCTTTTTCAGGTCGATGCCGATGGCATCGAGGCTGGCCAGGTATTGGTCGAGCACGTCGGTCGGGGAGGGTTTTAGGATTACTTGCAATTGCTGGTGCTTATAAAGACGATTGGGGTTGTCGCCGTATCTTCCGTCGGCGGGGCGGCGGCTGGGTTGGACGTAGGCGACCCGATAGGGCTTGGGACCGAGCACCCGTAGAAACGTCTCCGGGCACATGGTGCCGGCGCCGACTTCGATGTCGTAGGGCTCAGTGATAATGGCTCCCCGGTCGGACCAGTAGTGTTTTAGCTTGAGGATTGTTTCTTGGTAGGAGTCCATAAGAAAGGCGCGCCTATTCGGGACGGGGCAAAGACGGTACAGGCACGAAGTTTCGCAAAGGCGGCGAAATTCGCGCCAGTCCCGTTTTTGCGCACTGGACGATCGTCACAGGGCCTCCAGTAGCGGGACCGTCAAAAAACGGCGTTCTACGTGGTGTTCCATGGTGCGGATTAAACCCCGGCGGAGGTCTTGGGCGGTCGATTTGGTCCACTCGCGCGGGGCGAGATCGGTGATGGGTTTTCCGAACATTTCGCCTACTATTTCCGCTGTCTCATCGCTCACGCGGAGTTCGGGGAGAACGCCGGTTAAACGGACTGACCAGAGAGTGAAGTAGGCTACGGCGCGCCAGATATTTCCTTCATTGCGCAGGTCCGCCAGCACGGCCATGAGGAGCCGGAAGAATTTTTCGTTTGGTTCGTGCGGCGGCAACAATTGCTCGGCGACCTCAGTGAAATAATCAAGCGCAACACTTCGCGCATAATCCGATTGCATCGCGAACTGCGATTGAATCAATTCGCAGCCGGAGAGATTGACCAGTTCGGCATTCTCACGCTGAAAATAAGCCATCCGGACGTGGGACAGCCGTTCCAAACCCGACCCAAAAGGGCTCTTCGGCCGGCGAGCTCGCCGGGCGACACCGCGCAGTTTCCCCAGATCGCGTGTTAAAAAACTGACGATCAGATCCGATTCCCGGAAGGGATACGTACGCAGGACGAACGTCTCGCTCATCCGCGCGGGCATAGGTTCGACGCAAAATACTAGATTAGCAGAAGGAGACGGGAATCAGGAGACAGGAGTCAGAATAAAAAACCTATTTCGCGCGGTAGACGTCGTGCCAGTTGCCGGTGGGCCACGCTACTCCGACGATGGTTCCGATGATTGCGCCTAACGGGGTGAAAATGGCTTTGCCGATGTTGTCGATTTTAAAAAAGCAGTTGGTGTTGCATCCTCCGTGGTCGACGCCGGCGCCGATACCCAGGCCCGCGCCCGCGCCAATGCCGAGGCCGATTAACGCGTTCCGTTTGCGATGGCTCTCGCCCTTGGTCGCGATTTTCAAAACCTGCGCGCGGGGCAGCGACTGTTGAGTGTTGGCGGCCAGGATGACGAGAGACTCGTCGGTGACGCTTTGAAGCTGGCCCCGGTAGGATTTTCCATCGGCCGAGGAAACTTTGACTTCCCCTCCAATGGTGAGGCTCTTTACTGTGGCCCAGTTGGCGTCGGCGGCCGCGGTAACGGCGAACGCCAGGAGCAGCAGCGCGAGTTTCACGGCTTTCTCGCGCGGCGCAGGAGGTGCGCGCCGGCGGTGGGCGCCAGTTCCGCGGCCTGGATCCCGGACTTGACTTCGCCAGGGTTCGCCACGACAACAGCGTCGGAATTGCCGCCATTGACGGCGCCAGGCTGGCCGGTGTGATAGGTGGGGGCTTCAAAGCCGGTACTGTAAATGGATGCGCCGCGGGCTGAGACGGACGATCCGGCCAAAGTGGTTGTAAAGCGAAACATTCGACAACCTCCGACGCCGGCACCAAGCATAGGCGATCGGCCGGGGGGAAGTCAATGTATTCATTTGGCCCAGGAGCCGGCGGCGCGATGCATACCGGTCACGGAATTATAAAAGAGGGCAACGGATCCGTCCGCTAACCGGATCATTTTTCGGTGCCACGTGCGGCCGTGGATGGCGCACTCCAAATTGAACAGAGCACTGGAGGCGTTATCGAGATGAACGTCCGGGGAGCAAAGGCAGCAAACAAAAAACGGACTCCCGGGAAGTTCCTCGCGCGTGAAGGACTTCCTGTCGGTCATGATTGATCAATTTTATACACCTTTTTGCCCTTTTGATCAATATCAAATTCTGCTTGTCCCTAATCTTTCGGGTAACGGGGGCCTTCCTGGTATTGGTTTGGGCATTGGTGTGCGAAGCCCTCGCCAATAGATGACGGGCACACGACTTCAGAAAGACCCTTCTCCCGCTCCGTTCTGCGAGGAAAAGCAACGGCTCGTCGAAGAATTTCTATCGGCCAACCATGTTCTTATGGACTTACATAACATGCAGATAGAAGCCATCATCCTCAACGAACAGGACTTTTCAAGATTTGACGACATGATCCATCTGGCAAGGGAGAAAAAAGAACAGGCAAAATATGCGCTCATTGCGCATATGGAAATCCATGAGTGTTAAAGGAGAGAATCACTCTATGCAGCTCACGCAGGAAGAGCGGGCGCGTATCAAAGATAGTACTAACAAAATCCAGTCCGTGAACGATTCGCTGGCCCACGTTGATCCGGGCAAGATACCCGAGATCGAGCAAATCCAGGAGTGCCTTGAAGATTCCGACAAGGCGCTGAGACGGGTGCTTCACTCACCCGGCGGCGCAGGTAAAGCGCCAAGCTATTGAATATAAATTACTTGGGTTTTGGAGGGAGTGGGGTGGGTCGAATGCCTTGTTTCGCCAGTGCGGCGCGGAGGGCGGGTTCGCCTTTGGCTCCTACCTCATAGAGAGCGACTTTGCCGGTGCGGTCGATCAGGATCAGGGTGGGGAAGGCGTTTACGGAGAGAGATTTAAGAAGCTCGCCGTCGGCGGCGAGCTGGAGATTCGGATAGGTCAAGCCGGCTTTGGCCAGGTATTTCGACATGGTTTCCTTGTCTTCGCCGACGTTCATGCCGACGACGACTAACCCTTTGGCGCGAAACTCCTTGTGGAGTTTTTCGAGGACCGGGAGTTCCTGGCGGCAGGGCGCGCACCAGGATGTCCAGAAGTCGAGCAGGACCACCTTTCCTTTGGTGGGAGGGCCTCCTTTGAGTTCGGGCGCGGGCTTGCCTTCGACGTCGGGCTTGACGATGCCCGGAAGGGTCCAGTCGGCGGTTTGCGTCGAGCCGGGGGGAGGGGTGAAGACGAAGAGGGAATCGGGAAGGTCGGGGTTGAGGGCCAGGCTGGCGGTGGTGGTGGCCTGGGTCATTTCCACGGGTTCGGGGAGGGAGCCGATGACCAGGTGGGCGGTGAAGCTGTTCTGAAGGGTCAGGCCCAGGGTTTTGGAGATCCAGCTGATTTGCACCGCGTTCGAGATGGTCATGTGCTGGTCGGGGAGCTTGATGGGGTCGTAATGGGCTTCGACGACCCAGCATTCGTAGGTCTGGTCGCCAACCTCCATGGTTTTTTCGCCGGTGATTTTGACATCTTTGATGAAAGTGGAGATGTCGGGGATATTTTTGAGGACGCTATTCTCGCCGAGGGCGGATTCGGGAGAGCTGGTGGCGGCGCGCTTGATGTATTTTTTCTGCTGGTCGAGATAGACGTAGGTGTGGGAGCCGTCGCTGACGACGGTCATGGAGGTGGCTCCGTTCTGCGATTCGATGCGCATGCGGTCGGGGCGGCGGACGCTGATGACGGCGGGCATTTCCAGGTGCGTATTGTTGCCGCCGGTGGTTTCCACCAGGCTGAGCGAGTGGATCTGATAGCTGGAGTATCTCTTAATCGCGTCGTTGGAACGGAGCAGAAGGTCGCGGGGATCGGGTTGGGCCTGGAGGAAGAAGGGGATTAATAGAATCGCGAGACGGCCCATGGTTACATCGTACACGGGGAGGCGCGGGATGTCCGCATGCTTACGCATGGCGGTTCGCGTAGGGCGGACCCTTTCATGATTGTGTTTTCCGGTTTGGTGGCGCGAGCTTTAGCTCGCGCCACGGAGTGCACCAGCGACTTATGACCTTATTTCTAGTGGTCTGCGTCGCAAATCCTGAACGGTAACGCTCTAACGCGCAAAAGGGGGACTGGCTCGAATTTCGCCGGTTTTGCGAAACTTCGTGCCTGTACCCCTTTTGCCCCGTCCCGAATCATACTGTTCGAAATGAGCGACGCACTACACTAGCTCAGGACACCAGCAGGCCCGCATCCGTCAATGAACTTCGGAAACAACCGCGGTCACCACACATGTACGCGACGGTCCGGCGGTAGAGACAGCTTCTGCGATGGCTGTACGGAAAATGCGTCGTACCAGGCGTTCAGATTCCTGACTGTATCGGCGCGATACTGTTCGGGAGCGTGTCCATCGGTGGCGATCTCCTTGCGCAATTCCGCATCGCGCACCTTCGATCTCCAGCTCTGCCCGAAGCTGATGAAAAAGCGCTGGTCGCCGGTTAGACCGTTTTTCACGGCGTCCGGTTTTCCGTTCAGGGAGAGCCGGTAGGCGTCGTAGGCGACCATCAGTCCGGCGGCATCGGCGATATTTTCGCTGAGCGTCTGTTTCCCGTTCACCGCCAGATCCGGGAACGGCCGGTAAGCGTCGAACTGCGCGGCAAGCGCCTCGCCGGCTGCTTTGAAGTGTTCGAAATCCTCTTTGGTCCACCAGTTGGCCATGCGTCCTTCGGCATCGAACTGGCTGCCCTGATCGTCGAAGCTGTGGCTGATTTCGTGGCCGATGACGGCGCCCATCGCTCCGTAGTTGTGCGCCGCGTCGGCTTTGGCGTCGAAGTACGGAGGCTGGATGATCGCCGCCGGGAAATTAAGAGCGTTCTGCAAGGGAAGATTCACCGCGTTGACGGTTTGCGGTGTCATCCACCATTCGCCGCGATCGACGGGCAGGTGGAGCTTTGCAAGCTGAGAGCGATATTCGAATAATTCGGCGCGCTGCGCGTTCGCGAGCGCTTCCCCCTTGACGATTTCGAGAGACGAGTAATCGCGCCAGTGATCCGGATAGCCCACGCCGATTTTCAGCGTCTCCAGTTTCTGCTTGGCTTTGACTTTGGTTTCGGGCGACATCCAAGATAGCGAATCGATTCGCTTGGCGAACGCTCTGACCAGGTCGGCGGCCATGGCTTGCGCCTTCGCTTGCGTTTCCGCGGGAAAATAGCGCTGCACATACATCTTGCCGACCGCGTCTCCCAGGGCGGCGTTGGTGAAATCGATGGCCCGCTGCCAGCGCGGGCGCAGCTCGGGAATGCCGCTGAGGACTTTGCCATGAAAATTAAATCGCTCGTCGACGAACGCTTTCGGAAGATAAGGCGCGGCATCTTCGACGGCGTGAAAAGCGAGCCAGTCTTTCCACGCAGCGAGCGGCTGCTTCGCGCATAAAGCGGACAGGCCCGCGACGGCTTTGGGGTGCCACACGACGATCGCCGGGGCGTCGCTCAAATGGGCCGCTTCGAGAAGAGCCGGCCAGTCCAGCCCGGGCGCTTTCGACGGCAGGTCGGCGCGAGTCCAGGAAACCGCGGAATGGACATCCTCCGATTCGACGCGCGTCGCGTGAACTTTCGCCATGGCGGTTTCGAGCGCAAAAACGCGCGCCGCGCGCCCGCGCGGGTCGGTAAAACCGGCGAGCTTGAACATCGCTTCGACGTGCGCCCGATATTGTTTCCGCAACTCCACCATATGCGGCGACGGCGAGACATAGTAGTCGCGATCCGGCATTCCAAGACCGCCTTGCAGCAGGTAGGGGTAGCTGTGGGACGGGTCCGTCAGGCCCTGCGTGATCCAGACTCCGAAAAGGTTCCCGGTCTCGAAGTTCGTGCTGTTCAGGGCGTCGACGTCCGCGCGGAGTTGGCCGCCGAGGACGCGGGCCAGCGTGCGCCGGTCCGCGATGGCGGCGATAGAGTCCAACTGCGGTTTGAGTGGCGCGATCCCTCGGGACTCTATGCCGGCTTCGTCCAAGAAGCTCGCGTAGAAATCGCCGATCTTGCGGGCGTCCTCGCTCTGCGGCGCACCGACTTTCGCCGCATCCTGAATCAGGGACCGGGTGCGCGTGCGCGTTTCGTCGGCCAAAATGGCGTCGATGCCGTAACTCGACTTATCGGGGGGAATGGGCGTCGACTTGATCCAACCGCCGTTGGTGTACGCGTTGAAATCGTCGCCCGGCGCGACGGACGTGTCCATTCCCGCGAGATCGATGCCCGTATCCTCGGACGAGCGCCTGGTGTTGCATGCTGGCACCATCGCAAGAACCAGAAGGAGGGCGGATTTCCTTGGACGCTTCATTCCCTGAGATTAGCGCAGCTCTTGTAATGATCGCTTCCTGTGATCGCGGCTCGGTATGTTATTGGTTTTACGTGCAGCCGATTCTGAGCCGCGACCGCAGGAAGCGATCTGCTCTAGTTTTCCAGCACCTTGTTAGGCTCGCGCCAGTCAGAAGATCGTCGAGGGCGAGCCCAAAACTTTTCGTGGTGATCAGACGCGCACGTATTTGTTGAACCAGTCAATGGTGCGCTGCCAGGCCAGGTCGGCCGCGGCCTTGTTGTAGCGCTCCGGAGTCGCATCGCAGTTGAAGCCGTGAACCGCGGCGGGGTAGATGTAGCCCTCATGCGGGACCTTAAATTCCTTCAGAGCCGCGTCGTATGCGGGCCAACTCGCTGCCAGCCGCGTATCGAGCTCTCCGTGATGGACCAGGATCGCCGCCTTGATTTTCCCAACGTCGTCCTTCGCGGGAGGGCCGCCGTAAAACGGCGCCGCGGCCGCGATGTCCGATCCCAACCGCACGGCCAAGGTGTTGCACATGCCGCCTCCGTAACAGAAACCGGTTGCGCCGATTTTGCCCGAGCAATCGGCGCGCGATTTCAACCACATCGCGCTGGCCACGAAATCCTCGGTCATCTTCTTCCCGTCGACCTTGCTGAACATCTGGCCGCCTTTGTAGTCGTCGCCGGGAAAGCCGCCAAGAGAGGTGAGTGCGTCCGGCGCAAACGCCATGAAGTTCGCCAGGGCGAGCCGTCGCGCGATGTCCTCGATGTGAGGATTCAATCCCCGATTTTCGTGGACCACGATAATGCCGGGCAACTTGGACGGCGTTGCGGATCGAGTATCGGCACTGACCGGTCGCACGAAATATCCCTTGATGCTGCCGTTCCCTTGCGGCGAGGGGACAGTTTCGTAGGACGCCTTGATCCGATCGTCGGTCTTCGACACCTGCTGACCCAGAGCGTAGTTCGGCATCAGCGCCTCGGCGAGGGTTGCGGCCGTCAAGCCCCCTACCGCAAATCGTTGCAGGCCGTCCATAAAGTCGCGGCGGCTGATCTCGCCATGAATAAAGAGGTTGTAAAGCGCGACTGCTTCTCGTGGTAATTTCGGTCTGGTTGGCTCCATGTTTTTACTCCCTTTGTCTTACTCCCTTCGAGAGAATATCACGGCTGGCGGGTCTACACTGGTTTTATGCGATTTCTGATGACGCCGCTTTTGTTAGCCGCCTGCTTACAGGCTGCCGACATCGAGTCCCGGGTGACTCACGGTTATGCCGATTCCAACGGGGTGAAGATTCACTACGCCAGTCTGGGCCAAGGTCCGCTGATCGTGATGATTCACGGTTTCCCGGATTTCTGGTACACCTGGCGCGACCAGATGGAGGCGCTCTCCGACAAGTTTCAATGCGTCGCCATCGATCAGCGAGGCTACAACCTCAGCGATAAACCCAAAGGCGTCGAGAATTACGATGTGCGCCTGCTGGTCGGCGATGTGGTCGCCGTCGTCCATGCTTTGGGCAAGGAAAAAGCCATCATCGTCGGCCACGATTGGGGAGGCCTTGTCGCATGGCAGGTCGCTCTCAACGTCCCGCAGGTGACCGAAAAGCTGATCATCCTGAATCTCCCGCATCCGCGAGGCCTTTCGCGCGAACTGGCCAATAATCCGGCGCAGCAGAAGAACAGCCAGTACGCCCGCAACTTCCAGCAGCCCGATGCCGCATCGAAACTGACGGCCGAAGGTCTGGCATTCTGGGTAAAGGATCCCGAAGCCCGCAAGAAATATGTCGAGGCCTTCAAACGCTCCGATTTCGAAGCCATGCTCAATTACTACAAGCGTAACTATCCCCGCGAGCCATACGTCGAAGATAAATCGCCCGTCGTCAAGACCCAGACGCCCGTTCTAATGATCCACGGCCTCGGCGACACCGCATTGCTTTCCGGCGCGCTCAACAACACCTGGGACTGGATGGGACAGGACCTGACGCTGGTCACCATTCCCGGCGCCAGCCACTTTGTGCAGCAGGACGCCTCCGAGCTGGTTTCAAAATCCATGAGGATGTGGTTACTAAGATGACCGCCGAAGAGATCCGCCTGCACATTTTTTATTCCGGTTGGGCGTCGCGCAAACTGCTCGACGCCGCCCTCGCTTTGAGCGAAGAGGAGCAGCGCCGCGAATTCGGCGTGTCCCATAAAAGCCTCCTGGGCACGCTGGAACACATCTTTTTCGCCGACCGCATCTGGTTCTCCCGCACCGTCGATCCGCGCGTGCTGAAGGGCGGATTCGGAGATTTCTCCCCCGGAGAAACACTGGTCACCGAGTGGCCCCAGCTTCAGCAGCGATGGGAAAACTGGGCCGTAGCACTGACCCATCAGGACATCGCCCGCAATGTCGAATATAAGGACCTCAAGGGCAACCCGTATCGCACGCCGGTATGGCAGATCGTGCTCCACGTGGTGAATCATGCCACGCTGCACCGCGGCCAGGCCATGTCGATTTTGCGCCAATTGGGAGTTGCTGCTCCGCCCACCGATCTGATCTTCTATTACCGTGAAAAGAATGCTAAGTAAGATGCGATTGACCGCCGTCTTTGTGTTCTTATGCTCGATGACGAACGCGCAAATGAAGCTTCGCGTCGACCTCACCGACGCTCCGCGCCACATTTTGCATGCGTCCATGACCATTCCCGCCAAACCCGGCCCGATGACGCTCTTGTATCCCGAATGGATACCCGGCGAGCACGGCCCCACCGGACCCATCGTCGATCTGGTCGGCCTGAAGATCGGCGCCGCTGGAAAAACGATACCGTGGTCGCGCGACGCCGTGAACATGTACGCCTTCCACGTCAACGTGCCCGACGGCGCCAGCGCGCTCGATGTGGTCTTCGATTTCATCACGCCTCCGGAAGCCGCCGGATTCACTTCGGGCGCATCGGCGACCACCGAACTGGCGGTGCTGAACTGGAATCAAGTTTTGTTGTATCCGCAGGGCGTGCCGTCCGATCAGATGCAGTTGCAGGCGAGCCTCAGAGTTCCGAACGGCTGGAAGTATGGCACCGCGCTGCCGATTGCGCGCGAAACCGGCAATGAGATCGAGTTTCAACCGTCGTCGCTCACCACGCTGATCGATTCACCCGTCTCCGCCGGAACGCATTACCGGACCATCGAACTCGGTCCCGGCCATTATTTGCACGTCGCCGGTGACAGCGACCGCGCCATTGAACTGACCGACGATCAGATCCAGCACTATAAAAACCTGGTGGCGGAAGCCGGCCTGTTGTTCGGCTCCCGCCACTATCGCACCTATCATTTTCTGTTCACTCTCAGCGATCATGTCGCCAGCTTCGGCCTGGAGCATCACGAATCGAGCGACGACCGCATCGGCGAACGAGGAATGGTCGACGACGTCACCCGCAAGGTCAACGCCGATCTATTGCCGCACGAGTTCACCCATTCCTGGAACGGAAAATACCGTCGCCCCGCGGGCCTTGCCACGCCCGATTACGCCGCGCCCATGAAAGGCGCACTCCTTTGGGTATATGAAGGCCTGACACAGTATCTAGGCCAGATCCTGACCCCCCGTAGCGGCCTGCTGACCCCCGACGAATTTCGCGAAGACCTGGCCATCACCGCTGCGGCGCTCGACCGCAAATCCGGCCGGACATGGAGGCCTCTCGAAGACACCGCCGTCGCGGCGCAGCTTCTGTATAACGCCCGTGAAGACTACGCCGGATACCGCCGCGGCGTCGACTATTACGACGAAGGCACGCTCATCTGGCTCGAAGCCGACGTCCTGATCCGCGATCTGAGTAAGGGCTCGAAATCGCTCAACGATTTTTGCCGCGCATTCCACGGCGGCCCCGGAGGCGCTCCCGCCCTCAAAACATATACGTTCGAAGATGTTGTGGCGGGCCTCAACTCCGTCCAGCCCTACGATTGGGCGGATTTCCTCCACAAACGCCTGGAATCGACCGTGCCCCACGCGCCCTTGGGAGGCATTGAAAACAGCGGATGGAAGCTGACCTTCAGTCCCTCGCGCTCCGAAATGTGGCGCAACCACGAAGAGGAGAGCAAAGCCGTCAATATGACCTATTCGATCGGCCTGAAAGTCTCGGAAGACGGCGGAATCTCCGATGTCGCCATCGGAGGCCCGGCGCAGAAAGCCGGAATCTCCCCGTCAACCAAGCTGATCGGAGTGAACGGAAGACAGTATGTGCCGGTCATCCTGCGCGAAGCAGTGCAGAGCGCGGTGACCAAGACCGCTCCCATCGAGCTTCTCGTAAAAAACGGCGAATACTATCAAACCTTCAAAATCGACTATCACGGAGGCGAGCTGTATCCGAACTTGACCCGTGACGAGAGCAAGCCCGACGTGCTGTCCAAGATCATCGAACCCCTCGCGCCCAAGAAGTGATGCTGAAACTGCTTGTGGGGCGGGCTATTCAGCCGGCAGCCTG
>Ga0210394_10005044_pt1 | contig 14983 bp, 11 predicted proteins | sample IncBWC12MmetaG_FD_160121 | JGI IMG/M metagenome (GOLD analysis project Ga0210394, IMG submission 160121) | Forest soil microbial communities from Barre Woods Harvard Forest LTER site, Petersham, Massachusetts, United States - Inc-BW-C-12-M | ecosystem: Environmental > Terrestrial > Soil >... | reverse complement strand
AGATGTTCCCCCTGACATGCCGCTCTTGTGGGTGCTGCGCGACGTCATAGGCCTGACCGGGACAAAGTTCGGTTGCGGCATCGCACAGTGTGGTGCATGCACCGTTCATCTCGACGGGCAAGCCGTTCGCTCGTGCGTGCTTCCCGTGGGATCGATCGGCGACAAAGCGATTACGACGATCGAAGCCATCGGCGAGACGGCAGTCGGTAGAAAAATCCAACAGGCGTGGCTCGAGACCGAAGTGGTTCAGTGCGGCTACTGCCAGTCGGGCCAAATCATGGCGGCAGCAGCTCTGTTGACAAACACACCAGAGCCCGGCGACGCCGATATCGACGCGGCGATGGCAGGGAATATTTGCCGCTGCGGCACCTACGTGCGGATCCGCGCGGCCATTAAACAGGCGGCGACGAATAGGTTGCAGATCATGCAAACGCTCCCCCAGGCTCCGCCGGGTGCCCGCCATGAGTGAGGTAGCGAACTCGTCTTCGGGTGAGCAAGGGGTCGACCTAGAGCGCCGACACGTACTCAAGGCCGGCGGCGGCCTCTCAGTCGCGTTTTTCCTGATGAGCGCCGCCGGTCCGGCGCAGGCGCTCATGAATCCGCGCCGGCAGCCCGGCGATGCTGCTGCGGCAGCGGCGGACGGCAATCCAGCGTTCGCGCCCAATGCGTTTATCCGCATCGATGTCGACGGCACAGTGCGTCTGGTCATGGCGAATGTGGAGATGGGCCAGGGCATCTACACAGGGGCCAGCATGTTGCTGGCCGAAGAGCTGGGCGTCGGTCTGGATCAGATCAAGGTGGAGCACGCGCCGGCGAGCGATGAGCTCTACGGCAACCCGATCCTTCAACTTCAAGCCACGGGCGGGTCGACAAGCACACGCGGCAACTGGAAAATCTTGCGCGAAGCGGGTGCCGTCGCCCGCACGATGCTCGTCGCCGCCGCCGCCGCACGCTGGCAGGTGGATCCTGCTACCTGCACAGCCGCACGCGGCAGGGTCACGCATTCCCCTTCCGGCCGTTCCCTTGGATTCGGGCAGCTCGCAAGCGCTGCGGCCAAGTTGCCGCAGCCGCCCGAAGTCAAGCTAAAGGACCGCAAAGACTTCTCACTCATCGGCAAGCCGATGCGCCGCATCGATACGGCGGGCAAGATCAATGGCACGACGCAGTTCGGTCTCGACGTGCGCCTTCCCGGCATGAAGGTCGGCACCGTCATGGCGTGTCCGACCTTCGGCGGACGCCTGGCCTCCGTCGACGACAGGCGCGCACGTGCGATTCCGGGAGTGATAGATGTCATCCGCCTGGACAACGCGGTGGCCGTGATCGGCGAGCATTTCTGGGCCGCCAAAAAGGGCCTGGAAGTGCTGCAGATCGAATGGGATCGCGGTGTGAACGCCCACCTCACCACCGATGGTCTTCGAAATGCGCTGGCCAGGAGCTCGCGCGAGCGTACGGCCATCGTCGCGCGTCAGGTCGGCAGTTCGGAGCCGGCAACGGGCAAGAAGATTGAATCTGTCTACGAGCTCCCCTTACTCGCGCATGCGCCGATGGAACCGCTGAACACGACCGTCTCCGTCACGCCGGATAGTTGCGATATTTTCGCCGGAACGCAGGTTGCGGCGCGGGCGCAGGCGATCGCGGCAAAAGTCAGCGGGCTTCCGCTGAACAAGATCACGGTGCACAACCAGTATCTCGGCGGGGGGTTCGGTCGCCGGCTCGAGATCGATTCGATAGAACAGGCGGTCGCCATTGCCAAACAGGTCTCCTACCCAGTCAAGATCGTCTGGACGCGCGAGGAGGACATCCGCCACGACTATGTGCGACCGATGTACTACGACCGCATTGCCGCCACACTCGACGCTGACGGGTATCCCGCGTTCTGGCTGCATCGCATCACCAGTGCAAGCATCGCCGCACGCTGGCTGCCCCCCTATTTGCGCAAGGATGGGCTCGATCCCGATACCGTCGAAAATGCCGAAAAACCACCCTATGCCCTGCCGAATCTCCGTGTCGAATGGGTACGACATGACATGCCAACTGGTCTTGAAGTGGGATGGTGGCGCGGTGTCGGTGCGACTCACAACCTGTTCGTCGTCGAGAGCTTCATGGACGAGCTCGCGCACACAGCCGGCAAGAGTCCGCTCGAATATCGGCGCCATCTCTTGAGGGACAATCCGCGTACCTTGGCTGTGCTGAACCTCGCGGCGGAAAAGATCGGCATGGCCCAGTCTCTGCCCGCGCGCCATGGGCGTGGCATCGCCGTCGGGGAAGCGTTCGGCTGCCCCGTGTGTGTGATCGTCGAAATCAACGTGTCGGCGCAAGGCAATATCGCGCTGCGCCGCGCCGTCACCGCAGTCGACTGCGGAATCGCGGTGAATCCCAACTCCGTGGAAGCGCAGATGCAGGGTGGCCTGATCTTCGGTCTGAGCGCCGCATTGCATAACGGCATTACGCTCAAGGATGGTGCTATCGAGCAGTCGAACTTTCACGACTACCGCACACTGCGCCTCAACGAGGCGCCTGCGATCGAGGTATTTATCGTCGAGGGCGCCGACACTCCGGGCGGGCTCGGCGAAGTCGGAACTGCCGTCGCAGCGCCCGCGCTTGGCAATGCCATTTTTGCAGCGACCGGCATCAGGGTTCGCAACTTGCCATTCGACCGCGCATCACTAGCGCTCGGCGACGCGCAATGAAGAAAACCGCGGCCGCCGCGCCGCATGGAGATCGGGAGCTGCTCACATGAAAGCCAGGCGCGTAATCCTCAGTCTCGTAGTCCTGGCTGCACTCGGCACCGCTGCGTATCTCTGGTTGAACCGCAGCGATCCGCGCGCGGGCTCCGCACCGCCGCTCGCTGGCACACCCACGACTGCGACAACGATCGCGCGCGGCGAGTACCTGACGCGCGCGGCGGACTGTGTCGCTTGCCATACTGTGCCGGGCAGCGGCAAGGACTTCGCAGGTGGCGTGGCCTTCGCGCTGCCATTCGGTACGATCTACTCCTCCAACATCACGCCCGATCCGGAAACGGGCATCGGCGCGTGGAGTGACGAGGACTTCGTCCGCGCCGTGCACGACGGCGTGCGCAAGGATGGTACGCGTTTGTATCCCGCATTCCCGTATACCTCGTACACGGCGCTGAGCCGCGCTGACGTGCTCGCCATCAAGGCATACCTATTCAGCCTGCCCCCGACCAAGGAACCTGAGCGGCCGAACGAACTGAGATTTCCGTTCAACCAACGCTGGGCGATGGGCTTCTGGAACGCGGCGTTCTTCGAGAGCCAGCGCTTCAAGAGCGATGATTCAAAGCCGGTGCAATGGAACAGTGGCGCCTACCTCGCCACCGCGCTAGGTCACTGCGCGGAATGCCACACCCCGCGGAATTTCGGCTTCGGCCTGAAACACGGCAGCGAGCTGGCCGGCGAGGAAGTGCAGGGTTGGAAAGCCTACAACATCACCGCCGATTCGCAGTACGGCATCGGCGCCTGGACGGACGAGCAGATCGCTGGCTATCTGAAATCAGGCCATGCGGCCGGGCGAGCCTCGGCCTCTGGGCCGATGGCCGAAGTCGTGAGCAACAGCCTGCAGTATCTGACGGCGCAGGACATCGCATCGCTAGTCAGTTATTTGCGCAGCGTTCCGGCCAGCACGGGTCACCTTCACATCGCCGCCGACACAAGCGCGCCGCCCGCAATCCGCGCGTCCGCGGCACTGCCCCCACAGGCTGCGCTGCGCGAGTCAAACGATCCCGGGCTGGGGCTGTTCGCCGGTAACTGCACAGGATGTCATACCTGGGATGGCTTCGGGCGCCAAACTGTTTACGCCGACCTGCGCGGGGTGCGCGCCATGGCCGATCCCGACGCGACCAATATCACCCAGGTGATTCTGCACGGCTCGAACTATCGCATCGGCGCGCAAGACATCTACATGCCCGGGTTCGCGGGCGGCTATTCGGACGCCGAAATCGCCGCGCTCAGCAATTTTGTCGTCGGGTATTTCGGCAACCGGCGCGGCACGCTGACGGCGAAGGACATCGCGCAACGACGTAAGAGCATGTAGGGCAGGCCTGCATGCTTTTCCGACCGCCGCCGCCGAAGTGCCCATCTGCCGACCAGCGGCAGTAAAGCGCCGCGAATCCCAATTCGTTGACGATTCATCCGACGGCTGTGCATGACCGCTCGTGTCGTATCCCAATCGAACCCCTAGCAGCGCGTAAATTGTCACCCCAACGGCCATTGATCAGTTATATGACCGGTCGTATTATATTGCCCATGGCAACGCCCAACGCTCGCGAGCAAATCGTCGCCGCAGGAATGCGGGGCGTTCTTAAAAAAGGCTATAACGCCTGCGGCATTCAGGAGATCACCGCCTCTGCCGGCCTGCCGAAAGGTTCCTTCTATAACTATTTCGAGAGCAAGGAGGCGCTCGGCGCAGCGCTCGTACGGCATTACGGGGAAATCGGCCCCCGGCGGGTAGGCTTGGCAGACAAGTCGATCGCGCCGATGGAGCGTCTGCGGCGCCATTTCGAGGCGGCGAGCGATCTTTACATCGAAATGAAGTACGAGCGGGGCTGCCTGCTCGGGAGTTTCAGCGCCGAACTTGCCAGTCAATGCCCGCAGATCCGCGCACGGCTCGCGGCGCTTTTTTCGGACTGGACGCGGGACATCGAATCGGCGATCACCGAGGCGCAACTGACGGCCGCGATTTCAACGAAAGCCCAAGCAGACCGTCTTGCGATTTTCCTTCTGGATGCCTATGAGGGCGCGATCCTCCGTGCCAGAGCCGAGAAGAGCCGGCGCGCGTTCGACGTGTTCATGAGTGTCGTGTTTACGCAAATACTGGTGTGAGACTCGTGACATCCTCGGAACCAGTCAAGGGTGAGCCGCCGCCGTTGAGACATTTCAAGGCCTACCTCATTCTCGGCCTGATCGGCGTATTTGGCTTCAATCTGTTCTTCTTTCTCGGCATGGCGAGCACTTCGCCCGTGAACGGCGCCCTGATCATGGCGCTGAATCCGACGGGGGGTTTCACCGCTGCAATGCATCACTGGATGAACGCAATGGGCTCCATTACGGCCCACGCCTCACCTGCGCTAGTATGTGCGCACACAGCGGCACGATCGCCATAATTCCGCCACGAAATGGGGGACCGCTGCTCCGACGCCATTACCGCAGTACCAAGCATGGAACAATCTGATCGCATGGATTTTAGGGAAGGCGTTGCCATTCACGATCTCGAGCAAGGCCACATCGTTAGCGGACGCGTCGGTGACGAAGATGCGATTCTGGTGCCATGCGAACGGGATTACTTCGCCGTCGGGGCCGCGTGCACCCATTATCATGCCCCGCTCGCAGATGGTCTCATCGTTGACGACACGATCCGGTGCCCCATGCATCATGCTTGCTTCAGCTTGCGTACCGGCGAAGCCTTGTGTGCACCAGCGCTTGACCCCATTTCTACCTGGCGTGTCGAGCGCGTGCTCGATAAAGTATTCGTTCGAGAGAAGCTCACCCCCCTAAAGCCGTCCATTGAATCGGCCGCTGCATCATCTCCAAAGTCCCCAACCTCAATAGTCATTGTCGGAGGCGGTGCGGCAGGCTTGGCTGCAGCGGACATGCTACGACGCGAAGGATATTCCGGTCCTGTGACGATGATTAGCGCGGATGACACGCCGCCGTACGATCGTCCGAATGTCTCCAAGGACTTTCTGGCGGGAACCGCACCCGAGGAATGGATGCCTCTTCGAGGTGCGCAGTACTATGCCGATCGGGACATTGATCTGATGCTTAATGAGCGCGTCACGTCGATCGATGCGGCGCGCCGTATCGTACGCCTGGGTGACGGCCGAGAACTTTTGTATGGTGCCCTTTTGCTCGCGACGGGTGCGGACCCAATTCGTCTCGAGCTTCCCTCGACGGCCGGCGCGCGGATCTTTTATCTACGAACCATTGCCGATTGTCGTGCGATCCTCGCGGCCGTCGAATCGGCCACAACGGCTGTTGTTGTCGGGGTGAGTTTCATTGGGCTCGAGGTTGCCGCGTCGCTGCGCGTGCGGGGCATTGACGTGCACGTGGTGGGCCTCGAGCGAGTGCCATTGGAACGCGTGCTTGGTCCGGAGGTCGGTACTTTCGTGCAAGCACTGCACGAACGACACGGCGTCACTTTCCATCTGGGGCAGTCGGTGACTCGCGTGGACGGCACGCAGGTAAGGCTGACCGACGGGAGGACCCTCCAGGCCGACCTCGTCGTACTCGGGGTTGGCGTGAGGCCAGCCATTACACTCGCCGAGCAGGCCGGGTTGAGGGTCGATCGCGGCATTGCTGTCAACGAATACCTCGAAACAAGTGCGCCTGGCATATTCGCCGCCGGCGATATTGCGCGATGGCCGGATCCTCACTCGGGCGAGCGGATCCGAGTCGAACATTGGGTGGTAGCGCAGCGCCAGGGTCAAGTGGCGGCGCGGAACATCCTCGGATCACGTCAGCCATTCGCCGTCGTCCCATTCTTTTGGAGCCAACATTACGACGTCGCGATCAATTACGTCGGACACGCCGACAAATGGGATGCCACGACAGTTGAAGGCGCGTTGGGGTCTCATGACTGTGCGGTAAGCTACCGCCGAGGGCAACGCACTCTTGCCGTCGCGACGATCGCTCGGGATTTGCAGAGCCTGCGAGCGGAACGCATGCTGGAAGCGGCAGCAGCAGAGGAGCGGAAGTAAGGTAGGGATACCTCACGCAGCGGCCTGCTAGCGTAGCTTTTGGAGGGCTTCGTCCAGGGTTACACGGCGCTCAAGTTCGCGCAGATCGCGGCCCCGTGTCTCACGGCCAAACCATCCGACGAGTACCAACGATAACGCGGCCGGTACGGCCACGAACGCAGCGGCGGCGCCCAATGCGGGGACCAGACCTAATACGCTTAACACTTGCGCCATGACGCCCCCGACCTTGCTCCAGCCAGCGACCCAGCCGGTAGCCCGACCTCGCACACGGACGGGATAGTTCTCTGCCGCGTAGGGCAGCAGCATTGAGATCACGCCACTGGATCCGACGATCAGCAGGCACAGCGGCACGATGGGATTGGACGGGATCGGCCAGGTCCCAATGCCGCGCAGCATCAGGGCCAGCAGGCCCAAGGTCATCAGAGCGATAGAACTCATCAGCGACCACTTCGTGCTCCAGCTGTTGTAAAGATAGCTGGCAATGACGATGGTCGGTGCGGCCAGCAGTGCCGAGCGCGCGATAATACCGCTGGCCAGACCGACGCTGCGACCCTCCGCCACGAGCGCGCTCGGAAGCCACAACAGCACGCCGAAATTGACGAAGCCCCAGGCCAACGCGGCCAGCGTGAGCGCCACGGTTGTACCCAGCAGACCGTGGGTGGCCGCCCGCACCACGGTCTCCCGATCCTCCGCGCCAGCGCTCACGCATCCTTCGAACTTAGGCTTAATGACCGCACCGAATCGCGCCAGTGTCGCGCGCGCCTCATCCAGTCGTCCTAGATGCTGGAGGAAGCGCGCGGATTCAGGAATCAGCGGACTGAGGGCAATGAGTACCAGGCCGGTTGGCAGATTGAGAAGCCACATGATTCGCCAACCGAAGAAGGGCTGTAGAAGCGCGGAGAGCTCGCTGGCGACAAAATAGCCCCCGATCGTGCCGATGCCGCCAACGAGCACCAGACACCAGCCACGATGTCGGGTGGGCATGATTTCCGCGAGCAGTGCGTAGGCGACCGGCAACATACCGCCGGCGGCCGCTCCCATCAGGAAGCACATGGCGATGTTCCATGAGAACGAGGGCATCGCTCCGCAGATCGAGGTGCCGACAAACATCACCGAGGAAAGCAAGATCGACGCGCGCCGGCCATAGATATCGGCGAGCGCCCCCCACACGAAGGAGCCCACGGCGGTGCCGATCAGCGCCGACAGGGGCAATAGCGCAACGGTGGTGCGGTCGATGCCGTACTCGACGCGCATCCCGGGCGTGACAAAGCCGAGGCTTGCGGGCTTCATGACATCGATGATCAGCGCCACCGAGAGTACCGTCATCAGTCGCCAATGTGCTCTCGTCAGTGGCGCGTCCTCGGGCGCCTCGACCGGTTCATGCAAACTGATATTGGCAGCCGAATTGGGTAGCAACCCGTATCCCGCGCCAATGATGCCGCCGACAATCAGTGCCATGCCCAGCAGCATGGTGGGATCCATCGGCATGCCGGCCAGGATGAAGCCATTTGAGTGCGCCATCCAGAACATCGGTAGGTGCAGCATTACGCCGACGCTGACGGTCACGGACCCCAGCCAAAAGAGCAGCACGCTGCGTCGCTCGGTGAATTGAAATAGCGCGTCGATTACAGCCCCCGCGGCGACTTGTGCGCGAATTCGCTAACTGCGATGAGCATGAAACCGGCGGCGAGGTTCAAGAGTAGTACATGTCAGTACTTGCAATGCCTGGCAATGATGCTCTCCGCCAGTTCCTGGCGGCCGGAGCGCGGGGCGGGATCGAGGTTCTTCTCGAGCGCAAGATCCGCCAGGCTCGCGAGGTTCATTGCGCCGCCGGCGATCCGCTTTCCCAGTTCGCCGCCCCAGCCTTGGTAGCGTTCCTGTCGCAGGCGGCCCAGTCCGCCGTCCGCCACGACATCGGCCGCGGCCAGCAACGCCCGCGCAATGGTGTCGATACCGCCGATGTGAGCCAGATACAAATCCGTGGGATCCACGGATTGGCGGCGCAATTTGGCGTCGAAGTTGAATCCACCGGTTTCGAAACCCTTGTCCTCGACCAGCTGGATGAATGACGGCACCAGCTCCTGCGCATTATTGGGGAACTGATCGGTGTCCCAGCCGTTGCGCGGGTCGCCTCGATTGATGTCGATTGAGCCGAAGATTCCGTAGGCACGCGCCACGGCGATCTCGTGTTCGAAATCCAATCCCGCAAGCGTGGCGTGATTGACTTCGATATTGACCCTGACCTCTTTCGTCAGACCATAGCGCTGTAGGAACGCGAACACGGCCGCGACGTCATGGTCGTATTGATGCTTGGTGGGCTCGAATGGCTTGGGTTCGATGAGGATCGCGCCTTTGAAACCGATGCGGTGCTTGTGCTCAACGACCATGGAGAGGAATCGGCCATACTGCTCGAGCTCGCGTCGCAGATCGGTGTTCAACAGCGAGTCGTAACCTTCGCGCCCGCCCCACAGAACGTAATTCTCACCCCCCAACCGGTGAGTCACTTCCAGGCAGTAGCGCACCTGCGCTGCCGCCCAGGCATAGGCCTCCGGATCAGGGCTGGTGGCAGCGCCCCCGGCATAGCGCGGGTGACTGAACAGATTGGCCGTGCCCCACAACAGCTTTACCCCGCTCGCCGCCATCTTCGAGGCCATTCCGGCTTCGATCCTGCGCAGGTTCTGCTCGTGCTCCTTGAGCGTGGCGGCAGTAGCCATCGCGTCCAGGTCATGAAAGGTGAAATAGCGCACTCCCAGTCGCGTGAAGAAATCGAACGCGGCGTCGAGCTTGGTATCAGCCATGGCCTGAGTGACCGGGGTCCCGAGCCACGGGCGCGGCAGGGTTCCGGCGCCGAAGATATCGGTGCCGGGCCAGTTGAAGGAGTGCCAGTAGCAGACGGCAACTTTAAGCCAGTCCTCCATGCGCTTGTCGAGAACCACGCGATCCTTGTCATAGACGCGATAGGCAAACTCGCTCTGGGCGCCGGGGCCTCCGAAGCGGATGGGATCGACGCTAGAAAACAGGCTCATGCTGAGAACTCCATAAAAGTGTTCTTGAGATCGTGATACAGCCGCGCAAAGGTGCGTCGGCGAACGGCAAGCAGTGATGCCAACGCGGCGTCCGGCTCAACCACTCGTTCGATAGGCGGCGCTACACACACATCTTCCACGCGCTCGCCGTTCAGCGCGAGGCGTGCCAGCCGCGCCGCCCCCAGCGCGGCGCCGACTTCGCTGCCCAGCCGATAGGTCAGCGGGCGATTGAGTGCCGCGGCAAGCAGTTCACCCCAGTACGGCAGGCGCGCACCTCCTCCGGTAACGCTGATTTCATCGACCGAGCCGCCCTTTTCCATCAGGACATCCATGCCGTCGGCAAATGCCAGCGCAACCCCTTCGAGCACCGCCCCGGTCAGGTCCGCGGCGCTCGTGTCCGGGCTGATGCCGAAGAATACGCCGCGGCAGTGGGGATCGTTGTACGGCGTGCGCTCCCCGGACAGATAGGGCAGAAAGAAAGGCGATCGCCGGGTCAATACGCGCTCCCTGGCGGCGCCGACAAGGCGCGGCAGATCGAATTCGCCGGTCAAATGCGCCACCCAATCGAGGACACTGGCTGCGCTCAACATGACGGACATCTGGTGCCAGCGATTGGGCAGGCAATGGCAGAAGGCGTGCGCCGCCCGATCCGGGTTGGGGCGAAACCGGTCCGTCACCACGAATAGAACGCCGGAGGTTCCCAGCGACAGGAACGCCTGGCCGGGCAGCACGACGCCGAGCCCCACCGCACTGGCTGCATTGTCGCCGCCACCGCCTGCGACCACGACGCGCGGCAGCTGCAGCAGTTCCGCCGCCGCGGACCGGACTGTCCCCGAGGGGCTCGTGCCCTCCACCAACCGCGGCATGTGCGCGCGCGTCAACCCGGTTGCCGCGAGCAAGGCATCGGACCAATCGCGCCTGCCGACATCCAACCACGCGGTTCCCGACGCATCGGACATGTCGCTGACTTTCTCGCCGGTCAATCTCAGCCGCACATAGTCCTTGGGCAGCAGCACGCAGGCGGTGCGACGGAAAGTCTCCGGCTCGTGGCGCGACACCCACAACAACTTCGGTGCCGTGAAACCGGGCATCACGATGTTGCCGGTGATGGCGCGCGCATAGGGCTCGCGTCGCTGCAGTTCGAGACACTCGTTCACCGATCGGCCATCGTTCCAGAGAATCGCGGGGCGCAAGGGCCGATCGCTCGCATCCAGCAGCGTCGCGCCATGCATCTGTCCGCTCAAACCCACGGCCCGGACCGCCGCGCGCACGCCCGGCGGCATGCTCCCCACCGCGTTGACAGTCGCCTGCCACCAGGCTTCCGGATCCTGTTCGGAGTACCCAGGCGCTGGCCGGATTATGTCGAGAGCAGCGGAAGCCTGGGCTGCGACCGCTCCGGTCGCAGCGACTATGACGGCTTTCACGCTCGACGTGCCGATGTCTATCCCTAGGTACACCTAAGCGGCTCCCACCACAAACTGGACCCGAATCGCGAGGCGCTCGCCCGGCGCTACGGCGGTGACCTCTGCCGTATCACGGTTCAGCGCACCCACCGCCGCGGTCTGCGGCTCGATGCAGAAGAAGTCTCTTCCCACAGGTGCATACACGTGCAGATGATTGCAGCGGGTCGCGCAAATTGTGACCGTCCGATCGGGCCAGCGCAGCGTCGCATTCCCGTTCCATCCCGAAAAGCAGTGATCGAGCGGCAGCGCGTTGATCGCTCTGGACGCATCAAAGCCCCAGGCGGGCGGCGTGCCCGTCTCCTCCAGCGGTAACGCCGCGCGATCGGTCAGCCAGATCCGGGGAAGCTGCGCTTGCAGGTGCGCGCGCGCGGCGTCCGGAAAATAAGGATGCAACCCCAGCATCGCCGGCATCATCGTATCACCCAGGTTTGCAATCGACAGTTCGATCGAAACTCCGTCCGGTAGCAGCTCAAAGCACTGCTCACAGCGGTAACGCCACGGCCATTCGTCCGCGCCGCCGTCGAACCGCACGGTCGCTCGCGATGCCGATGCCGCCACGACGGACCAGCGTGCGCGCCAACCGTAGCCGTGCAGAGGATGCGGGTCTTGGTTCCAGTTCCGCCTCAGCCGCACCGCACGTCCACCAAAGCTGAAGCGACCGCAGGCGATCCGATTGACGTACGGAGCCATGGGAAAGCAAGCCATGTCGAGCGGGTCATCACCGGCATTCGCGGCCGTGGGCCTGAAGATGGCGTGACCGCCCCAGTCGAATTCACGGATCGCGCCACCCCGGTGCGGATCCAGTGTGAGCCGCGTGGCCTCGCACCGCAGTTCCAGAACACTCGCATCGCCGTTCATGCAAGGTACTTCAGCGCCGCATCAGCCCGCCGCGGTGTGTTTGACCGCGGGCGCGGCGTCGCCGCCCGGCATCCATAGATGCTGGATTTCCTCGAGCGTCCGGCGCTTGGTTTCGGGGACGTAGAAGTACACAAAAGCCGCAGCCAGGAAGCTCATGCCGCCGTAGATCCAGTAGGGAAAGCCATGGTTGAACAGCGCGTTCAGCGTCGAATTTCCTATGAGGATCTTGAACGACCATGAAACGAATAGGTTGGCGATCCATTGCGCGGCCACCGCAATCGCGAGCGCCTTTGCCTTGATCGCGTTCGGAAACATCTCCGACAGCAGCACCCAGGTCACTGGGCCCCACGACAGTGCGAACCCGGCGATGTACGCGATGGCGGAGATCAGCGGCCCGGTGCCCACGGCGTTGGCCTGGAACTGAAAGCCCAGCGTGATCATTGCCACCCCCATTACCAATCCGCCGATTATCAGCAGCGGTTTACGCCCCAGTCGATCGACCGTCAGGATCGCAACCACTGTGAAAATGACATTCCCCAGGCCGACGATGACCGTTTGCAACAGCGCCGAGTCGGTGGACGCTCCCAGGTTCTTGAACATCAGCGGCGCGTAGTAGAGCACCGCGTTGATGCCAACGAATTGCTGAAACACCGAAAGCATGATGCCGGCCACGATCACCAGACCACCGAAAGCAAACAGGTTCGCGCCGGTCGCGCGCTTGGGTACGATGAGCGACTGCTCGATATCCCTGATGGTCTGGCGCGCCTCGGCATCGCCGACCAGTCGCGCCAGCACGATCTGCGCTTTTTCGGCGCGGCCTTTCATCACGTACCAGCGCGGTGTATCGGGAACCAGTGTCAGCAACCCGAGAAACAGCACGGCAGGAACCGCCTCGGACAACAGCATCAGCCGCCAGCCCGTGGTCCTGATCCAGGCTTCATCGCCCTGCGAGGCAATTGCCCAGTTCACGAAATAGACCAGCAGGATACCGCCCACGATCGAGAGCTGATTGAACGAGACCAGTCGTCCGCGGATCCGGCTGGGCGAGATTTCGGCGATGTACAAGGGCGACAGCATCGACGCGATGCCGATACCGACCCCGCACAGGATGCGATAGAGAATGAATGGAGTGAGCGCCTTCGGGCCCATCGCGCCGATCGGTCCGAGTCCGAACTCGGGATAGGCGGATCCGACCGCCGAGATCAGGAACAACGCAGCGGCGACCAGCATGCCTCCCTTGCGGCCGATTGCCTTGGAAACCCATCCGGCGACGATGGCGCCAATGATGCATCCGAACAACGCGCTCGAAACCGTCCAACCGGACAAGCTGCTGCGCGCGGTCTCCGACAAATTCAATGGATCGATGAAGTTGGCGTCGATCGAACTCACGGCGCCCGAAATCACTGCCGTATCGTAGCCAAACAGCAGGCCGCCCAGGGTCGCGACAAAGGTCAGTCCGGTCACCAGCCAGGTGATTCTTTGCGTCATAATGCCCCCCTCTTTGTACGACCACTTATCGCAAGGCGTGACTGGAACTGCCTCTGCAGAGCTATGGCAATGACGCGAATACGATTGTCGGTCATAGCGCCTTCCCTGTTGTCGGCCTCGCTGATTAATGACACTCTGCGCCTCTGTTTTCAATGCTCTCGGACCGTATCGATGCTGCTTCTCGTTGCGGCGGCACAGGCGCAGTCGCCTGCTCTGTTGAGCGAACTGCTGCAGGATCACGCCGTGTTGCAGCGTGATCGGCCGGTCGCCGTGTGGGGCCGCGCAGCTGCCGGCGAAGTCGTGACCATATCGCTGGCTGGCGCGAGTGCGCGCGCCCAGGCCGATGAGTCGGGACACTGGAGTGCGGTGCTGCCGCCGATGCATGCGGGTGGGCCATTCGTCCTGACGGCACAGGGCAGCTCCGCCAGCCAATCGGCCAACGATGTTCTGGTCGGCGACGTGTTTCTGTGCTCGGGGCAATCGAACATGGAGCTGGATGTGCTGCGCGCCGGCGATTCCCGCAGTGAGATCCGCAATTCTGCCAATGCTACGATTCGAATGCTCAACATTAAGCATGCGGACAGTCCGACACCGCTATTGATGTTTCAGAACCCGCTCGCGTGGGAGATCGCGGCGCCTGACACCGTGCCGAACTGGTCTGCGGTGTGCTTTTTCTTCGCGCGGGAACTGCAAAAGAGCATTCACGTACCGATCGGTTTGCTGCATGCATCCTGGGGTGGCTCGAACATCCGAGCATGGATGAGCGCGCCGGCATTGCACGCCAACGGAGCTTACGAGTCCGGGCTGAACATTCTGAAGCTGTACGCCAGAGATCGGAGCGCCGCGCAAAATCTGTTTGCCGCGCAGTGGGAGCAGTGGTGGCGCAGCAGGACGGGAGATCGCCCGGGCTTCGAACCCTGGAGTGCGAAGTCCAGCTCTTCGCCGCTGTCCAATGCGGACGGCTGGCGCAGCGCGCCAGCCCAGCTCGGCGACTGGCGCGATTGGGGCGTTCCCGAGCTGAAGGAATTTGCCGGCCTGGTGTGGTATCGGACCAGGTTTACGCTCACTGCTGCGCAGGCGGCTTCGGCGGCTACGCTGGCATTGGGGGCAATCGATCAGGTCGATGAAACCTGGCTCAACGGCCACGCTGTCGGCAACACCTTCGGCTATGGCACCGAGCGCACTTACTCGGTCGCGGCCGGCACCCTGCAAGCCGGCGACAACATCCTGGTGGTCAATGTCCTCAGCACCGATGGCGGCGGCGGATTGCTGGGCGATCACGCGAAGCGCGCATTGCGGCTGTCCGGAACTGAGTCGATCGCGCTCGACGGACCGTGGCAATATCGCATCGCGCTGTCAGCGGTGGGTAATCCGCCGCGAGCGCCGTGGGAGTCCGTGGGCGGCCTGGGCACGCTCTACAACGCGATGATTGC
>Ga0210394_10005043_pt1 | contig 14984 bp, 14 predicted proteins | sample IncBWC12MmetaG_FD_160121 | JGI IMG/M metagenome (GOLD analysis project Ga0210394, IMG submission 160121) | Forest soil microbial communities from Barre Woods Harvard Forest LTER site, Petersham, Massachusetts, United States - Inc-BW-C-12-M | ecosystem: Environmental > Terrestrial > Soil >... | reverse complement strand
GAACTGCCCGCCGACGAACCTGGTTCAAGTGGGTATTGGCGGATGGCAGGTGCCGCGGCCGGGCGTGAAAAAGGGACGCGAGCGCGGTTCCACGGTGCTGACCATCCAGGATATCGAGCGCATTGGGATCGAGAAAACCGTCGAGATTGCACTCGAGGTGGCGTGGAAAGGCGCTTCGGCGGTATACCTGTCCTTCGACGTGGATTCGGTGGATGCCGGTTTTGTTCCCGGCACCGGCTGGCCGGAGCCCGGCGGATTCCTGCCGCGCGAAGCGCTCGCGATTCTGAAGGGAGTCGCGAAGGAAGGCGTCGCGGCCATGGAAGCGGTGGAGGTTTCACCGCCTTACGACATCTCCGACATCACGGCTCTGGTGGCCGTGCGCGCCATGGTGGATGTGCTTGCGACAATGGTCAAGCATGGACGTATCGGCGGGAAACTCACCTGAACGCGTAACGCCCGCGGTTTTGGTTCTGAGCGATCTCGGCCCGCACAGTGCGCAATGGCCGCTGGCCGTGGCTCAAATGGATGCTGTCCGCGAGGCCTGTGCGCGCGTGCTCGGGTTCGCGCCGGATGTGCGGCTGGTGCCGGTCGCGGCGGTATCCGCGCAGACGGGTGTTGAAACTCTGGTCATTCCGGCGGCCCTCGACTTCAGCCTGTGGGAGCGCGACCTGCTGGGGCAGCGGATCGCGGAAGAGCGCCGCACCCATCCGGACAATGTCGTCTATCACGATGACGTCGATCCCGGACACCCCCTGGTGGTGGACGCTTTAGGGTTCCAGGCCGCGCAAGCGCTAGGCGAGATTCCTCCACAACAGTGCGGGCTGATCCTCGCCGCCAGCGGGCACGGAGATCCTGGAAGCCGCGCCCAGAGTTACCGCCTGATGCGGCTCCTCTGGGAGCAGATGGGATTCGCGCGAGCGGAAGTCGGCTTCCTGCGCCATGTGCAACCATTTCTTGGGCACGTTCTGGAGCGATGCGCGCGCGAGACGATGCCTTGGGTGATCCTGTTCCAGGGACAATGGGAGACGGAGCACGTCGAATACGCGCGGGTGATCGTGGAGAACACGCGACGTTCTCATTCGGCCCAGTTGCATTTTGCGCAGCCGCCCGGCGCGCACCCGTCGCTCGCCGCGTGGTACGCGCAGCGGACCACCCGTTTGTGGCAGGAGAGGCGCGCGCGCTCCGCCGCCCGTACGCCGTCGGTCAGGAACGCGTCGCCGGAGACAGGCTGCATCCGCAGTTTCGGCGGAGGACTCATCGCGCGCGCGACCGATCAAAATCGCCTGGCCGAGGTGCTCTGCCGAATTTTGCCTCAGGACAAGATTGAGCGCGTACTGGTCAAGGTGACCTGGCACGGTTATGCTACCGGCACCTACACCGACCCCGCGGCGCTGGATCTGTTGTTAGGCGCGCTGCCCGCCCGGGCGATCGTGCTGGAAGGACACACCAGCAGCCGCAATCTGGGCGGCGCACAATTCGATTGGGAGACGGAGGCCAGGCAGAACCGCGCCTGGATCCGGCAACAGGAGGCGGAGTTCCTCCGCCGGACCGGCCTCCAGGAGGTTCTCGCGCGGCACCGGGCGGAATTTGTCAACGTCACCGAGGCGTTCTGGGACGAAGACCCTGAGTGCGATCCCGCGAAGTTTGTTCCCCGGTTCCTGCTCGACTTTCGCGGTTGCCCGATGTTGAGCTTCGCCAAATTCAAGGGCCCGACGCGGCTCGGTATATCCAATCTGTTCGGGCTGATCCCTTTGCCGCTGCGTAGCGCCTGGCATGGTCCGAACATCACATGGTTTGCGCGGGCATGTTGTGAGGTGGCGAAGAACTACGGCTCGCTGTTCGAGTTGTCCGGCGTGGTGGAGGCTCTGTATTCCGCCGTGCGTTGGAATCGGCAGGGCCTTTATCGAAGCCGCTGGGGCAACTATGATCTGATTCGCGACGCGGCCTGCATCACCGCAAGCCGCGGGCTGGTCGCCGCCGATATTCTCGCAGCCAGGCTGCAAGGGCAGGATGTTACGAAGAGCGCATTCTTCGATGTGGTTCGCGAACAACTCGGTTGGGACGCTGAAGCGGCGGAGGCAGTGTTGCCGGAAGAGGCGCGGATCCAATTCGCTTGAACCGTCGCTCCGCCCGTTCCGGCAGGCCGGTGGGCGCAAAATCGCTCGCCGAACAACATCTCTCCACGCCAGCGCCTCAATGGAAGCAAGAACCAGAATTTGATCGGCTCGGTCTTCAACGAGACCGATCACCGCAATCTTCCAGCGGGAATCAAATTTGACGAGCAGCTCACTCTGGTGCCGGCCTGGAACAACACCAGCGCCTATTCGGCCAACGCCGGCGCCGGGCTCCCGATGGCGTTGTACAAGCGCATCAGCCTGAACGTTAGCACGCTAAAGAGCGGTGAAAAGGGCTCGCGGCGCTCGAACGCTGGTTAAAAAGGAGTAGAATAGGCTCAGAAAGTGAGCAGTTCCGAGTATGGCCAGAATCCAACCCGTCTTGACACCGACCGAGCTTGTATTGGTCGATCAGATGGCCGCGTTAACGGGCTCGAAGCGAACCGAAGTGATCAAAAGCGCACTGGCGGTCTATCATTGGTTCGTGCGGCAGGCGCTTACCGGGAGCCGGGTCGTGGCCCGCAAGCCAACCGGGGAGGAGGTCGTCCTCGAGACTGCGGAGCTTGCGGTCCTGGAAGGCAAGGGGAACCGCCTTAGCCCCGAAGAGTTGGGCTTGCTGGCGAAGCGGCTAGCGGCAGCTTCGAACCCGATCGAGGCGGCACGGATCAAAGAACGCCTCGCACGCGGCTTCTACGGGATCTAGAGCTCGGAGGCCAGCGTGCGTAGAGTCCGCCGCCAAAATGTTTCGCCCGCTCTGTTTCAGCATCTGCTCGCCCGCGTCGAAGGCCGGAAGATTCCGGCATCCCAGTTGGCCCTACTGGCGAAATGGCTCGACAGCGAGCCCGAGGTGCCCGAGGGCCAGTGGTACAAGCGATTCTCAGGGATGATCGTTTGCGGCGAGGGTGAGTTGATCAAGACTCTTCTACTCCCTGGCCAAGCGCCTAAGGGCCAGCATGTCCGTTAATTCTCATCGGGCATTTCGATGTGGTCGATGACGATCATTTCGAAAGGCTCTTTCCGCGGCTCCGCGATCAGCCCGAGCCGCCGCGCCGCCGTGGCCAGATCGGTGCTCTCAGCTAGAGTGGGAGCGAGGGTGATGTCCAGCAAGACTTTGTAGAACCCTTGCAACCCGGTCCGATCGACCACCGGACGGTCGGGTGTCGTGGCTCCTCCAATTGCATCCCTCAAATGCTCCATGGACCAGCCTTCAGGTGGCGCAGGCGCGGGAAAGCCGTTAATGGTCAGCCCGACACCTGGATCCTTCATACCGTCCGTCACCTTCGTCATCTTGGGTCCGTCCTTCGCAACCACTAACGCATAAACGGAGAACTCCTTCATCTCGCGGTGTATTGACATTTTGAATCGGTCAACAAAGAGCGCCTGAACCATCCGCCTGCACTTGTCCTGGCTCACCGGCCCGGCAGCCCGCGCTTCAATATCGAAGACAGCGTCACCAGCGCCGGCCGGCGGCGGCACGGGCGACAGTTGAAAGTACTGAAGGTGGTAAGCCCAGAGGAGAACCGGACGCGGGTTAAGCCCTCGCGCGACGAACCGTCCGTTGGGAGCGCATTCCATCGCCGCGTTGCGCTGTCCTATCGGCAGCCTGTTCTGTTTGACCGAGGTTACTTCGAACGCCGGGCCGCCGGATGCTTGCGCCTCCAGCATCCGAGTTAGGGAGAAAGCGACGCAAGGCCACAAGGTCAGCCTCTTCATGCCAGGTAGGACGCTGGCGCACGCCGGCGTGTGCAGAATCAAAACAATACTTCGAAATCGCCACGATAACGGCGGTGATCATTACCGAAGAAGACTCCGTATTCCGGGTCGGCGATGTTGTCGCGGACGGCGAGCGCGTCGAGGTGATTACTCGTGTTCGTGGCGGTCAGCGACTCGTGCAGCGTACATTTGGAGTTGACCTTGGGAAGCGGGTCGAAGTCTTCCTTGGACGCGGTGACAGTCCAAGGTCCGAACGGACTCGAGTTCACCCTCGGGTGAACCCCGCAATCGCGAATTTTCTTCCGCTCCCGCCAGAAAAACTTTCCGAGTCGAGCCCGCCCAGTGTCGTGGAATCAATCAGCTAGCGGCTTTGGTTCCGGGATTGCCTCCATCCAATCGAAGAGGGTTGGAGCACGCCCTTGTAACAAGGAGGTTTCCATGATCTCGAAGCAGGTCTTGGCGATGACGATATGCGTGGGCCTTGCAGGATTGTCCGCGTGTAACCGGAACGGCTCACCTGTGGTGCAGGCCAACGCCGATCCGGCTCCCGCGGTGGCTCCGCCGCCCACTTTGACTCTCGACGCGGGCGCCCAAATACCGGTGCGGTTGCAGGAGACACTGGATACCCGGAGGAATCGCGCCGGGGACCAATTCACCGCGGTTCTAGATGCGCCTCTGGTTTCAGGCGATCAGGTGGGAGCTCAGGTCATCGTTCCGAAAGGCACGCTGTTCTCCGGCCACATCACCCAGGCGGCACCTTCGGGAAGATTCAAGGGACGCGCGGTGATGGCGCTGACGCTAGACTCTTTCCAGTTGAATGGACAGACCTATCCGCTCAGCTCGACCAGCACGTCGCGTGTTAGCCGCGGGCATAAGAAGAGGAACTGGTTGTGGATCGGCGGCGGCGCGGGCGGCGGCGCGGCCATCGGCGCGGCTGCCGGCGGTCCGGCTGCTCTGATCGGAGCCGGAGCCGGCGCGGCGGCGGGCACGGTCGGAGCCGCCATCACCGGAAAGCGGCAGGTTGAGTTGCCCACGGAGACACGCATCACGTTCAAGTTGCTGTCCCCAGTCCAGATTTCTGGATAGGCCGCGAAACAACTCCGCGCAACGGGATTGCTGCTTACTGATAGCGGAAGGACCGCGATAGGACGTATCCGGCGGCCAGTGCCGCCGCAGCGGTCACGCATACATTCGGGAGCACGCTTGCCGGCGAAGCGCCGAAATTCATCAGCTTGTGCAGAGCATCCATGGTCCAGCCAGTGGGAAACGCCAGCGCGAGCTTTTGGGTCCATAGCGGCGTGATTTCGATGGGCCACCAGCAGCCCCCTAGCCCAGCGAAGATGTTGCTGGCCGTCACGCCCAATCCGATGACCTGGGCGTCGGTGCGTCCGAAGTTGCCCAGCAACATCCCCAGCGCGGCCGCGAGCGATCCGTATACCAGCATCACCAGCGCCACCATCGGAAGGTTCGGGCCCCAGCGGACGTGAAACAGCACGCTCCCCGTGATCATGGCGAACGCAATCTGGACCACTCCCAACGACATTCGCGCGCCCCATTTTCCCAGCACCACCGCTCCGCGCGACATGGGCGAAGAAGCCAGTCTCCGAAGGATGCCCTGGTTGCGCTCCATGGTCAGCGACACACTTCCGCTGGTGAACAGCACCAACAACGTGAACATCACCATCGTGCCGGGGACGGACTGCTCGAATCCGGAAGGAGGATCGAGGCGTTTCCCGGCCGGCTGCACTTTCAGAGTGAGAGTACGCGGCTCAGCGGAAAGCTTCTCAAAAGCTTCTTTCGACGCTTGCACGTTCTCGCCCGAGACCACGATCAAGTCCGCGAGCGTTGTATACACGGCTCGATACAAGCGCACGCGGTCGTAGTCCGCGCTCATGTCCTGGCCGGTGCGGTCGAAGCGAATGGTCATGGGCTTGCCGGCCAGAACCGACTCGGTGAATCCCGCCGGAATCGACAGCCTGCGGCGAAAGTGCAGGAACTCCTTCGGATCCTGAGAGCGGATCACATGGTAGCCGCGCTGTTCCAGACGCGCCAGAAGTTGAGCGGCGAGAAAGCCGGCGTCCGGCGGAGAGATCACTGCCAGCTCGTCCTTGGAGGGACCTGAGGAGTTCCCGACAATGGTACCGATGAAGTAGAAGAAAACGATCGGCATGAGGAACGTCCACACTAATGTTTCGCGCCGGCGCAGCAAGTGCGCGGCGTCCATGCGTGCCAGATAGAATGCGTCTCGAAACATGGCGTCTTACAGGAACTTTCGAATGCGGCGTACGGTGATCAGGAAAAGGAGCGATCCCACGGCGGCCATCCAGCCGGCCCCGATCAGAAAATCCCCGGTGTGAGCGGACCCGGCGACGAACGCCTTGAACAAGGTGATGGCCCAGCCGTTGGGAGTGTATCGCCCGATCGACGCCATCCAATCCGGCATCATCTCAAACGGAAAAAACGACCCGCCCACCAGCGCCAGCGGAAAAACCACGAGATTCCCGATCACGTTCGCCGGCCGTGGTCCCGAGGCGTGGACCGCGATCGTTACCAGGACCAAATAGAACGCCGTGCCCGACAAGATGAGCCAGAGCGCCGCCAGAGGGACGCTGGCCACCGCGACATGGGCGAACCAACGCATGCCCCCGACCCCCACCAGCGCGACGCCGGAGAGAACCAGCGCCAGGGAGATCAGCCGCGCGCCAAGGAAGGCCGCCAGGGATGCCGGGGTTGTGGCGAGACGGCGCAGCGTGCCCCACGCCTGCTCCCTCCATATGTCCAAGGCGAAGGAGTTCCCGACGAACAACAATCCCATGAAGAGCATCGCGGGAAGAAATAACCCAGCGACGTTTTGGTTTTCTTGCTTTTCGGCTGTGATATTTAATTCCAGCCCGATCAAAGGAGGATTGAGGTACTTGCTCAAGCTCCGGCCGAGCTGGTTGAACGCGACACTCATTCGCGCGATAGCGACGTCGGCGGGCGCTTGCCCGGTGATGATGCCGCGCAACGGGATCGTTGCCAGCTTCTGGAGATAAAATTCGCCGTCCACCATGATGGAAACGGTCTCCTCCGCGATGTTCGGCAGGATCGACTGCGCCGGATTGGTCACCAACTGCAATTGGGCCGGCTGATTATGAAACACGGCGTCCTGAAATCCTTTGGGGATGATAAGGAGCGCAGAGGCGTCGCCGCGATCCATGCGGCGCCGGCCTTCCTCGCGGGCGGTGGTTTCCATCACAAACATTTTGGAGAGCGGATCGCGGCTGAAGGCGCTGGTGAGCGCCAGGCTGACGAACGTGCCGTCCTCATCGGCTACCAGAAGCCGTCCTTGCGGCGTGGCCTGGTCACCGCCGAAGACCAATGTGATCAGAGTGACCAGCACCAGCGGAATCCCCAGCGAGGTCGCCAGCGACAAGGGATCGCGGCGCAGGCGGCTGAGGTCTTTCCGTACCGCGGTCCATAAAAACCCCATCGTTATTCCCGCAGTTCCTTGCCGGTGAGCTTGATGAATAGACTCTCAAGGCTGGGCTGCGTGAGCGTGGTGCCGCGAACCTCGGCGCCGTTGGCGGCCAGCGCCGCGAAGATCGCGGGCAGCTTCTGGGATGCGCCTACCAGCGAGAGCAACAACAGGCTCTCATCGCCGTGCAGGATCTCCACCGAGTCGATTCGAAGCATCGCCGCGCGCGCGGCTTGCGGGGCGAACACGCCGGTGAGCCGCAACAAGTCGCGCTCAGCCAGCACAGAGCGAAGCTCCGCCAGCGTGCCTGCCGCGATGACCTTGCCGTGGTCCATGATCGCCAGGCGGTCGCACAGCGCCTCGGCTTCCTCCATGTAGTGCGTGGTATAGAGCACGCAGGTTCCCGCGCGAGCCTCGGCGCGGACCAGATCGAGCAGGCGCACGCGGCTCTGCGGGTCGACCCCCACGGTTGGTTCGTCCAGCAGCAGGACTTTGGGGGAATGCAATATGCTGCACGCGAAATTCAGACGCCGCTTCATTCCGCCGCTGAATTGTTTCACCGGTTCGCGGGCGCGATCCTGCAGGCCGGTGAGTTCCAGAACTTCCTGGATGCGCTCCCGCAATTTCGGGTTGCGCATGCCCTGCGCCCCGCCCCAATACGCGAGGTTCTCATGCGCGGAGAGGTCCTCAAAAAGAGCGATCTCCTGAGGCACCACTCCCAGGTTGGCCCTGGCGGCCTGGCCGTCGCGAACCACGTCGTGCCCCATCACCTTCACGTGTCCGGCGCTGGGCGTGAGCAGGCCGCAGATGCAGCCAATGGTAGTGGTTTTACCCGCGCCGTTCGGCCCCAACAGGCCGAAGATCTCGCCCGGCTGCGCGGCGAACGACACGCTCTCCACGGCGATTAAATCGCCGTAGGATTTGCGCAATTGTTCGACTTCAAGCATGGCTGTTTGCGACCAGAGTCGTGGACTTATTCTAACAGCGGTTTGCTGCGATCAAAGCAGTTGAAGAATAGATTCGATCGTGATTGATCGCATTTGCGCCACCTCAGCGACGATGCCGTGCAGTGTGCCGATCTTCAGCGGATCATGCAAAGGGACCGTAATGACGTGGTCCGGCGGTCCCTCATTTCTCAGTCTGACGTGGCTTCCCCTCTGGCGGATTGATCGATAACCGAGGCGTCCCAGCGCCCGGATCAGCCGATCCGCGGATACGCCGCGCGGCAAACTTCATGCTGCTTCGACTGGAATCAGTTCGTCCTTGACGTAGTGCAGTTGCACCATGCGAGGACGGACAGCGGCCTCCTCGAAGTGCAGCGATACTGCCTCAAGAACATTCTTGCGGAGTTCATTCCAGGTCTCCGCTTCCGTGAAGATGGGGTGGCCGAGCGCACGAGCGCAAAAGCCGCCTTCCTCAGCGTCGCGAATCTCGAAGATTAGCTCCATTTCCCTAGCGTACCTGACGGCTCGGGACAAAAAATGGGGTTAGGCGAAAATGCACTCCGTCAGTTCTTGATACACTGACATGCCGGGTTGAATCAGAGGCGCAAGCACATTGCGCTCAAAGGCCTTTGGATCGTTCCCAACAGCCGTGAGTAAGAGCCTTTGCTTCACCTTCGTATAGATCATCCCTGCGGCTGATTTAACGTCGTCCGGCGGGTTCCCCCTTGCGGCCGAAGCGGCGAGCGCATCCTTCTTGTCGTGGAGGACTTCTGGAACGAGTCCTTGCTGGCCGCGATTCTCGCAGAGCGCGGTGAGCACCGAATCGTCGTAGAGAAAGCATTCAAGATGCCGGCGACTTAGGACCCTGATTCCATGGCTCTCAAGATTAGTCACATCGCTGGGCGAGTGATCGTCCCGGTCGATGAGCCGGAGGACCTTGCAGCCTGCTGCGAGCGCTTGAATCCCCGCAAGTAACGCCAGACGGTCGGATTGGACATCTGAGGAATTGCCCACGGAAATGAAGCGTGTATCCGGAAATTCTGTCCCGAATATGGCGTCGTAGCAAACCGCATCATGTGATGTGTTCTTGCCTGGGGAGCCCGGAGGCGCTCCTTCGCAAAGCACGACCCGCTGAGGCACCACAAGAGTTGCGAGGTCGTCAAGCGCTACGTTGAGAACTCGCTCCCAGAAGCGGCGGTTTACCGGCGTCGGCTTGAGAACCTGCGGATGGTCGAAGTCGATGTCATAAAAATCCAGAAACGCTACACTGCCGGGGTTCGCAACTTCAATATCACGAGCTCGCCGCATCATACCAACCGAGTGTGACGCGAGCCACAGCTGGCACCCTGACGGCAAACATCGAAATAGCTCATCGAGAAGCGCCGCTTGCACTCTGCTGTTCATATGCGCCTCGGGTTCGTCAATGCAGTAGACGGTATTCGTGAACGTTCGAGCCTTCACGATGAAATCGAGAAGTAGGTCGAATGCGGCCTTTTCGCCGCCGGAGAGATTCATGTAGAGGAATCCCCGGCTAGTGCCCTTGTCAAACCTGAACGTTCCACCCGTGAGCGGGTTCCCAAAGCCGTTCAGAATCAGAGCCGGGAAGATACGCTCCATCGCCGCGCGTATGTCTCCGATGACCTTTTCACGGAACTCGCCGATGGTCGTGCCGGCGCTCTCATTCACGAACACGTCCTCGAGCGCCTGCGAGGCAAGGCGCTGATAATTCTGCGACACGGCGGCATCATTTTCGATCATAAAGTTAAAGCGCACTGCGTCCTCGATCGGATGTTGTCGCGAAAGACCAGCAGCACTGAACTGCGGATCGTTCCTGTAGGCGGAGCGAAATGAAAAGGACCGGCGGCGCTCGCGCTGGTCCATTGGAAAGCCCCCGTGTAGGTGGATCTCGACCTGCCGGTTCCAAGCGGCGTATTCACTGAGATCCGTCTCGCCAGATTTGGGATGGTAATCCGGATTCCAGCTGAGGCCTAAGCCGCTATTTCCCTGATGCCAGGCCTTGAATGCGTCGAAAAGCGACGACTTGCCCGTCCCATTTGGACCGGCCAAGATCACCAACCTCACGCCAGCGGGAAGTTCGATCCTGAGGTCGTGGAAGCGCTTGAAGCGCTTCAAGTGGACAGACTGAATGTACATTTCTAGAGCACCTTCTCCTCGTGCATCTAAGGAAACTGACCGAGCGTGACGTTACCTTCAGGCTACCAAAGGCGCTTTCACGAACTCTTTTGCGTATACAAGCGGCCGCCTTTCTTACGCTCCTTCCTAGGGCCACTCCCAAAGCCCTCCTCACGCCCCCGTGCTATCGTATACTTTTCGGTCTTTTTCCCAAACAACTCAAAACAAACCATGGCAACCCGCACCCCTATCACTGTCGCGCATGGCGACGGCATCGGCCCCGAGATCATGGCGGCCACTCTGCACATCCTGGAAGCCGCCGGAGCTCTTCTGGACATCGAAACCATCGAGGTCGGCGAGAAGGTTTATCTGTCGGGCAATACGTCCGGCATTCTGCCCAGCGCTTGGGATTCCCTGCGCCGCACCAAGGTGTTTCTCAAGGCTCCCATCACCACGCCGCAGGGCGGAGGTTATAAGAGCCTCAACGTGACCACGCGCAAAATGCTGGGCCTGTACGCCAACATCCGCCCGTGCGTGTCGTACCATCCTTTCGTCCGCACCAAGCACCCGGTGATGGATCTGGTCATCGTGCGCGAAAACGAAGAGGACCTTTACGCCGGTATCGAGTATCAGGCCACGCCCGACGAAATGATCGCGCTCAAGGTGATCTCGCGCCCCGGCTCGGAAAAAATCATTCGTTACGCGTTCGAGTACGCACTCCAGTACAAGCGCAAGAAGGTCACCTGCTTCACCAAAGACAACATCCTCAAGATGACCGACGGCCTGTTTCACAAGATCTTCGACGAGATCTCGCCAGAGTATCCAACGATCGAAAAGGAGCACTGGATCGTGGACATCGGCGCCGCCAAAATGGCCGATACTCCGGAAGCCTTCGACGTCATCGTCATGCCGAACCTGTATGGCGACGTGCTCTCCGACGTGGCGGCGCAAATCGCGGGATCGGTGGGTCTGGCGGGTTCTTCCAACATCGGCGATCATGCCGCGATGTTCGAGGCCATTCACGGCTCGGCTCCTCGGCGAGCGGGGCAGAATCTGGCCAACCCTTCCGGCTTGCTCCACGGAGCATTGCTGATGCTGGTGCACATAGGCCAGCCCGATATCGCGGAGAGTATCCATAACGCCTGGCTGGTGACTCTCGAAGAAGGCATCCACACGTACGACATCTTCACTGAGGGCAAGAGCAAGCAGAAGGTGGGCACCAAGGAGTTCGCGGACGCCGTGGTCGCGCGCCTGGGACAAAAACCGGTGACGCTGCGTGCGGTCGATTACGCTACCGCTCCGCGCCGCCCCAGTCCTCCGCTCGCCGTCCATCCCATGCCCAAGAAGGATCTGGTTGGCGTCGACGTCTACATTGAGTGGCCTGCGAGAAAACCCAACGACCTCGCCGCGGCCGTCGGCAAGGCTTCCGGCGACGGATTGAAGCTGGAGATGATCGCCAACCGCGGCGTCAAGGTGTGGCCCGACGGCTCGCCTCAAACCTTCTGCACGGACAATTTCCGTTGCCGCTTCCTGGGCGCGACTCCTGGGCAACAGCCGACGCAGAAACAGATCGTCGCACTGCTGGATCGCGCGACCGGACTCGGCCTGGATATCACCGCGACCGCCAGCCTGCGTAACTACGACGGTAAGATCGGCTTCACTCTGGCGCAGGGTCAGTAGCAATTCGATGGACCCGAAGCCGCTGGTCGGTGTCATTATGGGCAGCAAATCCGACTGGGACACCATGCGTCATGCGGCGGAAATTCTGGAGAGCTTCGGCGTCGCTTACGAAAAGAAAATCGTCTCGGCGCACCGCACGCCGCGGCTGATGGCGGAATACGCTTCGACGGCTGAGGATCGCGGCCTGGAGGCGATCATCGCCGGCGCGGGCGGAGCGGCGCATTTGCCCGGAATGGTGGCCGCGCACACCACGCTGCCGGTGTTGGGAGTGCCGGTCGAAACGCACGCGCTGAAGGGCATGGATTCGCTGCTCTCCATCGTGCAGATGCCCGGCGGAGTTCCAGTGGCGACGTTCGCCATCGGCAAGGCGGGTGCGATCAACGCCGCTCTGTTTGCGGTGGCGATCCTGGCGGGCCGCCGTCCGGAGTTGCGCGACAAGCTGCGAGCCTGGCGCGCCGGGCAAACCGATCGGGTGCTGAGCGACACGCTCTCCTGACACGCTTTGATGACGGTCTTCCACCCAATTCTGCCTGGAGCCACGGTTGGCGTGCTGGGAAGCGGACAGCTTGGCCGCATGTTCGCCATCGCGGCGCGGCGCATGGGCTATCGCGTCCACACCTTCTCTCCGGACGAAGACACGCCCACGGGCCAGGTGGCCGACCTCGAAATTCAGGCGTCCTACGACGATCTGGACGCGGTGCGGCGCTTCGCCTCCGGCGTCAGCGTGGTGACCTTCGAGTTTGAGAACGTCCCGGCGGCCACCGCGCAGGCCGCGCAGGAACACGCTCCGGTGCGTCCCGCCGGCGCGGTGCTGCACACCACCCAACACCGCCTTCGCGAAAAAACATTTCTCACCAAAGCCGGTTTCCCTCTGACTCCGTTCCGAACGGTGGAAACGTCGCAGGATCTCGCCTCAGCGGTCCAGGATCTGGGATGCCCTTCCATTCTCAAGACCGCGGATTTCGGTTACGACGGCAAGGGACAGGTGAGGATCGCATCCGCTGAGCACGCCGAAGAAGCTTGGAGTTCAATCGGGCGCGCACCCGCGGTGCTGGAGCAGTTCATCGCGTTTGAGCGCGAAGTCTCGGTGGTGGCGGCGCGCGGCGCGGACGGCGCCTGCGTGGATTGGGGCGCGATCGAAAACCGCCACCGCAACCACATCCTGGACGTTTCGCGCTCACCTGCACGAGTGGTTCCTGCCGTGGAAGCCCGTGCACGGGAGATCGCCCACGCGGTGCTCGAAGCGCTGGACGTGATTGGCGTGCTGTGCGTCGAGTTTTTCGTCGAGCCGGACGGGCGACTTCTGATCAATGAGCTGGCTCCGCGGCCGCACAATTCCGGCCACCTGACCGTGGATGCCAGCGCCACCAGCCAATTCGAGCAGCAATTGCGCGCCGTGTGCGGCCTGCCTTTGGGATCGACCGCGCTGCTGCGGCCGGCCGCGATGGCCAACCTGCTCGGCGATCTGTGGGCGGAGGGCGAGCCCGATTGGGTCGCTGCGTGCGCCTTTAGAGAGGTCAAGCTGCACTTGTATGGCAAGCTCGCCCCCAGGCCGGGCCGAAAGATGGGACACCTCACCGCGCTTGCGCCGGCCGGGAGCGGAGGCGCGGAGATGGCCCTCGAGACGGTGCTGCACGCGCGCGAGGCCCTTGCCCGGCATGGGACTCTCGTTCGAAGTGAGTAAATCGAAGTTTCACCCCAACGAGGACGCCATCGGGCGAGCGTCGGGTTGGTCGAGCACCTTGGACACCTATTTGGCGGAACAATCCACTTTGACGGGAAGATCGCTACCCGTGTAAGTGGTTCGCCGAGCCCGAGTCGCATGGGCTCGGAGCGGCAGGGGATCACCGAAGAAATGGCGCACCTCGCGGGTTAAGCAGTCCGTGAAAAAGTCCAGACAGGCTGAAAGCCTATCCGGCCAACCTTGCAGGCTGATGATTTCGCGTGGTGGGACAGGCGGTTCGCCTGTCGTTCCAGATGCGTGGGGGGATTGCCGCCACCCTTCCGTATGAAGGGGGTGGCAATTTGTCGCCTTCGTTGCGGCCAGCCCTCAGAGGACAAGTACGCGTTTGATTGCGTCCCCACAAAATCGAACCATAATTGAACTGGCGCTACGATTGCGAGTAGTTTAGGAGTTCCATGAGCACTCTTGGGTTAGGCCTTCTTCCGGTCGAAGTTTTTCGTCAGCCTCGGTTTGATTCAAATCTGCTCGGAGCCGGCAGCGGCTGAACTCCGAGGTGGCTTCCAGGAACAAGGTGAGAGGAAACTCAGCCAACATCGCCTCGTTGGCAGCCATCGTGGTTGTCTCCGCGCTGCTCGGGACGTTTGTTTCCTGGCGGGCGCCGGGTATCGATCAATCCATTCGCGATTGGACGATCCGGGCGCGTGGCCCGCTCCCGGCGCCGGACGATATCGCCATCGTTGCTATCGATGAACCGAGCATTGACCGGTTCGGTCGTTTCCCTTGGCCGCGTGCGCTCTCGGCGCACGCCATCGACGCTATAGCGGCGGCGCAGCCCAAAGCGATCGCCGTGGATGTGCTCTACACCGATCCGACCTCTGAAGCGGACGACAGCGTTCTTGCGCAGTCGATCCACCAAGCAGGAAACGTGGTTGTCGCGGCGCAACTGGCGGCGCCTCCGGCGACTGGCGGCCCGGCAACCTGGCTGCTGCCGTTGCCGGCCATAGAGAAGGCCGCGGCGGCAGTCGGGCATGTGAATGTTGCCACAGAGCCGGACGGAATCGCGCGCCAGATTCTGGTCCGCATGGCCGATGACCAAGGGCGTGCCGTCCGGGCGATGGCAGTGGAGACCATCCGTGTGGGCGATGGGGTTGCGGACCAGTCGCTGACAGAGACTCCGCGCACCCTCTCCATCGGCTCGCGCGTCATTCCTGTGGAAAGCGCCGCTCCTAACCTGGTGATCGGCGGAGTCACGGGCACGG
>Ga0210394_10005041_pt1 | contig 14986 bp, 13 predicted proteins | sample IncBWC12MmetaG_FD_160121 | JGI IMG/M metagenome (GOLD analysis project Ga0210394, IMG submission 160121) | Forest soil microbial communities from Barre Woods Harvard Forest LTER site, Petersham, Massachusetts, United States - Inc-BW-C-12-M | ecosystem: Environmental > Terrestrial > Soil >... | reverse complement strand
CCGACACCCGGACGCGCATCTCAATCAAATCCTTGCTGGAGCGCCTTCCGGTCAGCGAAGCCGACCGCTCAACCACTCAGGCTTTGATAGCGGAGTTGGCAATCGCGAAAAACGATGCCGCTTTGGCCGCCATCGTCAGCCGAGCCGCAGATTTGATCCACGAACACAGCGAGCACTTGACGCGCGAGCGCCTGCAGGCTGCGGCGATCCTATCCGAAGTGACCAAACGACTCGAGGAAATGGCGGGTTATCTGACCGAATCGAATCACGAGAGCCGCAGCCGCTTTGACGATACCCAAACACACAGCGACACGGTCATGTCGCAGGTACGCGAGCTCAGCAGCGAGGTCGGTAGCGCCACGGAATTGGGGCTATTGCAATCCTTGGTGAGTGCCCGGTTGGAGCGGGTCGCGGAACACGTGAGCGAGTTTCGCGTCCGCGAAGAGAGGCGGCTGCGGGAATTCTCCGGACGTGCCGAACGAATGCGCACGCGCATCGCGGATCTGGAGCGCGAGACCACCGAACTGCATTCGCGGCTGGCCAGCGAAAAACAGGGTGCGCGGCTCGATCCGTTGACCGGGGTTGCCAATCGCAAATCCTTCGACGAATGTTTTTCCGAGGAAATCGCGAGAAAGCCGCGCGCCGAGCGGCCCGTCGCCATGCTGCTGTGGGATATCGATAACTTCAAATTCATCAACGACAGTTATGGCCACCGCGCCGGCGATCGTGTTCTGCAAAGTGTGGCCGCCTGCTTCATGGCGGCCGTCCGCGGCGGCGATTTCGTCGCGCGTATTGGCGGCGAAGAGTTCGTCGTATTGTTGAGCGGCCCCAAGCTCGCGGATGCCTTGCAGATCGCCAATCAAGTGCGATCTGCGGTGGAAGCACTGCGCTTCCATTTCAGGGGAACACCGGTGCGCGTCACCGTATCCTGCGGAGTCACGGAGCTGCAGGAGCACGATACGGCGGAGGCGGCATTCGACCGTGCCGATTCGGCTCTGTATCGAGCCAAGCGCGGCGGCAAGAATCTGTGTATCGCAGCTTAGGGGAGACCCGGTAATTTCCGCGAGTTAACAGATATTTAACGAATTTTCTCGAATTCCAGCACTGATTTTTGGCGCATCGTCGCTAGAATCCTTCCCTAGCCCAAATACTTTCTCCTGTGCCTTTTCAACATATTGCGGCAGGCAATCGATGGTCGGCGACATGAGATTAGTGCATTGCAGCATCGAGGATTTCAATTGCGATCATGAGCAGCGTTCCGAAAACAGTACTCAGTGAGGCGGCAGCGATCGCGGTTCCTGTCGGGAACCCGGCCATCGCCAATCCGAGCGCGCTGGCCGAGCCGCGCGGTGCCGTGCGTCTGCGTGCATGGATGCTGACCGTCGTACTCATGTTGGTGCCGCTGGCGACCTACTGGCCGGCGACGTTTCACGATTACGGACTGCGTGATGATTATTCGAATCTGCGCGAAGCGCATGAGGAAGTCGGCAAAGTCGTGAAGTTCTGCGCGTCGCATGCGCGGCCGATATACGGTTGGTTGCTGCAAGCCACGTACGGACAGACCAGTACGGTGCAGAATCTGGAATGGATGCGCTTGGTTGCGGCGCTGCTGTTGGGCGTCATCTCCTTGGTCAGCTTTCGCGGATTGCGAGCGCTGGGATGGTCCATCAACAGCAGCCTGAGTTTCGCGGTGTTACTCGCCCTGGTGCCTTCGGCTCAGGTGATCGCCGGCTGGGCTGTCGGCTGGCCTTACGCGGCTACTGCCTTGTTGGCGATCGGTGGTTTTTTCACGGCTGACGGCGCTTTGACCATGGGACTTGCCGCCGGGGTGCGCCGCGCCGTGGGTCAGTGGGCGGTTGCTTTGGGTCTCATGGTCGTGAGCGCGCTGATTTATCAACCGAGCGCGCTGTTTTACGTGGTGCCGCTGGCGGGCGCCCTGATAGCGCAACGTCACCGCACGGTTGCGCAAACCGGCCGATGGCTCGGAATCCATCTCGGCTTCGTCGCCGGCTCGCTGGCTTTGGCCTACGGCGCGATGTCCGCGCTGTATACGACCCATGTCTTCGTCAAATCAGGCCGAATTGCCTTCGAATCTCATTGGGGCGAGAAGATCGCCTGGTTTCTGCGCGAGCCGCTGCCCAATGCCTTGAGTTTGTTCGTGGTGAATGACAATAATCACCGCGACCGCGCACTGTACTTCGGCTGCGCCGCGCTGGTCGGTGCGATCTTGCTCGCAGGCGCGTATCTGGAGTGGCGCCGGCATGGCAAGTCGCGCGGCATCATTTGGTTGTGCGGGCTTTTCGGATTGCCCATGTTTGCGTTCGCGGTCAGCATGCTTGCATCCGAACGCTACGCGACCTATCGCACCATTCTGGCGATGACCGGCGTGCTGTTGTGCTTCCTGGTTGCCTCGGTGAGCGCGCTGACCATGCACTGGGGTGCCAATGCGCGCAGATTGCTCGCGGCGGTCGTCATTTCGGTGGCATTCTTTACCGCCCAGCATCATGTGTACGCATTGATAGCCGTGCCGCAGGGCAATGAATGGCAGTTGATCGTGGCCGGGGCGAAGCATGTACGCTTGGATGGTCCCCGCCCGCGCATTTTTGCGATCGCATCGACACCGGCGGACATTTCTACCGCAACGATCTACCACGATGAATTCGGGTCGCTGTCGTCGAATTCCGAGTGGGTGCCGCGCGAGATGTTCAAGCGCGCCATGCACGATTTGCATCCCGAGATTGCAAATCTGGATTCCCGCTATGACTTCGCGACTGGGCCGAAACTGCCCGCCGGGCAGCGCTTCGACGTAATCATCGATCTGCACCGCCTCCGCCAGTTCTACGTGAACAACTAGAACAGACCGTTGCTCCACCGCTCCGCCTCGCGTCTCGCGCGATGCGCGCAACTGGTATAGGTTGGAGCCATGATTGCTGATCCCCTGCTCTGGATAGCCGCGGCACTCGGCGCCTTTATGGTCGGCGTTTCGAAAGCTGGCATTACGGGCTTGAGCATTCTATCGATCGCCTTGTTCACGCAGGTATTTCCCAGCAGCAAACAAGCCAGCGGTCTGGTGTTGCCGCTGCTGATATTCGGCGACTTCGTCGCGGTATTCGCGTATCGCAAACATACGCAATGGCGCTATGTATGGCGCTTGTTCCCGTGGACCGGACTCGGCGTTGTGCTCGGCTATTTGACTCTCGGGCGCATATCCGATCACACCGCGAAATCATTGATCGGCGGGATAATCGTTACGCTGGCGGCTTTGAGTTTCTGGCGCACCTACATCTCCGCCCCGATTGAGCAGCGCACCGCGGCGCTGCACTGGTCGGTGGCCGCGCTCATCGGGGTGATCGCGGGCTTCATCACGCTGGTCGCCAACGCGGCCGGGCCCTTGATGGCGATTTACCTCGTCGCCATGCGTTTGCCCAAGATGGAGTATGTCGGCACCGCGGCCGTGTTTTTCATGCTGCTCAATCTCTTCAAAGTGCCCTTCATGGCGAACCTCGGGCTGATTACCCTGCAAAGCTTCGGCTTCAATCTGATGCTGGCGCCCGCCGTGTTGCTCGGTGCCGCGGCGGGGCGATGGCTGCTGCTGCGGATCAATCAGAAGCTGTTCGAGCATCTGGTTCTGGCGTTGAGCGCTCTCGGCGGAATTCTTTTGTTGCTGTAACCTTAAGCTTCGCAATTCTGCGGCGTAACGGATTCGCGGCGCCAGGAGCTATTTATGTGGACTCAAGGTGGTTTGGGCGGCCTAGTCGTGCTGGTCGCCGATGTCTGGGCGATCGTCAATATATTTCAAAGCAATGCGGACACCGGTACGAAGGTGCTTTGGACAGTGCTGGTGATCGTGCTGCCGGTGCTGGGATTCATACTCTGGTTCTTCTGGGGTCCCAAGACCGGCAGAGCCTAGCCGTCGGCCGGCGCGGCGAGCCTAAGCGCGGGCACCGGGCGCGGCGGCTACCGCGCGGCGGCGACTCGGCGCCAGCAGCATTGCCGCCTCGTAGCAGCTATCCCGCAAAGCTGAATCGATCGCCGCAAGTACTCGATCGCGAGCCGCCGGTGCGCTTCCCGGCAGCTGCTCGGCGAGGCGGCCCAACTGGGCAACCGTGATCTCGAGTGCTTTTTGCAGATGGTCCGCGGCATTCGGCATTGATCCGGGCGGACCCGCCGCCACTACATCGGTGTCCAACAAGCGCAAATCATTGCTGAGCGCCGATAGCTGTCGCTTCGAACGCTCCATCGCCTCGAGGCTGCGCGGGCTGACGGCGCGCGTGAGGGTTGCAACATCATGGCGAGTGCTGGTCAGCACGCGGTCGAGACGATCAAGCCACTCGATCCAGGACAGTGAACCGTACATTTGTGACTTCCCAATATTTGATGGCCAACCTTGGCTGGCGGTGGACTTATTATTTCGAGGCAAGACTACCCGGGTTGGAACCGTCTCGCTACCATTGGATTCAGCGCAGCGCTGATCACCCTCGCATTGAACATAATGGACCACCTCGCGGCCGGAAGGCCTGTTTATACATACAGGAAGCAATGCGTCCTCACCATATTGACAGCCATACTCTAGGATCCACCGGTTGGCTGCGCGCCGCGGTGCTGGGCGCTAACGACGGCATAGTTTCCTGTTCCAGCCTGCTGCTGGGACTCGCGGCCGCGCATGCCTCGCACGCGAATCTCCTGCTCAGCGGCACCGCCGCCTTGGTCGCGGGCGGCATGTCCATGGCGACGGGAGAATACGTCTCCGTGCATTCGCAAGCCGACTCGGAAGCCGCCGCACTCGCGCAAGAACGGGCCGAGCTCAAAAATGATTTCGCCGGCGAGCAACGCGAATTGACCGAGATCTACGTGCGGCGCGGCCTCGATTCCGCACTGGCGCGCAAGGTCGCGGACCAGCTCATGGCGCATGACGCTCTGGGCTCGCACGCGCGCGACGAACTGGGTTTGGTGCCGGCCTCCAGAGCTCGGCCACTGCTCGCTGCGGCGGCGTCGGCCGGCAGCTTTTCCATCGGCGCGGCCCTGCCCCTGGCCGTGGCTGCCATCGCTCCCGCGCAGTATTCCATGATCTCGATCGCTTCCGCTTCCCTAGCTTGTTTGCTTTTTCTCGGCGGATGGTCAGCCAGGGTGGGCGGCGCCGATGTGCGGACAGCAGCGCTGCGCGTTGCGTTCTGGAGCGCACTGGCCATGGCGGTGACCACCGCCGTCGGCGCGGCGGTAGGCGCCTTGTGAACTGCGCGCTCCTCAGTGTCGCGCAGATGAACGCGGCGGATCGATTGACGATGGCGGCGGGCACCCCAGGTTCGCTGCTGATGCAGGAGGCCGGAGCGGCCGTCGCGCGCGAAGTCGAGCGCCGCTGGTCGCCGCGACCCATCACCGTCCTGTGCGGCCCGGGCAACAACGGTGGCGATGGGTTCGTGGTGGCGATCAGATTGGCGCAGTCCGGATGGCCGGTGCGGGTTGCCTTGCTCGGTGAACTGCAAGGGCTGCGCGGCGACGCGCAGCTTTATGCCAAGCGCTGGACGGGCAGCATCGAACCATTGAGTCCTCAAGTGATCGAGGGCGCCGAACTCGTGGTCGACGCGCTGTTCGGATCGGGATTGAGCCGGCCTCTGGAACGCCAAGTCATCGACACTCTGGCGCTCGCCACCCGGCGCCGGCTGCCGCTTGTCGCCGTGGACGTGCCGAGCGGAGTCCTGGGTGACAGCGGCGAGTCCTGGGGCGCCGCTGCCGCAACGTGCACGGTGACATTCGCGCTGAAAAAGCCCGGCCACTTGCTGCTGCCGGGACGCGAGCTGTGCGGCGAGGTTGTGGTTGCGGATATCGGCATACCGGCGAGCGTGCTGCAGTCGCTGCCCATCGATGCCTGGGAAAACGATCCGGCGCTGTGGTTGACGCAGCTGCCGCGGCCGCATCCATCGATCAACAAGTACACTCGCGGCCATGCACTGCTGTACGGCGGCTATCCCATGACTGGTGCGGCGCGAATGGCGGCGCGCGCTGCGGCGCGCATCGGCGCCGGCCTGACCACGATCGCCGTGCCGGAAATAGCATTTGCAATTTATGCCTCGGCACTCACCAGCATCATGGTACAGCCGCTGGCGCAAGCCGACGATCTCAAGCGCCTGTTGTCGGACCGCCGCTACACGGCCTTTTCGATCGGGCCCGGAGCCGGCGTGAACGCCGCGACGCGCGCGAGCACGCTTGCCATGTTGGGAACCGCAGCGCCTGTTTTGCTCGATGCCGACGCCATCAGCGTATTTGCGCAGAGCCCGGATGCACTTTTCCAGGCCGTCCGCGGCCCCTGCGTCATGACGCCGCATGACGGCGAGTTCGAGCGGATCTTCGATGCCTCGGGCGATAAATTGACGCGCGCCCGGCGAGCAGCGCATCGCAGCGGGGCCATCATCGTGTTGAAAGGGCCCGATACGGTCATTGCGGCGCCCGATGGCCGTGCGATCATCAACAGCAACGCCCCGCCGACCCTGGCCACAGCAGGCTCCGGGGATGTGCTCGGCGGATTCATTTTGGGTCTGCTTGCTCAGGGCATGGATGTGTTTGGCGCGGCGGCGGCGGGTGTGTGGCTGCACGGAGCGGCGGCTGCCGACTTTGGTCCCGGTTTGCTGGCCGAAGATCTACCGGACCTGGTGCCCGCCGTGCTGCGCCGCTGCACAAACAGCTGAATGCCAATGAGCGCTTGGTTTCCGCGAGTCACACTGCACTCGCTCATCATTGCAGTGAGCGTGCTGGTTTACATTCTGACCACTCGCGCCGAGCGTGCGCGCCGGCCGCCATCCATCGCCATCGCCTGGGTCTTGGGGCTGATCGCCCTACCCTATTTAGTGCTGCCCATGTATTTGTTCTTCGGGCAGCGGAAATTGCCGCGCAAAGGTGCGCGGCGCAGGGATGCGGCGGTCGTCCCTGCCGGGCACTGGGCGGATGATCTGGTTCAGAGCTTTGGGTTGGCGGCCGCAGCGCCAGCGGATGTTCGCATGCATCAGGACGGCAACGAATCGGCGCAGGCACTGTTTTCGAGCATGTCGAGCGCCGTTTCTCGCCTGGATATCTGCACTTATATTCTCGGCAACGACGCGTTCGGCCGCGAAGCCATGCAGCGCATGATGGAGCGGGCGCAATGCGGCGTGGAGGTAAGGCTTCTCTTGGACGGCGTCGGGTCAATTCAGTTGCCAAGCGCATGCTTCAAGCGTTTGCAGTCGGCCGGCATTGAGACTGCGATTTTCAGTCCGTTATTCGCGCGCAAGACTCAAGGCCCGCGCAATCTGCGCAATCACCGCAAGATGCTCATTGCCGACGGCCGGCGGCTCTGGGCTGGCGGCCGCAATCTTGCCGCCGAATACTTCACGGGCGCCGGCGGCGGGCCCCCATGGGGCGATCTGACTTTCGATCTGCAAGGTGCGGTGGCAGACGCTGCCGCCGCGCAATTTGAAGCCGACTGGGTCGCTGCCGGCGGCAAACCAGCATCCGCCGAGCAGCCGAATCTGGCGCCGCTCGATGCAGCTGCGCCGCCGCACGCGGCGAGCCGCGCGCAATTTCTGCCGAGCGGTCCGGACCAAACCGAAGATACCGTGCACGCTCTGCTGATCGATGCATGCTTTCAAGCCCGCGGGCGCATTCTCGCGGTCACTCCCTACTTCGTGCCCGACGTAAGTCTGGAAACCGCGCTTCGCTTAGCCGCGCGGCGCGGCGTGCAAATCGACTTTTGCATTCCCGCCGCCTCCAATCATCGGCTGGCGGATTTTGCGCGCAACCGCGCGCTGCGCTCCTTGAGTCAGGCCGGCGTCAACTTTCACTTGCTGCCGTACATGAACCATGCAAAGGGCGTGGTATTCGACGATACACTCGCCCTGTCGGGTTCGGTGAATCTCGATTCACGCAGTTTGCTGCTCAACTACGAATGCGCCGTTGTGTTCTACGGCGCCGCGGAAATAAATTGGCTCGCCAACTGGATTACGGCGCTGATTCCGGGAACGCAGGCTTTTGATTGCCGCGCGCCCGGCCTATTGCGCGACGTCAGCGAAGGTCTGCTGCTGACTGTGGCGTATCAATTATAGGGTAGGATTGCGCGGTGGAATTCAAGGATTATTACAAGGTGATGGGCGTGGCGCGCGACGCCACCGAGGCGCAGATCAAGCAGGCCTATCGCAAGCTCGCACGCAAGTATCACCCGGATGTCAGCAAGGAAAAGGACGCTGAAGCGCGCTTCAAGGAAGTGGGCGAGGCCTACGAAGTGCTCAAGAGCCCTGAAAAACGCGCGGCGTACGATCAACTTGGACAAAACTATCGCCCCGGCGAGGAATTTCGACCGCCGCCCAATTGGGACTCGGGCTTTGAATTCAGCGGCGCAGGCCCGGGCGATTCCTCATACAGCGATTTCTTCGATGCGCTGTTCGGCGCGCAGGCGCGTGCGGGCGCACGCAATCGCGGCGCATTTCATGCCGGCCGCGGCGAAGATCATCATGCGAAGGTGTTGCTCGATCTCGAGGCGTCGATCCACGGCGGATCGCGTACGTTCACCCTGAGAATGCCGGAAATCGATGAGCAGGGCAGGCTGGTGGCGAAGGAGCGTACGCTCAACGTACAAGTGCCCAAGGGCATACTGGCGGGCCAGCATATCCGGCTTGCTGGCCAGGGCGCACGCGCTTCCGGCGATGCCAAGCCTGGCGATTTATTCATCGAGGTTGAGTTTCAGCCGCATCCTCTGTACCGGATCGATGGGCGCGACTTGTCGTTGGAGTTGCCGGTGGCGCCTTGGGAAGCGGCGTTGGGCGCGACCGTGAAGACGCCGACGCCTACCGGAATGGTGGATATGAAGGTTCCGCCCGGCTCTCATGCCGGTACCAAACTACGGCTGAAAGGCCGCGGAATTCCCGCCGCGGCGGCGGGAGATTTTTACGTCGTGTTGCAAATCGCGCTGCCTCCCGCCAACGACGCCAAAGCCAGGGCCGCCTATGCGGCCATGGCTGCCGCGCTGCCGTTCGATCCTCGCGCCAGATTAGGAGCCTAAGATGTCGCCGGAAAAAGACCACGCCCTGCAGGGCACCATTCTCGACGAGTCCGCGGTATTGAGCCTCGAGGACCTGAGCCAAATGTGCGCAGTGGACCAGCGGCACATCGTGGAATTCGTCGAAGAAGGAATACTCAACGTTGTCGACATGCGCACGGAATGGCATTTCAGCGGGGCCGCCCTGCGCCGTGCGCGGATTGCCGTGCGCCTGGAGCGGGACCTGGAACTGAACCTTGCCGGCGTGGCGTTGGCCCTCGAATTGCTGGATGAACTTCAACAGCTGCGCCACGAACTTGAGGCGAGACGCTAATGAACAGAGCTGAATCCGATGCCTTCGTGTTTTTTGGGGCGACCGGAGATCTGGCGTACAAAAAAATATTTCCTGCGCTTTACGCCATGTTTCGCCGCGACGGCTTCGACATTCCCATCATCGGCATGGCGCGTGCCGGCTGGACTTTGGGCAAACTCAAGGAGCGCGCGCGCGACAGCATTGAGCACAGCGGCGATTTCGATGCCGCCGGCTTTGAGAAGTTTTCCGCGCTGCTGCGCTACGTCGACGGGGATTACGCCGACCCCGCGACTTTTACCGGGCTGCGCAAAGCCGTGGGTCCCGCAATGCGCCCCATTCACTATCTCGCCATTCCGCCCAGCATGTTTGCCAGCGTAGCGCAGGGGCTGCAGAGATGCGGGGCCGCCGAAAACGCGCGCGTCATCGTCGAGAAGCCCTTCGGCCGGGATCTTGCGAGCGCGCAGGCGCTGGATCGCACCCTGCATGAAGTGTTCGATGAGTCCTCGATCTTTCGAATCGATCACTATCTGGGCAAGGAAGCGGTGCAGAACATCCTGTATTTCCGCTTTGCCAATACCTTTCTCGAGCCTATTTGGAATCGCGAATATATTCGCGACATACAGATCACCATGGCCGAGAATTTCGGTGTGGAGGGGCGCGGCGCCTTTTATGAGGAAGTCGGTGCGATTCGCGACGTCGTGCAGAATCACCTGCTGCAAGTGATCGCGCTGCTGGCGATGGATCCGCCGGCCGGCCACGAACCCGAGGCAATGAAGGCCGAAAAACTCCGCATATTCAGCGCGATGCGGCCGCTCGATCCCAAAGAAACCGTGCGCGGACAGTTTCGCGGCTATCGCAGTGAAAAAGGCGTTGCAGCGCAATCCCAGGTCGAGACATTCGCGGCGCTGCGCTTGCACATCGATACCTGGCGCTGGGCGGATGTGCCCTTCTACATCCGCGCCGGCAAATGCTTGGCCGTCACGGCCACGGAGGTTCGCGTGACGCTGAAGCGGCCGCCGTTGGACATCTTCGCTTCGGGCGACAGCATGCCTGCGAACTACTTCCGGCTGCGCTTGAGTCCGGAAGTGGTGATTTCCACCGGTGCACTGGTGAAACGCAACGGCGAAGAGATGCACGGCGAACCGGTCGAATTGATCGCCCGGCACAACACGCAAAGCGAGAAATCCCCTTATGAGCGCCTGCTCGGCGACGCCATCCGCGGCGACACGGCGCTGTTCACTCAGGATGACAGCGTCGAGGCAGCCTGGCGGGTGATTGACCCCATCCTGACCGCGGGTCCGCCGGTCATTGAATACGACCCGGGCACATGGGGACCCGCAGCCGCCACAAGTATCGTGGACGGCGACGATACCTGGCACGATCCCGGTATTGAAAAGACCGCGCCATGTTGAACGCCGGGGACGTGGTGTTTCTGCTCGATGTCGACAACACGCTGCTCGACAATGATCGCTTCGCAGCGGATCTTGGCGACCGGCTGGAGCATTCATTCGGCGCCGCGGAGCGCGCTCGCTACTGGGATATTTTCACCCGCCGGCGCGAGGCGCTCGGGCTTGCGGATTACCTGGGCAGCTTGCAGGAGTTCAGAGCCGGCCTCGATGACCATGCGGAATTGCTGGAAATGTCGGATTTCCTGCTTGAATATCCGTTTGCAAGCCGGCTGTTTCCGGGCGCCTTGGCGGCGGTGGCACATTTGGCCACATTGGGGAGGCCCGTCGTGCTGTCTGACGGGGACATTGTATTTCAGCCGCGTAAGATTCAGCGCTCGGGAATTTGGTCCGCCGTCGACGGACGAGTGCTGATTTACGTGCACAAGGAGCGAGTGCTCGATCATGTGCAGCGGCGCCATCCGGCGAAGCACTATGTTATGGTCGACGACAAACCCAATCTTTTGGCGGCGATGAAATCGGCGCTCGGCTCGAAGCTGTCGACGGTGTTCGTGCGGCAAGGGCATTATGCATTTGCCCCGGAGGCAAAATTAGCGGCGCCGGCCCCGGATCTGGTGATCGAGCGTATCGAGGATCTTATCAACCACCCATTAACCGACTTCAAGGTGCGCGTATGAGCAACACGAAAACCCTGCATGATTTGGGTCAAAGCCTCTGGCTCGACAACATTACACGGGAAATCCTCGACAACGGAACCCTGCGCCGCTACGTGGAGCATTTTTCCATCACCGGTCTTACCTCGAATCCGACGATTTTCGACGAGGCCATCGGCAAGACCTCTGCTTACGACAAGGGTATTCGTCAGAAGGCACAGGCCGGACTGTCGGGCGAGAATCTGTTCGTCGAACTGGCGCTGGAGGATTTACGCCGCGCCGCCGATTTATTCAGGCCGGAGTTCGAGCGCACCCAGGGAATAGACGGTTGGGTCTCCATGGAAGTCTCGCCGCTGCTGGCCAACGACACCCGCGGCACCATCGACGCCGCCTTAAGAATTCACAAACAAGCAAACCGCCCCAATCTTTACATCAAAATTCCCGGCACCGCCGCCGGCGTTCCGGCCATTGAGTCCGCCATATTTGCGGGCGTCCCGGTCAATGTGACTCTGCTGTTCTCGCGCGAGCACTACTTGAGCGTCGCCGAGGCCTACATGCGCGGAATCGAACGCCGCATTGCGGCGGGGCTTGACCCCCGCGTCAATTCGGTGGCGTCCGTATTCGTCAGCCGCTGGGACCGAGCGGTTGCCGATAAGATACCGCCGGAATTGGCGAATCGCTTAGGGATCGCCATCATGCAGCGCACTTACCGCGCGCATTGCGACTTGATTGCCGCGAAGCGTTGGCAGGACCTGCAGGCCAAGGGTGCGCGCAAACAGCGCATGCTGTGGGCCAGCACCGGCACGAAAGATCCTCGAGCCCCGGTGGGCCTCTATGTCGAGGCGTTGGCAGCGCCCGACACCATTGACACCATGCCGGAGAAAACTCTGCTGGCCTTCGCCGACAAGGGCAGCGTCAAGGCGGTGATGGCGAAGGATGGCGGCGATGCCGAACAAGTGCTGTCACGGTTCGCGCAAGCCGGTATCGACATCGACGCGCTCGCCGCCCGGCTGCAGGTGGAAGGAGCCGCATCCTTCGTGAAGTCGTGGACGGAACTCATGCAGCGCATCAAGGATAAGAGCGCCGCGCTGGCCACCACTTGAGTTCGCGCGTCAATCCGCTGGCCGGTCAGCCCGCGCCCGCGGCGGCGCTGGTGGACATCCCCAAGCTGATCACCGCCTACTATAGCGAGCGGCCGGATCCGCAGATCCCTGCGCAGCGGGTTGCCTTCGGCACCTCCGGGCATCGCGGAACCTCGTTCGACGTAGGTTTCAACGAAGCTCATGTGCTCGCCATCAGCCAAGCCATCTGCGAGTACCGCAGACAACAGAGCATCGACGGCCCGCTGTTCATGGGATTTGACACCCACGCGCTGTCGGCGCCGGCATTCGCCAGCGCCCTGGAAGTGCTCGCCGCCAATGGCGTCGAGCTGATGATCGCGGCGCACGATGAATACACGCCGACACCGGCGATCTCGCACGCCATCCTTACTTTCAATCGCAGCCGCACCGCAGGGCTCGCCGACGGCATCGTGATTACCCCCTCGCATAATCCGCCCGACAATGGCGGCTTCAAATACAACCCGCCGAACGGCGGCCCCGCGGACACGGATGCGACGCAGTGGATCGAGAACCGCGCCAACGAATTATTGCCATCCGCCGCCGATGCCAGCGGCCGGGTGAAAAGAGTCCCGCTGAAACTCGCGCGGCGCGCCCCGACCACGCATCTGCATGATTACCTCGAGAACTACGTGCGCGATCTCGGCGCAGTTTTGGATATGGACGTCATCCGCGAATCGCGAATTCGCATGGGTGTCGACCCGCTGGGCGGAGCCGGCGTGCATTACTGGCAACGAATCGCGGAGCAGTACGGTCTCGATCTTGACGTGGTCAACGATGCGGTCGACCCCACGTTTCGTTTCATGACCATGGACTGGGACGGGAAAATTCGCATGGATCCATCGTCGCCCTATGCGATGCGGCGATTGATCGACCTCAAAGATCGCTACGACATCGCCTTCGCATGCGACACCGACCATGATCGTCACGGCATCGTCACCGCCAGCAACGGTTTGATGGCGCCCAATCATTACTTGTCGGTGGCGATTGACTATTTGTTTCGCCATAGAACCGGCTGGCGCGCGGATGCAGCCGTCGGCAAAACGGTGGTGAGCAGCGCGATGATCGATCGAGTCGCCGGCCGGCTGCAGCGGACCCTGTACGAGGTGCCGGTGGGATTCAAATGGTTCGTCGCCGGGCTGCTGGACGGGAAATTGGGCTTTGGCGGCGAGGAAAGTGCCGGCGCTTCATTCAGCCGCATCGATGGCCGGGTGTGGACCACCGACAAGGATGGTCTGGCGCCTGCGCTTTTGTCGGCGGAAATCACCGCGCGCACCGGCCGGGATCCCGGCGAGCATTACCGCGCATTGACGCAGGAACTGGGCGCCTCGTTTACCGACCGCGTCGATGCTCCGGCCACTCCTGCACAGAAACAGAAACTTGGCAAACTCGATCAGCAGCAAGTCCGCATCACGCAGCTTGCGGGAGAACCAATCGAAAAGGTTCTGACCCGGGCGCCCGGCAACAATGCGCCGATCGGCGGCGTAAAAGTCACCTCGCGCGGCGGATGGTTTGCGGCGCGCCCGTCTGGAACTGAAAATATCTACAAGATATACGCTGAAAGCTTTCACGACGATGAACATCTGCGGCGGCTGACTGCTGAGGCGCAAACCATCGTCGATGCGGCGCTCGCGGGCGCCTGAGGCCGCGACTCGCCTTGCAGGAACCGGAACAAAGAGTTCTGAGCGCGACGGCCAAGCGGCTGCTGCCCTGGCTGGTGGCGGTCGGATTCTTCATGGAATCCCTGGACACGACCATCCTGAATACCGCCGTGCCTGCCATGGCGCAGGCGCTGCACGTGCCGCCGCTCAGCATGAAGGCAGTGCTCGCGAGCTACACCTTGAGCCTGGCGATGTTCATTCCGATCAGCGGCTGGATGGCCAATCGCTTCGGCACGCGGCGCGTGTTTGCTGCGGCGATCGGCATCTTCACCCTCGGCTCGTTTCTCTGCGGCATATCGAACGACATCCATCTGCTCGTGGCATGGCGCATTCTGCAAGGCGGCGGCGGCGCGATGATGCTGCCGGTCGGACGGATAACGATGATTCGCACCTTTGCCAAATCGGAACTCATCAATGCCCTCAGCTTCGTCGCCATCCCCGGTTTGGTGGGTCCCATGCTGGGGCCGGTCATCGGCGGCGCGATCGTCGGATATTTTCATTGGAGCGTGATTTTTTTCGTCAATATCCCAATCGGACTGTGCGGTCTCTACATGGTGTATCGGCATTTGCCGAACTATCGCGAAACGCGCAACTATCCTCTGGACATCATCGGGCTGGTGCTCTTTGGCTCGGGAATCTCGCTGCTCTCATACGTTCTCGAGGTGTTCGGCGAGACCACGCTGAGCAGCCGCGAGATGCTGGGCCTGCTGGCGATTGCCTGCGCCTTGCTTGCTGCTTACGGTCTGCACACCAAGCGCACGAAACATCCTCTATTGCGGCTAAGACTGTTGGGCGTGCGTACTTTTCGAGTGGCGGTCGGCGGCAATTTGTTCA
>Ga0210394_10005039_pt1 | contig 14991 bp, 11 predicted proteins | sample IncBWC12MmetaG_FD_160121 | JGI IMG/M metagenome (GOLD analysis project Ga0210394, IMG submission 160121) | Forest soil microbial communities from Barre Woods Harvard Forest LTER site, Petersham, Massachusetts, United States - Inc-BW-C-12-M | ecosystem: Environmental > Terrestrial > Soil >... | reverse complement strand
CCTGGGCCGCAAGGTTTATGCGGGCTTCGGTCCGACTCTGGCGGCGGAATACTTGGCCCACAAGCACGATATTCATGTCGGACGCGAAACCGTGCGGAGTTGGATGATCGAGGGCCATCTGTGGCGCGCCAAACGGCAACGTGTCGACAAGATCCACCAGTGGCGGCAACGCCGCTCACGCGTGGGCGAACTGGTCCAGTGGGATACCAGCGAACACGCTTGGTTGGAGGAGCGGGGCCCGAAGCTGTATCTGATCGGCATGATCGACGACGCCTCCAGCCGCGTGCACGCGCGTTTCGTAATGCACGATTCCACCCAGGAGAACATGCGTCTGCTATGGAGCTACCTGGAACGCTACGGCCGGCCGGTCGGCTTCTACACCGACAAGGCGAGCTTGTTTCAAACGGCGCCGAAGATCGCCCGCGATCAGAAAGAACTGCCGCGCGAGGAGCGCGAACCGCTGCCGCCCACGCAGATCGGCCGCGCGCTGGCGGAACTGGACATCGTTTGGATTGCGGCGCATTCGCCCCAGGCCAAGGGCCGCGTGGAGCGCAGTTTCCAGACGGCGCAAGACCGGCTGGTGAAAGGTCTGCGCGTCGCCGGCGCACGCACGTTGGAACAAGCCAACGCCTATCTGGAAACGAAGTTTCTGCCGTGGTGGAACCAGACGCTGACCGTTGTGCCCGCCAGCGCCGACGATGCGCACCGCGGCTTGGAAGCGACTCACTCACTGGCGGCGTCTCTCAGTTACGTCGAAGCCCGGCGAGTGAACAGCGACTACACGATCCAGTTCGACGGCAAGATCTACCAGATTGCGCGCGACGATATTCGAGCCGGTCTGCGGGGCGCCGACGTGCGAGTCGAAGTCCGTCTCGACGCGTCACTGGCGGTACGCTTCCGCGGCTGCTACCTGACGATCAGCCAATGCCACGCGCGCCCCAAGGCGTCGCCTGCACCAAGGGCGCGCAAGACAAAGACGCAGCCCTCGGGCGCGTCGTGCCCCAAAAGCCAGTGGATGAAGAACTTTATCCATACGACTCCGGAAAAGGCCGCGCTATCGGGACTGCTGCCGCCGCTCCCTGCGCCCGCAGCAAAACCCATTCGGAAGGCCGGGCAAAAGCGGCCCGTCCATCTGTCGCGTTTCTAAGCCCAAGGCCTCCGCGCCTCGAAGACTTCACCAAAGAAAGTAGGGATTGCGCCTTAAAACCGAAACCCTCTGGCAGCGACTTCGCCGCCAGAGGGCTGTTGGTAGCCGATGCTTTCTTCGGAGCCAGCCCCGTCGTCGCTTCGGCCTTGGGCATCCACTTGGGCGCGACCCCTCGTAGACGCTTTCACTCTAAACCTAGCCTCTCCACTTTGCTTCGCAAAGCGGACATTTCTACTTGGGAGACATTAGGACATTTCTACTTGGCGTTGACAGGCACGCATTGAGTTTTGGCGCAAGATAGAAATGTCCTCTTTTGTCCTGGCGTGTGGGAAGAGCATGCTAATCTGCGTGTTCCGGTGAAGTGGAGACGGGCAATGCTGGCGAGCAACCCGATCGAGGAATCGCCGGCCGGAAATCATCGGAACGATGGAGAGAGCGTGGTCCTACCGACGCGTTCTCGGGCCTGGTGGGAGTTGCGGGCGGGAGGCAGCGCCCAGCCAGAAGAGGCGGCGGCGCTCAGCGAGTCATGGTTCCGAGCCGCGACCGGGAAGCGGTTGCACCGGTTATGTCGTGACACGTCCTGAGCCATCCCTCCATCGCGCGCCGCGACCGTTATGATACGGAAGTAGCATGGAGCCGTCGCCCCTCACGCAGTTAAGCGAAGAAGAGACCCTGTTCCAGATTTCCGTGCGCCGTTTTGCGCGGGAGCGTCTGGCTCCGCATGTGCGCGCCATGGACGACGCGGGCGTCTTCCGCCCGGATCTGTTGCAGGAGTTCTTCGACCTGGGCTTGATGGCCGTCGAAGTTCCGGAAGAATTCGGCGGGCAGGGCGGGTCCTTCTTCCAATCCATTCTGGCCATCGAAGAATTGGCTCGGGTAGATCCGTCGGCCGCGCTGATTGTGGATGTGCAAAACACGCTGTTCCACAATGCGATCCTGCGCTGGGGCGATGCCGGGCAGAAGCGCCGCTGGCTGCCTCGCGCGGCGAAGAACACGGTGGCGAGTTACGCTCTTTCGGAAGCGGGCTCCGGCTCGGACGCGTTCGCGCTGGCTACGCGCGCCATCGAGGACACCGATGCCTTCCGCCTCACTGGGCGCAAGCTGTGGATCACCAACGCCGCCGAAGCGGGTTTCTTTCTGCTGTTCGCCAACGTGAACCCCGCGCTGGGCTACAAAGGCATTACCGCCTTTCTTGTCGAGCGCGAGTCGCCGGGTTTCCAGGTCGGCAAGAAAGAGGACAAGCTGGGAATCCGCGCTTCCTCCACCTGTGAGCTGATTCTGGACGATTGCCGCGTGCCCAAGGCCAACGTTGTGGGCGAGGCCGGCAAGGGCTACAAGATGGCCATCGAGACGTTGAACGAAGGGCGCATCGGCATCGGCGCGCAGATGCTGGGGCTGGCGCAGGGTGCGTTGGATCATGCGCTGGCCTATGCCCGGGAACGCAAACAATTCGGCAAACCCATCGCGGAGTTTCAAGGCGTCCAGTTTGAGCTGGCGGAAATGGCGGTGGACGTCGAGGCCGCGCGGCTAATGGTCTATAACGCGGCGCGGCTGCATGACGCTGGCCGCCCCTTTTTGACCGAAGCGGCCATGTGCAAGTATTTCGCCTCCCAAGTGGCGGAGCGCGTGGCCTCGCGCGCGGTGGAGATTCTAGGCGGCGTAGGGTTCACCAAAGATTATCCGGTGGAAAAGCTGTATCGCGACGCCAAGATCGGGCGGATTTATGAGGGCACCAGCAACATGCAGAAGATCACCATCGCGAAGCAGCTCATTGGCAAACGCTAAGAACGTGTCACGAAATAACCGGTGCAACCGCTTCCTCTGGTCGCAGCTCGGAACCATTACAGAGCCGGTAGAGTAGGAGAGAGGGCGACGCGAGTAGCGCGGCCCACTCTCCCCTCGTCGAAGCGGAGATGCGGATTCCCCACGTCCGGCTCTCCTGAAGACTCTCGTCTCAGGCATGCACCCTTCCCACCGACCACAGGGAGCGGGTTAGCGTGTAGAAGATCTCAGCGCTCCGCGAAACAGGGCGATCGACGGGGGCCGGGTGAACAGCACAGTCACGACGTCGAGGCGAACGCGCTCCCACGGAGTCCCGCTTCTAGCGGCGTAATCGCGCGCGACGCGCAGCATATGGGCCCGCTTCTCTTCGCCGATGGCGCGCTCCGGCGGACCGAAGTCGCCGCTTCCGCGGGATTTCACTTCCACCACGGCCAGCGTGTCCTTCTCCCAGGCGACCAGATCCGCCTCGCCCGCGCCCGACGCCAGACGGTAATTGCGAGCCACGACAATGAAGCCCTGCCGCTGGAGGAAGCGGTGCGCGAGATCCTCTCCGCGGCGGCCCGCGGCGCGGGCGTGGTCCCAGCGCTTGACGCGCCAGTGGTGACGGACCCAGTCAAGCGCGGAGCGGATCATCCTTTTTCACCGGCTCTTTGATCACAAGCAAGCGCCACTCGATGACTTTGCCGCGCACGATATAGCAAAGATAGTATTCCCACCAGCGGCGCAAGCGCGGAAAGGTATTGATCAGCCACTCAAATCCCAGCCATTTCCAAAGACTGAGTAGCTTCACGCGCACCGAACTCTCCACGAATCTGGCAGTTGAATAATAGCCATAGCCGCCGTGATCCTGGCCGAAATAGCGCATGGAAAAGCTGTTGAGATGCCAGCGATGCGTGGGATCGCAGAAGGAGCTGAAATCGGTATAATGCGGCGTCACGATCAGAACCTCGCCGCCCGCGCGCACCAGGCGATGGAACTCCTCCATGCTGCGGATCACGTCGGCGACGTGCTCGATCACATGCACGGCTTGCAGGGCGTCGAAAGAGGAGTCGCGGAAGGGATACGGGAAGTGGTCGAGATCCGCCAGCACATCGGCCCGCGAAGCGGGGTTGCGGTCGAGGCCGATCGCCCCCGCTTTCTTGTTGATGCCGCAGCCGACGTCGAGAATTCGCATGGAACCGGCGCTTGCGGCGTTTCCCTTGCCGCGCCTCACACTCTCCGCGCCAGAAGCAGCGTCATGTCGTCCTGCAATTCCTCCGACCCGGTCCAGTGCCGCACGCTGTCGAGCACCAGTTGGATGATCTCTTCCTCGGGGCGGTTCGCGTTGCGCAGCAGCAGGTCCATCAGGCGTTCCTCGCCGAACATCTCTCCGTATTCATTTTCCGGCTCGGTCACGCCGTCGGTGTAGCACACCAGCAGATCGCCGGGCCGCAGTTGCACGCGGCTCTCGTCGTATTCGGAGAAGGGAAACGCGCCTACGACGGTGCCGTTGACATCCAGGAGCTCGACCGCGCCGTCCCGCACCAGCATCGGCGACAAGTGACCGGCGTTGGTGTAGGTAAAGGTGGAGGACGATTCGTCGTACACACCCAGGAAGAACGTCGCGTACTTTTCGGCCGAGGTGGTGGAGTGAAGCTGGCGGTTGAGGTTCGACACCAGCCGGGACGTGGAAATCCCCGCGCCCAGGTGACCGTTTCCGCCTCCGGCGAGCACTTCCACCGGCATCTGCAATTGAATCCGCAGCGAGCTTTGCAAGGCGGCCATCAAGAGCGCCGCCGAGATTCCTTTGCCGGCCACATCGGCGATCGCCAGGGCGACTTCGGAATCGCCCACGGCCTGGAAATCGTAGTAGTCGCCCGAAACCAGACGCGCGGGCTGGCAGGCCGCTTTGATCCGCAGCGTACGCAGCTCCGGGACCTCGTGAGGGAAAAGCTGGCCCTGGACTTCGCGGGCGATTTCAATTTCGGACTCCAGACGCTCTTTCTCCTTGGCCACCACCAGCAGCCTCTCCAGGTGCTCGGTCATGCGATTGAAGGAGAGGCCCAGCTCCGCCAACTGGTCCTTGCCCGAAACCTCAACACGGTGCGAGAAATCGCCGGCGATGACGCGTTGAGTTCCTTCATACAAGCGATGTACCGCACCCGTAATGGTGCGGGCGAGGCCGATTCCAAAAACCACGGAAGCGATTTCGACCACCACAAAAATGCCGAAACCCGCGACCAGAAGCCCCTCCAGCGTAATCTGCAATTCATCCTTGTGGTTGAACACCTGTGAGAACACGGCCGACACGCGGGATCGCACCGCGATGATGAGCTCCTCGCCGCGCTTGCGGGGATGGCCCCAATCGTCCACGGGCAGAGTAGCGAACCACCTCACGTCCGGATCGAAGCGATACTTGGCCGCCGGAAGCGCGGGCCCGGTAAACGTGAAGTCGCCGGCCTCCTGGGCTACGTTCTCCTGAGCCGAGGTGCTCTGCCGTCCGACATCTACCTGACCCAGGTTCGGAACCAATCCGCCCAGGAACTCCCGAGTCAGCGGCGCCGTGACAGTTACGTCTCCGGTAGGCGTCCTGGCGTAGCTCCATAAAAAGAACTGGCCGTCGCGCACGAGTACCCCGCTGGTGGACTGCCATCCGTCCAATGGAGCCGGAATGCTGACGTCGGTGGCGTCCTCGGGATAACGAATCTGTTGCCCCCCTTCCCGCAACAGGATTTCGATGCCCGGGAACCTGTCGCGGTAGAACAGGTCGAGAGACCGCGTCATAACAGGCGTCCGGCTGACCGGATCGGTGCGGACCACGCTCTCGGTAAAAGAGGCCAGCGTTTCAATGCGGCGGTCGAGCTGGCTGGTGACCATGTATACTGCAAGCTGGCTCACCAGCGAGTACAAGCCCAATAGGCCCAGCCCGGCGACCAGCAGTATCGGCAGGGCGGCGATAAACAGGTACGTCACCAGCAGGCGGTTGCGCAAGCGCCACAACACAGGACCGGCGGCGCGGCGCAGCAGGCGTAGACTCAGCCAGATACCGGTCGCCAATAGGCCGATCAGCGCGGCGATTCGTAGCGCCGATGCGGGCGCAACCACGCCCACCGCCATGTACAGCAACACGAACGCTACGAAGGCCAGCCCGGCCCGTCCCATCCATCCGAGCACTGTATGGAAGCGATCGCGCACTGGCCTTACACTCGCGACTTGGAGATGGCCGGGACTTCTTCCGCCGGCGTGAGATAGTACTTCGTCAATCCGGTCTCGAGAATCCGGAACGCCGTTTCCACGTCGTCGGCGAATTGGAAAAGCTCCAGGTCCTGCTCCGCGATCATCCCGTGGCGCACCAGCGCCTCGAAGTTCAGAATCTCCCGCCAGAAGGAGGTGCCGTACAGCACCACCACCATCTTCTTTTCCAGCTTCTGGGTCTGCGCCAGCGTCAGAATCTCGGTTAACTCGTCCAGCGTGCCGAAGCCTCCGGGGAACACCACCAGAGCCTTCGCCAGGTAGGCGAACCAGAACTTGCGCATGAAGAAATAGTGGAACTCGAAGCTAAGCCCGGGCGTGATGAAGGGATTGGGGCGCTGCTCGAAGGGCAGGCCGATGTTGAGCCCGATGGATTTGCCGCCGGCATCGTGCGCGCCCCGGTTGGCGGCCTCCATGATGCCGGGTCCTCCGCCGCTGCACACCACGAAGCGGCGCGTAGCCTCGTTCAATCCGTTGGACCACTCCGTAAGCCTGCGCGCCAGTTCCCGCGCCTCTTTGTAATAGCGGCCTTCGGCGCTGCTCTCAAAGGTGCGCGCGGAGCCGAAGAATACGATGGTGTCGCTGATCTGCTCCTTGCGGAAGTGAGAGAGCGGATACAGGTATTCGCTGAGGATGCGCAGGCTGCGCGCGTCGGGAGTATCCAGAAACTCGTGGTTGCGGTAGGCCAGCCCCGAGGCCGGATCGTGTCTTTCATTCATGGTGTCGTTCATTCATGGGCGGGGCTCGCTGATTTTTCCACTGCCTTCACGTGTTTCTCCAACTGTCTTATTGTCCTCAAAATCTCCGGCAATTTCGGAAAGGCGGTGATGGCGCGCAGCCACTCGCGCGCCTCGAAGGCCGGCGAGCCGCTGATCGCCGCGCCTGCCTCCACGTCGTGGCCGACGCCGCTTTGCGCGTACACCACGGCGCCGTCGTGAATGGTCAGATGCCCCGAGACCCCCACCTGCCCGGCCAACAGAACGCTCTTGCCGAGAATGGTCGATCCCGCCAGACCCGTTTGAGCGCAAATAATATTATCCTCGCCGACAACGCAGCCGTGGCCCACCTGCACCAGGCTGTCGATCTTGGCGCCCCGTTTCACGCGCGTTTCCCCCACCGAGGCGCGATCCACTGAGGTGAGCGTTTGAATCTCCACGTCATCCTCAATCACCGTCACGCCGCTTTGAACGATTTTGGCATGTGTGCCGTCGGCGCGCTTGGCGAAGCCATAGCCGTCGCCGCCGATGATCGCGCCGTTTTGCAGGATCACGCGGTTTCCGATGCGGCAGTGCTCCCGCACCACTGCGTGCGAGTGGGCGTAAAAATCGTCGCCGATGGAGGCTCCTTCGTAGATAACGACGTGCGAATGCAGGATAGCGTTATGCCCGATGGAAACATTTTCCCCGACCACAGCAAAGGGGCCGATGGAGGCGTTCTCGCCCAGGGACGCCGAAGTCGCCACCCAAGCCAGCGGATGAATCCCCGGCTTGGGCCGCGGAGGCTGGTAGAACAGCGCCGCGGCGCGTGCGAAATCGAGATACGGATTGGAGGAGAGAAGCTGCGCCGCCGGCAGGTCTTCGACCTGAGAGGCCACTAGCACCGCCCCTGCGCCGGTGTGCTTCAGCTTGTGTGCGTACTTCGGGTTGGCCAGGAACGTTATCTCAGAAGCGGTGGCCTGCTCCATGCCCGCGACGCCGGTGATCTCAAGCGACTCGCCGCCGCCCCTGATTTCGCATCCGAGAGCGGATGCGAGTTCGGAAAGTTTCATTCCTCCAGGGTACGCCGCCGGCTTGCGCCGTTGGCCCATGCGTTGGCCAATGCACCGCGCCTGGTACCAAGTGGCAAAAATTAGCGAACGATCGATTCTCAAAACCGCTTGCTTACGCGCGCGGTTCAGAAAGTGTTTCCGAACCGCGCCCGTAACGGAGCGGCCCGGGCGGGAGAGGGAACCGTCTGGGTCAGATGGGGCTGGGTTATGTCGAAGGCCCCGACCTTAAACGGGCCGCAAGCGGGGGCGGCGATCGAAAGCGGGGCAACTCCGCCGCGAGTGCGGGCTCCGGCATGGGATCGCGGACAGGATCGATGACAGGCGCGGGGGGGGAGATCGAGGACCGGTTTGAGGTGAAGCTCGGGAGCCTGAGGAGGGGGCGCTTCAAAGCGCCGCAGTGTTGGGATGAGTTTCGGCGGGATGATTCTGGGCGGGATGATTCTGGGCGGGGTGATTCTGGGTGACGGGCCGGGCGCGGGCCGGGGTGTGACCCGTGCGGGATCGTCGAGCGGGGAGCGAGCGGCGCCACCGGGCTGAGCAGCCGCTGGTCACTTAGGCGCGACGGCAAAACCGCGAAGCTCACCAGGCCCACAGCAGGATTCCGGCGCAGTGCAGGAGCAGGCTCGCAGTGACGGATAGAACTGAGAATCTGACGGGGCTGGCGGTTTGAAACACTCCAGGATTCCTCTGCTGTTGTAATCGGCGCAACAGCGGAGGTGTCTTAGCGAGTTCCTACACAGACGATTCCGTAAAGCGGCGAATGACCCACCACGCGACTAGCAGGCATACGACAAATCCGGAGCCCATGACGAGGATTCGGGTCCAGAGCCCCTCTTCGGCTGGCGGTTCCCGCAAGGGGACGGAGAAGGTGGCAAAGGCGGCGTGGCGGAAACGGCAAGAGCTACAGCGGCGTATCTCCGCCCCGAGCGCATACAGAAGATGATCGAGCGCCGCGCGGCGGTGCGAGCGGTGGACCCGGTCCGCGCGGCAACGCGGGCAGGATTTTGGGGGTTCGCGGACGGGATTCGGTTTCATAAAACCTCCATGCGCACATAGCGCAGTTGCAGTCGGCCCTGCGCGCGGGAAACACAATTCCAGAAACTGCGCGAAGTTGTTGCGGCTGGGAAACGGCCCCAATTGTCGGGGTATACCTTGGGGAATATCCATAGGATTGTCCCTGGAGAAGTCCAATAAGCGAGTACGCCCGCCACGCTATCCCGAACCCAACGCAGCGAAATCCGCGCAAGAAAGTTGCGTGCCTGTGAGGGTTCCCAAGCACGAGGAACGCACCCAACGCAGTCGCCGCCAGGGCCGCATTCTGGAGCTCCGCGTTTACCGTCGCCCACCCGGTAAACCGTTGCCTACATAACCAGTTAGGAGAATTCCATTAACCCGATCGCGGCCCTCGGAAAGCTCACGGCGGGGAGCATCCGGCGCAGCTTGAGACACTCCAGTCCAGTAAGTGCGAATATCGCGATTTTGTAGCCTCAAGCCAAGAGAGGGTCTGTATTCCATGCGGTCACAATGGCCGACAGCGCAAGTAAGGTAACTAGCGTAACCTTGTTTAGCCTGGGAATAAGAGTTACCCTCAGGTCATCATGAGATTGACACTCACTGCTTTTCTTCTTACCCTTGTCTCCTTTACTCCATTGGCGCGTGCGGGGGAAGTTACCTCCGACATCCCCGCTGGGGCGGTTCCGGTAGCCACGAGTTGGAAGCTTAGCATTGCGCCGCTGCTGGCTAGTCAAGCGCTGGATATCGCCAGCTCATACGGGAAGCGCGAGCTCAATCCGCTCCTGGCTGGGCCACAGGGCCAATTCGGCCTCAGCTCTACATTGATCAAGGTTGGTGTCACGTCTGGATTGATCGGAGCGGAATACCTGATCGTGAAAGCGCATCCGGCCTCAGCGCGCATATTTACCAAGCTCAACTGGGTGGCCGCGGCTGTGACCACGGGGTTCGCGGCGCATAACTTTACCATCCGCTAGTACCAAGTTGCGAAAGTTCGCGTATGCCGCTCCACTGAAAAACACGCTACAGACCCACACTGCGTTCGCGGTTCTTCATCCACTTTGGTGGGCCGCAGGCCCATGGGCGCTCCCTTACCGTCGCGGTTCGGAAACGCCTTCTGAACCGCGCGCGTCAGCAAGCGGTTTTGAGAATCGATCATGCGCTAATTTCTGCCACCTGGCGCTTAGGCGGGGTCGGGATGGGAGCAACCTAAATCGCAAATCCGCGTCAGTTGAAAATTGGTCCAATCATCTCGGCATCGACCTCCACCGCCAGAGACCGCTGGAGCAGCTCAACGCCCAGCACCAGCCGGAGACAGCTGCCCTCCCGCAGAAGCGTTCCTTCGATGCCGCGCAAGGGGCCGCGCTCGATGCGCACACGGCTTCCCACTTTCAGAAGATGCGGCCACGGCCCCACCGGAAGCTTGGATGCCAGCGCCGCGCGGACTCCCTCAATCTCCTGCTCCGCCACCGGCGCGGGGACGCCCGCGAAGCCCACGATGCGGGCAACCCCGGGCGTGTTCACAATTCGCGCGCGGTCGCGCAAAAGAAACCGGCCGAACACGTACCCGGGAAACAGAGGCGCGTCGAGGTCCTTTACGCGGTCCGACCACTGCCGCCGCGCCCGATACAGCGGCAGAAACGTGTCCACTCCGCTGGCGCACAAGACCCCCTCCACGCGGCGCTCATGCTGGTACTTGACTGTAAGCGCAAACCATTGCCCGCGATCGTCTTCCAAGCATGCCTCTTCCAGGTAGGGATCTTCCGGGCATGGCTCGCGCACGGTGAGTCCCATTGTGTTGGTGTCCAAAAATCCACTTCCAAAAACAGTTGTGGAAAGCGGACCGGATTTGTCTCAAACTGATGCGCACCGCCCGACCGGCCAGAAACGGTTCCGCGCCCGAAGCTGATGATGTATATGCACGAAATAGCCGGTGCACCCGCTTCCTTCGGTCGCGGCTCGGAAGCCGTTACAGAGCCGCGACCAGAGGCAGCGGTTAAATCATCGTCCGGCGCTTGGCAGATGCAGAAAACCCCTAGACCTGCCGATAAAAAGGCGTGGTATCGGCATGATTGCGAAGCAGGAGTTGGAAACCTCGACCGAGAGACTAGGCCAACGCTACGCCCAACCGGAACGGGCGACGCGTATCGTCCCCCGCCTTGCCATCCTGCTTGGTCTAGCCGTGCTCGTGGCGCCAAGCGGCTGGTTCGCCTGGAAATTTCGCTCGATGCCGCAGTTGGGAGCCTATCACGACGATGCAGTCCTGTGGCTCTCCGCTCAGTCGCTGGCCGAGAACCACGGATATAAGATCCCTCAGCTCCCGGAAAATCCCGCCCAAACCAAATACCCCCCGATCTATCCGCTTCTTCTGTCCCTGGTTTGGCGGTTCGCCGGGGCCTTCCCTGGGAACCTCGGGTTCCTCACCGCCTTGCAGTGGTCGTTTTACGCGCCTTACGTGGGTTTGGTGTGGCTCTTTTTTCGCCAGTGCGGATTCAGAACGCCGGCCGCCTTCGCATTGACGCTCATCCCGGCGTTCTGCCCAATCACGATCCTCCTGGGAGTATCGCCGCTGACAGAGCTGCCGTTCTGCGTGGTCTTGCTCAGCCTGATGCTGCTCCTCGGAGCGAAGCGGGAGGCTTGGCTGCTCGCCGGCACGCTTGCCGCACTGGCGTTCCTGATTCGCAGCAACTCCATCGTACTGGCGGTCAGCGTACCGCTCTTGCTGATTCTGCAACGCAGAATCCGTGCAGCGATGGCATTCCTGACGCCGCTGGCGGCCGCGATTGTGGGCTGGCAGTTCTGGTGCTTCCGGAATGCTTCTACAGCCACGGATGACATGGTCGTTTATTACACATCCTACGTAAAGTTTTATGTGCAAACGTTTTCGTGGCCGGATTTCCCGCACCGAATGTGGGTGAATTTTGCGGCAATCATGGAGGCGTTGGCGAAATTGGTCCTTTTCAGCGTCGACAACACCTTCGGAGCCCGTGTCTTAGGATGGCTCCTCACCATTACGGCGGCGGCGGGCGTGGTGAGTCTTTTCCGCCAAGGCATACGGCATTATCCGGCATTTGCCGCTCTCTTTGTCTCCGTACTTGTATTGTGGCAATATCCGCCGGATACGCGCTTCGTATATCCGTTATTTCCTCTTTATGTGGCTGGATTGGCTACGAAACTCCTCGAAGTCGCGACGATCGCCGTGGCCACTTGGAGGAAAAAGCCCGGGCCGGATCGGGCTGTCGTGGTCTTGATGCTATCGCTGATTCTGCTGATCCCCGCCGCAGCGGCCGCCTCGCAAGTAAACGGAATCTTTGTCGTGTTGCCGCAGTATTTTGGGGATCGCGAGAATCAACGTGCGGAGATGATGCCCGTTTATAGCTGGATCGCCGCGAACACACCTGCGGAGGACCGTTTTTCGGCCTACGATGACACGCTGTTGTATCTGAATGCAGGCCGCCGCGGCTACACGGTGCCTCTGCTGCCGAGGCTGGTTTACAGCCTCGACACAAATCCCGTGCGGGATTACGTAGCAGGACTTGGAACATTCTGGCGTGCTAAGCACGTCTCTTACGTCCTTGTCACAAAATACGATTTTCAACGGGATCTGCATGACGTCGCGTTAGATTCACTAAGGGATTTGGTGCAAGATCGCACCCGTTTTCAGCCGCTGTATTCCGATCGGACGGCCCAGGTGTACCGGTTCCTGGGAGGGCCCACCCCCTGAGCGCGACGCCGGTAACGAACGCGGTTCAGAGCCTCGGCCTGGTTCCGCGGACGATTGAAGTGCGCTTCCGCAAAGCGCTGATTGTGGTATCCGTCATCAGCGCCCTGGCCATGTGCGCCTACTTTGGAACGATGTTGTGGTCTCAAAATGAGCTTGCGCCTGCGGAATCGGTGGTAGCCGCGCAGTCGCTCATGCTGATCCACAATGGCACGCTGTATTACGACCTGAATCAGTATCCCTATACGGTCTGCGCGTACACGCCTGTGTTCTATCTCCTGGAGGCCGGTTTGACCCGCTTGGGTCTGCCTGTATTCGCGGCCGGGCGGCTGATCAGCTTCGGAGCGCTGCTCGGCCTTGTCGTTCTCTGCGGGAAACTGGCGGAGCTGTACTCGAATTGCCGTTACGCGGCATGGTGCGCCCGCCTGTTCGCCGCGTCGAGCGCCCTGCTTCTAACCTGGGGAACCGTGGCGCAGGTGGACACGCTGGCCTGCTTCCTGGCTGTCGCCGCGTTCTATCAATACTCGCGTTTCGACATTCTGGACAGACGCGCGCTTCCTTCTTGGCGGTCGGCGGGATTTGTGCGGCTTTCCAGCGCCGCCATGCTCGCGGTACTGGCCATTTACACGAAGCAAACCGCGGTGGCCGCGGCGGCGGCAATCGGCGTATTGCTGTTTGCTCAAAGCTGGAAGCGCGGATTTGCGTTCGGAGTAGCGTGGGCTGGCGCCGTGGCTGTGATTGCACTCGCGCTGAACGCCGCGTTGGGCGGACGATTCCTCGCCGATACGGTGTTCGCGAACATGAACCCGATGAGCGCAAAAAAACTGGCGGCGCAGTTGACGCAATTCGGGAGCATGTCGGGGGGGCTCCTGATCATCGTCGGCATCGCCCTCACGAAGCTTAGCCGGTCGCGTGCCGCGGCCCTGCTGGTCTATCTGGGAACGGCGGGAGCGGTGTTTGCGGTCACCGCCCCCAAAATTGGCTCGGATACAAACTATCAGATTGAGACCACCGTGCTCCTGGCCATATGCGCCGCGGTCGCGCTTCACGAAGTCAATTTCTTCCGTCTTTACTTCGCGGGCAGCAAGAGCGCCGTGACACTTCTTTTGCTCCCCGCGGCGGTGCACCTCGCGGTCGGCTACCGCGTCGCGCCCAACCTGGTGCTGTTCCGCGTGGCCATCCAAGGCGCGCGCCGTTCCCAGGTCCAAGCCCTGCGCCCCTACGTTCCCGCGAAAGGCGGACTGGTGCTGTCCACCGACTACAACGCCATGGTGAGCCTGCGCCAGAGACTCGATATTGAGCCCCTGATCTACACCTTGCTGGTGTCGGCTGGGAGGGTTGATCCTGAGCCGGTCCGCCGCGACCTCGAACGGGGAGCGTTCTCGACCGTCCTTCTCGGGCAGGATGTCTTCAGCGGCGAAAGCATCACCGATCTGGAGGTGGGCACTCTTCCCCCCAAACTACTCGACCAGGTCCGGCGTCATTATCGTTTGGCTGCGCGCCTGGCCAATCCGCTATTCGGCGACAGCTATGTGTATCAGCCGGCCAACCCCGGCGCGGCTCCTTAGGACGTGTCACGAAATACCGGTGCAACCGCTTCCTTTGGTCGCGGCTCGGAAGCCGTTACAGAGCCGCGACCGGAGGGAGCGGTCAAGCGCGGCAAATGGGCTGGCTATTTCGTGACAGGCCCTTAATTTAAAGTCAGGTTCCTTTTCCGCCGATCAGGAGACCAGGGCTTATGTGGCGCGGGCAATCGGTAGCGGTCATTCTACCGACCTATAACGAAAAGGACTCGATCCGTGCAAGCACGCTCGATTTCTTCGCCACCGGCTTGGCTGACGAGGTCATCGTCGTGAACAACAACGCCGCGCCCGGGACTTCCCGCGAGCTCGTCGGCACAGGCGCGCGGGAGATCTTCGAAGCCAAGCAGGGCTATGGCCACGCGCTGCTGTGCGGGATCGATAACTGCAAGGCCGATCTGGTGGTGCTGGCGGAGCCGGACGGAACCTTCAGCGGCCACGATCTGCTCAAATTCCTGGCGTACTCCGACGATGTTCCGGTCGTGTTTGGAACGCGCACCACCCGTGAGTTCATTTGGACCGGCGCGAACATGGGCCGTTTTCTGCGCTGGGGCAATTGGGCCGTGGCGAAAATGACGGAGGTTCTGTTCGGAACCTCAATTCTTACGGATATGGGATGCACGTACCGCCTGTTCCGCCGCGCCGCGTTGGAGCGCATAAGGCCTCATCTCGCGATCGGGGGCTCGCATTTCGGGCCACAGTTGTTATTGGAAGTAATTGCACACCGCATTCCTTTCGTGGAAATTCCCGT
>Ga0210394_10005037_pt1 | contig 14995 bp, 11 predicted proteins | sample IncBWC12MmetaG_FD_160121 | JGI IMG/M metagenome (GOLD analysis project Ga0210394, IMG submission 160121) | Forest soil microbial communities from Barre Woods Harvard Forest LTER site, Petersham, Massachusetts, United States - Inc-BW-C-12-M | ecosystem: Environmental > Terrestrial > Soil >... | reverse complement strand
GTGCAGCGGCCCGCGGTAATGGCCGGCGGCGATCTCGCGGTCCGCCTGCTGCGCCTGGGCGAGCGCGGGCGCGCGCATCAGCGTGATGACGCAGCGCAGGGCGCCGTCGAAGCGCGCAATACGCTCCAGATAGATGCGCGTCAGGCGCTCGCTGGTGAGCGAGCGCGTCTCGATCCAGCGCGCCAGCCGCCACACCGGCGCGTAGGCGATATCGGCATCGGCGGCGGGCAGCGGACCCGCATCCCTTGCGCTCGTCACGAAGCGCGCTGCCTCCGGCCGCGCGGGCTGTCCGGGCAGCACCGGGTTCCACGTCGAGTAAGGCGCGAGCGTCGCAGGCAGCGCGACCCGGCGCGGGCCGCTGCGCCGCTCGTGGATGGTAGCCATGCTGCTGCGCCAGTTTTGGGCGGCCTGCGCGCGCTGTGCGGCGTTCAGCTCCACGGCCACGAGTTTCTCCGCTTCCGCGAAGGTCGCCGCGCTCACCTCGGGTCCGAACGCCGGCGCGGTCCCGAACACCGGCGGTGAAGCGGGGGGCGGCGGGACCGGCGGCGGCTCCCCCGCGCCCGCGCGAGCCACGGCGGGCCCGAGCAGCGCTGCACATGAAGTCATGAGAAACTCGCGGCGCGATCCTGACATGTCGTTACCTCGCTGATCGGCCCCGATCGTATGCCACGCAAGCCGCCCCTGCATCCCGCCATGACCGCCCTCGCAGTGGGCGCCCTTGGCGTCGTGTTCGGCGACATCGGCACGAGCCCGCTTTACACCTTCAAGACGGTACTGGATCTCACCGGCGGCAATAACGCGCCGACCATTCTCGGCGTGGTGTCGCTGCTCGTGTGGACGCTGATCATCGTGACCTCGGTGAAGTACGCCGGCCTCGCCATGCGCATCGACAACGACGGCGAGGGCGGCATCCTCGCCCTGATGGCGCTGCTCGGCGTGAAGCGCTACCGGCGTCCGCTGCTCGTCGCGCTCGGCCTGTTCGGCGCCGCGCTCATTTACGGGGACGGCGCGATCACGCCGGCGATCTCGGTGCTGTCGGCGCTCGAGGGTCTCACCATCGTCGAGCCCTCGCTCCAGCACTACGTGCTGCCGCTGACGGTGGCGGTGCTCCTCGGCCTGTTCCTCGCGCAGCCGCTCGGCACGGCGCGCATCGGCCGCGCCTTCGGTCCGGTGATGGCGCTGTGGTTCGTGACGATCGCGCTGCTCGGCGTCGTGGGCGTCGCGCGCCACCCCGGCATCCTGTGGGCACTCAATCCCTGGTATGCCCTCGACTACCTGGCACATGGCGGGCGCGCCGCGTTCCTGGTATTGGGCGGCGTGTTCCTGTGCGTGACGGGCGCCGAGGCGCTGTACGCCGACATGGGACACTTCGGCGCACGCCCCATCAGAATCGCGTGGTCGGCGCTGGTATTCCCGAGCCTGGTGCTGAACTACGCGGGCCAGGGCGCCATCGTGCTCGCCGGCGCCTCCACCGAAGGCAACATCTTCTACCGCCTCTGTCCACCGCAATGGCTCGTGCCGATGGTGCTGCTGTCGACGGTCGCCACCATCATCGCCAGCCAGTCGATCATCACCGGAGCCTTCTCCATGACACGCCAGGCGATCACGCTCGGCTGGTTGCCGCGGCTCAAGGTCGTGCAGACCTCGGACGAGGGCTACGGACAAATCTACGTCGGCACGGTCAACTGGCTGATGATGCTCGTGACCATCGCGCTCGCGCTCGCGTTCCGCAAATCGGACAACCTCGCCGGCGCCTACGGCGTCGCCGTGTCGGCCACCATGCTGCTGACGACCGTGCTGCTCTACAATGCCATGCGCGAGATCTGGAAGTGGAGCCGGCTCGCAAGCGCGGCGGTCGCAGGAGTCTTCTTCATCGTCGACGCGGCCTTCTTCGCCTCCAACCTGATGAAGGTGCTGGAGGGGGGCTGGGTGCCGCTCGCGCTGGCGGCGCTCGTCTTCGCGATCATGTACATCTGGCACCGGGGACTCATGGCGATCCGCGACCGCGTGCACGAGAACCCGCTGCCGGTCGCCGATTTCCTGGCGGGAATCGCCCGCGACGGCGTGGCGCGCGTGCCGGGCACGGCGGTTTTCCTCACCCGGGTGAAGGACGCCACACCGCCGGTGATGCTCTGGTACGTGCGCCATAGCCATGCCCTGCACCAGGAAATCATCGCGGTGACGCTCGAGACGGCCTCGGTCCCCTGGATACCTGCGGCTGAGCGTATCCGCATGACGGAACCCGCACCGAGCTTCTGGGCGGTCAGCGCCTGCTACGGTTTCATGGAGCGCCCGGATATGCCGCAGCTGCTGCGCGAGCTCGCGATCCGGGGCTGCGGCGTGGACCTCCAGCGGCTCACGTACTTCGTCGGCTCCGAGCGCATCGTGCCGCGCGCGGACGGGGCCGGCCTGCCGCGCTGGATCGAGGCGACCTTCAGCTGGCTGCTGCGCAATTCCATGCACGCCCCCGACTATCTCAACGTGCCGCGCGAGCAGCTGATCGACCTCGGCCGCCAGATCTCCATTTAGCCGAGCGGTGCGCCTGTCATATAATTGTTCGGTTTATGGGTCAGTGGCGCCGGGGGATTCGCGAAATGACACGTCTGCCTGCAGTGTTACTGGTGCTGGCGCTGGTAGCCGTACCGCTGGCCGCCGCCCGGGCCGACGACCCCTGCGCCGCGTTCACCTGGGACGTGCACCACGAGCGCGATCTGTTCAGCAAGGAGGCGCTCGATCTCGCGAGCGGCAAGGCGCTCTCCGACGCCCCGGCGCTCGCACCCGAGCATCTTTACGAGCTCGAGCTGCGTGCCCAGCCGGAGGTGAGCTTTGCGGCGCCGCCGAGCCGCGTTTGGCCCAAAGAGGCCACCTACGCCGGCCTGGCCAGGCTCACCGTCGAGGCCGCCGGTATCTATCGCTTTGCGCTCGACCAGCCCGCCTGGGTCGACGTGGTGGTCAACGGAGCGGTGCTGCCCTCACGCGACGCGCAGGGGCGTTCCGGCTGCAGCGCCCCGCACAAGATCGTCGAGTTCGCCCTTCCTGGCGGCAAGCCCGTGACGCTCGAGTTCAGCGCGAGCGTCACGCCGTCACTGAAGATCACGGTCACCCGCTCGCCGGGCCAGTAGAGCCGCGGGGCCGCCGCGGCCCTGCGGGCCCCAAGTGATCCATGTCCAAGGCGACCGAACGGCACGCCGACCCGGCGCACACCGCTGGCGCGGCCCCGGTTTCCCCGTGGGGCGCGCTCCACTACGGGGTGTTCCGCTGGCTGTGGCTCGCCACCGTCGTCAACAACATCGGCGGCTGGATGTACAACGCCGCCTCGGGCTGGCTCATGACGAGCCTCAACCCCGACCCCTTCATCGTCTCCCTCGTACAGGTGGCCAACAGCCTGCCGCTGTTCATCTTCGCGCTGCCGGCGGGCGCGCTCGCCGACATGATCGACAAGCGCCGCTTCATCCTGGTGCTGGAGATCCTTACCACGGTGTTTTGCACGGCATTCGCGCTGCTGGTGGCCTGGAACCAGGTCACGCCCATGGTGCTGCTCGTGTTCATCGCGCTCATCGGCACGCTCGGAGCCATCGAGACTCCTGCGTGGCAGGCGATCACGCCGCTCCTGGTGCCGAAGCCGGCCCTGTCCTCGGCCATCGCGCTCAACAGCCTCGGCGTCAACATCAGCCGCGTGGTGGGACCTGCGCTCACCGGCGTGCTGATCCTCGGCATCGGAATCGCCGCGCCCTTCTGGGTGAACGCCGTGAGCAACCTCGGCGTAATTTTCGTGATCCTCGCCTGGCGGCCGCCGGCCCAGCGCGCGGAGGTGCTGCCGCCCGAGCACTTCTCGGGCGCCGTGCGCGCGGGACTGCGCTACGCGCGCAACCACGGACCGCTGCGTGCTGCGCTCATCCGCGCGGTGGGATTCTTCATCTCGGCGAGCGCCTACTGGGCGCTGCTGCCGGTGCTGGCGCGCAACCAGCTGCACGGCGCGGCCACGCTTTACGGCGTGTTGCTGGGAGTGCTCGGCGCCGGCGCGGTCGCGGGCGCCCTCGCGCTGCCGCGGCTCAAGGAGCGCCTCGGGCCCGATGGCCTGGTCGTGGCGGGTGAGCTCGGCACCGCCGCCGCGCTGGTGCTGTTCGCGCTGGCGCATTCGGCGCCGCTCGCGATCATCGCCTGCCTGCTGGCCGGCGGCTCGTGGATCCTGGTGCTGGCGACCCTCAATGTGGCGGCGCAGCTCGCGCTGCCCGAATGGGTGCGCGGGCGCGGGCTCGCGGTCTACGCCACGGTGTTCTTCGGCACCATGAGCCTCGGCAGCGCGCTGTGGGGCTTCGCCGCTACGCGCACGGGCGTCTCCTCCGCGCACCTGATTGCCGCGGCTGTCGCGCTGCTCGCCATCCCGCTCACCTGGCGCTGGAGACTGCAGGGGGTCGGCGAGCTCGACCTGGCGCCGTCCGCCCACTGGCCGGCGCCGGTGCTGGCGCACCCGGTGGACGGGGACGCGGGGCCGGTGCTGGTGAGCATCGAGTACCGCATCGACCCGAAGGACCGCGTGGCGTTCCTCGCCGCCCTCACGCGGCTGGCACGTACGCGGCGGCGCGATGGCGCGTATTCCTGGGGCGTGTTCGAGGACACGGCGCATCAGGGCCGCATGCTCGAGACCTACCTGGTCGACTCATGGCTCGAGCACCTGCGCCAGCACGAGCGCACCACACGCGCCGACGGCGTGCTCGAGGACCGCGTAATCGCCTTCACGCACGAGCCGCTGCGCGTCACCCACTACATCAGCGCTGCGAACTGAAGAGGCGGCCGCGCGCAGCTCAGGCCTTCCTGCCCTTGAAGAACTTCGTCAGGCGCTGCAGCGCGTCCGGCGCCAGGCCCTCGTTCTTGAAGAGGTTGAGCGCGTGCGCATCGTGCAGCGTCAGCCCATCGCTCTCGAGCAGCGCGCGCTTGTCGACCTGGTTCGAGTACCAGGAGTTGGCGAGGATATCGGCGCTGAGCGCTGCGAGCCCGCGGTCGAACTCCGCGTCCGGGTAGCAGAAGTTCACCAGGTGCATGTCATGCGCCTCGCGCCCCGAGTAGGTGCGGCAGGTGAACATCATCTCGGCCGCCTTGGCGGTGCCGATGCGGTGCGGCAGCCGCAGGCTCAGGCCCCAGATCGGAGTGAGTCCCCAGCGCGCATAGGCGTCGCAGAACCGCGCCGACTCCGCGGCCACGATCAGGTCGCCGGCGAGGGCCAGCTCGAGCGCCCCGGTCGAGCAGTGGCCCTCGACGGCTGCGATCACCGGCTGCGGCAAGTTGGCGACCTTGTCGATGACCTCGACGTAGTGGTGCGGCTTGGCGTGCGCCTTGACCTGCGCGAGCACCTCGCTCATGTCGTGTCCGGAGGAGAAGTTGCCGCCCGCGCCGCGCAGCACCACGAGACCGATGGTCTTGGTTTCCCGTGCGATCGCATCGACGTGCTCCTCGAGACACTCGATCAGGTCCTTGGAGAGCGCGTTGAGCTTCTCCGGGCGGTTGAGCGTCAGCAGCGTCATGCCGCCGTGATTTTCCCGCAGCACCAGCGTGTTCATTTGAACGAGGCCTCGGAGCGATTCCACCAGCCCCCGCCGAGGGCCTGAAACAAACCGGCGGTGTCCGCGTAACGGTTGGCGCGCGCCTGCACCAGGGCGACCTCGGCCTGCCGGTAGTTCTGCTCGGCATTGAGCAGCGCCACCTGGCTGATCGTGCCGAGCTCGAACTGCTGCCGGGCGAGCTCGAACGTCCGGCGCGCCGCCTCCTCGGCCGCGACGTTGGCCGCGAGCGCGTCCGCATCCGCCCGCAGCGCGCGCAGGGTGTCGGCGACATTCTGACACGCGAGCACCACCGCGGCGCGGTACTCGGCCGCCGCCTCATCGAGCGCCGCATCCGCGGCGCGGTGGCGGTAGATGAGCGCGCCGGCATCGAACAACGTCTGGGTGAGCGAGGCACCGACATCCCAGAACCCCGTGTAGGGGGTGAAGAGCTTATTGATCGCGAGCGACGCCGACCCGGTGTCGGCGCTGATCGTGAATTGCGGCAGCATGTTGGCGAGTGCGACGCCGACCTGCGCGGAGGCGGCGTGCAGGTTCTCCTCGGCCGCACGTACGTCCGGCCGTTGCTCGATCAGTTTCGACGGCAGGCTGACCGGAAGCTCCGCGGGCAGCGTGAGATCGGCGAGCTCGAAGGTCTCCGAGGGCTCCTCCGAGGGCAGCCGGCCGAGCAGCGCCGTGAGCGCATCGCGCGTCTGCCCGAGCTGCTTCTCGAGCGGCGGCAGCTGGGCTGCGGTCTGCGCTTCCGCCGACTCCTGCGCCAGGAGGTCGAGGTCACTCGCGGTGCCGAGCGTGCGCTGGCGTCGGGCGGTCTCGGTAAGCTGGTGCTGCAGCTCGACGAGGCGCTCGGTGGCGGCGATCTGGCCGCGCAGCGATCCCTCCCCCACCGCCGTGACTACGACATTGCTCGTCAGCGTTACATAGGTTGCGATCAGCTGGAAGCGAGTGGCCGCCACTCCGGCGCGCGTCGCCTCAAGCGAGCGGCGCATGCCGCCGAACACGTCCGGCGAGTAGCTCAGGTCGAGCTGAGCGGTGAAGAGGTTGTAGTAGGGGTTGACCTGCGGGAGGCTGGTGGGATTGGCGAGCGTGAGGACCGGGTTCCTGGCGCGCTGCGCGTCGAACCCACCCTGCACCGTCGGCAGGAAGCTGGCGCGCTGCGCCTTGTAGAGATCCTGCGCCTGGCGCAGCGCCGCCTGCGCCGCCTCGAGGTTGGGGTTGCCCTTGAGCGAGCGCTGGATGAGCGCGTTGAGCTTCTCCGACTGGAACAGCGTCCACCACTGCGCGGGGATGTCGCGGCCGATCGTGAAGGCCTGGGCCTGTCCGCCCAGACCTTCGCTCGCGACTGTCGAGCCCTGCGCGGACGCCGTGCCGTAATCCGCCGCCGCAGGCGGCGTCGGGCGATGATAGTTCGGGCCGACGGCGCAACCGGCGAGCGCGGCCGCGAGTCCCGCAGCGGCAGCCGCCGCAGGCCTCAGTCGCCTCAGCGCGCGCGCGCAGCGCCTCACGCCCATCGCGCCTCCCCGTGGCGGTGCTCCGCCCAGTGCTCCACGACGTGGTACATGGACGGCAGCACGAACAGCGTCAACACCGTCGAGATCGCCAGGCCCCCGACTACCACGGTGGCAATGCCGCGTTGCACATCGCTCCCGACGCCGGTGTGGATGGCCGCCGGCAGCATCCCGAGCGTCGCCACGGTGGCGGTCATCAGTACCGGCCGCAGCCGCTCGGTCGCGCCCTTCAGGATCGCCTCGTGCAGCTCAAAGCCGGCGCTGCGCATGCGGTTCAGATTCGCCACCATGATGATGCCGTTCTGTACCGCGACGCCGAACAGCGCGATGAAGCCGACCCCCGAAGCGACGTTGAGCGTCTGGCCGGTGAGGTGCAAGGAGATGAGCCCGCCGAGCGTGGCCAGCGGCACCACGCCGAGGATCAGCGCCGCCTGGCGCAGCGACCTGGTACCGATGGTGAGGAAGATCAGCATCATGCCCATCACCAGTCCCAGGATCACCAGCAGCCGCGCCTCGGCGCGGCGCTGATTCTCGAACTGCCCGCCCCACTCGAGGTGCACCCGGGCCGGGTCGAAGTGCACGCGCGCGGCGATCTTCCTCTGCGCCTCCTCGAGGTAGCTGGTCAGGTCGCGGTCGCGGTTGTCGATACGGATGGTGAGGTTGCGCTGGCCGTTCTCGCGCGTGATGGTGCTCTCACCCGACTGCACGCGCACGTCCGCCACCTGCGCGAGCGGGATCTGCGCACCGCCCGCGGTATGCAGCGGCAGTCGCGCGAGCGAATCGGGCGAGTCACGGCTCGCGGCGACGAAGCGCACCGTGAGGCTGTAGACCCGCTCGCCCACGTATACGGTCGACACCGGCGCCTGCCCGACGCCGGTCTGAATGACATTCTGCACGTCGGCGACGTTGATTCCGTAGCGCGCGGCCTTCTCCCGGTCCACGCTGATGTTGATCTGCGGAATCGGCGGTTCCTGGAAGATCGAGGCACTGGAAGTGCCCTGGATGGTATAGAGCACGTCGACCATCTCCTGACTCACCCGGCGCAGCATCGCCAGATCGTCGCCGTAGACCTTGATCACGAGCGGGCTGTGCGCCCCGCCGATCATGTCGTTGACCCCGTCGATGATCGGCTGGCTGATGCCGACGTCATAGCCGGGCAGATCGTGCGCCAGGGTACGGGACAGCTTGTCGAGAAACTGCTTCTTGGTCTCGCCTCCCGGCCAGCCATCGTAGGGAGTGAGACCGACCGGAGCCTCGATGTGCGACATGGTCCAGGGGTCGGTGCCGTCGTCGTTGCGCCCGGTCTGAGTGACGACGTAAGAGACTTCAGGGAACTTGCGGATCTCGCGGCGCAGGTCGCTTGCCATGTCGCTCGCCTTGTTGAGCGAGAGCCCGGTCGGCATCTGCACCTGCAGCCAGAGGGCCCCCTCGTCGAGGTCGGGGAGGAAATCCCGCCCCACCGTGGCGCCGAGCCCGACCACGGCGAGCAGCGCGAAGATGGCGATGCCGTAGATGATGCGCGGCTGTTCGATGCAGGCGGCGAGAACGCGCTCGTAGCGCTGCGTCAGCCACTCGAGCCAGCGGTTATGGTAAACCGGACCCGGCTTGCGGAAGGCAAAATAGGCGAGCCCCGGCACCAGCGCCAGCGTCGTGAGCAGCGCCCCGAAGAGCGCGTACGCCATGGTGTAGGCCATCGGCGTGAAGAGCTTGGCCTCGGCGCGCTCGAAGGAGAACAGCGGCAGGTACGCGGTAATGATGATGAGGCTCGCGAAGAAGATCGGGCGCGTCACCTGCACCGCGGCCGCTTTCACTTCACTCTCCGAAAGCTCCTCGGTCGGCATGGCCTCGCGGCGGCGCAGGATCGCCTCGGTCACGACGATCGCCCCGTCCACGAGGATGCCGAAGTCGATGGCGCCGAGCGACAGCAGATTGGCCGAGACGTGGGTGAGATTGAGGAGCGAGAACACCGCGACCAGCGCGAGCGGAATCGACACGCCCGCGACCAGGGCGCTGCGCGGGCTGCCGAGGAACAGGATGAGGATCAGGAATACCAGGCTGATGCCCTCGAGGATCGTGCGCCCGACCTTGTGGACCGTGGCGCGCACCAGATCGTCGCGGTCGATGTAGGGAACGATGCGCACGTTCTCGCCCGCAAGGCGGCGGTTGAGCTCGGCGACCTTGGCGTGAATGCCCTTGAGCGTCTCCGACGGGTTCTGATACTTCAGCATCAGCACGATGCCTTCGATCGTGTCCGGGTTGCTGTCCTTGCCGAGAATCCCCTCGCGCTCCTGGTGGCTCAGGGTGGTGCGACCGAGGTCGCGCACCAGCACCGGGGCGCCATTCACCTGCGTTACCACCGTGGCGCCGATGTCGGCGAGATTCTTCATCAGGCCGGCGCCGCGGATGACGTAGCTCTGGTCCCCGCGCGACACGCGCCCGCCGGCGGCATTGGCGTTGTTGTTGTTGATGGCGTTGATGACGTCGGTGATCCCGAGCCCGTAGTGCTCGAGCTGCCTCGGATCGAGGTCGAGCTGATAGTCGGTGGTGAGGCCGCCGAAGTTGGTGTCGTCCACCACGCCGGGAACGGACTTGAGCGCCGGGATCACCGTCCAGCGCTGGATCTCCGAGAGTTCCTGGAGGTTTTTGCTGTCGGACTCGAGCGTATAGCGGTAGATCTCGCCGCCCGGACCCGAGACCGGATCGAGCGATGGCGCCGCCCCTGCCGGCAGCGTCACCTGGCCGATGCGCTCGAGCAGGCGCTGGCGCACCCAGTAGTCCTCGTAACCGTCACGAAACAGCACCGTGATGAGCGACAGCCCGAAGGTGCTCTCCGAACGCATCAGCAGGAGGCCCGGCGTGCCGTTGATCTCCCGTTCGAGCGGCACGGTGATGAGCTGCTCGACCTCCTCGGCCGCGAGCCCCGGCACCTGGGTGGTCACCTGCGCGGCGACGTCGCCGAGCTCGGGGTACGCCTCGACGCTGAGCGTCTCCCAGGCGTACACGCCAAACAGGCTCAGCAGCACCGCGATCACGATGACCGCAATGCGTCGCCGCAGGCAGAAGTCGACGAACTGGTCAATCATTGAGGAGGATTCCACCCCTGACGACCACCTGCTCGCCGGGGGCAACGCCCGACTCGATCGTGACCTGCGTGCCTTCCTCGAGCAGCGGCTGCACGCTGCGGCGCTCGAAGGTCCAGGGAGCCACGGCGACGAACACGCTGGTGCGGTCGTTGTTCATGAGCAGCGCCGAGCTCGGCAGCACCACGCGCTTGAGCGGCGCACCATGCAGCGTCACGGTTGCGAACATGTTGGGCTTGAGGAATGCGTCGGGATTCGCCAGCGCGATGCGGGTCTTGTCGCGCCGCGAGTCGGCCTCGATCACGTCCGCGACGAACAGCACCTTGCCGTGCAGCGTTTTGCCCGGATAGGCGTCCACGGCGATCTCGGCATCCTGACCGCGGCTGACACCGGCGAGATCCCGTTCGGCGATCAGCGCCGTCACCCACACCACCGAGAGGTCGGCGAGCGTCATGATGGGCTGCGTGTCGTCGTTGATGGTGGCGCCGGGAGCCACGGCGAGCGCCGTGATGCTGCCGGCGGCCGGGGCCCGCACCGCGAGCAGGCGCCCTTCGCCGCGAGCGTCCGCGTCCGCGCCCATGGCGCGCAGATGCGCGCGCGTGCGGGTGTACTCGGCGGTCGCCTGTGCGTCGTCATTGCGCGCCGACTCGAGATCGCGCTGCGCGGCGGCGCCGATGCGCAGCTGCTCCTCCTGGTACCTCAGGTTCCTGGCGGCGAGCGCCGCCGCGGCGGCCGCCTTGTCGTTGTCGGCATAGGCCTGGGCGAGATCGGGGGAATCGATGGTGGCCAGCACCGCGGCGCGCTGCACCCGGTCGCCGAGTCCCACCTTGACCTCATGCACCCGGCCAGCGCCCGGGGGCAGGACATTGACGGTGCGCGCCGGATCCGACTCCACCACCCCCGGGGCCGTGACGAGCGTGCCGCGCTCCTCGGCCGCGGCGGCGGTCACCGTCAAGCGCGCGCGCAGTGGCGACTTCTCCGGAATGAAGATCCGCGCGCCCTGGTGCACCAGCGCGGCAGTCTCCTCCCCTTCGCCCCCGTGGCCGGCCCACAGCCCGAAGCCGTGGGTGAGCAGCAGCACCACCAGCAGCACGCCGCCGCCGAGCCCGCCCCAGAAGAACATGCGGCCGCGCCGGTTCGGCTCATGGTCGTGCAGGTAGGCGTGCTCGGCCGAGCCTTCCGGGTGGTCGTGCGTTTCCATGACTCGCTTCTATGACTTTTATGTGACAGGAAGTCGGGTGGCGGACCGCAGGCGGCGCGCGCTGCAGCGCCCGTACCCCCACGCCGCGGCCGCGATTGTTGGTCGCGATCCGTTCAAAGTCAAACTGAATTTACCATACCCCCCCACCCTATATGAGGAGTTGTGAAGGCCGTGCTTTTCCGGGCGGCCGCGCGCTCCGGCCGCTTCAGTCCTGCTTGCCGAGGATGCGGATTTCGCGCTGCGGATACGGCATGACGACCCCGCGGGTGCGCAGCGCCGCGAGCACCGCGCCGCACACCTCGCCGCTCGCGCTGCCGAGGTGCTCCACCGCCACCCAGGGGCGCACCGCGATGGCGACCGCCGAATCGCCGAGCTGTACCGGCTGCACCACCGCCGGGGGATCGCGCAGCACGCTCGGATTGGCGCCGAGCACCTCGCGGATCAACGCCAGCGCGGCCGGCAGGTCGGTGTCGTAGGCCACCCCGACGGTGAGATCGACCTGACGGATGCGCCCGTAGTTGTGGAGGATCTCGCCGACGATCTTGCGATTGGGGATCACCACCAGCGAGCGATCGGCGTGCGTGAGCGTGGTGCTGAAGAGCGTGATGGTCGCGACCGCCCCTTCGACCCCGGCGATCGCGATGTATTCACCGACCTTGAAAGGCTTGGAGAAGATGATCGAGAGGCCGGCGACCACGTTGCTCAACACCCCCTGGGTGGCGAGCGCGATGCCCGCGCCGGCCACGCCGAGGCCCGCGACCAGCGGCAGCAGCTCCACCCCTAAGTTCTGCAGCGCCATGATGGCGAACAGCAGCACACACATCGCCCACACGACCCGCGTGAACAGCGCCCGGATCGGCGGCTCGACCTGACGCCGCTCGAGTACGCCACCGAACCAGCCGCTCACCCACCTGCCGACGATGAAGCCGGCCACCAGGATCAGGATGGCGGTGGCGAGGCGCGGACCGAAGCGCAGCGCGAGGTCCAGCATCGTGTCCTTGGCGTGACTGATGGTCGCGACCTGTTCGTTCATGACCTCCCCCTTCACGGCAGGCGCGCGCCGCGCGCCGCCACCAGTATCCGGTACCAGTCCTCGCGCGTCAGGTGCACGGCGTAGGCGCTGCGGGCCTCGCGGATGCGCGCCGGGTCCTGGCTGCCGATCAGTGGGATCGGCCGCGACGGATGCGCCATGATCCAGGCATAGGCCACCGCGGTACGGGGCGTGCCGTCGCGGCGCGCGATCGCATCGAGTGCCGCGATCACTCGGTCGGTGCGCGCATCCTCCGCGAGCGCGCCCGGCGGGGTTGCGAGGCGCCCCTGCGCGAGCGGCGACCAGGCGATAACCGCCGTGCCACGCCGCATGGCCGCATCGAGCGTGCCGTCGGCGAGCGGTTCGATGGCGAGCGGTGAAAACTCGTTCTGCACACTGGCGAGTGCGAACGGCAGGTGCGCGGCGAGCGCATCCAGCTGCGCGGCGCCGTAGTTCGACACGCCGGCCTCGCGGATCTTGCCCGCACGGCGCAGCCGTTCGAGCGCCTGCGCCACCTCGGCCGGATGCGCCAGCAGGTCCGGGCGGTGGATCTGGTAGAGATCGATGGTGTCGACGCCGAGGCGGCGGAGCGAGGCGTCGCAGGCCTCGAGCAGGTGCTCGGCCGAGGAGTCGTAGGGCACGGGCGGCGTGATACCCGCCTTGCTGGCGAGCACCATGCGGGCACGCAGCTGCGGCGCTTCGCGCAGCACTGCACCGAGGAGCGTCTCGGCGGTGCCGAAGCCGCTGCCGCGTGAGTAGCCGTACACATCGGCCGTGTCGAAGAGCGTGCAGCCCGCCTCGAGCGCCGCTTCCACGCGCTCACGCGGGCTCGCGGTGCCGGGCTGCGATAGCCGCCACATGCCCCAGCCCAGCGGCGCCACGGCGAGACCGCCAAGACCCAAGGGGATGCGCGCGTCCGCTGAAGGTCCGAGGCTCATCACTCCGGCACTCTAAACCAACGCCGCCCTGCTCCACCAACGCGCCGGTGCGGTCAGGCCGCGGCAGCGGCCGGCTGCGCTACACTCTTATTAATGCCGGCTTCCGCCCGCGCGAAACAGCGCGCCCTGGCGCCGCGGGGCGGCGTCGTTCCCTGAAGCACCCTCAGGCGCGATCGCGCTGAAAGCGTGCCAGCGCCTCGACGATCGAGCAGGGCCGGTGGCGGCTGTCGAGCTGCGGCTCAATCAGGCGGTCCCAGCCGTCGCCGCAGGCGCCGTTCGAGCCCGGCAGTGAGTAGATCACCGTACCGCGCGCCAGTCCGGCGCAGGCGCGCGACTGCAGCGTCGACACGCCGACCGTCTCGTACGAGATGAGATGCCAGAGCGCGCTGAATCCTTCGAGCTCACGGTCGAAGAGCTCACGGACCGCCTCGGGGGTTACATCGCGCGCGCTGACCCCGGTGCCGCCGTTGGTGATGATGGCGTCGATGTCGGGATCGTCGATCCAGCGGCGCAGCTGCTGCCGGATCGCGGTCACCTCGGCCGCCACCAGGGCGCGGGCACCGAGGCGATGGCCGGCGGCGGCGATGCGCGCGGCCAACAGTTCACCGGAGGTGTCGCTCGCGGCATCGCGCGTGTCGGAGACGGTGAGTACCGCGACGGCGAGCGGGATAAAAGTGCGCGCCGCATCGATTCTGCCGCCCGGGGTCATGGCCTCGAGTTTACCCGATCCCCCGCAAGGGGCCGCACGCGGCGCGCGGGCGGCGGGTGCAGCGGACTTCAGCCCGCGGCGGCGCGATTCTCTTCGCGGTAGCGATCGTGTGCCGAATGCACCAGCTCGCACAGGAACGCCTTCTCGTAGGCGCGCAGCAGGTGCGCCTGGCTGCGTTCCACGTAGGTGCCGACCAGGTCCTGATCGGCGGCGATGCTCTTGAGATGGCGGAAGGTCGGCGCGTCCCAGCGCCAGGGGAGCTCCAGCTCGCAGAACGCCTGGTTCCAGGCCGCCAGCTCCGCCTCGAGGGGATCGTTCGCCTTGGTTGCCATGACTGTCACCGTGTTTACCTTCGGCAGGTCAGCGCCGCTGTCGCGAGCCGGTTGGCCAGTGAGCGCCAATCTAGAGCCGAACCAACCTTTATGAAAAGTGAAAGCTTTCTATCGAGAACATACGATTTAATGTATACATCGCGTATGAAGCACGTCACCCTGCGCCAGCTGCGCGTCTTCCTGGCGGCCGCCCGCCACATGAACTTCTCGCGCGCCGCCGAGGAGCTGCACCTCACCCAGCCGGCCGTCTCGACCCAGATCAAGGAGCTCGCCCGGGATGCCGGGCTGCCGCTGTTCGAGCGCATCGGCCGGCGCACCTACCTGACGCCGGCCGGCGAGGAGATGCTGGCCTGCGCCCGGGCGATCGTGCAGCGGCTGCGCGAAGCGGAGGACTCCCTCGGACGGCTGAAGGGCGTCACCGGCGGGCGGCTCAACGTCGCGGTCATCAGCGCCGGCGACTACTTCTTCCCGCGCCTGCTCGCCGCCTTCGGCGCGCAGCACCCCGGAGTCGCCTTCAATCTCACCGTTCACAACCGCGAAGCGCTGTTGCGGCAGCTGGCCGAGAACCTCACCGATCTCGCCGTCATGGTGCGGCCGCCGCGCGATATGGACATTGTCGCGACCGCATTCGCCCCCCACCCC